>JGI24158J21664_10006196_pt1 | contig 15737 bp, 8 predicted proteins | sample Ectturendosymbi3_FD_21664 | JGI IMG/M metagenome (IMG submission 21664)
ACTGTCCAAATTCAGCAAAATAAGCTTTGCATTTAATATTTTCGTCCCTATCCCTATGCAAGAAATGGTTTATTTAAAGGCTATACAAAAAAGCGCCACAATGGGCATTTCTGTGTCGGGAACCACCGATCAAAAAACGTATCTGAAAAAATTTAGGGGGGCTTCAGCCCCCTTAGCCCCACCTTCATCTGCCCAAGATGATGCATTATTCGCTCTTTGTATAGAACTCTTATGAGCAAAACTTTTTATCAAGAGAATTCCGTGGCATTTCTGAACTATACAAAGTCGGCATTATGCAGAACAAAAAAAACTCGCCAGCGTGTTTTAACAGTCTGCTTTGAAAAGAACTTCGAAGAAAAGACCTCTTTTGTTTGGCTTGTTGACACTCTCCCACTTCTTTTGAATATGGGTTTTCATAACAAAACTGCTTGTAAAAACAGTTGAAAGACAGTGAAGTGTGAGTGACCCGGTTGTGTTCGCACCCCTTCAGTGTGGGCTTGAACCCAGAAACCTCGATGGTACTAGCATAGGTAGTTGTTGGTGCCGTCTGCGCGCCAGGTCGCATTAGCGTGACTGCTACAACAGACCTCAGCCAAGTGCTCCCAAAGTCTCGTTTCAAGAGTTGCAGAAATTATGCGCTGCGGTTTTGCTGGTACACACACTGTTTTTATTGAATTCAGTACAAATTTTAAACTGGATAGTGAACAATTTTTTTCTCCAGGGTAGCTTAAAAACAAGGAAACCTGAGCCATTGACTGCTTTGAACGGCTGAATTTTAAACAATTACTTTACAAATCCGTTTTTAAGGAGCTGCTTCTTGCAAGGTTTCATTAAAAAATACCTCGCCTTCGAGGCCGAGACGAGACCTTCGAGACCGAGACTCGTAAAAACGGGTCTCGAGACCGAGTCTCCATCACTGATCTGTAGCATATATAAACGCAGGGCAATGTGTAAAATGTGGAGTTCCTCGGCAAGGAAACTTAATTAGCAGTGTAATTTTTGTTCAACGGTATTCTCAAGACCTTTAAAGTTGCTACACCATTTGTTGAGATCGTTACCTATGTGTTGTTTTTGTAGTGCTCTCCATGGATTTCGTTTGGTACACAAAGTCTAAATATACACTTCTTGCAACACTTTTTGTACGATATGACTATAATTCACGTTTTGTTAGAAGATTCTAGCCAATGTGGTTACTGCAACATGTGTGTTATTGTTCCCTTGCAGTTCTGGCACAATACGAACTCGCTTTGGTTGTGTTTATTCTGCCCGTTTGAAAGTTTGACACTAAAGGGCGCGTATGTCGGCAAAACCATTATGACGCATGGTCATCTTCTGAGAGTAGCAGCAAATTGTTCAAAAGCGCGGGGTTTAAACTGCGACAGATACTGCATCTCTAGTAGTGTTGAGCATTGGACTGGACTTGGATTGTACTGGATCCGGGCTATAGCACATTTTGTTGCATTTGGATTGGAAGCGGACTGTCAGTCTCTTCAAAATTTAGGAACCGGAGCGGATTTGGACTGAGTTAATGGGAAAGAAATGCGGTATGTTTGTTGTGAAAAGGCTGCATGTTTCAAATTGTTTGGACTTCATTTGGACTTGGACTTAACATTTGAAAAAAACTTTTGGACTGTGGCTGGACTTGGACTGAGTTTTAAAAAATCAGGACTGGATCTGGATTGCAAAATTTGACAGTCTGCTGATCTCTGGGTTCATTGTGTTGGTCCAGTTTGTAGGCGTGTACTGTAGTACTTGCGTACGTTGATCTTGTATTGTAATTTCCTAATATGCAGTTCACTGATAGCAGTAGAACTTTTACAATCACATTAATTTTTAAAGCCTGTTGTATGCAAGTGGTTGTGTGCAGTGATGAATGATATGATTCAGAATGATCTTCTAATTTCGCACGTACTAGTGCATACGATACACCACAGTGAGTTAGGCCTCATCGTTTCAGCTTAGGCAGTACTATAAATTCTTTAGATGTTTAGGGTTTGTACAGTACTTGCAATTAAATCACATTGTTAAGTGGTGATCATGATGGCGTTTGTTGTTTTTAATAGCCAGACATATGATATATTGTTTGTATGCTGTAGTAGTTACTAAAGCCAAGGCAGTAGCTACAGAACTGCCTGTGGATCTTCATATTTGAAACCTTATTCGACCACCACCTGTAACGCACAACGAGAGTGCTTGGTAGAAAAGTTAAAAGTACTAAACGTAAAAGGTAAACCTAAAAGCTAAACCTAATCTTCGGAAACTTTTGAAAAAAGTAAAGAAAAACTGGTCCCATAAATTATAACGTACAAGCACTACTACCAAAACAAAAGTTGCCAAGGTGAGAGCTGAGCTGAAAAGCATTAGCATAGTAGCCGTAAACACTACCATAACGGTCCCGCTTAAGTGACAAACTCAGCATTTTATTCAAACCACGTCATACAGTATGTGAGGCGGTTCCATAGCCACTTCCTGAAGGTGAAGTGGCAGACAGTAATAGCAGTTAGTACATTGGGAGTTGCTAAAACCTGATCAAATTTACATAAATTATTTGAAAAATATTATCTTTATTTCAGAAAAAAAGTAATTATGGATTTAATCATTTTTATGTCTCATCAAATTTAGTCTAATTGCACCTTGCATTTTAAAAAGTGCAGCACACCCTAGGAATTAAAATTACAGCTATCCATAAAAACAAGTTTGACAGACTTGCTTGGTATAGCTTAAGAAATAAGAGTAAAAACAACAAGCTAATTTGTTATGGTTTGTGCTTCAGGACTGCCAAGTGCGTCTTGAATTTTTGTTTTAGTTGTACTGGCTACTGTTTGTTAAAAATACCAACCATGCTAACAGAAGGTGGACAGCCTCACCCAGTTACCTGCGTTGTGGTTGGTGCGGGACAACGTGGAAATGTCTATTCAACATATGCTGTTGATGAACCTGATATGGTATGAGATGAATACCATATATTGTGTTGATATCCCTATAGTATCATTGGTGTTCAGACAATTCAGAGTTTAGTACAGTATAATTAATTGAGCCTGTTGATTACCTAATAAGTGTTTGTGGCATACTTTTCTATGTTGAAGTACCTATTGCAATAACATTATATATGCTCATAGGCCTACTAGTTAAGAAAAATAATTTGCATTTTGGTAAAACTAGAAGTTTTTGATGTTTGTGTTACCACAATTTGATGGAATTTTGCTATACTTGATAAATTCAACATAAGACTTGAAAGTCTATGAAAAGTTAGGTAATCATCTGAAAAATGTTTTGTAATTAATTGCATGCAGTAGCTAGGTAAGCTTTTGTGTGAAATTAAAAAATCCTAATCCTTTACTGTAATCATTTGCTTTATAGTATTTAAACTGGAACATTTTATTTTTTAGCTAAAAGTTGTTGGTGTGGCTGAACCAAATGATCATGCTCGAAAGCGATTTCAGAAAAAATATGGTCTTGAAGAAAGCAATGTTTTTTCAGGTAAGCCAATTGTTTAATAACATACATGTATTGATGTCATCATCAGGGTTGTTTAAAGTCATAAAAGTCATATTTTTTTCTGTGCTTCGGGAAGATGTAAAACGAATTTCAAAATAAAAATCCCACTCGTACAAATCTATAGCAAAAGTCATATATAAAGTCATAAAAAGTCCTATTTTCCACGTTAGGTCATAAGTCGTATATGGCATATTTTCAACTTAATTCAATAAGGAAACCATTAAAACAAACTCAATGTCAGGTGACACTAATATGTCACTAAGTCTAAGCTGCAAACTGAACCCATTTGGGCACTCTGCGAATGTTGGCAAAGACGTAGGTAAACTAAGTTATTTGGATGAAATGTAATGAACTGCCTAAAATGCATGTTCGTGCTACCGCAAAGACATAAACCAATGTCAATTTGCTTCAAACCAAACCAGGCTATATGTTTTACTCATGATTTGAGCTGTTCATTTCAGTGGAGCTTCAACAAACCATGGTGCTACCATGTCTACCTATTTTCGCTGATAATGCTTCTTTGTACAGTAGTTCTATGTTCTAGCTCAGTCATTTTTGTTTGGTCATATTTTCTGAAAAAAAGTCATATCAAATTTTTTAGGTCATAGAAAATGGCTCTACATCATGCATCACAAATCTTTACTGCGGTGCAATGATTTGTTCTTGGATAAATAAAGCTTTCATTACACCAGTGGTCCCTGAACTTTTTAGATGCTGGGCCAAATTCATGATCTTGTCAGGATACGCAGCTGGACTATTTTGTGTATTGAAAAAAATAACCCTTCTGGTTTTTCAACATTCTTTCGTAATCCACTCAATCCACACACTAATTTGACATCACCAATTTGATAATTTTATTTTTATTATTTGCTTTGCCTACCGTTACTACTCTTCATGTACAATATAGCAATGTCCTTCGACTTTTGGCGTGATGCCTTCTATGATTTTCAAGAACCTTGTATACCTCACTAACCAGTCCCTGACTAGACAGCGTATCAAATACCTGTAACCAACAAACTTGCTTGAAATTAGCACCAAGTACTCTTGTAACCAAACAATTCACAAAGTGCCAGAAAACGCTTACACTTTGAACTCCAAATGTCTATTACAATTAACAAATTCCCCAGTACTTACACAAGCTAATGTAGAGTCTGCAGAAGTCTAAGCGCCAAGCACGTTTTCACCATTAGTGTGCCGGTATGCAGTAACTTCCAACGTAAAAATAATATATGATGTTATAATTGTCTGTGTTGTTTGCGAAATATAGTGCTGCAAAGGAATGGCATAGGACTGAGGTGGCTAACCTATTGTGCACCACAGGCTAATTTTTTACAAACTTTAGTATCAATGCATCGTACCATCTGCTAATTCTTGTAAGGATGTTATTTCACATCATTAGTGATTTACTAGGTAATGAGTATTGTCAAATGCAAACGGCATATCTGGTAAATCTAGGCATATCATATGTCCCATTTTAGCAAGGAGAGTCCTGGTTTAAAAGGCTTTATCCTGGTTAGGCCTTCAGTCAGCCAGTACAGTCTTAACACCTGGTATATGAGCTCCCATTGAGATAATTTTTTATAATGAATAACATGTGGTCTGATAACAGAAGGACAATGCAAAACCCCTTAAAACCTGTAAAATTAATACTGACTTTTGCTGCTGTGATTTTCACAAGAAAATAAAATTGAGCAAAGACTTCTTAACACTTTGAGAGCCGGGGTACAATATGTTCGTACTTCGATTTTGGTTTAAAACCAGCAGTTGTCAGTTGCCTTACCAACGCCCTAGCTCCTCCGCTAATTGCGCTAGAGAGCTGTTCAAGGGCTCAAACGGATCAGACAGTCTTCTAGATTGCACTCGAAAAAAAATTTTTTGGTTGGGGGTTGCGGATTCTTTGTGAGTGACGTCATAAGTGAAGTTGTTTTTAGGCCATCTTGGCTCACGTTGCCTGGCCTAGGGCCCAACCGCTAGGCCAAAGTATTTCGCGGTGCCAGAGTTATGCTCACGCAAAGCCACGTGCAATCTGTTTTTTGGCATAAAATCCCCGAACATTACCAGACGCGAAGGAGTTAAAAAGAAACAAGATTTTGTTCTTTTTTTAGGAAAACTGAAAAACCCAATTCTCAATTGTTTTCATTACATCATCCATTGTCACCATATTCAGAATTACCCACTAACTTGTTATACTTATTATGGCATTCAAAGCTGAGGGTAAAGAAATGTACCTCATCTTTGTTTTCGCAAAGTATTGTTGGTCAGCTCACTCTTGTAACGCTTGGCAAGTAGAAAAACCATTCCCACACAAACTCTGCAGTTTCATGTCAAGTTTATGTGCATGCCCTGCTAGTTCACCATCTCTAGAGTGTATTTTTTCAACATATGATTTGGTATGGTCCAAAATTAGGAGAAGTTTAGATGCAGAGAAGGCAGAAAAATCGGTTAAATTATACTGATTGTGCAGAGCTGAAGAAGACAACCACTAGAATTTACTAAAACTGTTCGACTTTATTCTTCTTTTATTTTCAAGTCCTTCAAATTTCGTTGCTGTTCATTTTGTTTAAAAAAAATTTATAATTTACTGTATAAGTGTCCTCCTTGATTAATTTTTTACTTAAAGGAAAAGTAAAGAGTGAGTTAAACTGCTTTTTTTAAGTCGGCTTCTTCAAAGGTGTTTTTTTACAACTCTGGCATCTAGGTTGTTGTCATTTGTAAAAAAATTGTAAGGCTTACCGAACTTGGCATTTGAAAAGTGATCGATGGATGCAAGAAGTTCACACAGCATGTGACATAGACTTGATGAGACATACTTTTCTTGGAAAATGTTGGTGATGATAAAAAAAGATACAGTCATCATATCTTTCTCATGATTTTGGTGTCCATCTGTCTTGGATATGAGATACCAAATATACTTAAAATAAAGACCATCCCTGTTGTCATAAGCAGCTTGTCAGGAAACCATGGAGGTTGTCAACAAGGTGTCATTTATTACGTGAATGTTTTTTAGTCTGACACATGTGACAAATCATATTTGATCGCTGTTCAGTTTGAAAGAAGTAGTGTGCAGACAGACTGGTTCTTGATGCTGTGGGCTAAAGTAACACCAATTCCAATCTTGGAACTCACCCAAAATCCATGTCAGAAGAGTTTGCAATGTTCCTATAGTCGTTGAAAGTCATTAAAAAAAGATTACCCGTAAAAGTCATTGCAATTTGGGTCCTTTTGAGATAGGTCATCGAATTAAAAAGTTTCAGGGCTTTTCTTAGATACATTATGAACTTTTCAATAATGCCTGAGAATCTGCTGCATGTTACTGCTTGGGATATGCTGGATTGCAATACACTTTTGGATCACTTGAAGGATAGTATCTGACTTCATTTGTTGGTCTTTTCCACTTACGAGCTACATAGTGCACATGTAATGTTTGGCTGGTTGAATAAACAGTGTTTTTTGTCATGCATTAAAGGTAAATCGAGCTGGTGCCAAAGGTGTTAACACTAAAAGAGCTAAGGTTGTATGACAGTAGTGGATAGTGTGATTTCAACAGAAATGTCAAACTGGGTTTGATTAAGCACTTCAATCATGAGAAATGAAGGCTTTCACCCACTAGAAAACCCATGCGGCTGTGCAATAACTAGACTCCTCAAAGGTGGCAAACAAGTGAATCATTCACCAAATGTTTTCATATAGGAAATTGATTCCATATGACACTATGTATTGTCAGTCCTACAATCTTGTTGAAAGACTGAGGATGTATGGTGTTACACAAAATCGATTTCCTGTACAGATTTTAAAATTTGCTGGTTGATTACTTGAATACAGATATGTACAAGTTTGAACCATTGCAAAAAGAAAGCAGAACCCAGTTGGTTGGTTCCTCATAAGCTTACAGCAAACCCTCGAGCTTTTAATTGCAGCTATGCAGTTTAACATTATATTGTAAGTACATGTCAGAAGCCTAGCTTAATATTAAAAGGTTCAGAAGGCTGTGGAGTACAAAGACGCAATATATTTTGCTGAGCATAACATTTTTCTACAACATTATTGAACAAAATTTGCACCTCAACGCTGAAAAATTTTAACCCTATTCTGGCAGCATAAAAGTATCATGTGCCAACATTTTTTTGTGTCTACATCACAACTAAGATGTATTTCTGTATTCTAAGTTATCACTGAAGTCTGTGACATGCATACACAACTAACCAGGTTAGGAAATGCATCTGGGTGAACATCACACTCTCTTCTAGTGGAAATGATCTTGGATGAGAAACGCTAAAATATATAACAGTAAACCTTCTGTCCTTGGTGTATTTTTAGATTGGAAAGCAATGGCAGAAAAAAAGAAGTTGTCAGATTTTGTTTGCATCACCACACCTGATCGTTTGCATAAGGATTGTGCTATTGCGTTCATCAAGCAGGGCTACCACGTGCTGCTAGAGAAACCAATGGCAGTGAGTTCTTGCTGTTTTCATTATAGCGTTGCTTTCTCTGTAAGACAGGTTGCACCAACTCATGAAGGTTCTTCCATAAGAAACGAGTTCAGTCAAAGTCATTGCTTTTGATATTCGATATTTAAATAGGTGAACTTGTTGCGTCTTCAGCAGATTGAATATTTGGTGTTAGCCATGGTCTCTGTACCTGACACTCAGTTGACTGATTAGGAAAATCGTATAAACTGTTCGCAAAGCAAATAGGATTAAACAGTTTTGCAAAGATTTCAATATTACATTGTCAATGAAAAATGAAGATACCGGCAACGAAAGATCGGTTAAATACAAAATTGGAAAATGCACTTCTATGTGATTCATGATGGAGGGTATATATCTTCGTTACGTGCAATATTTTGCTCAGACTACTGAAGAAGACTGCAAGGCTATTACTGAGGCTTGTAAAACGTATAACGTAATGTTGTGCGTGTGCCACGTTCTGCGATACTACCCACCCAACAGGAAGATGAAAGAACTGATTGATTCTGGGGCGATCGGTGATGTTGTCTCAATACAGCATTTGGAACCGGTACTTGATTTGTTTTCACCTCTTCACAAAATCGGTTGTTTCCATTGTAAGCCGCGGCTTAATGTTTATTTTCATGATTTCGTGCCGCTTACATTTTTTTTCTTTACCTTATCGAAAGGTCTAGAGTAGACGACACACGGTCTTTCTTTTTCTACGTTTTATCGAGCAAACTCTGTTTTCGCATTATTATTCTTCTCTCCAGCAGTACGAGTACACTCCGTCACAGGAGGAATTATGATAAACAGAAGGCAGTTACAGTGGTGTTCGCGTCATTACTGGGGTTACCAATTAAACGCGAAGCGTGCTAGTACGCGAAACTATCTCAAAGGCTTGGGTGACCTAAATTCAAGGGCGGTTTGCATTAATTTTTAACACCATTTCGTGCGGCTCACTATCAAGGGCGGCTAACAATCTAATAAATAAGGTATTTTACAGGATTGAAAAACTGGGATCTGGGTTTTAAGAATTACCAGGATTTAATGAATTTTTCGACTTCACGTTTCCTGGTTTTTGTGTTCAAAATTCCCGGTTTGTGCCGGATGGCAACTTTATGTCACCTTGTCGAAGATACTTAATCAATATTTTCTTAAGGTTTTTTTCATTCATTAATTTTCATACCCGCTTTCCCTCTGGGACGGTCATTTGGGTAGGAGCCCTAGGAGGACTCGAAATACATCCGGATTTAAGCAATTTCTAATAGTTCTGCTGGCTCCACGCCAAAATGGGTCCAAGCCAGGTGGGAGATGTAGTCACGCCAGCTAGTCCTTGGTCGACCTCTGGTCGGCTTTCCGTGTGTGCAGCCAGCAAGAGTTTCCTCGTCCAACTTTACTTGGCATCCCAGTAACGTGATCGAACCATCGCAGCCGGGATCTCTTCGATATTGCTCGGGTTTCGTAAATATCGAAATCGAAAACCCTAGAATGTTCCAAGTGAAATAGGGTCACTGTCTTTACGATATGTTAATGTCATTTAGTTTGAGTATTACGTTTTCTTACTCGAGATTAATTGACCACACAAATTACTGTCAACATGGTTTATGCGTCTTCAGGTGGGATACTACCACTTTGCGCATTCATACGTTCGTGGCAACTGGCGCAACACGGCGGAGAGCTCGTTTTCCTTATTGGCCAAATCGTGCCACGACATCGACTTAATATGTTATTTTATGCCGGAGAAGTGCAGGAAGATCCATTCGTTTGGATCTTTGCGTCATTTCAAAAAGGAACACAAGGTAACATTTTGTCAGCTTTGCTCCTTACCTCGAAACGACGGTTTCAACCGGAAAGTGAAAGTTTGCTCCGGAAGTTTTCAATGCATTTATGTGATGTTTGTTTGCGTACCTTATATTAAGCACAGCATGCCAAAAATCCACTTGCATTCTGATTGTCATTTTTTCTCGGGAAAGTTGCTGTGCCTGGTGGTATTGAAACAAGTCATGTTTCTCAGCAAACTCTGCTGTTCCTGCCGACTTAACACCAAATCACGGCCAAACCCAGGTCAGAGACATATGCTGCCAACACAACATGCCTCGTTAACCTTTTCCAGGGTATTCTGGCTTTCAGGTCAAACCAATTCAGCTGACATATGTGTATCCGGAGAAGTAACGTGATATTCAAGAGCCTTGCGCATTTCACAACTACGAAATATTTTGCGTGGTGTTACACCGGTAACTTACGTAAAAATTCCGTTTCTGTTGTTTGAATTTGTGTTTACACTCCGTGAGTTATCACCCAAGAATCATGAACAAGTGAGGATTGGAACAAACGCATTGTAAACTAAGAGTTTAGCAGTGTGTGAAAAATATTTTGTGACCACGGAACGTGGTGACACACGGGTCACTACTTTGCATGTCCCAACCCGTTGACAATCTCGTTCCGTCACACGCGATTGCCACCTAGATTTACTTGAAATTCGCCTTTTGCAGTGTTTTTCCCCTTGTGTAGCGGACTTTGGTTTCTGCCCGCAGCTTAATGTCTGAAATTCCAGTGCAAATCACACTTGATCGAACGCACCTCGTGTGCTGTTTAAGACATACACGAACTTCAACTCGCGCAGCATGTATGTAGAGAGAAGTTGAATATAGAGATGTGAGAGTCAGTATCATCGTTTCATATTCCTGACGTCTCAAGTGTTCTGTTCGCATGTTCTGTTTCTATTCTGTTTTGAGTTCATCGGACTCAACAAGAAACAAAGATGGCCATGCACGTGAAATTCAGTCTCAGTGTGAACAAGGATTATAAACACTAGACCCCATAAGCGACCACTCACCGTTCCAACAACAGTTCCCAAACCGGACCATCATCGACCTCTGCAAATACTTCCCTGAGTGCTGCAAATGGTTCCCAATCCGGACCGCCGTCTCTACACTTGCGCAATTAAACATAAATTGAGTTCCACTCAGAAACAAGTTTTTATTTGCTTCTTTGCTTCGTCACCAAGAATGTAGCTAGCTCAGCATAAACCCTTGTCTTTTTAAAGCCTGCAGGAGCTGGCAATCGATGTCTGGACTGCGCAGTGGAGTCGACTTGCCCATACTCGGCCAAGAAAATCTACATTGAACCGGCCAAACGCGGGAATTTCGGATTTCCTGTAAGCGTGGTGACCGACATCGAGGATGTAGATGTGCTGGCGGAGAAGTTGCAGACCGGGCCGTATGGGCGTTGTGTGTACGAGTGCGACAATGACGTCTGTGACAACCAGGTAAGCAACAGGGCGTTGTATATGATATTGACTGCAGACACTGACTGCAGATTTATTGCATCGTGCTCTTTGCCCACATAGTCTCGATAGTTAGAAAAAGCAACACCAACTGTTTCGAAGAGCACTGAAATGCAAATAGCGTCACGTGTTGTCACCACCTGATGTATTGTTGCAGGTGGTAAACCTGGAATTCGATGGAGGCAAAACAGCTTCTTTTACCATGGTTGCTTTTACCGAAGCCGTTTGTCGGAGACAAACCAAAGTGTTTGGAACGAAGGTGAGCGATGAGTAGTGCCTGATTTTCTTCGTCTCACGAACTTACAATGCAACATTGCGAGCTTTTTTGGCTTCAAATTTCTGAAGTTGAGGAGTAAAATTAAACGATGATATTCCTAGCCAATGCTTGTTTGCTGTTGATTACTTATTTTTTGTTGGCTTCGACGTTGGCGATGTAGAGTATTTCATCTCTTCGCGTTAAACTGTAATTGCTACATGATGTCGCGGTTCTGTATAAAGTGCCATCTGCTTTAACTTTGGTAAATGTCTGTTTGTTTGCTTTTTCAAAAACCTTTATAAAAGTATTAAGACCGCGATAACACGTTAAAGTTAGAGGTGCGCCAAGACTTGAAAGACTGCCTGTCAGTAGTTTACCATAACATTCCTCTTCACGTTTTACAGATGTGCAAATAGAAGGTAGTTTGCCATCTCGTTTTGTTTTATATAAGTTTTTATTTTCAGGGTGAGCTGACCTATAAAGGTGGGGTGGAAGTTGAACACTTTGACTTCGCTACTCGACACAAGCAAGTCTACACTTGCACATCAGCTGCAGATTCGACCACATCGCTGAAAGGCCACGGTGGTGCTGATTATCATTTGACCCATTCCTTCATCAAAGCCATTGCGGTAAGTGAGTTTGTTGTACTCGATTCCTGAAGGGTAGTTTGCAGCGCAGGGGGCAGTTAATGGAGTTGCCTCCCCCAAAGATCATGGCGTTCTTTCAAAAATTGCAGACAAATTTGAAGGTTAGAAAATGAGGAAAGCAGAACACGGCCGTGCTACTTTCGGCTCGGAGAAAAGCAATGGCCGGTTTCTGCTCTTCACTTATCTTCCAGTCGGTATTTCGGAAAGTATTCAGCTTTTGTCATAAATTATTGCAGTCATGAAATGGTTTAGAATACTACAGGATGAGAAATTAATCAAATGTGGCGATATGCTTTGGCGCCCTGTTTTCCGACAACCCACCTCCCCCAGACGTCGAGTTTTGGTCCGTCACAGGATGAGCATAAAACTCTGCTGTATTTTGGAGCAGCTGGTTATAAAAACGAAAAAGGGACCTCGTACCATTATTCGCATCACCTCCTGTGTGGCAGATGCCAGGCATGTCAAATGTTGCTGTTTGTTGTTGAGAAACCGTCAGAGTTCAATAACGCGTTTTTGTTTAGCAAGCAATTGACAATTGTGCTACATCGCATAGCGGGTTTGTTTGTCCAATTACGCGAATGGGATGATGATTCAAGATAGCAAACAAAACTGCCGCTAAACTTATGGTAGTAGTACGTTGACCCGAATAAAATAATTTTCTCAATAAATCATCTTGATATAGTTACTGTTGTCATTTGATGACGCTAACGGCTAGCTTATGCTAGTTTACTTAAACTAAGTGATGTCTTACTCTTTCTCGGTTTACGGTTATTGTGTCAGCATCTCGTGTGCATGCGTCATTAGTGGCTTGCGTCATTTACTTACGTGTTTTACACGTGTCCTGTTCTCGCAGGATAACGACCCTTCGCTGATCATGTCGGACGTGGATGAAACTTTGGAAAGTCACCAAATCGTTTTCGCCGCCGAACAATCTCGCCTGACAGGAAAGGTTCTGCAGCGAAACGACGACGGCGAATGGCTGGAAGTGTAAAACCAGTCTTGTAGATTTCTGTTCTGCGCTTTGAAAAGCGTTATTTTGCGATGCTGGTGTTTTGTTTCGTTCTCTACATTTGTGCAGTTTGTTATTTTCTTTCGGTTTACTTTCGTTTGCCAAGTTACGTTATTTAATGCAGTTCACGTGCGTTGTCTGTGCCAAGAAACTGTTCAAAAATCTCTTTATTTCGCGCAGCTTAGCATCGATGGCGTTAGTTAATTTTTCGATATCTTTTATTTTTGTAGCAAGTTTCGTTGCTACAGTTTAAAATGCACTGATGCGGACCGTTGGCATAAGCGTGTTTTGGAGTTCACTTAATGCACTAGTGTTCCAGGTTCAGTTGTTACCACGAAGATATATCATAAGATTACCAAGGCCTTGAGAAAAAAGCAGTGTTAGGTGTTTTCTGTTTGTTCCAGTGGAGTTTTAAGAAATCGGAAAGTTATTCTCTCAGAACGGGGTCACTGTGATAACGCTACTTGGCATCTACGTGTTCACTGTTGTTTTTTCTTCAGTGTCGTAACTGGGCGAAGAAAACCCATGTCTTCTTCGTTTCATAGCGCTGAACGTGCATTTGGACGTTACTGTAAAAAGTAGTTGAGTTATTTTTTATGCTTCTGCCATGCATAAGGTTTTGGTCAGCCTTTCCTACGGTGTGTTCATCTGTGTTGGTTCCATTGTTTTGCTTCTTGGCTGGGTTATTTGTAGTAAGGACATGGTGCATGATATACGTCTCTAGCTTAAAACGCAATATCGCGGTAGACCCGCTTCCGTTATAGCTGCCTTATGCTCATAATACGTGACGTTTTTCTTTGTGACAATATATACTATGCTTTGTTTGTACCATGTTACTGATCTGTGGTTAGGTTTTAGTGCGGTAGGCGTGATTCACGCGACGCAGAGAAACGTTCAATCGTGAGTTGCAATGAAGGCTGCTTGGTTTCATCGGAAGTTGTTTCGGCCTGAGCTCTTTGGCCCCGAATGTAAAGACTATCTGTACTCTGTGTGGTTAAACAGTTCCGGTATAAATGATCGTGCTCAGCTTCTTTGGTCTGCAGTAACAGAAATTGAAGCCATCCATCAGTAACGTCACACTTTAGAGGGTTTCAGTTTTGTGACAAGAGGATAAACAAAAAAGTAGCATTTTCAACGACCATACGATGGTATGTCTGCCGTAAACTGCAAGCACTCATGAACTATTGTTTTGGAACACAAATTTATTATTCTCAGAAAATGAAGGCACTTAACGTTTATCGCTGACAAGCAATGTTACATTTACTTTCAACACATGAACCTGCTTTGCTGAAAGCTATTCGTCGTTAAATCGCATCTACAGCAGGTCATCTGCATGGGCGTCGGAAGCTGGGTTTTGAAAATTTTAGCAAAAAAGGTTGTTTTATTTCCAGTGGGAAAAACATTNCACCACTATTGGGCCCCTCTGGAAAAATTTTGGAAAAATCCCCTAGTTCCCNCCCCCTGGAATAAATCCTTCCGACACCCATGTGTACCTGATGTNGTCCGACAGAGTCGCCAAGAAGTTGGAAGCTATGCAGGCATGGGCGTCGGAAGAATTGTTTCCAGGGTTGGGGCAAAGTTGGTAAAAATTGATTTTTCCCACTCCAAACATCAAGAAAACAACCTTTTTTGCTGAAAATTTCAAAATCCAGGGGGGGGGCAAGGCTCCCCCTTCCGACCCCTAGGTAAGCAGGCAAAACGTTCAGCCACGGTTTCAAGTAGCAGTAGTTTATTTGTTTGCGTTTCACTTATAAAGATACGTTTTCATTTGAATTACCTGTTAATGGTGATCTTTTATTTTTCTCAATGATTATGTGACATCGCCGCGATGGTAACATCCCTTCCACCTTATCCACACATTAAAGCGACCTTCAACGGAGCATCTCTCTCGAATGGCTCGCTGCACCTTACACTTCCAGATCACAATTACTGCGTACCGTTTGCTACAGTCAGAACGTGTCGCCAAGAATTTCAAAACTAGTAGGCAACACACAGGGCCGGATTTAACTTATGCGAGGCCCTAGGCTAATCCACTTGTGAGGCCCCTTAACCCATTGTTGTGAGGTAAAAAATGGAAAGCGTTAATCAATTTGCGAAAATCCGAAAATGACGCTCTGAAAGCACTGTTATTAAAAACTCTAAATCATTACTGAAGTGCCCACGATCACTGAGTTTGTTGCTGCCTTCGACGCAAAGGCGTTCAATTGCACGGAATTGTTGAAATCCTTGGCTGGCGGGAACAGGATTATTAACTGCCACAGGCAAACCAACCGAAATCGCCACAATAGAAGTATTTGTCAGAACACATGGTCTACGTTTTTTATAAGAATCACATGTTTTTTCTTACCTGTGTTCAAAGAAAAAAAACAAGCAGCACACTGCACCTATGTAGTATGCAGTGGCGTACGAGGCGGAAAATTCAGGGCAAGCTCAGATTTCTCAAAAATCTTGAAAGATACAAAATATTTCAATACAGTGAAAAATTCCAGGGCAGATTCTGTTTTTCAGGGCAAGCAAAAGTTGCTCAAACATCCTGAATGTAAAAAGTATATTAAATACAGCGAAAAATTTCATGACAAACTCTGTTTTCAGG
>JGI24158J21664_10006197_pt1 | contig 15737 bp, 15 predicted proteins | sample Ectturendosymbi3_FD_21664 | JGI IMG/M metagenome (IMG submission 21664)
AACCAGAAATGCTAGAAAGTCGATCAAAGGCTCAAAAGACTCGGACTCGAGCCTAGTTTCCAATGAAAACTTCAGCGAAACACTTTGGCCTAGCAGTGGGCCCTAGGCCAGGCAACATGAGCCAAAATGACCCTAAAACTACTTCACTTATGACGACAGTCACAAAAAATCCGCACCCCCAGCCAAAAAATTCGCACCCCCAGCCAAAAAATTTTTTTTCGATTGCAATCTACTAGACTGGCCGATCCGTTTGAGCCCTTGAACAGCTCTCTTGCGCAATCGGCGGAGGAGCTAAGGCGTTGGTAAAGCAACCGAAAACTGCTGTTTTTTAGGCCGAAATCGAAGTATGAATATATCGTACGCCGGTTCTCAAAGTGTTAAGTATCTGAGCAGAATTTTACTCAAGGCAAAGCACTTCAGCATTTATGCAGTGTTATGCACTGTAAAATTGAGTTTCATGATTAAGACTTTCAAAAAATGAAGAGAAGTAATAGTATTGAACTTTTTTAATTTAGTTTAGAATGATGTTCAGCAAGCAAAAGGTCAGCCCGGATTTGAAGTTGTTAAAATTTTCTCAGGCTCCTCAGGTTGAAAATCCTTCCAGCTTCACAGCCTTGTTGAAGACCACACTTTTGAGCCATAAAATGTAAAGGAATATTTTCCTGGAGAGGAGTTAACTATCGGTAAAAACAGGTTGTTAGAACTGGATCTTGAGTAAGAATGAATTGAAGTGATTGGGATAAATTAGACATCAAAATGGTTTGGAAGCAGTTTGTTATAATAGGACTTCATGAATTTACCTACTCAGAATGTATAAAGTTTGGTAAGGTTTAAGATTTTTAAGTGCTGAAAAGTTTTTTCAAGAAAGTATGGTTAGTTGGTTTCATTAGTTTTGCAGCTTTATTTTAAAATTTTATGACAGGCTGAATCAGGCCTGGCCAACACATGCCTCTTTGCCCGATTACATGCAGCTCCTACGTAAATACTATATGTAATCTTGTGTTATGTCGCAAAATTTTGTACCAATTGTTCATCTTGAAAGTCGGGGGATCCCACTAAGTAACATGCATAACAATGAATGACTTGTAACTTTATCTCATTATCATGTTGGTGTGTGATATTTACAATCAATCTAGCTGGACAAAGGTATGTGGTGAGTGAGGAAGAGAAGGTGTAATGTTCATGTGTGCCCACATGCATGGTGTGGCTCTTTGCGGTAACGCAGTAAGAAATGTGGCTGTTGGTCTCTGAGTGGTTGGCCACCCCTAGGATGGTTGTGTTTGAAGCTTGACCCCATGTGAGGATTGAGGTAGGGATGAAATAATGAGTTACGGACAACATTCAGTGCAGATTGTGTTGTGTAGTGTTTTAAGGTTTGACTAAAACTCAAGTTCTTGATAGTTGAGTATTTAACTTATTTGCATAAGGTTTCCAGCTTAATTTATTGTCAAGATGAACAGTGAACACTCCAATAATTTGCTGAGAAACCTTGTATTTTCCTTCGGTAATATTGTTTTTTTTTATATAAGAATTCAGTATTTGTTTGATGTGAAACGAAAAACAGTGCATCATGTTGTTCTTGTAGATTGCTCTGCGAAATTATTTGAAAAATGGCGATGACTCAAAACAGTTTTACCAACTGATCACTTCAGTAAGAGTTGGAAATGAACTCTATCAACGAGTTAGTGGCCAAAGAAAAATCAAGCAATACAAAGTAAGTTGGTCTTTGATAACTGTAAGCTTCTGTTTTATCTAGCTTGACTGTCAGCCAAGTTTTATTCAGAGTTTTTATTATGTGAAGTCTATCTTGTAGTTGTCATGTTGCAAAAACTTTGTATATCATTTTATATAAACAATTGGTATCTGGTGCTAAAAATGTTGAAATAAATCTGCATGGGTGCGTGGACATGTTACCAATAAAAACACCCTTGTCCTAAAATGCCCCTGCTTTATTTTAGCGAATGTGCGCATTACAGTAAAACTACAGTAGTAAGATATTAGCAAGAAATACGTTTTGTTTCATGGAGTTAACGGAGAGGAGTACGTGTTCTTTTGATCACATATGTGGAGTCAAATGACTGTAAATGCAGGAATTACTGGAACCTATGTGTGTAAATCATTGAACAAAACCCTCGTGGTGAGTGAGACTCTAGAGACTGTAGGTGTAAAGATGCTGCCCCTATGACCCATCCCGTCGTTGACGACGAGGAGCTCGGCGCTTCTTCATTTTTTCTACGTGGTTTTAAACTGATAATGAATCACCGTAACTCAGAGAGGCACGTCATCTGTTGCGATCGGCAGCAAGTGTTTCCCATGAGATATGTGGAAGCCCGCCATGTCACGCTTGATGACGTCTTTATAGCGCAGTTTGGGTCTGCCAGTTCAACGAGGCGCGTTATAGAACTCACCGTAGAGGATATCCTTGGGCAGGCGACCATCTTCCATACAGTGGACGTGGCCTAGCCAGCGAAGGCATCTGAAATTAAATGCGTTGAGCCGGTTTACTTGGCGGCGGTATGTGCACCACGTCTCGCTGCTGTATAGCAGAACACTCAGGATGCAAGCGGTGTAGACCTTGATCTTTAGTTTGATTGTGAGATGGTGATTTTTCCAAACTCGAGAACTAAGTCGCCCGAAGTTGGTCGAAGCCTTTCCAATTCGTGCTGAGGGAGACTCTAGATCAGGCGCAAGGATGAACGTTTTTGACCATGCAGGTGAAATATATTCATTTTCATGCTCGCTTTTCCTCTTGGGAGGGTCTTGGGGCAGACGCTTTGCCAGGACCCGAAATACCTCACGGTCAACAGCAATCTCTGATAGTTCTGCTGGCTCCACACCAACACGGGACCAAGCAAGGTCGGATATGTAGTCACTCCACCTGGTCCTTGCACGACCTCGGGCCGCTTTCCCGTGGGTTTAGCTAGCACTCGCCAATATTTCCTGGGACATTCTGGACACATGGCCGAACCAACGATGTTGGGATCTCTCGATTCGGAGAAGTGGTTCGACATTCAGGTTTTAAGAAGTTCACAATTGCGCACTTTGTCGCGAAGTATCACGCCGTGGACTCTTCGCAAAAATCCCATCTCGGCCGCTTGCACTTGGGATAGTATTCCTACAGTCATTAACCCAGATTCATGGCCATAGTAAATATGGTTGAGAGCAACCTGTTTTTGTTTTTTTTTCAAAAAAAACAACCACCTGTTTTTTTGTTTAAAAATAAACAACGTTTTTTTTGTTTTTTGAAAAGAAACAATATTTCGTTCTTTTTTTAAGGAAAACCGAAAAACCGCATTCTGAATTGTTGTTTTTCCGTCATGCAATATCACTATTTTCAGAATTACACAATAATAACTTGTTATACCTACTCTGGCATTCAATACTGAGGGCAAAGAAATGTACCCCATCTTTGTTTTCGTAAAGTGTTGTTGGTCAGATCACTCGTAAGTGGCAAAGCTTGGCAAGCATGCACACAGCAAACAGAGGAAAGCCATTCCCACACAAACTCTGCAGTTTAACGTAAAGCTCATGTGCATACCCTGCTAGCTCAGCATCTGTCGAGTGTATATATATGACTTGGTATGGTTCAAAATCAGAAAAAGTTTAGATGCAGTGAAGGCAGAATTGATTAAAACATACCGATTGTGGAGAGCTGGAGAAGATAACCATTTTCGATCTTTTTTTCTGTTTTTCAAAAATTTCGTTGCCGTTCGTTTTGTTTGATTTAAAAAAAAACTGCAGTTAACTGTACAAGTGTCTTGTTATTTTTTATTTTTACTTCGTAGATTTTTCAAAATAAAAGTAAAGAGTGGATTTTATTGTTTTTTTTAAGTGGGCTTTTTTAAAAAACCCGGGTGTTTTTTTGGGTCGTTTTTTTTCAACAACCCTGATAGGTGAGGATCGGAACAAAGACCCTTCTGAACTGACAGCTTTTCGGTGTTTGAAAGCTCCCGTTACCTGACCACAGAGCGATAAATCTAATGCAGCACTGCGTTTGCTTTAAATACCATTACCAATCCATGTATCAATCTCCCTGTTCCGTCGTTCGTCACTCGTGAATACCACCTCAGGGTATTTGAACTTCTCCACCTGCTGCAGTGTATTGCCGCTTACTTGCAGCTTTCACTGGCTTGGGTTTCTGGAGGGACATGATACCTCGGTCTTATTGCTGATATTCATTTGAGCTCTGTCACACGCAACTGAAAACCGATCAAGTACATGTTGATACAGAGTTCAAATTTGTGTTGGTTAATTGGCGTAGCGCGGGGCCCGATTAGAAGAAATCGGTCAAATCGGCTTAAAACCGGCCCTGGATGCAAGCAGCAACAAATCGTCCGCAAGAAGCAAATGGTTGATCATGCAGCTTCCAACAGTGACACCCTTGTCGTCTCGGCTGTGACTGTCCATCCAATTCATATATACTGTTGAAGAAGAGTGGCGACAGCACACGTCCTTGTCCCACGGTGAAAGGTCGTGATTTAACTCTCCCGACACGGACATAAACTTCTGAGCAGGGACTCAGTGGCTTGGCGGCCGTCAACACTGAACTCCCGCAACACTCCCCAAAGTTTTTCACGAGGAACCAGGTTGTATGCTTTCTCGAGGGTCGACAAAACATGTGAAGACGTCTTTAGCATACTCCCAAGATTTCTCGAAAATTTGCCGGAGAGTGAAAAGTTGGTTCTGTCGTGCTACGTCCGGGGACGAAAACCGCACTGGGTGTCCTTCAGACCAGGGATCAATTATTTCGCGGCGTATTTTTTCAAGGCCCTTGGCATATAGGCTTGCAGGGAAGCTAAGGAGAGAGGCGCCTCGGTAGTTCGTGCATTCACTCTGTCTCTCTTTTTGCATAGAGATGATCACCACAGATTGCCAATCTTTCGGTGATCTTCTAGAACGCCAGGCCATTTGACACACGAGTCAGCCAAAGATTCAAGGCTTTATCGAAACCTGCAGCCTTCCACCCTTCAATGTTTTGATAGCTGAAAGAAATTACTCTTTCGTGAAAATCAGTTGTTGGTGCGTATAGTTAAGCAGATGGCTGGCAGAAATTATTGATTGATTATTATGAAATAATCGATTGATCAAATATGGAATGGGTGTATTTTCGTCATGCGTTGACCAAAGCGGCGCGAGGCACAAAACTTCACGAAAGCTCTTGTCATTAAACAGCAATCGGAATTACTCGATATTGAAGTTCTTTTTCGCAGCTGAAAACCAACGTCTTGTGTTTGTTTGAAGTGTTTCGCATTCGGACTGGAGCCACTCCCACGTTTCAGCCGTAGATGAGCGGTGGCGAGCTTGCAGTGACGGTTGCTTGCATATTTTTGTTTTGCAGGGAGAGTGTCTCGGCAATATTATCGCTTACATCAAAGACAACCCCCGATCATCGCCTGAAAGCCTCCGCAAAGAAGTGGAAAAAGAAGTTGCTATTTTTGCCGCTAGGATATCAAGCATTTGAAAACCAATGTGGCTTTTTCTTGTTGCTTTTATTGTACACTGCTGTCCGTTTACTCGGTTGTGCACTTTTAACATTGACTGGTTTATTAAATGCGTGGTGAAACGTATGTTTTTTTCTGATTCTTCACCGAAACTGAAAGATATTGCGTGCGCGCCGATGTGCAGTACCACCCTGCAAAGTCTGTGTCGCAATTTCGCTTTGTTTTTGCGACCAGTGATGCTCTTCCCAGACAACCTTAGGTTGTGAAGGATTGATGCGAAACCCACTCAGCATTAACTTCTATTCCCGGTGCGTTGAACTTTGTATCAATTGCGTCGGGAGCTCTGTGTTCGAATGGAAATGCTTCACCGCTCATTTTCGCAATACATTGATTTTTGAGTTTTTTATGGCAACGTTCTTATTATTCGTGAAAAAATAGTGAAGTTTATCATCACTTCATGAGCGATTATCTCATATATCTCGAGGTAGATCCGTATTTTTGTGCATTGATATAACATTTAGGTTGAGTTGATGTTCCTACTGCTCATGTGTATTTGAATATTTACGCTCAGAAAATAACTCGTGCGTTTTGATGACGTCAGCGGTCAGGTGATGCATGACTCACGTTAAAGTCAGTTTTTGATGACGACTCAAGTTGATCGATGCTGGAGGAGTTTTTCACACGATAGGAAAAGTGACACTTTCGCTTTGGCCATTAAGCAAAATAACATTTTATTTGAGGTGAATATTGTGGGTTTTAAATAGGAATCTTGTGCTTTCCGGCAAACCATGAACCGCCTGAAGTTATTCTACGGTTACCAGATGTGTTTTGTAAAATACCGGCCATTTTGTCAACGGTGACGAATCTAGGCTGCATTCGTAAGCGCATATTTCATGGCACTTGATTCTCGAATAACATTAAAAAACAACACTTTTGATATTTGCATTAATTTTTTTCGTAATATGTTCTTAACAATTTCATGAAGCTTCCGCAATGGTTGTTTTGAAAATGTTTCAAACATTGTATAAACGGACGCTTTGTGAGCATATTCTATAGCTCTATGGTAAGCATTATCAAACTAACCTTTTTTTCATTAAAAACGATAACTGCAGTGTTTAATGTGGACTGTGGCGTTTTCTTAAACTCTGAAAAAATAAATAACATATGAACAATTCAGTTACACAGCTACACTTACCAATGGCTCTTTTCCCAAAATGATCGGGAAACATCCTTAATTTTGACATAATTCTCTTTCGATACTGATTAACGCCATACTTGTTGCAGGATGGGCATCTTGGTCAATGGCAGAATCGTTCGCAGAAAACGAAAACCACTAGCGATCCGCAAAATCAATTTGTAGTGTCAATATAATTGTGGCAAACAATGCAAGTTAAATTGAAAAACACAACAAACGCATCATGAATAGGCTTTTGTTTGATTTGCTGGTCTCCGAAAATCTGGACAATACGATGAAAGGTGTACGCATTAATTCTCCCAAGTGTTGTTCACTTGTTCGAGCTGCACGATGGTTTGATTTTTGCGAACTTCGTATACAGAATTGAGTCATACACTGCTCTTTAATTCTAGGTTTTTACTTTCTGGAACCTGCCGCCAGAACTAACTGTAGAGTGGTATTGATTGAAGTTTTTTGAGCCAGATCTTGCGTTTCGGTCAGTTTTATTTCTAGAGCAGACAAGTTTGTGACAACCGGTTAGCCGACTGGACATCCACCACCGAGTGATTTTTTTACTCTTGGAAATGGTCCAATCTGGCTTGGAACTCATCCAGTAGTCGTGCAAAGTATTTCAATATTCTTCCACTTTGTGGTCTGCAGTTGTCTCTTCGCGAAAAACATTCGTTCTCATTCTGACATTGGGAAAATGTCTCTGAAAAATTTTAGTTCTGTCCTGGAAAATTAAGTAGCCTAACTTAGCTTTAGGTTCACTTTTATCGCGTATGACTCCCTGGTAGTTAACACTACGAACTCTTGTAAACACATGCATGAACAAAACAAACCTATATTAGGCAACGACTCGCTGTCAATTTCAGATGCTATATTCAGCTAGAAGAGCCACGCAAAACATGTCGACCTGCATGCGGCTCGCGAGTCGGAGTTTGCTGTGAAGTGAGCAAAGAACGTTCTTTTGTGTTGTGAAGGGATTGGAGCGCATTTGTCGTTGCTCAACGACCTCTAAATATGAAGAGATGAAAACCGAACTTCCTCACTGGCTTTCGACACTAATTACTGTCTTAATTTTATGCTTTTTCACGTTTGTCTTGAAAATCCCAACACGTCTGACTTTTGCTTACCACATCCAGGCTCGTAACCAGGGGGGCAAAGCACTCCATTGCAAACTCTTTCGCCACTGGAAAAGTGTTGGATATAGTTTAAAAAATTTGGTCCCCTCCCAGAAATCTCTTCGTCTCCCCTGGTGTCCCAAGCTGGTTACGGGCCTGATCACATCCACTGCAAGGTCCTGTTCCGACTAAGTCGAGAATTGAATCTCCAGAAATGCAGACAGGGACTTTTTCGACACGATTTCTGTTTGATTTTATTCTTTTTCATGTTCGTCTTATTTGAATTCTGTTCAATCAGAACCAGTAGCCGACAGATTCGCCTCAATGTTGACCAGTGACAGATATGAATCTTGTCCGCAGTCTGATCAAGTTTTCAGATGAGAAGCAACAGACCAGACATTGCAGTTCCAGCCTGTTCGTCTCTGTAGGCTGCCACTTAAAAAGAACAGACTCAAGGCACTGAGGAAGGTCAACCATTGGTTAACGGCCTTTCAACTCCCAATGCATTTCGATACTGAAGCATTTAATCGAGGGTCATGCGAGTTCAAACCAAGATGAACCTGAAGTTGTCTGCACTTCCGGTGCGGGAAACTATTTGCAACTGGATGGTTAGTGGATTTCTCTTGCGTTGGTGCTGCATGGCCTCAAAAGTTCCTTTAATAAAGGCCTGCACAACTCAGAAAGCTTGAAAGAACCAAATTATGAACATGAATTTTCCGTGGACCGCAAATGTCCATTTCATTTAATTTTCTATGTAGAGATTTCGTTGCAGTATGGAATAAATTCTTGAACAATTACTTATTCGAGGTCGAGCTTTTGCAGCTTCTTCCACAATTGAGAAAGTTCTCGCGTCATGTGTCGCATGTTGTGCAGGTCTGCTTTAATACTTCGCAACTATCGGTAAGTGGGCCCGGTTTGGTTGGTGGGCCCATCATCGGTAAGTGGGCCCGGTTTGGTTGGTGGGCCCATCAACGGTAAGTGGGCCCGGTTTGGTTGGTGGGCCCATCATCGGTAAGTGGGCCTGGTTTGGTTGGTGGGCCCATCATCGGTAAGTGGGCCCGGTTTGGTTGGTGGGCCCATCATCGAAAGACACTTCAATTACGGATGGGTCAGGAATCACTCCTAACCCCCCACCCCTTGTGCTATCGCCCTCGAGTGATCGAGAACATGTGATGCTGCTGGTTACGATCAATCCAATGAAACATTCAGATGTTGAAGACATAATAGCACAGCTGGAAAAGAAAACACTTCTTATTGTATTTACACAAAATAACCGGAACATGATTTTGCTGCAACATTTCAGTGTGTTAAAAAAATTAAGATGTCGAATAGTTACCGGATAGAACAAGATTATCAAAACGACGATGAAAAAATAACGACGACCTTTTTTGAAAATGTCAGGCGGATAGAAGAGTGAACTGTTCGGCCAACCAGGTAAGCAGGACTCTGATAAATGGAACTCTGGTATTAAACGCTCTACGGAAAAACACAATTTCATTGGCAACAAACTACGCAACACATGGCCGGGTATATATGCGCCATGCTTCGAGTGACGGCCGCACGCGGTTCTAACTTTACTCGCTGGCCGCCACGATTAACAAGTGGGGAGGACGTGCTTTTCGCCCCCGTCTCCTACCTTTGCACGGGTGGGGGGCGGAAATAGGGGAGCTACGCGCAACGAACCGATGTCGAGCAACCAGTTAATAGTAATCAACAAACAAGATTAACGGCAGTAAAGAGTTGAAGATGTACAAGACGAGCTCTCCGCAGTTTCTCACAGAACGCGAGGCGCAGTTCATAACTTCGCTCACCAGGCGATCAACCAACCAAGTCAACATGCGACCAGTGTCCAACCAAGCTACAAACAACGGACATGGGGCGGCCAGGGTGGGTGTGCCGGGGGCCAACCCCCAACCAAGCGCATGGGGCTAATGCGGACGCGCAGTAGCAATTGAAGACTAAACATGACATCATTCTTGAAACGTAAGAGGCGAAGCGACGTCAGGAGGATTATTGACAGTTTCCAGCAATGACGTGATCATGTCGTCAGGCCCGGGTGACGTTTCAGGCACAGCAGGAGGTCTGATGAAGTTAAACACGTTATTGTTGTTGCCGGGCATGCCAGGGTTGGCCAGCATGTTGCTGTTGTTGTTGTTGTTCACATGATGGTAATGCTGAGGAGGGAGGTGATGGGGGGGGATGTGGTTGGGCTGCATGCGGCCGTTGGGGGAGAATGCCTGGGGGGAGAGGAGGCGGAAGCCGTGAGGGGAGGTTTCAGGGTGGTTGTTATAAGGCTGGATGGAGTTGTATGGATTTGGGGGTGGGGCTTGCGGTGATGTTAGGGGGTAGACATTGGTGGGAACGGCTCGGGATAGGAAATCGTTTGTCTGGGGAGGGACAGGGTGCTGGGTCTCTGTTATGCTCATCTGCGGCGCTTCATCGATGCTCAGCTTCAAAAAGTCCAGATCCACAGGCTCCGTTTTCTCTGCGGCATCCCCCCCATTTTTTTCAAGGTAAGCTTGAATACTATCCGCTCCGAGGCTCTCGAAAGTGTCTTCGACTGCTGCGACTGAGGCGGTGGGAACCCCCAACATCTCGGTCATTGAGTCTGTTATCTCATGGATGGCCGGTGCTGCTGCATGCAGAGGTTGACAACCCACTAGGTCCATGTTTGAAAAGAGTTCGTCGTTGGGTAAGGGGTGGTTCATTGTGGGGGGGAATGGGTTTTGGGGCATCACTTCGAACATGTGGGCGTGAGGCAATGGCTCCTGCTTGATTGGGGGGTTCTGGGTCATAGGATTGGGGAGAGGGCGGAACTCGCCGATTCCTCCACTTGTGCCGGGAAGATTTGGAGCTGAGGAAGGTTTGACTGAAAAAGAACAAACACATCATCTCGAGACAGCCCCCGTCATTGTCACGTCACCTTTTCAACACGCCTCCTTAACTACGCCATGACAACCAATGGGTGGGTTCATAAGTTGGGTCAATACTTCAAATGTCCGATGCAATGTACATGTGAACGACATACGTGAAACAAAAGCGGGCAACGTGCAGTGAGGGAGGGGGCCTGGTCTGAAAAGTAGATATGTGGGTTTTACCGATATATCGGTATCGGCCTCAGTAGGTGTTGGCAAAACGCTGTTATATTCCTCACGCATACAGACAACTTGCGCAAGAAAACACAACGAAGCAAGTCAAGCCAGTTATCTTGCAACAACGCTAGCAGGTGCGGTTTCATAAACAAACAAACAAGATGAACCATGAAGCACGCGTCGGTCGTCGCAGCCGAAACAAAGGCATCATCATTAATCAGATTAATTAAAAATCATAGCAAAATATTAAAATTTCTGCAATTCGAAAAATTTATCTCATAAACCCTGATTTTTGAAGTTTTTGAAAAAAAAGGTAGGGCATAGATGCATTATATTTTTGATCATGAAGCAGAAAACGAGATTAAAAAATTTCTGGAAATATCGGCTATCGGCCCATGAATGGCCGAAATATCGGTATTCGGCCCCAAAAAAAACATATCGGTCGATCTCTACTGAAAAGAACATTCTCTATTATCTTTGCACAGCGCAACTGCATTGACTTGGTTCTACCATCTCATCACAACCTTTACAGGTATCCGGATAACTACGGCAAGTTCTTATTGCAATAAAATCGTCAGAAATTTGCATTTATATTTAACAAAAGTTGTAGTAAAAGTTGCATTTATGCACAAGCATTTCATACGACAGTGATTTACTCAAGCGATTTATTTACATATAATGCTAACTAAATATTTCCAGACATTATCTGGCGAGAAATGGCGATCATTTCCCAGCAGTTTGCGTAGCATTCTGAACCTTCGCTATGAAGTTGCTTGGCAAGTGGCAATTTAACTGTTCCCGGACTGATGTTTGGCCGGGCCATTTCTACAATTGCGTTTTGGTCACTATTCACTTCTAATCGGTTATCAAAGAGAACAGAACTATACTGAAATAGTTCTAAAGCATATTTTTTAAATCACACTTTTACATTTTGCGCAATACTTGATAAAAGGTGCAGTAAAAAGTTGCGCGCAAAAAAGAAGTTGCAGTATAAAATTCCTGGAACCAGCTTGAAATATCGTTCTGCATAAATTCTGAGTATTTAGGAAGTTGTAAAAAAATGTTGCAAAACCTTGCTCTACTGATAACGTATCAGTGCGTTATGCGGTAAGTCAAGAGCGTATGGCCGGTCCAGCACAGCTACGTCCAATCCAAATGGCTTCCTGAGCCAAAAAATATGTCACTGTCTTGACCAGGGCCGCACATCGAATGGCTTAATTTGATCTTAGCCAACTAAATTTAGCTTAAATTAATATACTGAAAGCGTTTGAATCCTAACTACAATGGTACCATACGTGATGAAGTGGAATTGAGGACCACCTGCATAAAAAATGTCAAATTTAAGATGATCAATATAAGGACAGATTGTCCGTATGTGGGATAATTTTGCTACAGCGAAAACCTAAACTGGGTCGTATGCGTGTCGCGAGTTGGACATGACCGGTCTTGGCCCAACAATTCATCGATATGTTGCCCGACATCAACCAAACTATTACTTCGCCTGAGCAGTCTTCAACACTCACCATAATGCTGCCCGGGCATTTCAAGTCGAATTTTTATTTTGCAACATTGCATCAAGACCACCACAGCACGCAATTTATTACTTTGCTGTTAAAACGTCTGCCGGGGTCATCAACCCGGAGTGGTGACCGAATTTTAATTGCAAGAAAAAATCATGAACCGAAGCCTCAACAAACGTCTGCCGTTGTAGATCTACTCGTTGGTGGAAGCGATTTAAGCATCTTGAAATTATCTCCCACGCAGCCACCATTTCGCGGATGAAACGTCTACATGGAGACGTCACATCTACGCCCTCCAACCCCGGCATTCTTTCGTAGCACAGCTGTGGTGGTTTTGACATTTCATCCAAACCATACATTTTGAACCCAATGCAGACGATCGTAGAAGATATGAACCTTTCTCAAGGTTTCAACAATAAAGCGAACAGAGTGCACGAGGTGAGGACTATACAGAAATCTCAAATTACACAATAACACATTGGATTCATTAATTCCTTGTCATGCCTCATCACGGGGAATCCCGAACCGAGGTACTTTGCAATCGCGGACGTGGAAGTTTACGCTGGCAGCAAAAACATGCTTAGCTACGGTCAAAGCACTTGTTCATTTTTGGTCCGAGTTTCACTGTAACAGGATCGGATCAATATCTCGGTGCCACAACGAGGGGGGGCAGCGTTCCCCCTTTAAACAATATGGGACAATGGCATACCCCCTCAACTGTACCACCGGGACGAAAGCATACCGGGAATGATTTGAGGCATAATTGTGACATCACAGTAGCCATGGTACGTCAGCTGCAACAAGATGGCGACAGGAAGTTCTAAAAAAACAGTTAAACACTTAAATCTTCCTTATCGCTGACTGGGCATCTCCTGCTTCCAAAACCTAAGCTGTTTTTGAATTACGAAGTCTTTGTCTTGCGCCTTTATTAATCGCATCACCCTTTGTTACGAGACCAACGCAACACACTTATCTTAAGCAAAATAAGATCGCTCCATTGAAGGAAATTCGCAGAAGCCATTGTTTCCGGCTGACTGGCGACGCACAATAAGAGTTGCTTACCCATAACTTGCATTCTGTGGCTCTTTGACAAACTGATCTTCGTGTAAATCCCCTTCTTTACTTCCTCACGCTTCGCAGCTGCAGCAGCCGATGACGTCGCCTGCAGCAGCCTCGATGGGAGGGGGTAGGGGAGCTTGTGCTTTCCTTCTGCAAATAATCGAGACGTGGTAAGTACTTCGGCGATTCCCCCACTGCTTGGACCCCCCAAACAACAAGACCGCTGAGCGAATGAGCTTGGCAGCACGAAGTACATTGGTGCTGAAGGTCAGGCTGGAAATAGGTTTTCAAGAAGGGTTGCAGTTCAGACAAGCTTGGAACAAGATACCAACGATCGATGAGGTTTCAGTAATTAGTCAATAGTTAACCAGGGTCAGGCGAATTCACTCAATCGATTATTTTGGTGACGTCGTGTCGGACGTATTCGAAGCGAAAGATGGCAGCGAACAAAGCGAAGCTAACCATGGCATCTAATCAACACCGCGATCTCAGCCACAGCGATCCATATTTGCCGAAACACTACTTGTCATTTATTATAGAAAATTTCAAGATAATCGTCAAACGAGAAATGAAGGCGTCACTGAATAGAGCGACAACATACATTTAATTGAATAAAAAAACTCAATCAGTGGCAAAAATCGCAATAAAATAATACGAATGCTTTTGGCTTCTCTCATTACCGGTGATAAAAAAATGAATAAGATATAAAACACGCAAACTGCAAATATTGTGAAGTGGCCTGATGCTGAATAACAACCACAAGTCGCTGAAAGGAGCCGGGCAGTGAAGAAGCAACAAGCGTGGGCACCACTTGGGCCAAGTCGCGAGCGGCTGTGTGCGGAACATCGCTCCAGCGCCGCGCTGTCGTCATGGCGACATGCGAGGGGCAACCATCATATGATTGATGTGTTTGCCAGTTCAAAAGCTGAGGCATGCAGTCACATTGATCAACCTCCCTCAGCTCAACATCACTTGCAATCAAGCTCGGGGCTGTGCAAGCACAAAGTTCGTGCACACGCGACGAATGCGCTCACTCCCACTCCATGTGTGGCTGTGTTTGATGCCTGGGGGTGGCTGCTGGGCAAGACTGCTCCGATATTTTCATCAAAACTCGCAGTCACAAGGTGTATGTTCAATACTTGATATGAACACAGCTTCGAATGTCTGACCAACAAATATGTCAGTCAGAGTTAGACTGAGCACCACTGGTCCTCCCTGCACTGGCAAACACGCAGGTGGGAGCGTGCCAGGGTGTCCACGGAGACATAACGACACATAAGCCATTGGAGTTCCGACACAGACAAGCTCTCATGCGCACATATTGAGGAGTTCTTCAGCGTTTCTTAAAAAATCTCTCCGAAGATTCTCGGGCGACTGGTCTGGTCACGTGTTGATGAGAAGAAGAGCTGCAGAAGAAAAGTTATCTCAAACATTAGTAGGATGCAAAGTAAGTACTACTTTAGGGGACGTACCATGGTGATGGGGTACATATGTGAACTGCAGGGAACGGCTCACTTCTCCGTCGCTGGGTCGCCGCAGCATGAACTGGACTTTTACGTGGTCATGTATGTTCTCGTCCTTGTATGGAGGCGTTCGGAAGACAATGGCCACCTGCAGCATTTTGCATTTATTGCATTGTGCTGACAACTCCCACCAACACTACGTTTATCAAACACAAAAGCCATTATTGCGTAAACAATGGGGCTCACCTGTCGGTGGACGTCGATCGGCGAAAAGTCCCCCAAAGCCTCCCACGAATCCTGGTAGAAGACAACTTGGATGTCTTCTGCAACAGAGATAGTACTTTCCAAGACCCAGACATGCAAACTACTAACGATGGATGATTTGCTACAAACCAAGAAACGAAAAAAGAAACATTGCTATTAGCTTTGTTACGTCACACCACACCAAACAGGGAAGATGATGAAATAGATGCCGATTTTTCACATTTGACCTAAGGTAATCTCGCGAGATGAAAACGCTGGAAACACTGCTCGTTTCTGCGACAAGGAAGTGACTGCCGATTCGCCTGGCATGACGCGATTCGGATAAAACGCAGAGTTTATCAGTTAAGAAAACGAAAACTATGATTGTTAGGAGGGTCTCCAAAGATACACCAAAACCGACATTAAAATAAATGGTCAAAATTTAGAGCAAGTTGATAAATTTAAGTATTTGGGACAATGGATAACTGCTGATGGAAGATGTGATGTTGAAGTAAAGTCTCGAATTGAAATCGCTAGGAAAACTTTTATAAAGCTGAAGGATGTTTTAACTTCGAGACGAATAAATTTGAAACTCCGCAAACGATTAGTTCAATGCTATGT
>JGI24158J21664_10006199_pt1 | contig 15734 bp, 6 predicted proteins | sample Ectturendosymbi3_FD_21664 | JGI IMG/M metagenome (IMG submission 21664)
TGGATTATTCTTAATCCATCTTCAGTCAAAAAATAAAGCAAGACTTGGCAATGCTAGCAATTCAAAACCAAAAGACTCTGTGACGCAAGAAATAACACTGTGACGCAAAAGACGTCAAAAGCAAAACCAAAGAACAACACCATACATATATGTGGCGCGAACAAGGAATAATAGAGTGATCATGGCATGTGAACTCTATTGCTGCTTGCTGCCACGGCGCGACGGCGCGAAAAATTCAATCAAATGGAGACATTTAGTCCATCCACGTAGAACTTCAAAGTGATTGCGAAATCGCCNTAATGTTTGCTTATGAACTCCTTTCGGAAAGCAAATGAGTTTTTTCGTTACCGTCTTTATTGTATTTCACACTACATACATCACTCGAAAGCGTAACAACAAGCCTAGAGCTTTTACATGATACAAAAAGCTCATTTTAAAACTAAAACATTGTAAAAAATGTAAATCTTTGAATGAGCAACACCAATGGCGCTATGATATACTGTATTTCTTGAAAGTATAAGGTACGCTTGGAACGAATCATTTGATGAAGCAAGAATATTTTGATTCAAATGAAACAATTAAGACCTAATTCCTATTGTTAAAAGCTCTATTTTCAAGACACGCCTTGACGAAGTTTATCCCAACGTATTTATTGCACTTCGGATTATGCGAAACTGCCCGGTACTGTTGCTAGAGCTGAATGGAGTTTCATCAAACTAAATCTGATCAAAACCTTCAACATGTCTCATATGACAGACAGCAGACTATTCTCATTAGCCATGTCAATCGAAGATTCATGTGTGCCCTCTGTAGATTTGGATGATGTCATTAAGTCTTATGCATGCCAAAAGACTCTCTCCAAGGCGTTTCATACTACAATAATGTAACATTGTTTATAATGTTCGTGGTTATTTTAATGTAATATTTTTCATGTGTGCAACTGTGGCACTATACAGCGATTTCTTTTTTTTTGCTGTATGACTACGGCCCACCAGGTGAGTAAGCTTGCATTTTAGGAGGGGACAGAGTTTGGCTGCTACGGCACTGTTCATACATATTTGCAACTCTTGGTGTATAGCGCCATATTTAGATAAAATTGTTTAGCAATATTTACTTGGTAGTCACTAAATGCCTGTGGTTTTATCACTTGTGTGGAGTGATCGATGAACTGTCAAAAAAATCCGGTTTGAACTTACTAAGCTACATCTTCTTTTGTTGTTTATTCAGGCAGTGCCAAGAATCCACCCCTACTACCCCAACAATGACTCAAGCATTTGGTGCTTAGAAGAAAAGTGGAACTAATTTAGGAGTTAATTACCAAGATTCATGTCTGTCGTGGGTCTTACAGCAAATCACAAGTCTACCTTACGCTGTCACAAGTCACTGATGGGCTTAACGTTAGATAGGATATGTTACATGACAACGCGAAATTCTACTTTGAAATAATTTACCCAATTAGAACTCATTACGTCACCCGAAAAAAATTTTCTGTTTTTGTGGAATGACGTACATGAGTTTTGGGGAACTACTTATCGCATACCCAAACGGTGGCCATTGGGCCCCCTTCAGCTACGATTGCCCCCTGGCTCAAACTTCTAGTGACGCCACTGGCCTTGCTGTTCTCCTTACTGTTTACAAATTCGTGACACAGGCGCTCTCATTTCGCCTTATTTGATGACAGTTTGTTGTAGTGAAATGTCTGCACTTTTTCGTCATGATCTGTTGCCTTCGTTGTTGCTGGCAAAGTAACGTTTTTCTGCAGACAGCTTTCTATGCCTCTTAATAGCATAATTTTGGTAATTCCCAAAAGCACTATCGTCTTTCACGCATGAACCGACATTGCAATTTGCGTTCATAAGGCTGTTGAAAAAAACAATTTTGAAATGGTACTTTCGACACATTCAAAGAGAACACTTGGACACGAAACGTTCATTGGCAATACAGAGATGTTTTTCACCATGACTGTCAATTTGGTGTCGTTGCAAATATTTAGTTGCCCATTCACGAAACGTTCTCAATTTTCCAAGGGAGAGGATGTCTTCATGCCCCAGGCCATTCAAACACCGACTGAACACGACGCATTTCTACGAGAAGTATGTTTATCCTTTCCTGTTTGAAATCATAAGTTGTTAGCTACATTTCTCTTGTACGCCATCAAATTACCAAGTTGACAATTTAGAGATCAACAATTCTTGTATTTCTGATACAGGTAAAAGCAAACCCCAAACATCCAGTTGGAAAACAACTCGCTGTTCCAACAATCACTTGCTTTAGACTTGTTAGCATAAAAGAGTTGGTGATCAAAAAACAGTAACATGTTTGTTAAAGCCCCTTTAAGGACCGCAAAGCCACAATAGTGCCAGCGACTTTGTCCAGCCATAACTTGCCGACCGATTGAGCTAGAGAGTTCATCAAATCCTCTAAGATAAAGGCCAAAATCTCTTGTAATTCCGATGAAAAATAAAACTTATGAAAGTTTTGGATTTTTTTTGTTGTGGTTGACGTCACAGTTGGGGCAGGTTTGCACATTTTTGGCCGACGTTATCGTTACCTGGCGCCAACGCTTCATTTGTTTTGAAACTACGCTGTATGGTGTCTTGTGCCAATCACTGTTGGGTCAGGAATGTAAAAGACACGTCAAAATACATACTTTGATGCCGTAATTAATACGTGAGTTCGTTACGAGCACCAAGGTAAGTTATCGCAAAAGCTTCATTGTTTGTTTCACCTACCTACATTTTACCCGGTGGTCAACACAAGAGCGTATTCTTTTGAAAATAGGACTTTTAATACAGAATTTTAAGCATTTCACTAGCACTTATTATGACAAGATTAAAGCTGTAGAGTGAACACCAAATATTTGACCAAATAAGGTACTTTTTTAGTAGTCAACGTCCCTTCAAGCAACACGGGTGCCTGAAGCATTATTGCGTAGAACAACCGTACTTTTGTAAATCATAACGAACAGAACAACGTTCACGTGAAGATCAAGCGTACAGAGCCAAACGTTCCTTTTTGTAGACCAAGCGAACAGAGCATCGTAGTTTGTAGAACGAACGAACAGAGCATCGAAGAGTTTGTAGAGCAATAGTACCGAACATCATACCGGTGACCAAGCGTACATTTCTTCGATTCCATCGATGAGGTCCTTCTTCGAGTCTACGAGGTAGTCTGAGTTTAGTAGGCTTTTTCTTGGTATATTTATAGGGTAAAAGGTTCTCTCTTGTATCGCTCCCACCAGGAAAGTGCATCATTTCTTAGTTTATTGTTTATGTCTGTGATTCCAAGGTGTTCTTAACGGGGAGTTTAATTTCTTAGTTTACTTATGAGAGCTTTAGTTCCAGATTGTTCTGGAGCGTTTCGCAATAGCCGGTGCACCTCCTAATAATACTTTGTCATTCGCTGCGTGAATGGCAGTCTCGAACCACCCACTTCCTTATTTAGTGTTGCTTTGAGGTCTCCGTTTCGTAATCTCCTGACAGCCTTGTACCTCCCGGTACGTTGCACTTCGTGCTTTTACTCTTGATGCTCTCCGGTCAGTTTCCTTCAGCTCGTTAATTGAGCTTCCCAGTTAATCTTGCTTCATATCCTGTTTTTCAGGTCCTTGCGTAGACTTGTTTGCATTTCAGTTCGTCTTGCAGCATTTGTGCATTCTGCTGTTCGTTGCATCACGGGTTTATCATAAGGTCATTGCCTTTCTGCTTAACTTACATATTGTCTCATGAGAATCGCTCACTACGTTCTCCTTCATGTCATTTGCTGCATATATATCATAGGCTTTTTGTTCTGTGTCGCTTCTTATTGGAATTTAGGTCAAATCATGCTGTGAACAAAGTTTGCTCATAACAGCTATAATCCGCGTTCTAGAGTTCTTTATCGGCTTTCTAGCGTTGCGGGTGCCAAAACTATGACTTAAAAACAAACTTTTTGGTGAAAGATAGTCTCACAAAAGGTATACTTGGACATTTCGGCCAAATGCCATAACTCTCGAGCCGATTGATCTAGACATCTGTTCAAACTCTCAAATGACACGCAGTCTTAATTTCGACTGAAAAATATTGGGAAGCTTTTGATTTGAGTTTTTTTGTAGGTGATGTCATTTTGGGTTTGATTTAGAATTTGTTTGGCTAACATCATCAGGCCCTCGACACCAATACGCTCCCTAGGCCCTTATACGTCACAATACACTCTCTTTTATCATTAGCCCATGTGCTGGAAAATATTTCGACAAGGAAATCGCCACGTGGAACACCACGTTTTGCACAATGTGCAGTTACTCAAACTATTTTTAGGTAGGCAGGGACTGTTGTTGCCAGGAAAATAAAATATAGAAGCAGGCATAGTGTGCATTAACATGTACTGAACCTCGGTATCCATGCGTACTATGAACAAACAGGCAAAGCCTTCGCGTTAAATGTATCGCACGATGGTTATTAAAGATTTGTTTTTGTTTGTTTGCATTTATGCTCAATTCTTGTGCAACAGTTGTCACATTGGAAATGTTGTACAGTCGGTTTAAAGACCCCTGATTGTTCATCAATTGGGTCAAATGTTTGAGACGGTCGCGAAGCCCCTAGTCTAACGCCGTTATTATTGTGCAATTTTATAAAAAGATGTTATGCTTTTTCTAGTCAAAATTATGTACTGCAGCATACACACAACATTAAATCAGTACTGAAAAACTCGCAAGCGTTATAAATCCTATCCTCCGGTCACATGTAGCCCGCGGGCCTGCAGTTGTGCCATACTGACCCAGATAATTTTATGCTTACAAAATCAGCTACACCGAATACTTTGTCCAAGGATATAGATGACAATGGCATTTTGGTGCAAACGTTTCATTATGACCCCACAAGTGATGTACATCAATTTCGTAAAATCTGCACCACGATTTTGCAAACAGGAAGAAGAATACAACAGCAAAACGAGAGATGAAACGCAATACCTCGAATGGCTTTGACACACATGCCTAAGTGATATTGGTCACGCGATGTTACAGGTTTAATGTCACGTCTGATATGTGAAGTTGCGCTACTGGTTAAGAATACATGGTGTCATATCGTTTGATAGTTGGGCGTTTGCAGTTTGATTTGTGTTCTTAGATCAACAGAAACGACCACCTTTCATGCGGCACATACTCTTGCCGCTATACCCATGATCTCTCCGCATTATCTTTTACAATTTTTCTGACTTTTCCTAATTTGCGTGGATACGCAATAGCTCCTTGTTTTTAAACAAAGTTTAAATGTTGCGTGAGTAACGTCTAAAGGAATATACTTTTCATCAACTAATAATTGACCACGCGTGTTGTTTGTCTCTGGCCTGGTTAGAAAAACAAAAAAAATCGAACATTTCCAGCTCATTGTGGCAGATACTCTTGTGAAGCTCTCCAGCGTGATGTTATGAGCACAAGCAAATATGATTTTGTCCATGAAAAGTTTTTTCAGAGGTTTTCTGCTCCGACGCCATTGTTTTATTGTGCTAAATGCAATTGACTGCTTCTTTACCTATAAATATTTTCTACTTTGACTCCTTAGGTTTCCTTGCAAACTCATTAATATATCTCTTTCATTGTGGATGCAGAGGGGAAAACGCCACGGATGGAAACTCACAAAGAAGCAACCTTTGCTAATTTTTGTTGTTCTTGGCAAGAATGATGGTAGTTAAAAAATATCTGCAACTTTTCTAAGCTCATAGTCTTTTCTTTATGCTCCACTAATACTTCATCACAAGTCCCTTGTAATACTCAAACTTACCTTTAGTACTAACAATATTGAAGACTCGTCCATTCGTACTTATGGGCAAGTTTGGGCACTGACTGCAACAAAAGTCACCAAAACCATATACAGTACGTTTTGCTGCAACCTGGAAACAAAAACGGACGAATGTGTTGTTAAAAATGTGGAAAAGAAATCCGGCTGAATGGAAAAAAGAAAACCACAAACATAAAGTGAAGGGTGACTGGAACACTTTAGACTTGGAAGCTGGCAATTGTGGATCAATAACATTTTTTCAGATATACCATCACTTAATTCTTTTTTCAACAGTTTGAAATACGATCACGAGTCACACACTTGATGGAATAGACTTGACTGCACAGATGGCAAGTAAATAATGAAGATCACGCATTTAAAATAAAAGCAAATTGCTATGTAATGCGGTTGGAGAAAAAACGTTTTGATTTGACATAGGTCAAGATCAAGACAATGGGTTTTGCTGTCTTACAGTAAAGTAACTACAAACATTAATTCAAATTTTTGATGATTCCCACCGGTGAGCTGTGGATAGCGAAATATATGCGGGATTTTCAACCCACGACACTAAACTGTGTATGTTGTAATAAGCAATTAATATATTAAAACAGCACACTGAAAATTTACACCATTAGCCATTGTCATTTAACTAACGACGACTATTTAGAGATGTTGTAATGAAATGCAAAGCTAACAAATATTGCAGGATATCAAAAGCAAGTCTATCGTTCAGTTATGAAAACAGTGGTACCGAATGAACAAATCTGAGGCCGATCAAAGCAGTGCACCGCGGTTAACGTTGTGTTTCACTAGCGCTTAATAAATCTTGCATCGTGCTTTTAACTGGCCGAAGTACACACGCATAACCTTTCTGATTTCTGGACTTGTTAACCACCTGGTGCATGGAACATGTTTAGATTGATAACATTTTGCGTCTCAAATATGCTGTAAATGCTGACAATATAGACCTAGGGGGCCTACATGGACGCAACATGGTTAGCATCTACCAACTGCACTACTCGGTTGGGACAAGTTTAGCAGTGATTGCTAAATAAACTCTTCTAACTTTACCATTAGCTCTACAGTATCTTGCTGTCTGAACACCTGGCTGTGCAAATCTGTAACTTTGGTCGTAAGCATCATATCTTGCTTCTTCGCAGTGCAAAATAAGAGAAGACTTCTGAGCTAGCCATAATACATTTTTCACAACATTCACTACACAAAATACGTTTATAAGGTGTAAGTCTGACTTCTAGACGTATGGAACTAGGCATATAGGATTGCTTCACGTTCAACACTCCAAGTAATGAATGGTGACGCTTTTCGCCCAAGCCTCAACTGCCTTTGTTACCCCAACAAACGTACCAAAAATGAGTAGACGACGTTATTCCTGGTAACAGTGGCCTGTACTGCTGTGTCTATAAATTACAGGACAGAACAGAATACTGACTGAGAAAAACTGCACTGATTTCTAGTGTTTCACATTTCAATTTGAGATTTGAAACTTTGTTTGTCGGACTAAGCTCACAGAAGACCCCTGTGAGGACGGGAATGAGTTTCGGATCCCCTGTGTCTTCAGGCAGTACACTTGCGGGTATTTTTCTGATGCGGATAATCATGTATTCTGGTTAAACTCACACAAAAAATATTGACAAATTGGTTGTGCGGTTGACCGGATTCGACAGTACTAACATCCGAAATCACCGGAAAACACACTTAAAAATTTTTGAAAAACACTAAAAACAAAAACTATTAAAAACGTCTATTAAATAGGGAAATACAATCTAACAGGGGTCCCATTTTTTACAATAAGCTTGGCACCCGTGCCCTCCCGTCAGTTGTGCCACTGAGCAGGGCACAAAGAGAGTTAAAGCAAACAAAGCTGTGATGAAAGTTATGCAGATACTGGTCACATGGCTCTACGAGATTGTGACCTCATAACCATGTCACGTCTGATATGTGAAGTTGCGCTACAGGTTAAAAATACTTGGAGGCACTGTGTAGTTTTCTAGTTGGGCGTTGGCTCGTTTTCTCAAATTATCAAAATTTTAAGATCATTCATCCAGCTTAAGCGTCAGCTATACTACCCCAGACTTCTCTGATGCTGCTGAATCTCTGTGAATGTAGCTTCTTGATTTTCACCAAGGTTTAAATTTTGCATGGGAAAAATCTAGAATAATACATTATTCATCAACCAATCGTACATACGCAATGTTTTCTCAGATCTGCGCAGCAAATTAAACACAATATCCGGCATTACCAACTTATTACCCCGCAGATACTCCAGTGAAATTCTCAGCACGATCGTCTGTGAACAAGCAAGCCTGGTTTTGGCCATCAAAAATTATTGTACGTAGAATTAATAATTAAAGACTCTAAATGCAAAGACTGATGAAATACCTCATATATAAGGAGTTTCTTTTCTGACTTTACTTATTCGTCCCTTTTGGCAAAAGGCTTGTGACAGCGTGAGGGTTCAGATCATTCCTAATTCATCATTGGCAACTTTACTACACCAGGCCTATAGTGTCGCTAGAACAAATAATATGTTTAATGTACTATCAAAATGTGTGATTTAGACTGAGAAGAATTTTATGTATTGTTAAAAGCGATGATTTTCAGATTATCTGCAACTTCATAGTTTCTGGAAAGGTTTCATTGAACTATTCATCTACCTATTTACAGCGAAAATTTGATGTTGGGTGTTTCCGAGATGTAGATTTTGCTTTTATTCATTTTTTGTTTTGAATTATGATTGTGAATTTTTGCGTCTGCAAAACCTTTTCGGCTTTACAATAACGAATCTGGGGAGGCGAATGTACAAGTTCAGAGTGCTTCTACTTCGAGAGACATGAAAGCCACGGAACGGCGATCATGCCATAAGCTATAGTTTGGAAACTGCAACAATACTTTGCACACGGGAAAACAGCACCAATTGGGAGAGGAGGACAATAATAGGCTGAGATTTCACTTGCCATTTCTGTGAAGCAATTGTGAACAGGCGCGTTGAACAAGTAAATCAGTTGGAGTTTCCCCGAGTGGACCCAGACCGATTAACCTACTTTGGATTTTTTCTCAAAATTTCTCAAGGTTTTAGGGAAAACATTTATTCAAGTTTCTGCAGGACAATTTCAGGCAATTTTGTTTTCGGCAGCTGTATCGAGCCAACAAAAAACGCATTTTTATGTTTTAAAAGCTGGGCACTAAAGCAGAGTGGGCGCTGGTTTTGAAAAGAAACGACGACTTGCATTTCGCAGACCGCTAACTTATTCTTCTCCTTCCTGAGGCAAACTGTATTGAAGGTATGTCCTCTTCAACAGATCAACTCAAAAACTCGTTAAGATGGATATAATATAAGGCAAGAAACGTTTTACAACTAATTCTTGTAGTGCAACAATATGGTTTTACCCTATTTCACAACCAAGTATATCTAACCGGTTAATTTTTGCAGATTGAAAAAAACAAGAAATGAATTCCCTTGTATTTTTTGCAGTCATTAATAAAAACAATTCAACTGAGGAAATTATGAAAACTAAACAAAAGTTAAAAAAACGAGAAAAACCTACATTGAATTGGAAAAATGCCCTAAAATCACGTAAGCTTTTAGTGAAATGCGGTTTATGTCGGCTTGGCGCGGCTGATAAAAACAATATTACATGAGCAAAAAATGTTATGCGGAAACGAGATCAAACTGTTTTTCCCAGACTTGAAAAATTTTGAAAAAAACGATATTTCCAAAAGATAATGTATCAGGGCCGAACATGGAGAAACCCCCCTTAAACTCAACGAGTTGGTGCTGTTTTCATGTGTGGAAAGCTACGTTCCATTTCCCAATCACTTGTTTATGGCAAGGATGCCGTGATCACATAGAGTTTAAGTTTCACAAAATCGAATGCCTTTTTTTTCTCTGCAGATCCGTTATTGCAATTTCGACTACAGTTTGGAGACTCGAAAATGCAAAATCACAAAAATCAATATTTCAAAAAACTAGAAAATATTTATTGAGCTGTCTAGGGGTACTTTGTACACTTCCCAGCTTCTGCGCAGAAGTACCTATCAAAGACCCTTTTCCATAACATTAAGCTATCTTCCTTCGATCGTTTAAAATCCCTAGTGGCGTATCTAAGAAATTCTTATTTTTGGCCATAACTTGACAACCACTAATGTTAAGTGGCCAATCAAGGTCTCTCAAGATGCTAATGTTGTTTAGTTTGTTTCAAAAGAAGAAACGTGCAAATTGTTACTTTAATATTTTGCTCACGCCTTGATGAATTCCTCCAAAAAATGCCCTAAATTCCTCCAGTCGTTACGTCACATCGAAAAATTCAAACCTAAAAGTTCCGGATTTCTTAATCGACTCTATGAAACCTTCTGCTTCTTTAAAGGCTTCAAACAGCTCGCTAGCTCTATTGGTCGGCAAGTTACTGCTGGGTAAAGTCCTGGTCACCATGGTGGCCTTGAGCTCTGGAAAGGTTTAAGCCGATTATAGTTTTTAATCCTGCATGAAATAGCGAAAATGAGGCAGGCATATCGTAGCATGTCTTGCGGAAGTTCTTGTTTCGATAAATTTTACCACAAGATGTAAATACAAAACACAACGGTTCTTTGTTTTAACTAAAGCAAGATTATCTTATGGCTTGAAGGTCACAATTATTTATCACAACGGTGTTTGGGTTTCAACAGCACAAGATGGTGTCTCATTCAACAACTTTTTTCGTGTCCATCTTCATTGTCTCAGCGAGATTCAAAGGTGAGCAAAAATCTTTTCAAAAATTCTTGCAATTTTGAAAACGATATACATTGAGCAAAATAGCAAAAGCAAATATATCAATACCTCTTAAAAAAGTAGGAAAGGAAATTTATGTCAAAGAACGTGACGAACTGAAATCAAAATTGCCTGTCAACTTCGACCATCTTTTACAAAAATATGGAGAAATTCTACTCGTCTTTTTATTTCCAAAGCAAGTTTAGCGGTGTTTTTTATTGACAAGTGTCTACAAAATGCATTTCAAAAACGAACGAAGAATGCACTGTAAAAGTTAAAAAAAGTTAAAATACGTTTTAAACCGTTTCACTCGGTGCATAAATCGAACTGGTGAAAGCTTTTTTTTATCTGGGGTAATACGAGGTAAATATTATGTGGAGCGATGAACAAAGATGTCAAACTTTCTATGAAACCCATCTGGCCTACCGCACGGCTCTGATCAAACTTTGCATACAGTTCAATCCTACAATCTGAACTCTAAATCACTAATGCAAACACACCAACTGCACTACCTCGCTTAATGAACGTAATTTTCGTACATTTTAAGTCATTCTGAGAAAACGTCGGTTCTTCTGAAAGTAAACAATTTTTTAAGGCTAGAAACAAATTAACTTCAAAAGTATTGTTCGTATCTCATGGTAATTTGTTTTGTAATTAATCAGTACCCGTTTTCACTTTAAGTTGTTTCAAAAAATCTTTGGAAACCCTTAAACAAACTTGATTTGGTCAGAATGCTTACTTTTTCTATTGCTTTGACTGGTTGCGATTGCGTTTTTAAATCTGCTACTCGCAGGAATATATGTGTGTTGCACCCACTTGTTTTGTTGTACGGTATATGCGGTGCACAACCTATTTGGATGACTTAGCCTTTTCGTGTTCTAAACGTATGTGGATTAATTGCTTACCAGTAGCCTACGCTAATACCTCAAAGGTGAAAAAACAAGAACGCAATACGATTGGGAAACAAAAATCTAGGAAAGTCACAAGAAATAGTGCCTTCACACATGAGTGGGTGACCAACAAAAGTTTAGCACAATTTAGAGACAATGTGCGTCTAAGTAAAAATCATAGAGTCGCTGTTTGACACTAACCTGCTGTTAATGCAACTTTTACCCGTTTGTAGTTTCAGGGCAAAGCCGTCCAGAGCAATGTTTGAAAGATCATCAAGTGAACTCTCAAGGCGTCTTAAACACATTTTATCTCTGCCTGAAGGGAACCAACAGCACCCATGTTTGTGACAATGCAAACATTCCTTTCGAGAAATGGTACAAAAGCTTGGCTCTTTACAAGACGTGTTGTGGAAAAACAAACAACACTGTCAGCTGGGAAAATAAGACCGACTTAAGCGACTGCGACCAAGACTGGCAAATGCCTCTTGCGTTCAAGTACAAAAGTTGCAATTACTCCTCTATCAAACTTATTGCCCGCGTGAAGAATAGCAAACTTATAGAACCATCTTTTTTCCAAGTGATCATTTGGATCATGGCAGCTCTTGCTGTCGTAGGCAACAGTGCTGTTTTTGTGAGCACTTCAAAAAAGTTAAACACAGGCTGGTCGACTATGTCAGAAGTTCTTAAAATTCATCACTTCGGCATTGCAAACCTGTCATTGGCTGACTTTCTCATGGGTATATATCTCACCTGCATTGCGGCAGTTGCGGCCGCTTTTAATGGATATGATGGGAGGAAAAAGTTTGTTGCCCAGATGAGTGCCTTTTGCGATTTTCTCGGCGTTCTAAGCTTGGTTTCAAGCCAAATGTCGGTCTCTGTGCTTTTGGTTATGACTTCCTTTCGACTATACAGTGTCACGCATCCGTATAAAAGAGTAAGTCCGACCAAATCTTCCGCATCAATTATTTCTCTGTGGGTGTTTTGGATCTTTGTGGCTTTTGTTCCACTTTGGAACTTGGAGGCGACAACTGTTGCATTCGAAACAGTTTTGGGTGGAAAATGTGGCCTCACGAAGAAAACGAGCATGTTCACCTACTACAACATCAAGCAAATTCTTGATGCATATTTGGAACGAGTCACCAACTTGTGTAAACCTTTCTCTAATCACACCATGACATTTCCCAATGGCCTCAGTGGAAGTCAAGCGTTATCGATTGCTCAGCATCTAAAGCTGGTCAACAATGACCCTCAATTTTTCAGCTACTATCGTCAGCAAAACTTGTGCACACCGATGTACTTTGCTCACGGTACCAATGATGCCCGATACTATGGTATGTCTTTGCTCATCTTCAACTTCACAGCTTTTCTGTACATTTTCGTTGCTTACTGGTTGATTGCTGTAAGAACTTCTGGAACTGAATCCTATTTGTTTTGTTGTGGAAAAGCGAAGACTGAAAACCTCGGGGAAATGCGAGAAAGGGAAAATCGACAGCTTTACTGCAAAGTTATGCTTATCGTGGTATCAGACTTTCTTTGCTGGATGCCTACATCAGTTTTAGGACTTGCGTATACCTTTTCCTTGTACAACTTACAACATCCAGACACTTGCGACGCAATGCTGAACTTGGTCTTTCCGAAGTCTATCTTCACAATGTTTGTTTTACCAATCAACAGTGCTGTGAATCCGCTACTGCATTCAGGGGTCCTGCTCTCTCTTTACCGCAATATCCAGCGACTGATCAACGAAAGACCGGATTAACGAAATCTTTATCGAAACATGCAACGGAATCATTCGGCAACCTAAGAACGTTCCACTCTTCCTTACCTTTGACGTAACCTTGTTTCATTGAGAGCAACAATTTATCAGTGCAACGCCAGTAACCGGACAATAAAAACATTGTAAATCGAGGTTGAAGAAGTAAAATAACAACATTGGTAACCTAAAGCGTATTAAAACGTTTGCAAAGCACGGAAAAGGTTAAACGTCGGTAATATAAAGCTTTATGAAACTAACGCATTAAAGTTTATTTTGTGTTTGTTGATTGAGCATGCTTTCGCAGCGTTATGTGCGTTCAACCATTTGTAGGCACGGATCTTCTTATGAGATTATTCGATTGCGATTGTGGGTTTCGTGTTTGGTCAATTCCAGCGAGTATTCTTTCACAATTTATTGATGTTGCTGAAATTTGTGTGATGTGACTGGCATTGTCTGATGAAGGCCATTACCGATGAGTAGACGGAGTACTTGATTACTCGCAGGAAACACTTACGCAATATCGAGAATGAATAGATACGAATAGATACGGAATTCATTACTGTTGCAATTTGTACGAAACCTGTTTTTAGTTGCATGTTGATGGTTTACGTTGTTTATTGATTTTGTTTTGCGTAAATAAGTAGCATTTATCTGATTAAAACCAAGAAAAGTTTTTCAATGTTTCACTCACTAAGTGCATAAAAGATATTAAATAATTCCTTGTGAACTCCAAAAATATTCTTAAATATCTAGCATTTTTATACCTTCTGAGCAGGGTGGTTCGAGTGCTTGAAAATCTTATCACTTTTTTCCAAAGGTTCAGATATAAGTCTCCAATGAGTATCGCATGAGAAGTTATTCTTTTCTCATGTTTGCAATCCTTTAAATTAACAAACCAGTTTTCGCAGACTCGCACGGTCCCTTTCAGATTTTATCAGAAGCAATTTGCCTTGATGAACTAACTCTAATGATTATGGTTAGTAACCTTACAACACCTACCAAAAACAAACCCCATTTAACGAACCATTGCCAACTGAGTTTATCCATTTTGAACAACACCAGAAACAAGACCTGCTTGTGTTTGACCACAAAGATTAGACTCGTTTAGGTGCAGTAAGTAGAAAAGATCTTGCACCTGACAGTTAAATCACAATATGATTTTTACATCAGATGGAAATGTGTGACCACAACTTTTGCCCGTTTACTCCCAAATAAAAGTAATTTCCTTAAAATAATCTCTAGATACATCAAAAACACAGAGTTACAGTGTGGTATTCGCAGTCCAAACGAGCAACGAAAAACGGAAGATTACAGCAGACAAAGCCGTTTTTGGGTTTGCTTCATTACTTTTTAGTTATTGTAGTCAAAACATTTTATTGCTTGAGCACTCCAACTGAAAGGTTGCAATAGCCGGTGGACCATCAATGTTTGCTGTTTTTTATACAACACACTTTGTTCCCCTCTGTTTGTAGCTATTTGATGCTATTGGGAAGAACTAGTGATTTTCTGTACTGTAACAAAAAATGCACAAAAAGTTGAAATCTTGATAGCTGAAAATTTAAATGCAACGCTGACAACTGAAATTTGAAGATCATTCCAAAACGTTTGAATGGATTTAAGACTGAAATAGGTTTAACGTAAACTACAAGTCCAGACATATATTCAGTCACCTTTTTGACTGACTCAAAGAGGTTTTGATCGGCTCCAGTTGCAGCACCACTGCTGTTCTCAAACCAATTAATCGTGGGTGTTGCTTGATGACAAACACAAGCCCGTATTTTTCCAAACATCCCATTCAGTTTATCTATTCCGTACTAATCATTTTTGTCGGTGCATTTCTGGTAAAGTACGTTGACACGAAATGCTTTGGAAGTCATACATTTTATTCTGAATTTTGGTGCTCTTAGCAATTGCGCCAAAATTAGCGTTTCAGAACCCAAATCTTAGGCATCAAAATATCATGACAGCCGATTCGCTGGCCAATATTACAATTTCCCGCTGCCAAACATAAAAAAATAAATTCACAGTGTTCCTCGCGGAAAACCTTTCAAAACATGTTATGCGTCGTGTACGATGTCGAGTCATATGCTCGGTCTCAGCCGCAGACACCTGAGGCAGCTTTTGGCAAGGTTGCTTATGACGATAGCTGTTTGCAAACGTAATCCCACCACTTAAGCCACAAAATTTCAGACTAAGATTCTAGAATACGACAAAGACCCCTGTGGCATTGTCCTGCCTATTTCAATGAAACTAATTGTGGTAATCAATTCCCTAAAGCGTAACAGTTGCGCGCGTTGATTGCTTGCTGTGCATTCCTTGGCTTGCGTCCTTACTTTCGTGTTCGTTATTGTGATTTTGTTTTTTGACCAACCAGTTCGTGGTCTAGTAGTAAGTGCGTCCGCTTCGGTGCTGGTAGGTCGAGAGTTCGACTCTCGGCCGGGTCTTACCAAGACCTTCTAAATTGGTACCGCAGCCTTCTTACCAGACGCACGGTGTACGGAAGAGCTGCAGGGAACTCACCCAGAACAACAACAAAAATAAACAAGTGAAATGAAACCTGAAATTGTAGA
>JGI24158J21664_10006200_pt1 | contig 15733 bp, 7 predicted proteins | sample Ectturendosymbi3_FD_21664 | JGI IMG/M metagenome (IMG submission 21664)
GTTACGTTTCTGGTGTTATGCAATAAAAATCGGAAAATTTTCCGAAAATAAAAAAAAATTCAAGTCCGATGGTCATGAACTTCTATTCCATGAACATCTGCGATTTTCGAACAAAATACGGCATAGATCTTGCACAGACTGCCAGCAAAGGTTACTGGCAGCGTTTCAGGTTTCTTCGTGCAGATTTTTTCGGCGTGGACCTGTGCTTGTTTTGCAAGTAATAAAACTTTTCCAACTTCAACAAGCTCACTTTTTTAAGGTTAGATAAGTTTGACAATAATTTCTAAATTCTTTTGAAGGCCGCTTCTGCTCCAGAACCGTCGGGTAATGGCGAGAAATTGATTTATCCAAAATGTGTATGGTTATTGACCGTGTTTGTTAAAAAAAGTTACATGAGCAGTTGGGTCTTCACTGCTATGCAGTCAGTACACATCCGGATGAACTCGTCCTTGATCCCCCCCTAAAAGAAATCCTGGATCCGCCTAGGGTTTTCGTTCATGTTCTACAACTGTGTACGGAAAATGGTGTTTCGTTTCACATACGCAGTGCTGTGGAAGTTGCATGGTTAGCAAAGAATATTCGACATGGCAGTACACGTGTGTGATTGCATCAATAGTGGCTTTAGGTGTCTCTAGTAAATAATAACGCTAGTTCATATTTAACGATATTCAGAAGCCTGTGTTGGATTTGATAGGGTTAATCACAGCAACTTAATCTTCAAAACAACGAAAAATCACCATGTGAGATAGCCATTTATGTTGGCCCCCCTACTTTTTCCTTGGCTCCGCAGTGGCCCCCCATTTTTTCAATTATAGAATTGCCACTGGCTTCAAACCAACGGTAATGTATTTCTTCGCAAAAGTGTCTGATCTGTCCTCTTCAAGAACAAGAGAGCAAGTTTGTAATACAGATTACAGATCTAACAAGCAAANCTCTTCCATCAGTACCCAGAGGAAACAAGTGATANTATTACATGTATATTTTTATATATTTCTTCACAATACANTGTGTAATTAAGTGTTTCCTCGTCACAAACGTTCAGATCTGTTGTCTGGATTCTGGGTCTGCCACTGTTAACTTAGTGCCGGACTGCTTTACAGAGCAGTGCCAGTGGTGTTTGTGAATAGCCTCACTGGCGTTAAAGCGTAACTGACATGAAACAGCAAAGCGCATCTTACCTCAGTGACGTCGTATCCCTCCCAGCCCTCATTCGATGCATCACAAAAACTGGTTTCCATAGCAATTCTTTTGCGGCGCTTAAAGCTTTTCCCACTGCACGAAGATGTTTCGCCTTCCTCCTGTTTCAGCAAATAGCAAATTAGAAAAAATTTTAACACATTTTAATTGTCCCTGCTTTGTCACTGTCGTTCACGGACTTCCAGCAACACTCCAAACTAAGCACCGCAACAAGAGCGGTCAAAGTGGGTTGCACTTGCGACATTGAACACAGCGGAAAATTTTTGTTTGTTTGTTCATCCATTGCACGAATGTCCTCACTTTTCTTTTTTCTATGGTTTCGTTACCTGCAGTTGGGTGCCAGCTTGCGACAGACTGCACCGTCAACAAAGCAGCTTGGCAGGGTGATTGAGGAAATTAGTGCAACAAAGCCATCGCACCTTGTCAAGGAGCGCTATAACGGCGTATTGTTCAGCGGTCGTGGATCGATTACCCAACCTTTAGATTGAAAGACGCACGTGGTATCATTGTGTTATCATCGTCGCAGACGTTGTAAGCTCCATATTTTAGTTAGATATTCGTTTACTGGGCAGTAAGAATATTTCGTTCATGACCCAGCTGCATTTTTAAAGGTGAAGGATTTTAAACAAGAGGAAATTGAGTGGGCAGTTTTCAAATTAAATGCCTTCCAACATGTGCCACTGAACAGAAACAACATGCAAAAACATGTTTCTCATAAAAANGCTCATTTCTCGGAGCAATGACTACAGTCATTGCACGCTGTTANATCGCGTTGCCAAAGATATTTTGAAAATTTGACAATTTCTTGCTCCTTTTCATGTAATTTCTAGAACAACATGTAATTCTATCTAGAACAAGACATATATTGGTTTTAGACCAACGCTATCTTGCATAAATGAAAATTAGGCATCCCTGAACTACAGGCATACTGCAAGATCTTATCCATAAGTGTAGCAAATCAGTATGTAATAAAATGTAAAAAATATCGTATCCGCTTAATCAGTTTTCTCGTTACTTTTTCCCAAAATTGTAGGTAAGCAATCGTTATAAATTTTGACTTAATTAGAGATGGCACCATGAGTTCCTAACTATAGCAATGAATTATTACTAAATTATTTTGTGTTGTGCAGCTCTATCAACTTATTAACGTGGATTACAATACGCTACAAGAAAGAGTGTTTCTGATCACATCCAAGCCATTTGACACATTTCTGGGTGTAGTGTTTCATGCCTTAATGAAGGGGTGACAATAGCATTCAGAGCTAAGTCAACTCACTCTGTGCTGCAAACATACGAAGCATGCGCCTTCGATCAGCGCCCAACTGCAGCAGAAACTACTTTGTTTCGTACTTATTACATGCCAGTGTATGCCAGCCAACTTGGGAGCATGCACACACAGTCCTGTTTTAAAGCACTTGTACATATAAAGCCATAACAATACCGACAGATCTTTTGCATTTTTTCTGAAATATAAGTATTCGACTGCAGCAAGTTACTCTTTTTGTCAAGACATTTGTTGCTTTGATACAAAACAACTCATACTCGTTTGGTCAGCGAACTGCATCTACATCCAATATTTCCATCCACTCGTATCAAACGTCAGACCCATTTTTTATGCCATTTTCTACAATATGTTGCTCTTCTATACATGATGATGAAAAATTCATGCAATGGCTATCGGTGGCTTCTACGGCAACACTCCCAAATTTCACGTTTGTTGTTAGTTGAAATATCGATAGGCCCCTGACCATGATGACGGACAAACGGTAAACTACTTGGTAAAACTTTGTCAAAACTAGCAAAGCCTTTAAAAATTTTTTAATGGTTTACTTTGTAACGTTTGGAATTTTTTCCTTCTATCAGAAATGAAGCAAGGTGACGCAAAAATGCTGAAATCAAAATTTAAGACTGGCAGTAAAGTAAACGACTGAAACAAAAATAAGACTACCACAGCAAAGTGGTGCACAGATCGCAACAAGTGAAACGTTTTGTTAACTTGGCAACAAGTACGTTATAGCCTGAGTGCACCAGCGCCATAAGTTGTTGTATGCTAATGAAATGACATTATGTTGAAAACGTTCCCTGACGTTTGACAAGGCTTTGCACGTGCCTTTTTATTTTGATCTGAAGTGTTACTGCAACCCACAACCAAGTCAGTCCCACATATATACTTCGGAGCTTAGCTTTGTTATGACATCAAAAGCACTTCTTAAATTTCACATTTTGAATCAGTGTTTATGTGAATGTATTCTCAAAACAATTCCGGATTATTACTGTGTTGCAAAATATCGTTTGGAAAATATCTAGCTTATATTTCAACGGGTACACTTTTTTCAATTTGCTATACCATCTGTTGTAGTTCGTTGCAGTTATTACAAATTTTTGTGCAGAGCACAAATAGTATTCTTCTCGAACGGCTCCCCTTGCCGTAACCATCAAAACCGGATTCTGCAAAAAAACGGTGGTGGAACAAATTCAAACGAAGAAGGCTAGGTTTTGAGTGCGCAGACAAGTTCGCTAGCTGCGAAGAGTTATTCAAAAACTACAACTTCTAGTTTAAATATTCACTGACTACAACCCAACAGATTTTCCGATTAAACTTCCAGATAGCTCAGTATTCGTGTAGTGCTTGAAAGGAGAATAAAAGCAAAACGATTCTTTCTTCCTGTGCAAGTTTCTGTCCTAAATCAGCTTTTTCATTACTTTCCGATCTCGTCGAACTGCCGACCTTTGTGGACCACCGGTGGTCCACCTGGAATTTATTGTGGTTCACCGAGAGTTTCAAAAATCCCTGATAAAATATTCACTGACCTATAATTAATCAATACAGCTTCGACTAGTTGTTCATGAAGTGTCAGCAGAGCAAAGTGGTCAGTGGTCCATAGGTTTTTTGAAGATGGTCCATGGGCCAAAAACGGTTGAGAACCACTGCGTTAAACCATAGGTTTCCTCAAACCTCAACGCAACCACGCAACATGCAACGGTATTTTAAAATGAGGTAACTGTGAAAGCAATTGTAAAACGTGTAAAAGCGATGTAACCATCAGAAGCGTTACGGCAATTGACACTGAAAGACGGTCGATGCCTGCCGGTAATTGCTGCTTTAGTTCGGCGCGCACGGCAACATGGCGTTACTACTTCGTAATGACAGTTTTCAGTAACTTTGATTGTTTCATAACAGTCAAGGCGTAGCGATCCTCTTTTGACAAAACTTCCTTACTGCCTCCACTGCCGCCGCTTCTAGTTCCCGCAGTTTTGCCATTGTTGTCGAGCAGTTCATCAGTCACTGGAACGTGATTGGCGCAAGCACGCCCTAGAATAGTTCCCATGGCATGCGGGCTCATCCACCCAGCTAACTCCGTTGCTCCCTTAACGACCAAAATACCTCTGGAATGTCGACTCCAACAAAAACAAAAATACTCAGTTTGCTCAGGAAACGACACCATAAAGACGACTCTATCGCTTTAATGTTACAGACCTCAGGTAAGGAAATTGAGTGGTTGGCAAAAATATTTGACAAAGAAAACGTTTGGAAGCTTGACATGATTATATTCATGTAACTGCGCTAATAAAAAACGCTTTGAACCCACGTTTGAGAGTGAAGCTGACCTTTACTGGGGACGCAACCAATAGTTGTAATAACCGCAACCGTTCTTCACATACAGCGATAAGACGATCCTTGATCCAATAAAGCGCTGGTTATCATCTCCTTCCCGTTAACCACCACCCGAACAGGTACGATGTTGAAATACACGGATTATCTGGCGTGCTTGTGCCACCGCATATACCTTCTGAACTCACTGCGTCTTCGGAGGTCGCCTGCGTCGCGCAATTTCGCATTTGTTCGGGGCGTTTTGCTCCTTTGTGTCATTCGCGATCCTGATGAAGCAAGGCGTGTTGCTTTCGTTTGCATCCATTTACCTGCAATTGCTACCCTGGCAGCATTGTTTTGGCACGTGATCATGTTCAAGCAGTTACAGCACGAACGACGGAATTGGGCGTCAGTCGAGCACATTTTTTCTTTTGAACAAGCCACAATCAGTCAAGCCATGATGCTTCGAGTACAAGCGACATTTGCCTCGTTTGTCACCTTATCAGTCACATCGGCCGTCGCAGTGGAATGCACACTGGTTTTTGCAGTTTAGCTGTAGGAAGAATTCATAGCACTTACTTTATTTTCAACAAAGCGGGCACATCATCTGATGTCGCTTGGTGATCTCGGCGTTCTACCGCTGCTGAAACATACAGCTAACTTTTTCGTAAATCAAACGTTAAGTCTCTCCATGATGCGCTAAAATTGTTGAAAATGCAAATTAGCGTAGTAATTCAGATACGTCAGCACAGTGCAGTCTTCCAGTAAGTGTGCACCACGCACATGCACAACTGCATCGTCAGATTTAGCTTAGGCCTACTCAACAGTAGATCCTTCAGTTAGCTGAGTAATGGTCTCTAGCTTCACTTCGACGGTGTTGGTTTAACTAGTGCAACCTTGACGTGGGATCTTCTAAGTCTAAGCTTTTTTCAACGTGAGCTTTCAAATTCGAGAGAAAACTGGATGAGCGGAATTCCCATCGCAATTAAAGAGGTCTGGTGATGGTAAAGGCTTGTATCATGTTGGTGAAGTCAATCATATTCACACAAAGTAGTAGCCCATTGCACCGTTTCACCGGATCACCACGATGACCAACCGCTCGGGTGAAGTTTCTCCACTGTTAACGATTGGCGCTTTCTTTGCGTTCCAAGGTGAGAAACCGGCCTATTTCGCAACTTGAGCTTGAGTGTCTTGTACTTGCCGACCTCGTTTCACACTAATGGCTATTCTTTGCACCTCAGTGTGGTGCGTCATTTCATCCTCGCCGTCATTTCATCGAAATTTGCAAAGATTTGTCGTTGAAAGTTGCGAAATATTTTTTGAGCTTCGGCTGAGAATTCAGGCTGTGGAGCCAGAACCAAAACTTCAGACTCCGGTTCTAGACATCAAAAAATTTTAGGCCCAGCTCCGGCACCTAAAATTTTAGGCTGCGGCTCTGGCTTCACAATGACTTGGTCCAGTGAAAATTGAAAACCATTGTATTATACCAGCATAGATGGACTGTTGCGAAATGATATATGTGATGGATAGGAAGTCAGTCCCGAGCAAAAAATTGAGAGACCCTGATCTACACAAAACGAGGAAAACAACAGTATGTATACATACGGCAATCCTGGCATCCATAAGCGATACCAGGATTTTTTTCACATATTTCAATTTCCTCATTCGCATTGAATCTTTTGAAAGATTAGGCACTACATTCAGTTTTGAACTGTATGAAATAAAAAATGACCCCGACCACAAAATATCTCCAGGCTTCGGCTCTAATCATCCAAAATTATTTGGGCATCACAGTCGTGGATGTGTTCATTCGGCAGTTATCAACCACAATCAAAATGTTTTTCATAAACTTGTCTTTTGACAGTACCTAACTCGAGAACTTGCTTGACTTCTATCATATCTCGCTGGCTTATAAATTCAGCGATTTTTTGCTCTCCTTGCAACCGAGCCTGGTTGATTCTGTTTTTGTTCTTCTTTAAGCTAAACTATTTTCAAACGTGCCAAGTTTTTATTTCGCAATAGGTTTTGCTCGTAAATGCGATGTTTAGCTGCAGTGATCAATTCCTTCACTTTATAAGATATAAATCGAACGCAGTCGCTAGTATGACTCTTCACACGAGAACGCAGTGTTGGTTTTGACAGTACATTGCTCCGACAAAAGCGATTCCTTCTAATTTTCGTAGATGATGGCCAACACATCTACAGCAGTGAAGTCAAGTTTGACAAAAAGGTCGTGAATTTACCTGAAAATTGGGCTTAGCGACTGTGGCTTAGACGATAGGCACAGTATTACAGTATCGGCATCACTAAAGCTCAGCTGATTATCTTTTACCAGTTTTCGCTAGTTTACTCCAACCACCATTACGGTGAACTGCCAAAACGCACAAGCAAACCATCTAACGTAATCAATTCAGCTCGTTTACCGACACGTTTCCAGACCCACTGCTGGCTTACTCCGCAGCAGTGTTCTAACACACCCAAGCAATCTTATCGCAGTGCACAATCTCGGGGTATCAAGCAATGAAGTCGCTCCTTATTTCGAGAAAATTGCAAATGATCACTAACAGTAGGGGAGATAGGGGTGATACCAAAATAAACAAGTTCTACTGGAGCGCCAAGCAATCGTTGAAATTTAATATTACGGCAAGTAATCTTGAGTACCTTCAACCAATTTGTATAACGCGCTGTTGTTAATAACAAAACAAAAGCTAAGCAATGTCGATCTTACTACCAAAAAAAACAAAACAAGTGTACAAAATGCTACTGAAATGAAATGAACTCTTACAATTTAAGTGCAACAGCGCATAACTTCCTCGATTTGGCGCAGTTAAGTGCATCGGTATGTACATGCTACAGTGGTAGTGAAATTATAGCGCGCAAGTTCACATACTGAACCAGCACGCAAGTGTTCTCTGAAGGATCAAGAAATAGTACTTTGCGACGACTGCACTGGAGTCACAGGCGAGCGAGCGGTTGGAATGATTTTAGGTAGTGATGTGACAGTAGCGAAATTGATTTCCACAACGAGAACTTCTCGCGCGACATTCGGTTCGTTTATGCGAGAGGTGAGCTAAAGTTAAATGCCAATGTTTGAATGTTCTTAATGCAACGCGTCATTTGATTTTACGCATAGGGTTAGCGCGTCGGGAGTTCGTACATTAGGGACCATTGATGTAACGGAATTAACGTGAGTCTGATCCTGTTCAATAAAAAGATCTGTACTGAAGTACTCAGAAAGTACAGAATTTAATGAACCTGGTGATAGTTATTTAAGCATACAGGGTCAAATAAAATGTTTGAATAAATGAAGGTAGGAAGCATTACAAGGGAAGTAAGGGAAAACATGAATAGCGAGGAAAAAACTTCACCAAGCAACTGTGCTCTCTGCGTTTAATCGATGCTTGTTTCTGTTCACTTCAACCTCAAGCTTTTGTGGAGTGTGTCGACATGACATTTGATAAGGCACACCCTGCCTTCTAGCAAGGCGCACCTGTACTCCTATTACAAACCCTAGAAATATGCTTATGCGTTGAAAAATTCACGACAGGTGTCTCCGCCCTGTACATAGGCATGCTTTTGCCCTTCTGAATTTGTAGTTGTTTTTTGTTCACTAATTTTATCTGACGTTGATTCGATGCATTTGGTACTTTCTTGTACAGTATTACATGTGAGACGTTTTCAATCAAAATTTGATTTGTGCAAGCAACAGGGCTGGCTGAGAGCTTGACTCATATGGTCTTTCACCAAACCTTTGCCATTGAAATATGTTACAACACACCAATTTGCTCAACATGAAATTTTTTATGTTTTTGTATTCTCATCAACATGCAATTAATTTCTGCTCTTTGATGTTATTCTTTTTCCTCTTGTTGCATTTGTGTTATTTCGTGATTTGAATCACAAAAATGCATATGAATAAACCATTACCATCAACAAGTCAATGACTGTTGCGTAAGTTACCTCACTGTCGGAAAGGCTTCGCGATACCCCTGGAAGATGACTGTTAAGGAAAGGCCTCGGAAATGTGTCGTTGTTGTAACTCCACAATTTACTGCTTGTACTCGTTATTGACTGAATCGCCGAGCTCCTGTCGTTTTCTTGTTCTGTTTCGCTAAGGAATGATTTCACCGAGTGCTTTCGTTCACGCTGCCATTCGGTAACGTTCTGTTCGTTTCGGTTCGCTTCACGCGGCGACTTGATGTTCGCTTCTTCGGTACCAAGAACTGTCGATATGGCTGACCGAGCGGCTGAAAACAAAAACAGAAGTTCTTAAAAAAACAAACCAGGTTAAAGCGAATGGCCGATGATACACTGCCTTACGGCACAGTTTTTGCGTATTTTCAACGTTTGCGGACGTATCGGTGAAAGTAAATCCACGGATTGCGAATGTGTGTAAACCTTACTTGTGCTGCTTGGTTTCGCAATCGTTTCTTAGACGTTTTTTTAAAGCTAGATATCAAACTTTGATCACTTTGCCCAGCGGTTGTCTATCTTTTTCAGTTTGTACTTTACCTTCCATATAATATTCCATGTGACCTTATGTCAAACTCCGACAAAAAATGTGCCGGCGTGTTTTTATATCGTTTATGGCTTACACTTTCTGCATTCGACTAGGATCATACACAGAAAATAGCAAGTAAACAAATTCTCTCAATTATTATAGCAAGGTTCGCATCTTGGGTAAAAGTTGTGTGATGATTTTTCGAAATGAGGCGAGAGTCCAGCAGTCTCTTTCTAATTTGTAGATAATATTCAATTATGAAGTTGAAAGTACACGGAGGTGGTTGTTCCAACAAAAAGTATTTATCTCATAACTACATCCCTTATAAGGCTGCAAGTGCAGCATACCGTAGGTCGTTTCATCAAAAGGTCGTTTCATCAAAAGGAAACAAATATTTTTGTGAAGGAGTGAAACTTTACTTGACGTTTTTTTACTCATATTAAAAATGTACACCAACTTGGAGGAAAGACAAATTATGCGAAAGCTACAACTTCTAGTTCAAACCAGAGTTGTCCGATACCTAAAATTCTTGGCCCTCTCTCAATTCAGTTGATCGTGTCTGACATCCGCTACATTTACACTCCGGTTACTAAGTTAGGCATTTGACCCTGACTTCTGTTTCATACCGAAAAAAGAAAAAAACACGAAAATACTTAATCACGCTAATGTGTAGGACCGGCAGTTCTGCATCGGCCAGATACTTTCAGAAATACACTTTTAGCCTTTCGTAAGAGTGAGATGAACGCAGCTTATTCTGCAGAAGAGCAGCATTGTCTCCTCCGGACGAGGAAACAACACATCAACGCTGCCAGTAAATCAGTTAACTATCTTCAATTTAGCTGTGCGGCCCCAGCAAAGCAATAACTGTTGATAACCGCCAGTGTGAAACAGCGTATGTGTTCAGCATTAATTGCGAACGTGAGGCAGTTCACACTATGACATTGATAATAAACAGAAGCCTCCTGCGCTTGTGTTTCAACAGGATGGAGCTGGTGCCAATAATAGTTAACACATCGTAATGGGACAGCGACCTGCATATGACATACCACACATACAGTAACAACAAAACCTTTTTGCATGGTGGCAAAAATTGTTTAGCTGGGGTGCCAGAAAGCAAAGCGTGTTTCCAGTCATCAGCTTTTCAACACTAGTTCAACAGAGGTTCCAGTCTTAAAAATGGGTGTCGGAAAGGGGCGGCCAAAGCTCCCCTTGGATTTTGAAATTGTGAGCAAAAAAGGTTGTTTTCTTAGTTTTGAGTGGGATAAAAAAATCTCACCACTTTTGGCCCCCCTGGAAAAATTTTGGAAAATCTCCTCGTGCCCGCCCCCTGGAAAAATCCTTCCAACGCCCATGGTCTTAAAACAAAAACTGATTACGACCCCAACCTGCTTTTCACAAATTTGCTGAACTTTGATGAGAAACAACCCCGAACACAGGATGCTGTTCGACACAGTGTAAACAGCGGCATACACAGAAACACTGGTGACAGCGATACGAACTAGGCGACAGTGAACACTTTCAACCCTGTCGTTTCGAGTTTTCAGAGAAGACAATTGCTCCGGCTTGTTGATGATATGAAAAACCTGACTGTTTAACAAATTCGCGACGTTCGAGTATTAAGAAATTTTCGTTGGCTTGAATTTTTCAACGATGTAAAATTTTAACAGAGCAAGTGTTGCTGTACAACATGCCCGTGTTCCCCATTTGTTTTGGTTAGTAGTTCCTACTGTGACCTTTTCCTTTCCAATGTAAAATGGGCAGCCGGAGTTGTAATTTTTCAATTAGATTCTCTTAATTGGTAACTTTACTGTTTGTGGGTTTTATTTATTTCTATTTATTCTTCATTCACTTCGCAGAGCTGAAGATGCCTACTTCGCAGGCGAAAATATATATTCTGTAAGATCTTTATGGTGTCTGGGAAAGGATTTCTTTCGACACACCATGTTCATGCTTGTTTGTTTTGTTTTCTTTTTTACAGCACGAAAATCCAAAACGAATTTTAATTGAAAGGGGTCATTTCAGTGCGGTAGTACACAATCATTTTTCTTATCATAAAAGCAGGCAGAAAAATCAGTATTTAGTGCTTCTGTGCTGTGCATCAACAATGTTGAAGCTGCTTTACGTCAACGCATTTCGGGTAAATTTTCGCTTTAACCAATTAACAATGCCAGTTCTGTCTTCTGTCAGCGTCAGTTTAATTTATATCTTGTAAATGCTGTTTTTAACCGCAAAACGGACGTAAAATACTTCAAAATATAATGAACTTACTTGCTACGAGAAAAGGTGAAACTAATAAGCTCGAGCACTGCAGCAAATAATTGGTTTGTTTAATTTCACGTAATTTCGCTCAGCTTGGGACCTACGTCCTTCCCGGGCTGTCAAACCTTACTACTTCACTGCTTTATATAGAGAAATAACACTCGCAAGTAATTTTTTCTGCAGATAGACCTATAAGATATACTCATACAATGTACATATTAACTGGTCTTAAACTTGCTAGTACTCCGTGTCTTAATACAACAGTGCTATAAAATCAGAACGAAACTTAAATTTCAGATATTTACAAACTTTTTAGTGGCAAAACTTCTGTTCCGGCCGTTCGTCAATATTTTTTTAATGAAATTGAGAATACCAACAACTTCACCAATTCAAACATCTTGCATAACCAGCCAACAGCACGATATCAATAGTAATGTAAGTTTTGATATCTGTTGTAAAACTTAAAACGACTCCAACCTTTCGATCAGCTAGCTAGCAGCTGGCTTTCATCAGGGTAAATGGCACATGAAAGCAGGGCAGAGAAAGTCACCAACACGGAAACCACTCAATTACTGCGATGTAGCAATAACAACGATAAAGGCAAATGAGACAGTAAAAGTGTGGAGTGTGCAACTACAAAGGTTGGGGGTGGTAAAGATAGCAAAGCATGCTGAACAAACGAAGTAAATTATGTTCAATCCATTCATACGCAAACGCTTTTTTTGCATTTGCAAAAGATTCGATGATTTCTCCTTACGAACATCAACCGCAGATGTAATAAAAAGCAATCCAGTAAAGTATCGTTTTTTAAAATCCTATTCAAACGCAACAATCTGAGTTTCAGACCAGTCAATTTGGCACCCGAACTCCAACGTATGTTTTGCAAAAGCACTTCTTATGGATGAACATTTGTCATGTAGCTAACATGCTCTTTTCTCCGGTGGTGAAAGACTTTTTGGTTTCACTAATATTCTTCTGATCACAGTCACAATACCAGGGACCGAGTTAAGGAGTGGACGGGGAGACATGTTCCCTCAAAGTTTGGACAAGCGACACCATATTTTATACCCCCCAATATTTTGATAAAAATAATGTAGTCATACAAATTTTGTGGTTACATTACTGTTTAAATGTGAATATATTAAGTGAATTATCTTACCAAGATATTGTTAATGAATTTGTGAGGTCCAGTGATACAATGTGCCGTGTGTTTGGTAAAATTAAAAAATTTTGAATACTATCTCGATGTATATGACAGACATCAATATGACTGAGGTGTACTTCTGGGTCATTGAAGGGCGCAGCCATGTCAGTTAATGGAATCTCAGAGACACATGTTCATGAATTCAACTTTTAACGCATTGTTTGTTTTTTAAAGAATAACTGAAGTGTTGCGTTTGTTTTTGCTGCTTTGACAAAAAACTCTTCAAGAGCTAATTTAAAGTTTTGTGTACTTCGTAAAGAAGCAAAAAGCAAATACATAGTAATCATTGTCAAGTAATATGAAACTTCCAAAACACCATGGGCGCAGCGAGTGGGGCCCTTAGACCCCAAAACACATAATTTCCATAATTTCCAAAATTTGCCTCCTATTTTGCCAATTTTACATAAAGGTCGTACTATGATTGAGTGAACATGGTGACGTCATCGAAACGCAAACAATAATCTTATGTGATATGCACAATAACGCATAGGTGTAGGAGCAAGCAAATGTGTAGGGGTGTGAAGGATTTTTGCCCGAATTTCCTTCAACTTAATTGCCCGAAAAAATTTTGTGCACTTTTGCCTACAAATTTTCTCCGACAAAGATCATGAAGAGCTTGTTTAGGTATGACCTCCAAAAAAAGGTCTTCATGTGTTTTTCTGCAAACGTTGGGCGCCAATTTTTGAAGTCAAACAACGCTATGGGCGCCATTTTTGCCTGGATTTTCAGGGATTTTGCCTAGATATTCAGGGATTTTGCCCGGACTTTCAAAGATTTGCTCATATTTTCAGAGATTTTGCCCAAATTTTCAGGGATTTTCCCCGAATTTTCGACAAATCAAAACTTTGGGGGTGTGCTTGCGCAGCCTGCACCTCCACCTCCTACACCACTAAAATAACGCATATCACACAAAGTGTGTTCCCCACAAAGTTTCTTAGCAAATTCGGTTCCTACACAACACGCACGCATTAGAGAGCTCCTTGGCGAGTCTTAAAACTGATTGTTATCCTGGGCTGTAGAAACGAGAACCGACTTGATTTTGTGGCGCTTTGCGCATCGTGGAAGGTTTTTAGTTATTTGCTAGAACCACTAAAGTTCGGATTTCTAACAGTTACCAACTGCGGCTGGCTAGAACATTTACGTGGAAATATAACAAACGAGGCTGGACAACCGTTGTTTTTGAGGGATTAATGAATACGTTACTTTTGTCTTCATGGCTGCTTTCATTGGAAGTCAGCAGGATCGTGAAAGACTGCATTGAATCTACAACCGCTTGTTTATGTTGCACCTTTCTTTATGGGACAGGGTTGACGATGTTTCTCGTCAGTGCTGGCGCTACCACTAGGCCAGGGGTTCCCAACCTGTGGTACGCGAAAGTCTTCCAGGTGGTACGCGAGTAACTTCCATTTTTCACAAACACCTGGGTTCACAGCTTTCTAGATTACGTATCGGGATTTGTTTCCAAATAAATAAATTTTCCTGTAGCCTGCTATTCCCATTGTTTTTGTAACATTATGAGTTTCGATGCGCTGTTAGCAAATTAACGCCACGAATCGACCAATTGCTGGACGGTAAACAAAAACAAAAACCTCATGTCATTAAATTTAGTTGTGGTCTTTGATTGTTATTTTAATGTACATTTATTCCTCGGAATAAACTAAGACTCGATCAAATTAGTTGTTCTGGAAGAAGTGGTACGCATTGACAATGTGGGATGCTCAAGTGGTACGAGATCGTGAAAAGGTTGGGAACCCCTGCATTAGGTGAACTAGGCGGCTGCCTAGAGCGCTGGGCCAAAGAGGGCGCCAAAAATACAATTGTGTGGTTCAGAAGGTGACGAACATACACCAAAAAAGGGAATGAACATGATGAAAGTGAACAAAACACACGATCATGCAGTTTATGGGAAGATAAAGGTACTACACTATTTCAGGTTTGCTGCAGAAGGCAGTCGAAGCCTTCACTAAATCATTTCTCAGTCATCAAGTGTAGTCAGAATAGGAAACGCTGCCGAAAAGCCAGCATTATTAGCGTAGCCTAGTTAACCAGTAAGATTTAGATTATAGGATGTACCACCTTAATTTATGTAACAAAGAGATACCAGCTGGTACGCAATATAACGAACATTGGTAACCTTCGCGAATATGCCAAGTTCCATGAAAAAGGATGCCTGGAAATACTCGAACCAAGACTGGAGGCAGTGGCATACGCAGAAAATTTCCCAGGGGGGGGGCAAAGCATAGGCGTAGCCAGAGGGGGCCAAAGGGGCCTTCCCCCCAAATGTTTAGAAAATATTGTCATTTTGTGCTTTGAGAGGCGTTTTTCTAAACAAAATAGTGTTATTCGCCCAAAATTAAACGTTTTGGTATACACTGCCGAATACTGACAGTATACACTGCCGAATACTGTTTATACATTTTTTTATTTTTAGGGTCTGAGGGGGAGCCATGGCACAGTGCCCCCCGCTCCGTACGCTAGTGGCTGGAGGATACCTGCTGCGGTTTTTGTGTCCACCGCAGTTCCGCAGATCACATTTTCACTCTCCAGCAAATTTTCGAAAAATCTTGAAAGTATGTTAAAGACGTCTGCACATGTTTTGTCGACCTCGAGAAAGCATACGACCGGGTTCCCCGTTGAAAGCTTTGTGGGTGTTGCGGGAGTACGGTGCTGACTGCCGCCTGTTACTGACCGTCAAGTCACTGCATTGCTGCTGAGAAGTTTGTGTCCGTGTCGGCCTAGTTAAATCACAACCGTTCTCAGTAGGTGTTGGCAACGGCGGCTTGTATGTAGGCACTGCTAGGTCCTTGCGGATCTGAGCAACCCATCCACCGAGAGAGACCGGTTGCGACCCAGCACCCCCCTGCGCAACTGTGTTGATAATCTAGCAGCTCCTTTCCACATATATGCACCACCACGAGTTGAAACTGGACAGTAACAAAGCTAATTTAACTGCTGAGGGGCATCGACTCGACAACCTTCC
>JGI24158J21664_10006201_pt1 | contig 15733 bp, 6 predicted proteins | sample Ectturendosymbi3_FD_21664 | JGI IMG/M metagenome (IMG submission 21664)
CTTTTTGCGAAGTGCTTTCATGTCTGTTGCTGCAACATGATACTGTAGATAAAAATGCTGTTTGGAATCTACGTAGTCGTATTTAATTTCGTTCAAACCAGCGCGAAAAACTCATGTGGCTTACCTTTGTAATGAAATGTGGCTTTTCTGCTACATCGCACGTTCTTTTTCTTACAGGCGTCACAGCGTTTCTTTCAAACTGCAGTTAATTTGGGGAAACGCTATTTTTGTAAGCGTGGTCGCACGGGTCTTCACTTTGAGCTTCGAGCCTAGGATTATGCTAACTAAACTCAAAACTACGTGAACCCCTTTTTTCTAACCTGACGACTTTAGTCTTATGAAAAAAATATCGTTTTTGAGAACTGTGAATGACATCATTCCACCTTAATAACAGCATTGTTTGTTTTCGTTACCATTTGCATTTTCTTAGATGCTTACAACGTTCACAAACCCAGCAACAAAAATTTTGCACCTGTGAAAATCCAAACTTTTCGCTGAACAAAAAAATGCACAGCAACATTGAATAAAAATCGCCAGTTTGTCTAACTCTAAGCGATGTCAATCGTGAGCAATATAATCTATGCGATTACAGGCACCCACTGTTGCTTTTCAAGTGACATAATCTGTTGTTACGCTACGTGTTTTGTCCAAATCGAAATGGAAATATCTTTTCGGCTTAGCATTAACCCGCATAGAAAGCAAAGCTTTGTATTCTAAGGGTTGCACTGCTTGTAAGCAAACCTACTAAATGGTTGCGGTTAGTTTTTGTACCGAAACATCTCGTCATTTTGACTATAGTGTATCAAACCAACACTGGACATCGAGCAGCAAGCCTTTACACTGAATCCAATGCGCAGAACAAAGTTACAATCAAATGTTGAAGTTGCCATGTTTTTAACATTGCGCACCAACTTTCAAGTTTTTGCGCACTTGTCTTTGCAATCTTCTCCGATGAAGATCTACTTACGATACTTGTCTTGCAAATATTTTCCAGAAATCACTCACCAACATATTTGGTTTGCTATTGCTCCCCTCTTTCTTCACTTCAACCGATTCTGTCCCGCACGGGCCACTTTCTTCACTTGAAACATTTCGAAGCATCTGCGTCACTTTGTGTTGTAAATGGTATACTGCTAGACATCGGACGCGATTTGTGACATTCCCTGGTACTCCAGTCGCAAATCAGTAATTTCCCCCACTCACTAAAAAGATACGTCTCCTGTGTGAAACTATTTTCGTTGAAGAATTTTATACTTTCACTAAACGTGGAACCGAAAGCGCATTATTTTTGTTTTCTGCTACTCATTCAACGTTCTGCTTTTCAGCAAAAATCAAACAAGGCTGCTTTGCCAAACACCAAAAGCTTTTTCTATTGTAAAACTCGCGTTGTACGTACAATCGCTATGTTTATTGCTTCACAATAATTTTTTAGTTTTCAATATCAGTGATAACTGCTGAAAAAGTTCGCACAATCTGTGGACATTGCCAAATCACAATTCCCGGTCACTTTGAGGGTTTTGGTCTCCAAGCATGTTGCAGCGCGTCCGCTCAATCTCCACCGCTCCGTTTTGAAAACCAAACGTTCTGGCGAAATTACAGGAAAGTGTTCTCTTTGAGATGACGGATAAATCACTTCGTGTTAAACTTGTTATCGCGAGTTTGCTTCAACATAATTTAAATCAACAATCTCACATTTTCGTTCCTTTAACTCTTCACGCAAAGCCAACATTGATGAAAGTTTTGATTCATATACGTTTAAACCTAACACAGCCCTACCAAATGTCAGATAGTTGGGCTTTTTTATCATTGCAATTTCGCTAAAAGTTTATTTGCCTCCATGTGTTTAGGTAAAAATTACATGATGCCATTTTTGCAAGTGGCCATCGCCTGGACTAAACAAGCAAAGTTGGTGCTGTAAATATTTTTCTTTGCTTAACACTCTTACCTGACACAGCCACACAACGTCAAGTGATTGATTTCTTTTATCATCAAGATCTTGCTAAAATTTTATTCACCTCCATGTGCTCAGCCGCAAACCACATGATGTCGATTTTTGCATGTGATCGTTGTCCGAATGTAACACCAAGCTTTGGATGCCACAACATAAGAAAAAAAACTGTTTTCTGACCGCTTGGCTTTGGTTTTTCCTCAATTGTTAAATAAATTGTGTGGTTCTTAATGTTTCTTGTATATTTTCATGCACAAGTTTTTCAGATATTACGAAAACGTACGTATGGGCATTGAATGTACTGATAGGGAAACTTAATTTCACAAAGGAATAAAAGAAATGTATGATAGATTTTATATGAATAAGATTTCAATACTGTGGATGCGTAGTGGTACGTGAAATCGATGTCCTATGAAAGTAATTAGCTTGACTGATTCGCTTGCTTGTCACCTTTGTGGGGACCCGTAACTTGAATAGGCCTACAGATATGTGCAAGTTTAAATAATCGCAAAAAGATGAAAGCAGACCTGTCGGCAGATTCCTCGAAAGCTTTTACAGTAAATCGAGAGGTTTCAATTGTTGATATTCGTAGGGTTATTTTTTAGAGTTGATGCCGGCTGCTTAACGCGCATTGCACACCATTGAAAATAATGCATTCAACGCTATAGACTGCACTTACAAATGCTGGAATGTTAAGGAAACGGTGGTTGGTCAATTCGCTCTCGAATATCTAAATAACAATTCTTTGCACGCAGGCTATATAAACTGCGTTCTACACAAAACTACTATCGCGAATAAAATGAACCATGCAGCAAGAAGGACTTCAGTTTAAAATACAAAATACAATTTGTTCTGGCGTTTCACATGAAACATAGATCAACATAAGATTATTTGAAAATCTAAAATAATGCATAAAATTTCGTGGGAGGCTTTGATTGCCCGGTTTGTCCCCAACCCTGGTTGCGGGCCTAATTCAATTTACACACGCATTAAACTCTGTGAAAAACAGTTTTGAGCTTTTATTGCTTGACCATTCTCTTGAAGTCTTGAGTACTGTACACACAGCGCCAAACTTACATTGATAAAGGCGAATTATTAGCCTAAACCTATAGCAATCCACTCACGAAGCTAAATGCACTCTGGGTGTTTGTGCAGTCTATGTTTCATTTATATGTGAATACACGTTCAATGACTAAAAAAACATTTCAAGGTTACGTTTTTCAAAACAGTTCCTACGTCAGTAAAACAACACCAAAATTGTTTTTAAAGTGCAGCAAAAAGAGTGGTAGCGAATAGCGGTAGCTCGCTACTATTTTTACTCAGTAACGGATGCGATAGCGCCGCTATTGAATTTAACAAATAGCGGTAGCGACGCTATTAATAAAGTAGCGGTTGCCCACCTGTGAATTTAAAATATATGTTACGGCGATCGTGCATTAGAAAACTCTTTGTCGACTGTATGAGGATGTAGGCCTACTTATTAACAGGCCCGTAACCAGGGGGGCGAAGCCCCCCTACAGAATTTTTCGCCCCCTCTGGCAAAATGTATTGAGCATAGTTGAAAACTATTGGACATAGTTTAAAAAATTTGGGCCTCTCTCAGAAAACTCTTCGTCATCCCTGGTGTCCCGAGCTAGTTACGGGCCTGTTTATTGAAACGACGGCCAAACAAACGTGTGGAATAGGGTGCATCAGGAGCCCTCCACATTTTTCAAATAAGTTCTACCTAGTATTGAAATATTGCATTTATGTACAGAATAAGAACTCTGAATTTTTTCGAAATTGATTTATATTTTGGGATTCATCTTGCCCCCAAACTTTGACCTGTGGGGCGAAACTTGCAAATATTGAAAATTGGCCATAACTTAGTAACTACTTGAGTAGGAATATGAGTTTGGTGTCTATCTAGTACTCTACTAATATACATACCAGCTATTCATTAAAGTTATCAGAAAGACGTAAAAGTTAAGCATCCTCCACTGGCACTGATTGTTGCTAAAATAGATCAAAATTTTGTGTTTTTTTTACAAAAATGTTCAAACGTTTGCTTTGTATTCTTCTTTTCAGTTGCATTTTAAGCTCTGGTGATATTGCTACTACAACTTTTGGTGAAATAAACACATACGTGTGAAATTACTTGAAAAATAACTGAGAGTGCAAAATAGTCATGAAAAAAGCAATGCAGGACCTCTGATGCCCATGCTGCCGAAAGGCAGTACAAAAAAATGAGAGCCATCACGGACCCCAGTTTTGAAAATCCTGGCTTAGACCGACCAGGGCCGGCCTTAATAAGTGCGGGGCCCGATTCGAAGCACTTTTGCGGGGACCCACTGAATGGCGTGTGCAGAAATTTTTGAGGGGGAGCATCAAGTCATAATGATAGAAATCGGTTATGTGAAAGAGCGAGATCCGAAATGGCTACTATCCATAGGTGGCGGAACCGGGAGGGCCGCATGGGCCTAGGCCCCCACTTTTATTTCTGCGGGGGCCTGGCCCCCCTACTTTTAAGTTTCGAATTTTGCGTAAGTAAGTTTAAGTAACACAATTAGTATTGGGTCCATTGTTAAATTAAATTGTTTAATGAAAAAAATATTGCAGAGATTTGGCAGTATTTTGTCAATATTCTTTGTGATAGGCCTATATTATTTGTAATTTGGCAGGTTTCGTAATTGTTTGCAGAATACACCGCGCACAGTTTATCACCCTGCTATAGCTTGCTTACCGCATTGGCGTTGTTGAACAGTGTTGCCAGCTGGTGAAATGCAACACAATTGTGTCCGGAAAAGGTGTATTTTTTCAATGCATGGGTGTCGAAAGGAGGTTTTCCAGGGGGGCACCAGTAAATTTTCCAAAAGTTTTTCTAGGGGGTCAAAAGTGGTGAAATTTGTTTTTTACCACTCGAAACTAAGAAAACAGCCTTTTGCTGAAATTTCCAAATTCCTGCCACCCTTCTGACACCCATGCTTCTGTAGGAAAAAGTTCATTGCACACCATTAAAAATTTGTGTAATTTCAAGCGTTTTAACACCATTCTTAATAGAGAAATTTTGCTGAATCTCATACGCAAAATGAAATATTTGACAGATTAATTTAAAATTGTGTTTTTGTTTTTGCATTGGCAACTCTAAATAGCTATATTTTATTTCTGCATTGGCAACACAATTGGCATCCTTACAGACAACTTGCTAGTTGCTGCATATGCTTTGTCTTGTCTTTGCATTCTGGTATCTAATGTATGCAGATGTAGAATGAGTATTCAGTCATGTTACTTCTGTGTTCAAGATGTGGAAAAGTGGTGATTTTGAATTTGTTTAAGAAAGGTATCAACGCTGTGTCATGTGTTCCTGTTTTTTTAAGCTATATTTATGGGTGTTTTTAACAGCCCAGCGGCGACTCCAGCACACGGGCTCCTCGGTCTTTGCCCGAGTCTTCGATTACGATTTATATCGCAGAACGCGAGCTTGTTTGCTTTGTATATTTGTGCCGCCACCCACGGTCACACTTCACTACTTTGTTAACTCGGGCTCTTTTCTTTGGGCTGTTCGTATATTTTCGTTCCATGTCTGGCCTTTCGCGTTCATATTACAGGTGACCTGGATAAAACAATACCGTTCGTAGTATAGGCGTTCTCTCGACTTCGTCCTCTCGCGCTTTACTCAGGCTCATCCATTAGAGCCCGAGCTGCCCTTTTAGTATTTTTTAAAACATAATTCATATCGGATTGGATGTTTTTTGAAGCAATGAATTTGTATGGAACATTCGATTTGAACTCCAATCCAATGCGGACGGTTCCCATTTCGAGAATAATTTCAAACGAACGATAAATTGTCCAGTAACTCGGACTAATATGAATGAGCCTAGTAAGCAGAGGACTTACTGGCGTTATCAATTGCTCTGTGACGTACTTTACTCAACAATGGAGAAGTTATCATGAGAACTCATTTACTGTTACGTAACTAACGTCACAGAGCAACGATATTGCTAGCTAGAATGGAAGCAAATAGAAATACCAGTGACGCAGACGTCGAACGTTTTATTCAGTCAGAATGAATCGTATGATGAGCCCGAGTAACGCCGTTGATCTTGGTTGCCCCTATAACAGCCTATTTGAATTTCAGGTGGTTCTCCGATACGTTTTCATAGTGGTGTCTAAAATAGTGTTATTTAGACCAGTGTTTCTCAAACTTTTTTGTTCTATCACCCCCTTTTCACTCTCAACCCCCAAGCCCGATAAAGCAAACACAAGGTAGTATTTTTAAAGAATTTTATTTAGAAATCGATACATACCATGATCCGCAGTTCGGTGTGATAGAAGTGCTTGGCGACCTTCACAAAGCTTCGAAATATTGGGAGACATTTTAGTGAGGTACAGTCGTAGATCACCTCGCTTATGAATAAGCAAGCGTTTTTTTTGCTTTGAGAGCATTAAGGTCACAGCAGAAATTAACTCAACGATCAATTACTGGTAATGGTTGAGCGTTTTTGCCCCCTTTGTGTTGGTTTGCCGCCCTAACGCTCTCTTGCCCCTAAAAATCGCCCCCAAGAGGCGATTCCGCCGCTTTGAGAACCACTGATTTAGACCTTCATATAGTGTATAGGTAGTGATGTCATATTTCAATGCTTGTGACGTCACATATGCCAGTTCAAACCTCAAAAATTTTCTATAGTTTTTGAAGTCCACTTGGGCCCCCCACTTTGAAAAAGGTTCCGCCACCCATGCTACTATCCCCAGTTTCACCTCTCCAGAAAAGACCAAGCGCCGTAACACCCAGTAAGTCCATGCGTTACTACTCTCAATACCTTTAGAAGGGAGGTATTCTTTGTAGTGCGAGTGGATACCCAGAGCTAAAAAGTTTGCGGTGTCAACAAAAGATTCTATTTTACCATGCTGAGTATATTAGTCATGGACCATGGACGACCTACCGCTTCACAAGTTGGCAATGCTCTTTTGCAGTGAAACTTAGAAAGCTGTGTCCCATCACTTTCGTTTTCGGGGAAAACTTTTATTGTGGTTGGAGGTGACCCGGTTTGGGCTAAATAATCCCTAACATTCGGGCTCATTACACCTGTCCGTGTAGCAGAAGCGTTTGCCTTACTAAATACAATTTGAAGTGTGTTGAAGTGCACGAAAACCATTTTCACTGTGGTGTGACTCTTCTAGAGCTTTTTTTGGATTTTCTATGGTAGTTCTGCTAAATTTTTGTCCAACGCACCTCTCTTTTATGCTTCAGCCTTTTTTAGCTTCAGCCCTCACATGACGACCACATAATATTTTCGGCCTATGTCTCTTGGTCTTTGACTCATGGTATTTAGCTAAGCACAGAACCGAAACAACATATTCTTAAATAAATAACCCACGTTCGACTGTTACAACCAAAATGCAAAACACCAGTATAAGACTTGCATATCAGTATATACTTTATAAAATCCTAGACAGCTGACGGCGGGAGTACCGATCCCAAGCGGATGTTATGATCGTTGTAGCGCGCACTGCGCTTCAATGGTGTGCAGACAATTGAGACCAATTCATTTGAGACCTGTTCATTTGAGACCACATTCACATGAGACTTTCATTTGAGACCACATTCATTTGAGGCCGCATTCAGTTGAGATTACATCCATTTGGGGCGATAGAGGAAACGGGCAGGAACGCAAAACATATAATTCTTTGACTTAGTCTAAATGACATTTCAGAGGTGCAACGCTCCCTTCCAAACCCGAGGTATAAAGACTTTTCTGGCCTCTGCGGCGTTTAAAAGTGAGAGAGCATTTACAACCCAGCGTGAGTCACCTTGGACACGGAAGGGCGTAACCTTGTAAAACTTCGGGTCTCCTGCAAAGAAGTGGAAGGTAGATCATAAAAATGTGATACACAGTATATAAAAACAGCTGTACTTTAACGTGGCGCAAAATGAATGTGATCTAAAATGGATGTGGTCTCAAAAGAATGTAGTCTCAAATGAATGTAGTCTCAAATGAATGTGGTTTCCAATGAATACGGTCTCAAATGAATGTGGTCTAAAATGAATGTGGTCTCAAATGAACGTGATCTAAAATGAAGTGGCCAAATGAATGTTGTCTCAAATGAGTGGTCTCAATAGAATTGGTCTCAGTGGCCATTGGAACCGCGCTTCAGTAGCTACTGGTATTTGTCTGACAACTTGACGGGTTCACGTAAACTCGGGTTCGCTGTCTGGAGTCTTGCACTAAGGAGAAAAGTTTTTTACTTCGGGAGTAATGCGCCCGGCGTGACAGTTAGTGGAGTATAACGTCGGGTGAAAATCACCCAACATGTCGGGTGCAAATCACCCGACCTAATGATTAGACCTAGGGCTGTAATTCACAGAATTTTTTTTCATGAGCGTTTTTATGTTAGACACTGATTTTCTTCCCTCTACATCAGCCATGTCTAACCCGCGGCCCTCGGCCCGCATGCGGCCCAGTCGAAGGTTTTCTGCGGCCCAGTTTAGGTTTTCGCTGTAGTAATACTGACAACCTATGTCCGTATTTCGATGATCTTGAATTTCACGATTTTGATGCACGTGCCAGTGGTCCTCAGTACCACTTTAACGCGTCTGCTGCCCTTGCAGTTACGATTCGAACGCTTTCAGTACATCCAAAGATCAAACCAAGCCATTCAATGAGTGGCCTTCATTAATATGTCATTCAGTGTGCGGCCCTGGTTAGATAATAACAATTTTTTGGCTCAGTAAGTCATTTGGATTGGACACAGCCCTGTTCTACATTAATGACGACGGGCAGTGACGTGCAGAGGTCTGGTGATACCCGAGGCGACTTCTTGATTATATGCCACCCTACCAAAATCTAGTATTGAGCAGTGGCGTATGGTGGTCATTGTTACTGGATATACGCTGTTTGTGACGTCACATTCACGTTTGCAAACCAACGTTTTGGCGAAGTTTGTTGACACAGCATGCATACTATTCTACACACACTCCCTTATTCGTTGTTGTACAATGTGTCACTGTAATGAACATGTATTAACAGCGCTACAAGTTACGAGACAGGAGCACAGCACTCAACGCTGAGACAGAGCAGTTCACAACTACAAAAATACCCGGCAATGCGTTGAAACATGGGAGTAGAACACACTCAGTGCTACGTCAGCGCAGTTCACAACTGCAAAAATACAGTATAAAGCTGCGCATTGAAACAGTGGATTAATCAGAAAAACACACTCAACGCCACGACACGGCAGTTCACAACGGCGAAAACATCAGGCCGCTCGAATGTCTCGCCGAATAGCAGTCGAGCAGAAAAGGTACGCGGCTTGGATGGCGGACACCGAGGGTTGACAGTTTGAAACTTTCTGAACTACACAAGAATTGAGAATGCGCATAAAGTACGCAAGAAAACTTTCGTTTTTATTATGTGGCTGTTATATGTACAACTACTGGGAGGACAGAACAGATACAGGCTTGTGTGAGCCATTATTATCAATCCGCCTGAATTGCCAATTAATGACAAAGGTCAAAATGATGCACATATTGCAAGCACTGTTGTGCGTGTGCGGCTGTATTAGCGCACACCCAGGGTGGCCATGTCAAAAAACGAAACGGGAAACTAGTGATGCATGCGTGCATCAAAAAGTCAGCTAAATCAAGCAAGTTGAAATAAGACAGTTTTGAAATTTGGCTCAGAGAATCAATCAAACGTCCATAATTATTGTTCAACAGGGACGCCGGAAAAAGGGAGCATGGCAGGGCAACGGGGACAGTGGTGCCTTTTGATGACAATATCATAGGTAAATTTATGGTTTATCAAGAACGATTTGAAACAAAATTATTGCAGCTATTCGCGCACCCAAAACATTGAGAATGGTTTTCTTTAATTTCAGTTATTATTTTTGAGTTGACAACGTTTCTGAAACAGAAACAAACATAATTGTTAACGATTTTTTTGTTTTTTATGTGTTTAAAGTGCCCTCAACTTTTCTTCTGCCCCCTGCCCTGCCGCTGCTCCGGCGTCCCTGGCTTTCAATCCTGTTTTGTAATTTTCTCTTGATCGCGCGATCTGGAATAAGTCACGTCACTGTCACCTTGATCGTGTGTGCGCTGCACATCTAGAGCATAGGTCCCTGGTATTGAAGAATGTGAGGATTACTCGGGCATTTGAAATACGTAAAAGCTAGTATTGACAAAAAAACAAGTTTCGAAAAATCAAATCCATGCAGCTTATGTTAGCAGCCTTACAATAGGAAAAATCGTCTAGTTACAGCATTTTAATTATTGTAATTTCACTCTTTGGATGCCCTCTTGCCTTGGATGCCTGGGGCCGTCGTCCCGTTCATCCCCTCCTCTGCACGCCACTGACACCGGGAGTACTACACATCGGTTTATAGTACGCCCCGGTCATCAATAATAGCATCAAGTTAAAGTACAAAGTAACTTCAGTAGTGCACAAACCACAGAGTAAGAGTTGCATTTCCAGTGTAGTTTTTGTAATAAGACTTAATTGTATGAAAAATATTTTTATAATTAAGAAAAGGGATAACATACACCCAGGGTCTGTATTCGTGTGACCAAAAAGCATTGTCAGCGATCTAGGGTTGGTTATCGTAGAGCACCTGTTAAGAGCACAAACCGCTGATTAGAGCAGGTTTTCAATAAACAGTTAAAAATTGTTTTCTCTTGTAACATGGAAGAAATAGATAAAGAAATTGCAGATTTCCCAATTACTATAAACCTACTTTTCAGAAATTTTTCAAAACAAGCAAGTACTTTGGTAGCATTGAGGTACGAGGAGAGGAACTGCTCCCCCAGATTCGGCAAGATTCAAAAACGTTCGGGCAAAACTGCCTGATATGTTTATATGTTTGGGTATTTACCAGTGGCTTAGTGAGGCTAAGTTCCGCCCGGGGCTGACCGTAAAAGTGCCGCCCTTTCAACCCTTCAAATTTTTACAAGAATTTAAATGAAAGAAGATCATGTTTCGTGCTTATTTAAAGATATAAGGATCAAGGGTGTACCAAGTCTGAGATTTTTGACTCCGACTCCACTCCTGCTTCGGCTGAATATACACCGAATCCCCTCCGACTCCAAAACAAATTCAAGTTTAGGACTCCGACTCCTGCTTAAACTCCAAGTTAATGCTATAAATTTTTGGCAGTGTCTAAACGACCGTATACAGTTTTCGCTAATAAAAAGACAATAAAACGTATCAAACGAAACTGCTGATCTCTGCAAAATACGTGACTTCTTTACATTTCAGTTGCTTCTCAGGTTAAAGGATTAAGGTGGCTATTCATTTTTGGTAACCCTATGCCCTACATCCTATGCCCTAACTCTAAATCCTAACCGTTAACCTTTAGTTTTACCGTAAACCCTAACCCTCAACACTACATGCTAACCCTAAACCCTAGCCTCAAACACTAACACTGAACTAACCCTAAATGCTAACCCTAAATCCAAACCTTAAACACTAACACAAAACCCTAACCGTAAATGCTAAACCTAACCCTAATCCAAAAGCTTAATTACAAACCCTTGTCTGCTTTTCGAAATGTACATCACAAGGAGTCTAAAAATTTTGACGTGTAAATACACCAAAAGAAAAATCCAATACAGCAAAGGAATGACTCGAACTGACAATTGTCTAGTCCAGTGGTTCCCAACCTTTTTTATGTCGTGGCCCACTTGTCGCTTTCAGCAGAACGTCGTGGCCCACCATCACAGAACAATAGAAAAATCTACTCTCAATCTTTATTCAGGTACAAATATGAGCAAACAAAATAAGTGCCTTACGATAATACGTCGAATTTTATTTAATTTTAGCATCACCAACACTAGCAGATTGCGAGATAAACTTCAGTGTGATTTTTGCTCTTGTGTGATGTTTTCAACCAGATTGTCAATTCTTGGCTGCGTTGTGGAAAGAACGCATCTAAGATCGTCTTCTAGAGTAAAATTGAGTCGGTGTCGATTTTTTGTTTTCACGTGCAGAAGGGCAGAGAATCCACATTCACATAAATACGTGCTGGGGAAGAGAAGTACCTTTTTGAGAGCTTCTTTTCCAACATTTGGATAAATATCAGACACTTTTAGCCAAAAATCGCAAATTGTATTAGTTTCGTAAACGTATTTGGCCCCAAAATCGTTTTGAAAGTTAATCATCTTGCTTGCATGCTGCAACATTCTCGACTGGTACAACAAAAAGATTTTTCACCAAATGCAAGTTGGTGATTTCTGTAAAGTGCAGCACAAATTCTTCACGAATCCCTCCAAGGTCTTGAAAAATTCCGATGCTGTATCAACAGTCACTTCATCACCAGCCGCCGTGGCACCATCTCGAACATACCAAAATTTCTTGCTTGATCTTTTCGCTTCCAATTGTCAAGTTCTTCCACGAATGCGCTGAGGGTGTCAATAAAATTAAAGATTGTACTTCCCCTTCCTTGTACTTGTAGTTTGAGATTAACTTTATTGAGTTGTTGAAATACGTCAGCAAGATATGCCAAGCGGCAAATAAAATGGTTATTTTCGAGACTGGATACTATTCCGCTTTTTCCTTGATCGCAGAGAATTGATTTTAATTGTTACATACTTGTCGATACGTGCATCTGAGCTTACTATCATACATTCTAAATCTAGCCTAATATGTTTGGCAATTCAAAACACACAGATAGATAAAAACCTTAACAGAAAACCGGCTGAACGAACGACATTCCGTCGGCAGCATTATTTCAGGTTCACCAGAGGTGCTTCATACCACCACTCAGTGGATTTGAATTATGAAAAATGGTGCCATGGCCCACCTAAAAACCGCCTGTGGCCCACCAGTGGGCCATGGCTCATCGGTTGGGAACCACCGGTCTAGTCACCACCCACTCGACCATGTTGACAGTAGTGAGAATTTCTCCAACTCAGTTTGATATCTGGCAGAAAACCGGATGCGGGATATGGTCTTTTTGTCCTTCGAAACGGAAAACTGGATTCGGTTGTTGAGACTCTACCTAAACTTTTTATGTGAGCTAAATTCTATAGATCAATAGATTTTCAACGTATCACCATGAACAAGAAAATATCCAAATCTTTCCACACATGAAACTCACCAATCTAACCTTACTTACAGTACATCCAACTTGTATTATAATTTTTGGACATTTTGTGAAGCAGTTTTGCACATTTATAGATTACATTATAGCATGCTTTGTAAGACAAACAACCTGCAAAACGCCGGCACTACACAAACAGCTTCGATTGAAAGTGTAAGTTTACGTAGGCTAGTAGTAAGCGAAACGCGGGGCCATTTGGCGCGGGGCCCGATTGGAAGCAATTGGTCCAAGCGGCTAAGGGCCGACCCTGAGACCGACTAATTAGTACAGCTGATTGAGCACGCGCCACCAAAGATGGTAAGCTGATGTCGATTCCCGAACGATCATACGGAAGACTTGAAAAACGGTACTTACCGCCTGTTCAGCCTCGAGCTCGGCATTTATAGAGACCACTCGTGACACACCGAAAGAAGTAAAAAAACGAGCATAACTAAACTGAACTGATGGTTTACAAAGAGATGCGTCTACGTAATAGCCTACACCCTCGTGCTTCAACCCCTTGAAAAGCACATTTTAACTTCTGTTTGAAAATATTTTCTGAGCAAACGCTTTAAATGTGCCACAATTTTTGCAAATCAAACAATCATGAAATGAAATACGTGACAGAAAAAACGAAAAATGTTAAATCATCGTCAACTGCAGGCAGAGTGCTATGTTTTGCGAAAATTTGCTTTGCTTGTGGTATGAAAAAGTCCTTTTTTGCACGTTTAGTCGTGATATAAAAATAGGCAAGTATCTTCAAGCAAAGTTTAATTTCCAGTGTCGTGAATCGGTTTAGATCATGGGTTCCCAACCTGGGGTACATGCAGTGGTGTTGTTTAAGGGGAGGCGAGCGAGGCACTTGCCTCAGGCCCCCCTTTTTGGGTCCCCCCTTGAGGTGTTACGCGCGTAAACTTTCCCTAATTATCCACTCATATATAATGTACTACAAAGCAGATCAGAAATAAGTACTTTTCCTTCAAAGGCCCCTCGTACAGAAACTGTAATGTGCAGGTACTTTGCTTTCGAAGGGGCCCCCAACAGCCACTGAAATGAGCAAGTACTCTGCTTTTAAACTTCATTGAAGGGGCCCCTAAAAGAAACTGTAAAATGCAAGTAGCCTACTCGACTTTCAAAGGGCCCACAACAGCAATGGTAATGTGTAAGTACTCTGCTTTTAAACTTCATTGAAGAGGCCCCTAAAAGAAACTGTAGTGTGTAAGTACTCTGCTTTCGAAGAGGTCCACAACAGCAATTGTAGCTTGTAAGTACCTTGCTTTCAAAGGGCCCCCAACAGCAATTGTAATGTGCAAGTATGTTGCTTTTAAAGGGGCCCCCAACAGCAAATGTAATGTGTAAGTACATTGCTTTCAACGGAGCTCCAAACAGCAATTGTAAGGTGTAAGTACGTTGCTTTCAAAAGGGCCCCCAACAGCAACTGTAATGTGTAAACATTCCCGTCGCCACGGGGGGCTTTTGGGGGCTAACCCCCCAAACAAAGCTCCAAGCCCCCCAAATTGAAACATGAAACACTATAAATCAGTTGAGATTTTGTCAATTTTTAGAGTGTCAAGCCCCCCCGCACAAACCCAAAGCCCCCCGCAGAAACGCAAAGCTCCCCTATTGAGAACTTTCTGGCGACAGGTCTGTGTGTAAGTACCTTACTTTCAAAGGCGCCAACAACAACAGTAATGTGCAAGTAGCCTACTTTACTTTCAAAGGGGACCCAAACAACAACTGTAATGTGTAAGTACGTTGCTTTTAAAGGGGCCCCTAACAGCAATTGTAATGTGTGAATACCTTGCTTTTTGAGGGGATTCCCAACAGCAATTGTAATGTGTAAGCACCTTGCTTTCAAAAGGGACCCAAACGGCAACTGTAATGTGTAAGTGCCTCGCTTTCAAAGTGGATCCTAACAGCAACTGCAATGTGTAAGCACCTTCTTTTCAGAGGGACCCCTAACAGAAATGTTTGCGATAAGATATATGATGAATTATTTCCTACTTTTGCTCATTGTTCAAGCAACTAGTGTCATTGCAAGATGAAGGCAGCCTTGACTCATCTAGCCTCAAAGCTTTCCAAAACGAGTCTCAGGTTGGATGTATTTGTATGCTATGTTCTTTAGTTAAAAGGATGAAATTTAAAATAAATTTAGTGTTTTAAATCTTCTTGGTTGTTGTGTATAGTTTCATGGATTCCCATAAAGACATGAATGTGAACACAATGATGATACCAACTACCACACATTTTTCTAAGGGGGAAAGTGTGAAACTTTCAAAGGGGTAAACGTTGCGATTTATTGATGGTGAATGCAGAGAAATGGGGCGCGAAAATAAACAAGTGGTGGGCTACCAACTTGTTGTTGCCTAACTTTTATGTGTTGTCAGCCTTGTCTTCCCAACTTTCTGTGTTTTCAAAGTTGTGTATCATGAACACCCTGTTACATTTTCTCCTGCTGTGTCAGTTATGCCGTAATCTCAGAAACGTATCCTTGGTTGGCCGTATCTTAGGCTTGATCAAAAGTTATTATCATGATTGGCTGAGTATGATGACCAGTGACGTAGTAGAGACCGCAACCTCCGGGACCGAGACCGAGACCTGGCTCAAATTTCGAGACGAGACCGAGACTTTGTCATAAAAGCCGAGACCGAGACTCGAGACCTCACATTTCTCTGATGGTAATTAAAGCTAACTCCTTGAACAATGCTGCAACAAAATATCTGGCACATTGCC
>JGI24158J21664_10006202_pt1 | contig 15733 bp, 8 predicted proteins | sample Ectturendosymbi3_FD_21664 | JGI IMG/M metagenome (IMG submission 21664)
GAGGGGGGCCACTGTGCCATGGACCCCCCTAAGACCTTAAAAATAAAAAATGTATAAATAGTATTCGGCAGTGTATACTGTCAGTATTCGGCAGTGTATACCAAAATGTTTAAGTTTAGACGAACAACACTATTTTGTTTAGGAAACGCCTCTCAAAGCACAAAATGACTATATTTTCTAAACATTTTGGGGGGTATGGCCTAGTTTGAAAATAGCTTTTAAAAGGGACTTTAGCTGAAACAGTTGCACAACTTGGCAGCGGCTGCACCGACTAAAGTTTTTCAGTGCGATTACCTTTGAACTTAAAGACGTTGTAATCACTGCTGAGCAATAAAATGGCGGATGACTTATGTGGTGGGGTTTGTTAGTTTTCGAAAGAGACGTCTGTGACTGTGGGTACAGTCCCGTCGCCACGGGGGGCTTTGGTGGGCTTAGCCACCCCCAAACAAATCTCCAAGCTCCCCCAAATTGAAAGTGAATCACTATAAATAAGTGGAATTTTGGTTAATTTTATAATGTCAAGCCCCCCCGCACAAACGCAAAGCCCTCCCGCAGGACTGCAAAGTCCCCCTATTGAAAACTTTCTGGCGACGGTTCTGTGTGGATAACAAACAAAAATAAGGAAAAACACTATGCACGCTTAATCGGAAGAAGCCCAACCGTTTTACATGTTTCAAATTGTCATATTTAGAAACAATACAATACAACAACTAGACCAAGATTGCAAGTCACGATGGAGGCTGCCAGCTTTAAGCCTATATCACCTATTTTATTAAAATGGGTCCCGCACCTTAAGAGGGACCCGTGCCAGTGGCGACAGAGTTAACTTTTGAAACCTTTTGTACCTCGTATTCTACGAGAATTTAACCAGTATTGAATCGTGAAGCGAACAAGAAAACATTCTTTACCTACTTTACTAAGATTAGATCATTAAATTTATTATTATAGCCTACCACATGCTGTATGTATCGTTTGTTTTAGTTTAAAGACGGGGATATTACACGAAATATTAACCTACATAAATGTTTACATCGGTATAGTACGTATGCCGCTATCACTTCTCCCAATTCTTTTGTGCTTTTTGTTTGATTTCCTGGAATGAGACGATCAAAACTAAGTGCTGCGGCTTACCGCAGCGCAGACTGAAAGCCAACCGGGAAGAATATTTAACGAAATATGCCGGGCCCAGCTATGCATATGTAAAGAAGGCAGAAAAATAGGATGAGTAATGATGAGACAGACGACGAACAAGCAGAAAAAGCAAGACCCATAATCGAGAATGAAAAACAAGACCCATTTCAGTTTGTGAGTGTTTGATTCTGACCTTCAAGACGCTTTATTATTCCTTATATCTTTAATAAGCATGAAACATGATTCTTTTATTCTAAACTGTTGTAAGCAAATCTGAGGGGTGGAAAGGGAGGCAAATTCGTCGTCGGTCCTGGGCTGAACTTAACCTTGCTACGCCACTGTCTGATCACCAGTATTGCTGACATTGGAAGCGGTTTTAAGAACCTGGTTAGCCTTCGGTTATGATGCATTCAAATAATTTATTAAAGATGTGATCAACACTTCAGGTAATGGTCCGTGTATCCATCCAGCTGCCGAGTGGTGCAGCCTCTAAGAAGTTTTTAATCCTTCATCGCGTCACGGTTGATTGACGTTGTTCAGCAGTCTCGAAAGGAGAGACGAATGTCTCAGTTGAGAAATGCCGAATTTGTTCGGTTTCGCACATCGTAGATTTGTTGTGCAGTAATCGCCTGTAGAAAAACGAGCTAATAAACTTAGCGTGTCATGTCAGATTTGAGAGGCTTTCCCCTGCAATCTACAGCTACCGAGAAATCGACTTTTGGGACAACTGAGCTCCAGCTGAACATTCGTATGAGTGTATTGAAGCTGATGTGGTATGTCATGAAAATCAAGGAATACGCATACGCAACAACTGAAGTTTTCGACCATATTTAATTTGAGTAAAAATCAAATGAAATCATCCAACACTGTTGTCAAGTTGCTAACTGCGTCACGTCTCTCGTTTAAGGATCTTTACGTTAGTGCTCGGTTGTATCTCGAACAAGTCAATAAACCATCTAACGATTCTTGAAACTTACGAATTTCAAAAGTGTTTAATTTTACAATAGGAACCTCAGAAAAACAGTGCAGTTATCTGACAGTATAGCAGGCCTGTGGCCTGTTTAATTGGCAGTGTGCTTTGCGAGCAGCTCTCAGTGCCACATTTTTTATGTTGCTTAAGGAAAATGTAGTAAATTTTGTTGGAAATGATATCGCAATGGAGAGAATATTTGTTTTAACTACAGTGTTGTGGCAGTTTAATGTGGAATATTGAGATGTACAAGCTAAACTAAATTACAAATGATATTCTCAACAAGCATCCCACTGTTAAAGAGAAAACATATTTCAAAAGACAGAAATTTTTACTAAACCTTATCATCTACCTTCCTACTTGGAAGAATTGAAGACCTTTTACTTTCTATGCGTGTTAAAGCCCACCAAATTTTAAATACATCGATAACTTTGCTTAGTCCGAATTTAGGGTCAGGCCTAATGTCTACAGTCACAGCTAAGACATTTGTCTACTTCGATATTCAAAAGATATTATGTCAAATACAAAAGATCAGTCTCACCTGCAACACAACACTCTTCAACGTCCACGCAAAGGTCGCCAGGCCATCCACGTTGCTGCACAACCAACTCGTCCCGTAAACCTTGTTCGAACTGAGCGCCCAGCCTTTCAACAACGACGCCACCGTCACCGACGACCTCGCACGTGAGGGAGGAGTGCTTGTCGGCGGTGCAACAGATCTTCACCTCGGACAATTGACAATGGGATTGGTAGCGAGTTTCCTCGGGCAGTTCCAGCCCACACTGAAAATAAAACAAAAAATAATGATCACCGTGCGTTTCGAAACGAAAGGATGAAGACCAGTCATAGAAATAAGGGGGAGGAAGCGTTTTATTTCAAAAGAGTTAGTTGCACTGCCATACAAACCTCAAAAGAGTTAGCTCAAAAGGGTTAACTGCACTCAAAACACTCAAGAGAGTTATCTGCCCTGTCATACAAGCCCGGTTTTATTTCAAAAGAGTCAGCATGTAGTGTAATAATTACTGTAGATCGTACGCTTTACTGAATTTATAAATTATCCAGACCTACTAGGCTTGAGTTGTAGTGGAAAACAAATAAATACTGCGATGTAACAGCTCTGAGATTACAGAGAGATGAATAATGCGGACTTAGTGGCTTGCTGTGTTAAAGATTTACATTATAAACACCGGTATCTCAGTAGAGGCGTTGCTGATCAGTTTGAGAGAGTTACATAAATTCAAAACAACGTGCTATCTACTTGTTGGAATGACATTGCTTTTGAAGTTTTAACTTCTTTTAACACTTTGTTCTGAATCAGAAGCGAAGTAGGTCAAACTCTAAACCTTGCGTAGCAGACTATTTTTATCCTATGGAGCAAAAACAGTACTCCAATATGCAGATCAACAATTCTGCAAAATGTCAACAGAGTCAGGTTTCAGAAAGTCTCATATGGTTNATTTGTTTGATTAACTCGTTATTTTGCAATAAAATTCGATTTTTGCAGGCTATTGCGCGTCTCAGCGCTTATCCGTTTTTGTGATTTATGGTGCGGAAGATGAAATGAAAGTGTCTGGGGTTTGTAAGGGAGGAGTACGGAAAATTGTTGAAAACCACCCTACAAGCCGTAAGCTAAATTTCTATGCTGAACTGTTAAAGAACGCTCGCTGTTTCCATTACAGTGGCGTAGCCAGCCCAAATTTTTTGGGGAGCAAAAACTGTGGGGGTACAAATTTTTTGATTTTAGGCGAGGAACAATATTTTGCTTGGGATACCGCCTCTCAAAGCACGAAAGACTAGATATCCTGAGCCCCCTGGGTACGCCTATGGCTTCCAACCAAGAAATTGCTGCCAGAGTAAAATCTTGCGGTTACAACTCAAACCCAATGACTTTGAATGCCCCTGTGCTACACGAAGGTTGCCACTTTTCATGTCACCCATAGAAAAAGTGACACTTCCATTATTGCTCGTATAGGAAATTTCCATATCACTAGCAAGAAAGGTGACACTTTCTACAGCGTCCGCAGAAAAATTGACCCTTTTCACATCACTTCGTGATTCGCGTTGCTGTTCACTCCACGCAAACGTTTAATGTTTTTGGCATTCACTTGAAAGTTACCGACTCACTCAACACTGGTTTGAGAAAACTGCAAAAGAAACTGTGCATCACCCGACAATTCACAATCGTTAACCAATGCTTGCTTTCCTTGAATAAAAAAGTGTGCTGCGAAAGTGTTTTTTTTTCATCTGATTGACGGCAATTGACGGCAATTTTTCATCTGATTGACGGCAATTTTTCATCTGATTGACGGCAATTTTTCATCTGATTGACGGCAAATTTTTTTTCATCTGATTGACGGCAATTTTTTTTTCATCTGATTGACGGCAATTTTTTTTTCATCTGATTGACGGCAATTTTTTTTTCATCTGATTGACGGCAATGGAGTTTGTTCTTCGTCGGAGTGGTTAAGGTTATCGTTCTTGCCCTTAACAGAGATTAACAGAGCAGCCATTCGTGCATACGTTCCTCATTATTTTGGATGAGCAATTTTGACACTCGCCTGGCAGAGGAAGTGACGGAAATACTTTTACTTTAAAATTATGAAAAATAACCGCATCTACTTGCTTTTACTTTCCCAAGACTGTAACAAAACTATCGGACAAAAAACGTTTCTCAGAAACCACGATGCAGGCCCGTAACCAAGGGGCGAAGCCCCCCATAGAAAATTTTTCGCCCCCCTGGAAAAATGTGTTGAACAAATTTTAAAACTATTGGAAATTATATATTTTGGAAATTATATTGGANTTTGTGTGTGCAAATTATGGAAATTATATATTTTGGGGACCATGGCACACGTGCCCCCTTGGCTACGTCCATGGTGTTATGGCAGTTGCATAGTACTGTGCTAGTACTTGACAATGATTACTTGGTATTTGCTTCTTTGCTAAGTACACAAAACTGTGGTACAGTAGAAATGCCCTGTAACGTTACGTCCCTTCATGGGACAACACAAAAAGCGTAGAATAAATCGTTCCTAACATGGCTTTTTAGTTCAATTCCGAAGTCTTGACAAGGGTCAAAAAGTGTTCTTTGATTAGGATTGCCGCTTACTGTATTGTGTTTTCGCGAATGTTTTGATAAAAAAGGGTGAGAAAATTTTTTGTCTTTGTTTTTCAAAGTTGTCGTCAATTTCGTTCTTGAGATATCAAATTTGCCACTTTCGTGCCATTTTTGCTATTGAACGAAACAACGATGTGATACTTTTTCCATAATGGGATACTGCTTCTTTTGTTCGACNATTTACGAAATGCTCCACCAAGACTACCGATCAAACGGANTACAGTTTGCAAAAATCCCTAATATTGCACAGTAAAACTCATGTGCAATGAGTTCAGTACCACCAAATCTATCTGTCCATCTATCTATCATGTAACGATTTGCCCCCAATACTGCTGATGGCCCAATCCTTGATGCCATGTTTACGTCACACGGTCACACCTGTCACGGGTCAGCGATTAACCGCTCAACTGCGTTCCTATTCGGCCATAAAAGATCTGTGCGGTGGCTCCACATAGACGAGCTTACACTTCAAACTATGAAGAAAACTTGCAACTGTTTTTATAAACGAACAAAATATTCTGCGGGGACGACGAAAAAGCGTCGCTATAGGCGAAGTGACGATATTATCGAAGTCGTTATAACCGAACTTGAATGCAGGTAAAAGATAGGAATTCTGCCGCGGCAGACGAAAACCCCCCTTATAGGCGAACTGTCGTTTTAGTCGAAGTTGTTATAGGGGAATTCTACTGTATCAGCACTTGAGTTCTTTGTCAAAGTATCGTAGAGAAATGATCACACACAAAATATTGTGGCGGACAAAAGATATTGTGTTTCCCCTTTCCAAAAATTTGGAGGGACATGTCCCGCCCTGAATCTCGGTCCCTGACCTGACCTATTCTAACACAATACTCTCCAACTTTTCGGGCCCGTAAGGGCATTTTGAAACCTATGCAGGATACAGAAATTTTGAAACCGCAGTGAAAAATGGAGTGATAGCACTACCTTTCTTCACTTATACTTCATGAACACAGCTTGATAGTCGCTGTCATATGCGTAGCCAGGAAGTCCTAGGGGACCATGCCCCAAAAATTTTAGCATATCTAGTCATGTTGTGCTTTGAGAAGCGGTATCCCCAAAAAAAACTGTTGCTCGCCAAAAATCAAACATTTTCCTTCCCCCAAACTTTGGGCTAACTACGCCACTGGACTCGCTGTACGACTTTTGAAAATCGGTTTGACAATTGATTTGGCAGCTTTTGCATATAAAGCATCATATAAAGTGTCTAGCCTGGTGCACCAAAGTTTCAAATTTCCATTCAGCTCAAAACTAAGCGTTGACGAAAAACAAATGCACGGGTTGCTCATTTCACAGTGTTCACTTCAGTTTAATTGGTTTTCCGAACACAGATTATGCGATCAGGATGCAGGGGTAAGATGCGACGGCCGCAGCTATCATTGGGGCACATCCCCGAAAAACAACAAAATGTGCCAATTCATATTTTACTTACGTTCATCAGTTTCTCTTGAAACAAGCGTCGAACAGCATCAACGTCGTTCTTGCGGACAAAGGTGTTGAAAAGCGCATCGCGTTTGCTCCAAGTGAAGGCATTAGGACAATCCGAGAAGTAGCAAGCAGCGGACAAGCTGATTAAACCCGATAACAGCCCAACAGCCAGAAAACTTTGATAGTTGCTCGCCATGTTTTAGCTATGCCGAGTACCGTGCTGCAGAACCTTAGTGTTGGTTATTAAAGTTATGCCGAGACAGTAAATTCCTGAAACGACGAGGTTCAAAATTTGAGGTTCAGAGTTACGTTTGCCTATCAATAAATATTCATAATCAGCTGTATGCGGGGAACATACGGTATTAACAAACACAAACACGGCAATTCAGCTCATACTTCTGCACATTTCGAGATGATTATTTGTATAGTTTGGACAAGAGCAGTGTTTCTCAACCTTTTTGCTGAACGGAGCCAAATACAGACTTACAACTTTGTTAGAAACCGCACCAAAGACATTGCAACACAAGTCAATTGATACGTTTTATTTTATTGCAGAACGAGGTCTGTTACACAGATCATCAGAGGTTTTATTGAAAGACTGTTCAGGGCCGCACAAAGGGTGCTTGGGAGCCACATGCGGCCCTCAGAACAGTGGTTGAGAAGCACTAGACAAGAGCAATCTAACGCAACCAATGCTGGATTACTATTGGGCTAAAGTGGGCTAAAGCACTTGGCCAGTGGGTCCTGTCTTCCTTTAGAAATAGTTTCAAAATCGTTGTGAAATGTAATAAACTATATTTCTGTCTATTCAACATAAGCTTTTGTATGTATTAAATAACTAATATCAACATGATCTACTTGTTTCTTATTTTTTCAAATCAAACTATATCTTTTGCGTATGTTTATGCTTATATCGTGGTCAGTGCAACTGTCTACAAAACAAAGCTGCTATTAAAACATGCAATTTGAGGCCCGCTGTGCCTCAAGCCAAGGCCTCCTAGAAAACACTTGCAACTGTTTTCATAAACGAAGAAAATATTCTGCGGGGACGACAACAAAGCGTCGCCTATCTAGGATGCCCTGTTCAAGCGCGCCTGCTGTCAAGCAGGTCCAGGCTGGAACGCAAATAGCGTCGACGTTTTGTTCGGCAACGTTTATGCGAACTGTCTGGATACGGGCCCGTCGCGCCGGCTCAAGATGTAAGGCCCAATCAAGAGCCACGGCAAACATCACATGGAAGTGTTCATACGCTGTTCAAGCACTCAGTCACATCCATGACGATGACACTGAACAGACAGTAAGCTCAAGATTTTTTACAGAAAACGCATGTTTTCCTTAAATCCAAATGAAAATGATTCATTTACGGAAAAGGCGTTGCGGGTGTTCTCGTATTTGCAAAAATAAGCACAGTGGAGTCTGATGCTTTGAATAGATACTTGAAGCACACTGCTGAGATTAAACAGCTTTTAACAAAAACGCGAGTTTTCAAACTTCAGTCACAAAAACTGGTGTTTGTGTACAAGTTTCTTTCTAGAGTAGCACTGCCTGCAAATCGTTCTGCCAAATCAGACATATACGTTTGTGTCCTTGTTTCCCTGCCCCTGCCAGGCCTCGACGTGGCTGCGTCGACGATGATATGCCACAAATGTAGAAGCATGCCAGACTCAGTGGTGCTGAGAACATAGCAAATTTAGAAAAACAAACAACATTGACAAAAATGTCTTTTTCAATTCAAAACAAGAGGTTTCACGACAGAAGCGCCAGCAAGAAAAACTTAGATAAGCAGATATTGCTGAAGCTAAACTGACGAAATTCTTAATTTGTTGCAGACCGCATAAGCATTGATTGCTGCAAAATTTTTAAAATTGTTCTGNTACATGCTAAAGCCATTCTTTCAATAAATGTAAACAGCGCTGAAAGGTTACCAAGTTCTTGAAACCCTGTTTTGCTATAGTACGTTAACGCAGGGNTGCAAAAATGCGGTCGCGCACTCGCACCGCGCGACCAAAGATTTGGAGTGCGCGAACGGAAATTGCGGGAAGAGGCATGTACATAATTAAAAGAGGATAACCAACCTATTTTTCTGTACATATGTGAAAGAAGATAGCTGACCCCATTCTTGTTTGTAAATACGTGAAAGAAAATAGCAAACCCTACATTTGTTTGTTAGTAAGTAGAGGTAAGAAATTAACTGCATATTTTCTTTCCTAAGTTGTTTAGACTTTATACTTTTTGCATGTGAATGCTGTATGGCAAAGCTTATACGTGTGCGATACTAAACATTTCTGCCCGCTACAAAAATTCGCATAAATTTTTGCACCCCTACGTTAACAGTAGGTACGTTCTAGTTCATAAACTCTTCTGCCTTTCTAATATTCGTCTGTGTATCTGCACAGCAGAACTAACATACAAGGCAAATCAATCAAATCTGTTGTTTGTAACGCAGGTATAAAAATGTTGCATGCTGCTGTTGTTTGAAATCCCTGCCATGCTTATTGCTGCATCCTCAACGAGCATGTTGACACAGCTGTTCACTGCCATGTCTCAAATGCGCCCGCAAAGGTATTTCCAACGTTTTTCCCACCTATATAAAAGAAACATGCTGATCCGATTTGCCGATGTAACAAAAAACTGCAATGTCAAAATAAACTACGAGCAGGTTAAATCGTACGCAGGCATGCTTTAAGCGTCCAGAAGTTTTGTTAGAGTTTTTTTAATGAAATTTGCTTTCAATCGAGCTGGCATTGATTGAAAGATAGATTTAGATTTCTTTGAAATAGATTGCTAGGCTATCTTGTATGGCAATGTATAAATCCGGTCTTTTACCAACTTTATACTGTACGAGAGCACTTTTAACATGAGTTTATTTCAAATGCTCCTCATCAGCGTTAGAGACCAGAAAAATTATCAGAACTAAAATCAACAATTTAAACTTGCATTTGAAATTATATATATTTTTGGGAAAAAATGTGTTCGGTAGCGTTGGACGAAAATGATAAATATTAAAATCGATAAGTGGCAAGACTGAGTTTGAGATGCCTTGCACATACGAATGAGGTGACGCAGCATGTGACAGGCATTCAAAAGTAGGGCCACAGGCCAGTGGCATGACGAGAGTTTTGACTGCTGCGTGACCAAAGGTTTGGGATCAAAAAGCTGAGTTCAGTAATGTGCAAGCCATTAGCTATTCTCTCGCTGGTTGTGTGTATCAGGCTTTGCAGCAAGCACCTGTCCAGTTGGCACAGTTTACATACTTGCACACCAGGTTCAATTATAGGCTGTGTTTAGCGTCATTTAATGAAGGAAAGGGTTTAATCTTTAATGAATTTAATAGGCCACGAAGTTTTCCGAGAGCTATGCGAAATCCCAAGAACTTTTCGTGGACCTCAAACTCTGAAGAACTCTGCGAGGCCAATTTATCAAATGCAATAGTCTTTTTACTTCTGCATTGCAATTTTTATCCATTGCAGAACAGCTCTTCAAAGTAGCTCGTTCATAAATGAACTACTCATATTGAAGTCTTGTTGTACAGCATTTATTAGCCATAGCAATAATGGAAAGGAGTTTGCAAACTCCGAATGTAAATGCATGAAACTTTATAAAAACTATACCTACGGACTTTTAAGTGAACTGAGGTAAACGATCCGCTTCACCACATAACCAGAAAAAAGCACAGGGTCCAAACAAACAAAACTTTTCTCCGTCTACTTTAGCGACAGAACGCCAGGAGGAAACCTTCGTTGGAGATGGACCGATTTGGGTGACTACGAAACAGAAGAAATTTGGCAAACAACTCTGAAGTTTTTGACAAAGATAATGTAAATTGGTGCTTCTTGCGGGTAACCGAAGGAATTACAAAAATTTTGTTTTCAAGCAAAAATACTTTGGTAGACACCGTGCTCAACGTGTCCTTTCATACTCTTTCTACCTTCTGCATATAAAACTTTCATGCCATGATTTGTCACATGCGTTTGAGATGATTTTTTCCGCACAAGTATGATTGTTTTTGCCTTTAGAAGCAGCTGGTTTGACTTTCAGTACTATATTAGGTAAATTTATAGTGAATGCCGAATTATGCTTCACATATTTCTTCAATTTAAGTGGTGGCTCTACGTCACCATGATTATTCTGAATAATTGGTCCAAGTTTTTTATGCAGCACAACATTGTTTTCAGGTACGCTGGTAATCACCTTCCGTACATCCGTGAAACCAGGTTTTTTTTAAGGTGGTTTAGGGACCCGAATCGGGTCCCTAGAATTGTAAATCGGGTCCCTAAAATCAGAAAAAATTATCATCGGGTCCCTAGAATAAGACAAAATTGGGTCCCTAGAATCAAAGAAATCGGGTCCATACAGGTCCATATCGGGTACCTAACATTTTCCTTAAAAAAAAACCTGGTGAAACATCAGTTCTAAACGAAGCATTATTTCCAAATGTTATCGATAATACCACTTGAGCCCAGAGCCGCAGCCAGAGAGGAGCAACTGGGCAATCGCCTCCCCTACGAAATAAACATGTTTATTTGTTAGATAAAACGTCAAGTTACAATCATTTCCCCCCCAAAAAAAAGTATCAGCTGGCAGGCGCAGTAAAGGGTCTTTTCAAAGGGAATTAAGTCACAGAAGTACAAACCGTTTCAAAGCAACGATAAGTAGCTTGTTGGACGTAGTTTTTCATGCTTCAAAGTTGCTGTTGGGCGTCGCAAAATTTTAATTGCAGCGTGCTCAAAACACGCTTTTTACCAGCTGGTATTTCTTGCCGACCATAGCAGAAGCGTAGATACATGTTCACCGGTATAACGAACTTTTATCCCTCGACAAATAAACCTCAGTAGCAATACGGTTGTTCGCGAGACTACACGATCTAAGTTTGTGTCGCTGAAGTATTTGAAAAAGGTGCTTCTGTTTATTTCCTGCCAAACAAACAAAGAGCATCTATAAACTCTGGAAATAAACAAAAACATTCTGACCGTGACACTGTTGATGTGTTTCACACTAAAGGCCAATCTACACTGAGGAGTTGCCAGGAGTAGCCGCGCACGATTCTTTGTTTGTTTTGTTGCGTCGGGTAATTCTGCGCTCGTGCACGCCTCGACACCGCAACTCCTGGGCAGAGGCGAATTTTCAGTTTCGGGGTCCTGGGCTATTTTCAATCGGGGCCCCTCTTGAAGGTTTGTGACGACTGATGTCATACAAATCAGTACGACACGTGCTTGCTACATGCATTGAACAAGTTGTTACAATTCATAACCTTATTTTATTCTGAATTCCCTCGATATCAGGAACCAGAGCCGTGTCAGCCGTTCTTCATACTTCCCAACTGGGGGCCCATGCTGTAACAGGGGACCCAAATTCAGACCTTAACGCCCCCAAACAAAACTTTGATACCCCAAATTTAAATATGATACACTAGAAATCAGTGAAGTTTTTGTTAATCCGTATCCTCCCTGTCCTGTAATTTATAGACGGAGCAGTACCTGCCGCTGTTATTTGCAATAACATTGCCTGATCAGTGCCGGCGCCTAGGGCGCTAGGCCAAAAGGGGCGCCAAAAAAGAGCCAAGATATATACAACTGTGTGGTTCTGAAAGTGACGAACGTCCACCAAGTAAAGGTGAATGAACATGATGAAAGTGAATGGAACGCACGTTCACGCAGTTTTTCAGGTTTGCTGTACGGGGTCAAATGGGGTCAATACTTTTGTTACTAGTTTCAATTTCATGTATTATTCATCCAATCAACTTTTGTAATGTACGAAAACTTCCTTCTTATTTCCGCAATGTATAATGTGATGATATGTGGAAGGATCTTCGTGTAGGACGGGTGGGGGCTTGAATGGATCTTGCCTAACTAGGGTGCTTACAAGTCTATCAATAACGTGCTGTTGTCAGGGCCAGCAAGGCATGCCCTCCTTCCTTTATCAACTTCACTTCAATAATTTTAAAGTTACCAGTTCTGTTATTTTCGTTTCTTGATTTTCTTGACTCTGCTGCTTTATCAGACTACCTTCATGTCGAAGCTTTCACTAAATCATGTTTCGACCATTAAGTGTAGTTAGGAACGCTGTTGAAACGACAGCATTATTGGCGTTAAGAGACTAGGCTATTTGACCAAGCAAATTTTGATTATAGGCCGCATCACCTTTTTTAACCAAACAGATTCTAGATGGACTTGAAGATTTCTAGTGACGGTTCTGTCGAAATTGTATCCGCAAAAGGAACTAAAATAGTGAAATAAAATAACAAAATATCCGGATATTTCGTTGTGAAGGGATGTGCCGCATTGTCGAAATATTTTTTTAGCAATCACCATTGGGGGCCTCTGTAAGCATTTCGGGGTGGCAGAGTTGGGCTACTACGGCACTGTCAGGAACAAAAACAGTCACAATGAAACTAACAAAAAAGGCAGCGGTGAAATTATTTGACCACACTCCCATTACATATTTATTGAGTACCTAACTGGCCTTGTGTAATCTGGAAAATGGATTCTAGCGTTTTGTTCCACACATTATACGTAACTGTAACCAATTCTCAACGCCAGAATAAGAGAATGCTCATCGTCATTCACTTCAATCCTTCGCGGTCATTCTTTTACAGAGATCTTTTGTTTGTGGCATAGTAAAAGACGTGCGTTGAAGTAAAACTAAACTACAAATATATTGCTTTTAGAAACGCTGGAAATTGTCCTTACTCTCAAAATGTTGGGGCCCCCCGGAATCGGGGGCCCTAGGCTTAAGTCTTTTTAGCCTAATGGTAAATCCGCGCCTGCTCCTGGGCGCAATAAAACAAACAAAGAATCGTGCGCGGCTACTCCTGGCAACTCCTCAGTGTAGATTGACCTTAACAAACAGCTTTGCGCTAAATACCGCTATCGGTTCACTTTGAAAAGGAAGCATTTAGTTTCAATCTGTCGAAGAACACATTGAATAGTTTTCAAATTGCTCATTAGTTCACTACAAACACCTTAGAGAAATAAATTGTTGCTAGAGGACTAATTTTATCTCAGTAAATGCACCAAAGGTAAACTTTTGGTCATACTTTGTGCGACTGCATAATACTCAGAAAACGAGGTCAAACGCGTATTTTATCGACTCAGTTCAAAAGTAAAAAAGAAAAAATGTTAAAGTTAACGACTTTTGTTGTTAATCTGAACAATAAATTATGCACTTCTCTCCATCTTGTCTTTGTATCAATTGTATTGCAAAGACGAATCAATCGGTTGGTCTTCTTTCCAAAGCTGTGCACTGAAACAAAATTTCCTCGCTATTATCGTAAACCAAGTAAGTATTTTCAACAGACTCTTTGTATCATGGTACCGTTCCTCGCATTGAAAGTCTTTGCTTCACGTGCGTCTTTTATATCTGTAGAGTCTGCAGTTGACAGAAGCCACTTTACGTAATACTTGCGTAACGCAAGCGACCGATTATCTGAAGCAAGAAGACGTGAAATCAAATGTTTCTGGGTTCCGCTCTAAAATATTTTCGTGCGATTTTGATTACGTCATTTCTGTTCCAGATCCGATTGGTCAGCATTGGCCTTTGCGAACGCTGATGCGGATGAATCAGCAACGAGTGGTTGCTCGCGCCCCGAACCGATTCCATCAATCCTCGACGGTTGCGCAAAGCGCGAAAGCATCAAAACCGGAGCTTTTCGGAAGTGCCTCCGTAGTGCACTTTCATGTTTTCCGAGTGAGGACAAAAATAAATTAAATTTTCATACCGCTTTTCAAGTGCCAACAATAAGGTAGCATTACACTTGGCGATCCTATGTTTAATTAATGGCGATGACAAGAAATCTAGGACCTCGCCTTCGTTCTGCTTTCGTTTTCATCGNTTGTTGCTGATCGCAGTTTTGATAAATATGAGTTGATACTTCAGGACGCTCTGGAACTTGAGAGTTCAAAATCAATTATTCAAAAATTGGCGTATTTTTGTTTTAGCAAAAACCTGCAGGTTTCCTGAAGTCGGTGATAAATCTGATCTGATATGGGTAACAGCCAAGGTTTCTCTAAAGAATCGCTTTACCCAGTTTTAGACCAACGTCCTGTCGGCCGAGCTGAACAGACGGTTGAAGGACGATCAAAAGTCCGTTTCTCTTTACCTACCGGTAACTTTTCTTTGGTATGCAAAAAAATCAACTGCCTGATTTTGTAAAGGTTACTAGAACTATCCACCTCCCGTCACAGTTTATCAACCAGCACCCACAAACCACTTCGAATTGCAGGCATTTCATTACAGAACTGTTCATAATTTTGAAGGACACACCCCTGCATTAACAGTGCTTCAGACCAGGGGTGGGGAATCTGCCGGCTGCAATATGTGTCCCACCTGACAATTTAATGTGGCCCGTGCCAGAACTTTNGTTACCCACGTAATAGAACACAGCATCGCGACGAAAAGTAGCCTATATAGTTCGAAAATATAAAAAAAATTCGAAACTATTTTTCGAAAATATAAATAAANCTCGAAAATTTTTTGTGACCCGCCAATGAATTTCCATAATCCATGCAACCCTTGATAGTAAATAGGTTCCCCGCTCCTTTTTTAGATCGTGTATATGTGCAGGATGACAGTTTCATTACAAAGGCTTGAGAAGTTTCAAAGCCTGAATGGGGTGAGAGTATTTCAATTACACACCATTCGTGCTGTTATTTCAGGACAGCATTTTCTCATTGCAGCGTACAAAGTACAGAAAAAATCGAATCTTGGGAAAAACTTTTTCCGTAAAAGCTCTCGACTTCACTGAAAACGAGCATGCGCTCATTTCTAAATTCGTTTACGCTTTTAAGTCCACTGTTCTCCTAATAGCTTACTTTCCTCCACTATTGGCAAACTGTAAAAAAGTCCACCCAATATTAAATATGAATGGGTTTCTGTGGGGGATAGCTTTTGCATTGAAAAACATAAAGTCAGATTATTGGAGTTGATTTAAAGTGTTTACGACTTTAAAATATAGAAGTAGTGTATGACCCCTTAAGTCTGAGCAGTGGCGTAGCGAGGCTACGTGTCGCCCTGGGTCGACCCAGGGCCGTCGCCAGCGGGGGGGCAGTGGTGCTCGGCCTCCCCATTTGAAA
>JGI24158J21664_10006204_pt1 | contig 15730 bp, 13 predicted proteins | sample Ectturendosymbi3_FD_21664 | JGI IMG/M metagenome (IMG submission 21664)
CCTTGTTGCAAAACTGGCCCCTCCAGTGGCCCCCCAAATGAAAATGTCTGGCTCCGCCCCTGGAGGGCGGACACGCATGCTGAGCTGTCTGCGGATAAGACGGTGATCTGTCCAGCAATCTGCACCACGCATAGCTCGTGTTATCTTCACATCACGAAGATCAGAACGACGTACGGTGATAAAGTCAATCAGGTGCCAGTGCTTCGAGCGCGGGTGCATCCAGGAGGTCTTGAATTTGTTCTGGAGTTGAAACATGGTGTTAGTGATACAGAGAGAAAACTCTGAGCAGACTTCGAGCAAACGAAGCCAATTGTTGTTGCTTTTACCTACACCATGTCGCCCGATGACAGTCTGCCACACTTGGTGATTAGCGCCAACCCGTGCATTGAAATCGCCGAGTAGAAGTAGCTTATCAGTACGAGGTACATGCTGGAGTGTGGAACGCAGTGCAGCGTAGAAAGTGTTTTTTTCTTCATCCGAAGAGTCGAGAGTAGGAGCATATGCACTGAGCAGAGTGGCAAATCGCCCCCGAGTTAAGGGAATGCGCATGGACATCAAACGTTCACTGATGCCAACAGGGAACTCTGTCAATGATGGCAACAGAGAAGAACGGACAGCAAAACCAACACCGTGAATGCGAGGGGAACCTAGAGGGCGACCCTTCCAAAAGAAAGTGTAACCCCTCCCACTTCTGTTAGAGATCCTTCATCAGAGAGACTGGTTTCACTGAGTGCAGTTATGTCGATGTTGTATCGCTGGAGTTCAGCAGCAACTAAAGCAGTATGTCGCTGTGGTCGGTTATTACTTGCGCTGTCGAGAAGAGTACGTACATTCCATGCAGCAACGCAGTGATTTTTTGTATTTTTATTTTTTTCATGTTTCGACCGCAGAGTGAGTCTGTCCGACGAACGCGGCTATCCATCCAGACGGAAAGTGAGCAGACGTTTTTTACGCGACCTTTTCTACGCCTTTCCACAAATGTGGTGAGCAGCGCATCCCTAAATAGGACTGCTCAGACATCTTGGTAGGACCGAGGGCCACGGCTGCTCGTCCGTGAGCCAACGACCGTCTTGCCAAGACCGCCTACGCGCTGGTACAAACTAGAGGCTTCCAGCTAGTCTAAACCTGCCCCTTCCGTTTGTCGCCCATCGCCGCAGAACTTCGAAACATGTATCCTCGTTTCTTCAAAGAAGAGGTAGATGATGGATTTCGTGTGCAATGAGATTAGAGTGGATATGTGGGTGCACAGTCCACGGATCACTATCTTGGCACCAAGAAAAGAAATCCGATAGCAAGAAAGATTCAGGACGATCAGCTTTACTTGATGTTGCAGCGCCATACCACAGACCCAGGCAATTGGGAAGTGCCAACACGTTGATGCTACATGGATTTGATTTTGGTGTTGTCATCACCTAGAGGGTTGCCACACAAAGGCTAATGGGTTCCCTCCACCCCGAGTTTACATGGGGGACTACTTTTTGTTTGACCTCTACCTTTTGACCAACCTGGCATGGGCGACCCTTCTGGGAGCGGGTTGCTCCAGCCAGTACAGCTCTCGAGGTCACTGAGGCACGGAAACTCTCTCACCACGATAAGGTAGCAGTCCATAGAGAGAGAAATGATGCGCGTAGTTGATTGATGAAATACAAGTCAATAGCCGCCCAATATAATGATAAACTGGAACGAGTGTGCTGGATGACATTCATAATTTTTGCCTTGCATAGTTAAGCTGCAGTCCAGCTTTAAGTGTCTTTTACGCTCATGAACCTGGACGTTGAACTAGTGATTTTTCTACCTACTTACGCTCGCAAATAAGCAAAGCTGCAAAACAATAAAAATTGGTGGGGCGGCAAATGATAAAAGTGCTTGCACGATCGACAAATAACGCGGAACAATTTTGTGGACAAAGGAAAGAAAAAAATTTAAGTGCGAACACTTCACAAAAATTTTGTGCTGGTTTGCATGAGCTTATAGGCTTCCACAGGCTCAATCTCTCATCTTTTGTCATTTGCTTCAATGTCGTAGAATTCATTTTATTTTGACAAAATATTAAAATACGTAATCTATGTTAAATTCTGCCATGAAGCAAAACTGCAAGCCTTTGTCAAAATGCAGATGACCCGCAACTCAGAGTTGTAAACGGGCCTCAATTTGAAGCCTGAACCCGAAATCACAAGCCCGAACCTGACATTTCTGTTTAACGGCAAATTTAGGCACGAAAGCCAAAGTTACCTAGTGAGTCAAGATGTATGCAAATGTGGGGCATCGGTAGCGTAGCAAAGTACACATGACTAAATAATTCACAATTAATCATTTTTAATCAAGATTTAATCAACTCGATGGCTTCACCAGTAACTGGCGACAAAAGTGTCCGTCGTAAAAAAAATTGTATGCAAGCCCGATATCGGCCCAAAACATTTTCACAAACTTAATCACGAAAAGCCCGGCCCGGCTTACAACTCTGCCGCAGCCAACCAAAAACTTTCCAAACCAGAAAGGCATTTCGAGAACTGAACAACGTTACGTTGACAGAACTGCCGCCAAAATTAAGGTAATACGACAGACACTNGCCTTGACCTGCTCATTGCGAGTTGAATCACTACATACTTTGTTTGCAATAGCTGCAGTCGTAACTGGCACTTGTAACAACCAAGCTCCATCCATAAAGAGTGGGATATGGTGGAGAGCAGATATAACGCCTTATATTGCATATAACATGAGAATTGAGCACGTTTGAAAACGTTTGGTAGAGGAATGCATCGTTCGTTCAAACGAGGTAATTGTTTGCTAACAATGAGATTTATAAGCCGTTTCTACTGACTTCTCCAGCTCAAGGAGTATCTGAAAAAAATGAATAACCTTCCCAAACACCATGGCGCGGAGCCCCCAGAGGCGCGGGGCCCAATGCAGCTGCATCGGTTGCATCGGCTAAAGGCCGGCCCTCACTATGGCTCTAGTATTTCAGAAATGACTAAATGATTTCCTGCCAAAACAACTTTGAAAACTGAAACTCACCACTGATAAAGTAAATAACGTCACTGAAAAATTTTCCTCAACATCTACTAAAGTGCTTCAAAATATGGAGCGGACTATAGCGGTGCCCACGAAAAAAAAAGTGTTTGGACGGTTAACTGGCCTGTGAAAACCTGCCGTTAACTGCTATTCTAGCGGCCCATGCCAACTCTGCTCAGCAGTGAACACAACGCTATTACGTTCAATGGTAATCGCACTGAACAGCTTTATTCAGTACAGTCATTTGCCAAGTTGTACAACTGTTTCGGTTAAAGTTCCTTCCTTGTAATAAAAGCCTTCACCACAATCGTAACTAAATATACCGTTTGTCCTTGCGTTAGGTTTTCAAACTAAGGTTCATCGCGTCTAATGTATCAAGATGAGAGCAACATCTTTCGTAAGTTATTCTTGTTGAAATTACCCTTCTGTGACTGCAAATGTTAGGTGTACTCAGACCAGGGATATCTAGAAACTCTAGGTATCCCTGAGTGTGCCATTGAAAAAAGGAGTCAAAACCTTCTACGAAGCCCACATTGCCTATCGGCACCAGGCCCGTAACCAGGGGGGCCCAGGGGGGGCGAAGCCCCCTAGAAAATTTTTCGCCCCCCGCTGGAAAAATGTATTGGACATCGATTAAAATTACTGGACATAGTTCAAAAAATTTGGGCCCCTCTCAGAAAACTCTTCACCCCTCCTGGTGACCCAAGCTGGTTACGGGCCTGGCTGGCACTGATTCACTCTAATTACAGTTTAAGCCTACAATCTGAGCTCTAAATTACCCACGCAAACACGTTCTAGGACAGGGGTGTGCAACAGGCGGCCCGCGGGCCACAACCCGTCCCGCCAAGCCATTTAGCGTGGCCCTTACCAACACTCTGATTTTTCCCCATCATGCATGAAACTCCTAATCCGACAGTTTATGTTAAGAAACTAAATTTTTCGTGTGGCCAAGCTAGATGTCTGAAGTTGGTTATATGGCCCACCGACAAAAAATGTTGCGCACCCCTGTTCTAGGACAACAGCCACCCAGACAAATGTTCAGTTGCAAGATGATCTGGCTGTTAAAAATTTCAGCATATGCCACTCTATACAGTTGAGTTCTTGGAACAGGTTCCAGAAAATAAATGCTCATAACTTAAGAAGACAAGGGCCTGCCTTCTATTTTTAACATTACATTTCTGTAAATCTTTATGCTTTGAAATGAAATTTACAAAATCAGATTATCGCGGAGCCTTCGAAACACTCTATACGGGTCTAGATCAGGGTTTTTCAAACGGGGCCCTCGGCGCCCCTTGGGAGCCACGAGCAGAGGCCTCCACTAGCTAGCTTTGCCGTGATACTGCATTACCCAAGTGCCACGATATGTTGAGAATCTTATGAAGGGCGGCACGATTCATGAAAGTTTGAGAACCACTGACTCTAGAGCAGTGGTTCTCAACCATTTTTGTACCGCGACCCAGTAGCAACCCCACGATCCACTACGCCTTCAAATGCCGGCAAGTTTCTCATTTTTAGGTGAGCATTCTGAAGCATCTTGATTTCATTTCTGTCTCACACCATCGCTGCTCAACACTTTTCGTGTGCAAGCAGCTGTTTATCTTTGTTCCGTGGTAGGCGTACAACATCACCATCAACGTTACTTTGAACGAATAAGACATGGTCTCTCCTTTGTGTAGAAACCAAGACCAGAGTGTCTGCTTACTTACGTCTTGGTCTTCGGATTTGTTTTGAGATAAACTACACAAACCCTTACCCAACCGTAATCCAGGAATTCTGAATGTTGCACATTGTTCTTCCCCTTCGGTGGCTCCACGATAAACTTACGAAAAGAACAGCAGCAACTTACACAGATTGTTTTTCAAATATATGCGAGAACTTTGCCTTGTCTCTCACCAGAGTTGCAAGCGAACCTTAGTTTGAATCCCGAACCCGACCCGAGCTCAACATTTATTTTAGAAGCCAGACTTAGGCACGAAAGCCAAATTTCTGGGTAAGTCAAGGCATGCGCATCTGCCGGATATTGACGAGGTAGCAAAGTATACATGGCTAAATAAACAATTGAGTCATTTTTATTGAAGATTTAATCAAGTCATTTGCTTCAACAGTGACTGGCGACAAAAGTGTCCATCGTTGAAAAAAATTTGGACGTAGACCCGAAATCGGCCGAAACATTTTGAAAAACTTAAGCCCGAACCCGCCCGAAACTCGGCCCGACCCAATAAGCCCGCCTCCAACTTACAACTCTGTCACTCACAAACCGTTTTATAGTCTCTTATACCTGGAACGTGTTACAGAGACAAAGAATTGCAGTTTTACTGTGATCAAAATCTAGTTGCAGGCATTGCCCAGTCGTGAAGGAAATGCTATTTTATTAAATTTTATAGGCAAGATAACACTGTGCCGTGGTAGTTCTCATAGAGAAAGTTTCGAGCTACAAAGCGGTAGTTTCACGTTGAAACAAATTTTTAGAGTAGGAAAACAAGCCCGATATATGATTGGTACAGGTTGGTCACAAAGCGGCATGGTATTGCCAAACAATGGAGTAATATCTCTATGCGTGTCACTCTCTCTTATACATCCACAAGACAAATGATTTCCAACACTGGATACCTTTCAATGCTGCCTTCACGCCCCTTAGACAACAACGGCAATTCAGACACCGATCAGCTTTCAAAATTTAATGGATTGGCTTGATTCTTATGAAACACTTTTATCCGTAGCAATAAATGAACAGCAACGTGACTGAGCGAAAAATTTTTTTATCACATTTGTCCGAATAACGCAAATAAGCCAGACAAAAGAGTGAAAAGATTGGCAAAAAAGTGGAAGTGCTACAATTTAGTCATAAAGTAGTGGTACAGTAAAAGTGGAAAGCTCTTGTCAAACTTTCTGAACGTTCTGTGAAACCATTTTAAACGCCTCTATAATTTGGGAGTCATTTCCCCTCGACTCTCAACTTGTGTGTGAAGGGTACTGCATTACGCCTTTACAACCACAATTTCCACCTCCAATTACACCGACTGTGTTATAAAGTGCGTATGACTGATCTTGACTTGAAACAAGACCCTCCTCCGATTTTGCGGAAAACATATTTATAACTTCCTTATTTTTATGCTTTGATAAAAATTGTTTGCAAAAGAGTTTTACATCACCAACTTTTTACACAAAGCTGTGTATTTGGTGCTTATGCAACAAAAATATTATTTGCAAGTTGTTGTAGCATATATCTTTGACAAATATTCGTTCAAGAACAGCAAAAATCTGTTCAACACTACAACCGCCCTGAGGTGCATACGCTCCTCAGAATATGTGTTAATCACGAAAACTGCTTTTTTGATGTTGTTGACTCAGCTGTCAATTACAAATTCTGCAGTCGTCTTAACTTTGCTTTTTTCAACCATTTTTATAATAATAATGTAATAATAATAATCATTTATTACAGACTCGCGGTCCATATCACAGACACAATCATATAACACAAGAGCACAAAAAATGGTTAGCCATCAGTAGAGCATTACAGGAGCGGTATTTGCACACGGCCCACGCTGATAGGAGCAAAACATTTTAACAGCACCCCAACTGTAGCGTCATTTTAAATCATACCAGCGTGAATCATCAAATAGCACGAAAAAAATGAAATGTTGTTTCAAATCATCGAGTACATCCACCTCATTAGTTGTCTTGGTGACTTCTATAAACTGAACTGTTTTTGTTAATTTTTTCGCCTTTTTGTTACCATTATGTGGTTGTTTTATTACGTATAGTTACTTTCATGGATTGTGTGTACTTGTATGATTTCGCCATGGACAAAAATGCCTCTTGAGATTTGTAATGGGACTTTTACATGTATCATTGACATCTAGGCTATCCAATGAAGGGGATCGCATAGAAAAACCGTTTTTAAAATGGGTCGCAGAAAAAAAAGTTTGAGAAGCCCTGATCTAGTCTACCAAACCTGAGTGTTTTCAAAAACATTCCAAATGCAGCAACAACCAACGTTGTTGTTTCGCTTGCTGCAAACCAACTGGGATCTTATTTTGTTTTTTCCTTTACATAGAAATAAATAAATAAATAAAGCAACGCTAGGAAAGTTCAAGCGACCAATGACGAGATTGAGGAAATACTTTTAGCTTAATCGAGAGAACTTAACGAAGTTTTAGTCACAACATGGAACAACATCAGCTGCGAGAATCTCGTTTTGTAGCCAAACCCTTGCTGCCCGGTTTGTCAGCAGTAGTTGATTTGTTTGAAGCCCGAATGAAAATACTCGAAAGTTTTCTGTTGTGGGGGTTACCACAAGAGCGTTTGAGATAATGCCAGGGATTGCGCAACAACTCTGCTAACGCTTACTTGATCATAGAAATTTAGTAGCTGTCTACCGCGTTTCACGTCAAGAATTCCTCACATGCAGTCAAGGCCAACCATAATTCTACAGCGTTTTAAGTTCCACGAGAGAAGTGAAGCGTTCTTGCGTAACAAGCGATGAAGTCCAGACCTCCAACATGTCACGTAAGAGTGGACAAAACTTATAAGGCGCAGATCAGCAATTACACTTAACCCTACTCTTTCTGAAGGAATGTAGCTTTGAAACAATGTTTACTGTACAGTCAGATACAACAACTTTGATGCAAAATTTCTATCAAAATGTAGAATTGCAGTTTTCAATACATTCATTTATGAACTCAGGGGTGAAAGTTTTACAAGTATATTATCTTGGACGTTTGCTTTTTTCTGCACTTATACTTCATCTGCAGCCAGTGTAAAAGGAACTATTTTCTTCTATAAACAGATCCCTTCGAAAGTACGTAGTGAGTTTACGGAGAAAACCACTTCAGCAAATACGAGGCGTAGGTCTTAAATACCTCTTGAAAAAACTTTCTTGCCACTCACGCAAGGCTATGAACCAACAACTGTACAGCGCTAACTAAATGCCGGTTAACGCTCAAACTTGAATCAGCTGTTGGTAAAAGATATGTTGAAACAAGTCGTGTTTGTGTTTTGCATCTGTTGGGCAGAAATTCCTAAAATAGGTAAGAAACATAGTTTTTCAGATCTATGTTGTTTTATAATTGTTTTTCATTGTTACAAAGGGTATAAAATCAGCATGGATGAATAACCTGTTACTTAGATTGATTTCCTTGAGATTGTTTTATTGTTTTAGAAAAAATGTGAATTTACTGGTGTTAAAATGTCATCAATGATAGAATAGCATAGTTTAAAGTCCACGTAGTTGAATATATATCGTTGCCAGCTCGAAAGTGAGGTGTTCAAACATAAATATTTTGGGGTTCCAGGTCCCAAGCTACTCGCATCATATTCTGTAGATTTAAAAAATAATAATCATAAACTCTTGTAGGCACTGACAGGGCTGTAGCCATATATTTTAGAGGGGAGAGCAGTGCGATGCTAAAAAATTCGAAATCTTTGCATACTCCTTTGTTCATATTTTTAGCTGATACTACGATTCATTCATCTGCACAAAAGGAATTTTACCACTGACATGTTCTTTTTTCACTTCCTTTTTTTGCATACCCTTAATGTTTTGACTGAGTTTTTGAAAGTACTTTTTTCTGGGGCAGTAGCTTTCTCATTTGGTCCTGGTTGTAAGCATTCCGAAGCCTTTACCGTAACGAAAATAGTTGTGCAAGCTATCGGAAGTTTGACTCTCTTTAGCAATTGGATTATTTGCCGCACAAGTCGAGCATCTATTATGAAGTACAAGCTAGAGATACCTTTAACATATGTCCAAAGTGCATCTGACTTGTGCCATTAGACTTCGAACAGAAAAGATTTTAGTTGAAGGAGTTAACACATATCTCCATCTCTTCACTTTAAATGGGCTTGCAGACCATCTTCTTTTTGGCGAAATTAGTCTTAAATTCTCTACGTGTGCTGAAACCTAAACAAGGCAAATGAAAAACATCGTAAAGGAAAAGTCCGCCATGTAACAGTGGCAAGAATATGCATACATTGTCGAAACAAGCATGCATTACTCAGAATTATTTGAGTCAGGTTTTGAATTTAGGGGTACGTCCTAGCTTTCCCTCGAAACCGTGATCATCAGGAACCTATCTACAAAATATAAACATAAACAATTCGTAATGTAGCACAAAAGAAAAGGTTGAAACGCATGACCACACAAGAAAAGATGGCTGTCTGCCTTCCTGCTCATTAACGCTGCGATGGTCTTTGTGCACTGCGACAGACTATGTTATTTTTACGTAATACAAAAAGTGGGAGGTCGATGAAAGCTTGTACTCGATCTAATATTTCATTCAATCGTGTAATTCTGCCCAATGGCGGATGGCGGTTTTCTTGTCACAGATTTGTGCTTACGTTATTATAGTGAGCAGAAACTACTTTACCAGGCTATGCGGCAGGCCGCAACCAAGGTAGGGGCAAGAGGGCAATTGCCCCGCACCGAAATGTTCAAAAACACGTTTATTTGTTACGTACAACAACAAGTTAGAATCATTTTGCCCCGCCCCCGAAAATATCAGCTGGTTGCGGCACTGCTATGCGGTCTTCTGTTCATCTCTTTCTAACACAAACGATCTGAACCTAAAACCTGCAGCTACCTTCAAAATTTCCTAGCTTAAAACATAAAAATTTTAGCTGATATTTTTTAACAGTGTTTCTGAAAACCATACATGAGTATTTCCAAAGTTACTACAAAACTGAACGCACAAAACAACTGCACTTTGCTCGTAACAGACTAACATTTGATGTGCGGAAGCAAAGAAAGAAACAAAATTTAAAGCAACGGCTACATTTCTTCTTTCAACTATTCCGTTTTTAATTCTACTGTGGTTGTAAAAACGTAACCACACAGCCAAAATCTAGACCGTACGACACAGGGTAACCCATATTTCATATGCTAAACATATCTTGTAGTTGTAGGAACCTTGGAAACACAGTACTTCTCAGCCAGTTGCAAACTAATAGCATAACGAATGGATTGTACTGTAAATTCGTCATGTCCGCACAAAGAAGCTGACGTATTAGTCAAAATGCAATCTGACAAGTACTGCGAATGGCAACCTACGGTTTGTTGGTGGAAAATTGTGGCCGCACACTTCTCAGCCGTACAAAGCAAGGAACAGCAAATTCAATAAAAGGGGAAACATCGAACAAACTGTTGTGAAAATTGGGCAGAAATCGTTGAAAATCACGTAAATTGCGTAAAAATAACGTACGCCGTAGTGTGTGCTACGACTGATGCCATAATTACAGCGTAAAATCGACCTTGCAACAGGCCTTTGGGTAAGCTTTGCAAAAATCCGAGATTTATCATGGTCAAAAATCCATCCATTGCTAACTATCAAAACCAAAGGAGAGGAGTTGCTCCTGGTGCTTCCCCTGGCTACGGCCTTAGTTTGAATACAAGTAACATTCATCGAAAGGTTTAAAATTTAAACAGTTTTCTCTACAGTTTTCTTCTTACCTTTACTTGATTCTTTTCTTCCTTTGTCTACATTAGTAACCCGTAAGTGCCCGCGTGCGCCACTTTTTTGGCAGAGCTTTGCAATACTGAAACTCGCCAGACGTATTGAACTAGAGAGCTGTTCAAACCCTCTACGGATTCATCAAGTGTTCTAGTTCAGATTCGAAAAATTTTTTCGTTTTGGGTTTGCGGTTTTCTGCGGGTGACGCCATAATGGGGCATGTTCTCGCGCCTTTGTGGCTGAGATTACCTGGCCCTGGGCGCCAACCCAACCAGTCATTTTTTTGGCTCAAGGTTTTTTGGAAACTAAGCTATGATCGGGGTCTTTAGAGCTCTTGATTGACTTTCTAGCATATTTGGAGCCAAAATTATGGCTCACAAACCCAATGGTTTCCAAAAATTAAAAGGTTTCACGAAAAGTATAATTTTCCCTCTCAGGGAAAATTTGGCCAGCCATAACTCGGAAGCAAATTCAGCTAGAGAGCTGTTCGAACGCTTTAAAGATTCGTGAAATCTTGTAGTTTAGAAAAGCAAATTTTAAGTTTTGGGATTGGGGTTTTTGGTCGATCACGTCATGATTGGGGTATGTTTTGCTGTTTGTTTTATGACGTCATCGGCTGATCCAATGAGCCGATTTCGTGGCTCAAAGTTTTATTGGAAACTAGGCTATAATGCGAGTCTTTATAGCCCTTGATCGATTTTCTAGCATTTCTGGTGCCAAAGTTATGGCCAAAAAAACCCAAATTTTTGAGAATTCCCTAGGGAATTTCCCAGAGATTTCGTTATTTTTTTGTTTTTTTGGCCATAATTTCGGAACCAGAAACGCTAGCAAGTCCATCAAACCCTCTAAAGATTCGTATGATAGCCTAGTTTCCAATAAAAACTCGAGTCAAAAAAATAGCTCATGGTGGTGGCATCCAGGGCCTGATGATGTCATCCAAATGTAAACAAAATGTGCAAAACATACGCCCATTATGTAAACATGAACAAAAAGCCGACATCCAAAACTTAAAAATATATTTGTGTTCTAAACTACAAGACTTTCCGAGTCTTTAGAGGGTTTGAACAGCTCTCTAGCTCAATCGGCTGGCGAGGTATGGCCTTTAGCCAAAATGGCCAATGTTACCTTTTGTGGGACTTGATTTTTTACCCACTATTTTGTTTTTGAGCCATAATTGTGGCTCCAGATATGCTAGAATGCCAATCAAGGTCTCTGAAGACTCGGATTATAGCCTAGTTTCCAAAAAATTGAGCCAAATAAATGGCCCGTTGGATTGGCGCCCAGGGCCAGGTAATCTCAGCCACAAAGGCCCGAGAACATGCCCCCATTATGACGTCACCCATAGAAAAACTCAAACCCAAAACGAAAAAAATTTTTTTTCAAAGTAAACTAGAAGCCTTGCCGATGAGTGAATGCAATGTGTGAACTTAAATACTGCCTCTGGTTGACTAAACTCACCAGAAAAATATTCCAATACCATACCTTCCAAGCAAAAACGTTTATAGTTGCTGAAATGCAAATATTGCTAATTTTTAACTAATCAGTCAACTTCCACAGAGCTGCTCAAAAGTGCTGCAATTAATAGCTCTGAACTCAATAGGCTCAATGAAGTATAAAATTACAGAAATATTGCTGGTGTTGTCTGCGTTCTTTGGGTAGATCCATCAGTTAAAAACGTTTGTTTAATGTTCAGCTTATTTGTTGTCGCAACAATGCTTCTGTTCTGGAGCTGTATGTTTCTCGTGGAATGCCGTTCGCCTAGCTCTTCTGACAGTGCAAAACGCAGTGGTTCGTTTTGTGACTTTCAAATTTTTATGAAGCACTAACTCTGCACGCGTGTGACTGTCAATGCACTTATATTTCGAGCTGTTTTTACCCGAAGTTCCGATTTTTACAGCTTACGGACAAAACCATGGAGTATACCCATTTGTTTCGATACAAGACGAAGCCTTGATTACAGGTGAATTTTGAAAAGCAAAGATTGAGGTTTTGTTTCGTTATCCTATTGAAAGTAACAAAATTTTGGTGATAATTAGGTTCAAATTGAGCAGAGGAGTTAAGATTTTAGACTAGGTTGGAAGATAAGTTGTGCAAGCTTTCGAAGACAAGTTGGCAAGCTTTCGAAAAATTTTGCCGAAAAACTTTTTAATTGTGGGAAGATATTGCTCACTTCCGTTATATCTCCTCCTACTGCTACAAATCAAAATATTTGTTAGATGCGGGGCCACTGATCAATGTGGCCTCATGGCCTGGGGTTTTGGGAGAACCTTGTGGCCCTGTTGGGACTTCAGACATTTAAGTAGCAAAGTCAATGATATCACTTCTGATTGTACCTGCGATGACTTAGCCAACTCGTGCGAACAACACATAAACTTTGCTATGCAGCCTTAAGTCTGAAGAGATCACCGAATTTTAATGGTGTTCTGTAACATTTGAATCAACATCTCAAAATGAGAGACTTATTTGCTGCAGAGTTTACGTGTATGGATAAAGTGCAAAAAAGTCTGAAGTGCATATCTTGTGAAAACTTATGTCGTAAGCTTTGGGTGGATGCGGGTGATTGTATTTCAAGTCAACAGATAGCATTGTCATTTTGTCACAAATGCTCATTGACACAGGTCAAGAAATTCCCATGAAGTACCTTGGATTCACTATAACTCTGCAGAAAAAATGTGAATTCTCAATGTTTTTTTTCGTGATGATGTTCGAAATACGCTTTTGTTCTTTTCATGATGATTTTCTATTACAAGATGATTGGTTGTATATTACAAATTTATTGCTTGTGCAGATAATACCACATTGAAGATTTTTACCACAACTATACTTCTTGACGTCATTGTTGCATACGATAGGACTGCTTTTGAAGAAGCTGTAAGTATAAAATGTGCAGTAGAGTTACTGATGCTTTAAAGTTAAACTGGACAGTGAGCATCTTAGAGAGCACATTTCTCGCTGCAACGATATGCGAGTACTTTGCTTTAAGAGCCCTAGAGGTGACGATCAAAGTAATCTTTATGAAACAATTTAAATATGTGCACATCGTATTCCACAAATGCCCATTGCCGTCAATCTACGTCGTTTGCACCTCGCTTTCTGTAATCAGTGTGGGGCAACTCTTCCAGAAAATTCTGGCAAAATACCAGACAAGGAAATAGAAAACCATGCTCCCATCCACGGTGGAGACGCAACAGGAAATTAAGCTGTTGCAGCGATGTGGAAAATAAACACGTTGAAGCTTTTCTGATTTCATTTTGAAAAGCAATACTGACACCTTTGTAAATCAAGATCTAAATAACCATGAAAATTTCATTCAGTGATCCTTCCAAGAAAAAGAAAATTTTACACTGAGCAAGTTTTTGTTTTAGTGAGCATGAATATTTTAAGGGTGAGTTAGGAGGGTTCTAAATATATTACAAACTTTGTGAATTATCAGAATAAGTAGAAAATCTCACCAAAATACGAAAATAGCGCACATTTAATTCAAATAGTTTCTGAAAGGGCTATGCGACACGCTGAGAAGCATTCGGCTTCTGCCCAAAAAGTGTTAATGGTATGTTTTTTTTACATTTGGAATGCTACAAGTGCGCGAAAATGAGATTTTACTGCGCAATTGGTCTGGCGGTACAACGCACTTCCGCAGTTTCGCATCTTAGAGGGAACACTGGTTTGATTCCATGTGGCCTTCAAAGCTTACTGAATGCTTGTTGGGATTATATTGCTGAACATGAAGTGGTTTCTAACTGTATAACAAAACAGTCGGTGTAGTTTTTCCCCCTAAAGGATCTCCTGCCGCACCAGTTGTTTCCGTAAATGGCTTAAATTGCCTAAGTCTCTGAACGGCTCAAGTTTGCCAATGTCGAATATCTTGGGGTATCAGTTCATACTTTACTGAAGGATAACAACGACACTCCGAGGCATTATACTACGCAGCAAAGAATCTCAGGTGCATCTTACTCAGTACTCTACTGCAGTTGAAAACACTCAGTGTCGTCCGTTGCATGCCACTGTATGCCTACCAACTGTGGTGTAAGTAGCCACAGTCTAGCATTAAATGCCTCCGCGTTGCTTACAGAGCCCATCTTATTTTGCGTTACATCCTCAAACGTGTGAGTGTTCGCCCACAACATGCTACCAATTTCGTCAGCATATTTGATGCCTTGGTTAGAAATAATTTGTATGCCTTTGTTGAACGATGCGCACCTTCATCCAACTCTTTTATCAGCTCACTTCAATTGTCTGATGCGTTTTAAAAATCTCAGTTTTTCTCGCATATGCAACCTTGCTGTATGACGACGACCAAATAATTTATTTTTGAAGCCCGATTTAGGCCTGAAAGCCAAATTTACCAAGAGAGTCAAGACATGCGCCATTGCGGGTATTGGTGGCGTGGCAAAATTTTTCAAATTACTGATTGTCGAAAGCAAAACATCTATCATTTTAATACTTCAAAGGAAATCATAATCCTTGCCTGGTGCTAAATCTAGCAAAATAGTTTCTTAAAATAAGTCAAGAATCGCGTCAAATTATTGGTCTTATCGACGCAATTCCATCTCGTACTAATTTCCTTACCGCTGTCACCTCAAAAAGCATGTGACTCTAATCCGAGTAGAGAATAAAAAAGCAGCTACATGTTTGCAATTCTAGAATTAGCTGAAGCACGGCTTAATTAAGACGTAAGCCGTGTTTGCTCGACTAACGTATTTTTAAATGGTTTGTTGGCTATCACGTATAAAATGATAAAATTTGTGTTTATATTACAACTACGCACAGCTTGACAAACGAACTGATATTGGTTTTGGAAATGCATTAAAATAAGACGTTAAAGATAAGAAAGGTTGCATGTTTTTCCTTTTAAAATTAGTAAGTCGTGCTTAAAGCGATTACTTGTAATATTAACTCAACTCCGCTTTAACTTTTCAACCGCAGGCACAACGTTTTTATGGGCAGTCCGCTGGGCTTCAAGGTTTTCAGTCCGTCAGCAATATTGTGTCAAACCCACTCAATTCCACTCAGATTCAGGTGAGGTTTTGTGAGAGCCTATTGAGCCCGATGGGCTTTAGAAAAATAAAATAAAGTTTATATTTGAAACCGAAGGTGCATGGAAGAATTTTGAAATCAAATTCTAAAGTTTCTTTACTTTGGAAGTTTCTAAAGTTTCTTTACTTTCGTTTGTCAAAAATTTGCTGATCGATTCCTTGCTTACACCCATCGTGGAAAGTACATACTTGAATAGAGATATGTGCAAGTTTGAATCATCGCAAAAAGACGAAAGC
>JGI24158J21664_10006205_pt1 | contig 15730 bp, 4 predicted proteins | sample Ectturendosymbi3_FD_21664 | JGI IMG/M metagenome (IMG submission 21664)
TAGATTGCCCGTTTATATTTCATTAGCTCTGAATTATTTTCAAAACAAAATACTGCTTTCAGAAAAATTATAGGAAGGGGGCGATTTTCAAGCAAAGCGCCTTTAGGGCGGCGATTTTATATGAAAGGTTGAAGACCACTGATTTAAACCATTATTTTGCAAAAATGCAAACATTTCCGTGTATTTGTTTAGTTGTGAACCATTCCCATTTTCTTGTGAGTTGGCTTAATATGCTTTGTATTGTCATTTAATTGTGGTTTTAGTAACGCAAAAATATTAGTTATCGGTCGAGCTCTAGACAGTGACGACCACCACTAGTGTTTATAAACAGAATTCTCGCTGTTATATCAGGTTTTCTGGTGGTTGATTTTTGAGAAGCCAAAACGAAAATACGCTTCTTACAAGAAAACCGTGCCCTACCTTGAAAGCAACAATCTCTGTACAAAAATTATTATCTGAAACTTGAACATAAGCCTTAGCATGTCTGTCCACGTTTCTTTAATTTGTCATGGTCTGTGAAGTGATATAGCTGGAAAACGCAGATTTTTAACCCTTTTAAGTCCCGCGTAGGCCACTATCTTTGATCGGCCATAACTCCTGAACGGATCGGGCTAGAGAGCCAGTGAAAACATCCCGGATGTGGGAGACATCAAGGAACCCAATGAACTTGTCAAAATTATACCTTTACATTTGAAATTTTTGAGAAAAATCCATATATGTGCATTTGCCGGGCTTATTTTTTGGCAATTTTCAGAGAAAATCCAAAGACTCGTTCCCCGCATCCCGTTTACCCTTTCCGATCCGGAATTTTGCGCTTCGCCGACCACCGGTAAACTAAAAACTGGATATTCTGAAAAAAAGCCGGATCGGGTTGTTTTGGGGGAGAAAGAAGTGTAGGTTAGGTAAATTGACTTCCAGATCACGTTTTAGGGCCCTGATAAAAAAAATTGGGGGTAATTACTTGGTTTGTTTTTTAAAATGTTCTAAGAGCTATTCTGAAGCTTTGGAGAGCTTGATTAGCCTACTAGCCTAAGGGGATAGGAGATATAGGCAAAAATAGACCAAAAATTGGCTCAGCCACCTAGTGGACATTTTGATTTTTTTCAAGAATAAAATTTTCCAGTCAATATTTTGGCTTGAAACTTGGTGGGATGTTGCAAAACACTCAGACACACCTCTTCTGCAACTTTGGGGGGGTTCGTGGGTATTGACTGGCAGAAAAGTGACTTGAACCGCAAAAAAATGAAATCCATGGTTTTTGCCCCGTTGGACCACCAACAAAAACAAATTTCAACTTTTTTGTTCATCATAGCAAAGTTAAGGTTTTTACCGACATTTTCTATGTAGAAAGTTAAGTTCCAACGCGTTTGTTTTGAGCTCTATGGCTATTTGAATGGACGTAACTGGTTTTCCTAGCCTACACTAAAACCGATTTCCACCTAAAACTACGTCACAGGGGCGCGGAACTTACCTCAACGAATGTGATGCTGTCTCCAGGGTCCGACGATGCCTTCACTGACTCTCTAGCTCAGTGGTTCTCAAACTTTCATGAGCCGTGGCCTCCTTTTAAGTTTAACTGGCGAATACTTAATATATCGTGACACTTGGGTTATGCAATATCACGGCAAAGCTACCAAGTGAAGGCCTCTGCTCGTGGTCCCCGAGGGCCTCGTTTGAGAAACCCTGCTCTAGCTCAATCCTTTCAGAAGTTAAGGCCGATTATATCTTCGAGAGCCACTATAGTCTCCCGCGCGAGGACAGAGAAGGTTTCAAACCACTAGTTACCCTGTGCAAATGCAACTCCAACATCTTCAGAACAGAAATTCGTCATAATCTTGTGAGTTCACTTTTGGTTTTAAATGAGCGACTCTGGTCTGAACGTCACGCAAGCCTAGACTGCTAACAGGATAGCGCTTGTTTTCAAAATGTTTGAATGATAGGTCACGCTTAGATAGCACAACGCACGTCCATTACAGGAATAGAAACCTTGGTGCACACTACACAGTTGTGTGGCGCGTTTGTGCGATGGCAGATCAGGTTATATCAAGGCTTTTTTGGTCATTTTTTGGACAAGGACCGAATTTTTTTCACTAACCGAAAAATAATTAAGTCAGTTCGGTCATAACGTCCGAAAACAAGATTAGCAGATACTGTTACAGCAATTTTTAATACTATTATGGTACAAATGATCGAAATGTCTCAGCGAAAAACAACAGGTTGATAATACCACCTACCCGTGATAACACGAATTTCTGGCTTTTTGGGCACAGGCCTCCGTAAATGTTTTGGGAGTTGGCTGTTTTGCACCTTCCATTTTTCCAGGCACTGAGGCTCGTGGATTGCTATTGACTGCGTCCCGTACTTTCGACCGCATATGTAGCACACCACGAACGGAGGAGATCTTGAACCGCGCTGAGGTGGAGCTGGAGGAAGCTTTTCAAAGACAAATTAAATAAAAAAGAGATTTAGAGGTTTTGAAGGCAAAAATTTATTCGGTATTATTCTTTTGGCATTTGGAAAAGACCTAAGTAACTGTTAAGCGCATTCTGCCTCATCGCCAGTTCATTTCACACACTCATGCACAAAATCGACACCGGGTTGTGACGGCCTGTAGTCACAGCCGTCTTAAGATTATCGTCTACAATGTTAAATCCACATTACGCCGACGATTTCATCATTAAGTGAAATTGGAAACAGTGAGCATAGAGACAGATGAGTGCAATGGAAAGAAGCAAAAACAGCCGTAAAATTTGGCAAAGCGAAAATTCAACTGACACAGGCGGCGTGACCCTCTCTTTTTGGTCTTTCGACATTACCCTCCTACCCCTCTGTGAAGCACCTATATCCTGTGCTATGTTTTCACGGTTCATTTTTCGTGGCCAGCTTTCAGGTACAAAGGGAACCTTTTCATTCGAAAAATCATTTTTGCCTGATGTCCCTGCACGCGACGGCTACAGGGAGGGTAATGGTGCCTTGTGCATTCGATCTGGTGGCTTGGATAATAATCGAAAAGCACGGCCGAGATACTGAAACGTGGTAACTATGCTGTTAAGCAACTACGCAGAGGTATAGAGATAGATAAGTGCTGCTGAAAGTCGCTGATGAATCACAATCAGTTTCTGCATACTTGCAATGTCTAGACAAAATGTCTGCTCTTTGTTTTGAAATTGCCATGCAATCTGCGAAAGCGTCTTGCAAGCCAAAAAGTTGAGTTGACCAACGAGTATGCAAAGAATAGCAGATACTTCCAGGTTGTTCGGTTGTTGGTTGCAAATAAGCGTCAGAGTAGAGAAATATACGCCACTATCGTTTCGTTGACCGTTTTTGCATGTCCGCCACAAAAGGCAGGCTAGCTGGTGCAAACGGTCAGTTGGAATTCAATTCTAGGTTAAACACGCAGGGCATCAGTGCTTCCTCGAAGAGCCTTATCACTTGACGCGCACGGAAGCGAACTTGGTGGTGCGAACATTGTTGGCGAACACCAGTGGGAATACTCGTCGCGTTTTCTTTTTCTATTTCGACGATTGGGAAGTATTTCCTCAAACAACAGTTTTGACGACGCTGCAGATTTGCGTCGAAAGGTTCTTGAAATCGACCGATGAGCAAATTTTTTACTTGTCGAGCGTCCGAAAGAATCGCTAGTTTCACCAAAACTAGGCGCAGAGGAAACGTATAAAGCAAACACGGGATAACCAGTACATTTTCGAACTAATATTGCTTGGATTGAAAAATTGGTGACATATCTGACTGCGGTAAAACGGACATTATTTTTTTACTTGCACGAAGAGTTGCTAACCTTTAGAGACGTTTTCTGGGTTTGAAACATCTTCATGGTCGGTGTTATAGATTTCATTTGAAGTCCTTCTCTAATAGGTATCCTTCTCCCAGGTTTGGTTTTGCTCGGTTGTAACTTGGGCATCTTTCAGAGAATAAGCGAAATGACTCGAACGGTAAAATTCATGGTACAACAAAAGTGTCCCTCTTCAAATTGCAAAGCATAGCGCATACAAGTGTATACCAAACTCGAATCCAAGCAAGGCAGTAATGTTGAAGGAATTTTTACTTTTTAGGAAATCGTAGTAGAACAACTTGCTACAGCACCCAATCAGCAATTAATCCTACATTTACCGTGGAATGGTTGACATCTGTTGAAGGCGGAATGTCGATTGCAACAACAACCGAAGCGCTTTGGAAAACGTTTTCCATTTCATCCACACTGTAACACACACGATTTTCAATGCTGCTTATGGCTGCAACTTCCAACCCCGAAGGTGTGATGCACGTTTGGACAATAATTCAGGGACGCCGGAACAGCAACACGGCAGCGGGGGCAGTGAAACAGTTGAGGGCAATGGAAACTTATAAAAATCAAAAAATCGTTACCAATTACGCTTGTTTCTGTTCTGGAACAACGTTGACCTAAACAATAATAACAAAAATAAAAAAAAAACATTCTGAATTTTCTGGGTGCGCGAACAGCTGCAATACATTTGTTTCAAGTCAATCTTTATAAACCATAAAATGACCTGTGATACTGTTACGAAAAGGCACTTTTGTCCCCTTATGAAAGGGCAAGGAGGCAATGCTCCCGTAATTCCCCCGCTCTCCGGCGTCCCTGCAGAAATGAAACGGCTGGGCAAGTCTCTTTGGCGTTAACGCCGCATCCGGAATGATGCCCAGTGTTCACTTCTGTTGCCATTCGTACGTATGCAAGATGAAGGTGCAGCGGAGGCGCTGATTCTCGATTAAAATTCTTAATCAAGGGAAGAGTTGCCAGTACTGCATATCGTGACTGCTTGGATCAATATTCACCTGTGGCAAGGGGCATGCAATTACTTAAAATGTTACTCTTCGACCGAGCACAGATAAAAATATATTTTCTATCTAAGCATTGTGTAGCTTTGCACAACCACTTGTCCATCACTTGCCACAAACAAACTTGAAAATTCGGATTCACGGGATATTGCAAGTTACAGTAAGTTCTCTTGAAGATTAACCTGCATGAGTTAAGTTTTGCACTTCATGATCACATGCGCAGGTGGCATTTGCCGCCAAGAAAATGCGACAGACCGTGAGATTTCTGCTCAACCGTGCACCCAACCTTCGGATTCAACTTGTTACTTCTACGCATCCGTTGGTTACAGATGAATAGAACGAAATACTGGTATGTCTTGGCATGTTGCTAGTTCGTACTTAGAACCTCGCGCTCCGTTCTCTTGTACCGCACGTTGGTGGTTTACCTCCTACCGGCCACACTCCACAAAACAGCATTAAAAGAAAGGAAAAAGATACACGGGGTGAAGTACTAAGCGGACTTAGCTACAAAAAATTATACAAACCAAGTAAGTGACGTGCCAAGTCAATTTGTGAACTGCGTTCAACGCCTGCAGATCTTCCTATTTTTGAAACAAGTTAAACAGAAAAAAATCGCGTCTCAACAAAATAACCAGAAGCGGTCGCCTAGCTAGAAGGTTAACCAGTGAAAACCCACAGTGTTTACTTGTAAGTTCTGTTTCTTTTTAACGCAGATCCTCTCTTGTCGAAAGGTTGTTTTTGAATCGACGAGTCATTTTCGTCGATCGGCTTCGGAGAGACAGCAGTGAGTCCCGCAGGTTGAATCCTGGGGTTAAGTGCACTGAAAGACTTCGGCATGCGCTCCTTGTCTTCCGTGAAACCGTCTTCACCTGGAATATCGAAAAGATTTATCGGCTGACAGCGATGTCCTAAAACAGTTCCTGCAATTTATGATATAACAGCGACGATATTCCAGTCATGAAAAACAATCTTTCTTTCGGTACTGTATGGAAATCGGAGGGCCACAGATGACGCAAGTGAAATATACTGTAGAATCAGCCGACAGGATAGCATTAATAAAATTTATATTATCCTCATCAGTTGTAAAACAGCATCAGTTGACCTATCCACCCTTACGATAGCCAAGGAGCTCTGTCTGTTGCGTTCAGTGTGGTAACCGCAATTGTATATATCTGAAACTTGCTTCTTATCTTTTTTTTGCTACGACACAAATGTTAAGCGTCAAGTAATATTCACAGCTTCGGCGACCCACCTTACTTATCAAACCACTTATTTGCACAACTACTTTTTCATAATCACAGTGCACTGTTCATGTCACAATGACAAAAGCTTTCACTATCTATCGAAAGGAACCTTCTCACTACCAAGAATCAGACACTCTGATCTTATAGCTTATAAGAATACACATTAGGCCAGGGGTGAGCAAATAGCGGCCCGCGGGCCAAATGTGGCCCGCTGTAGCGTTTCCCGTAGCCCGCGGAAGCATTAATGAAAATCTTCTAATCTGAAATATCCTCCAACTCAACACAGCAAACGTTAGTGCTGAGCCTAACTTGAACCGAGATTAGTTTCTATTTCCATACGTTTTGGTCCTCCGCTCATCGCGGCCTTCTGAAAGTGGCCCCCGAGCCAAATTCATTGCCCTCCCCTGCATTAGGCTATGGAGTAGGCATCTTCAGCTGTTGAACTAATAGACAGTGGTTCTTAAGCTTTCCAAACCTGGTGATCCCTATTCTTACAGTTATTGGCTTGGGGGCCCTCGTCGGCGTTATGGCATTATCCAAAGTGATGGTCGTTGTTGTTGGTGCATCTGAAAGTTAAAAGAAAACACTTCGACATTCCTTCTGGGAACCCCAGATTTTTTACTGGGGGTCCCTGGAGACGACGTTAAGAACCACTGAAATAGAACAACAGGACAGGTAGAACAGCAATTGGTTGCTACAAAACTTTTCGCGTCAGAAAAAAATAATGTGTCTCCATATCTGCGCGGTACGTAGCCCCCAGTGTTTCTTTTTTCAGGAAAAAAGTTATGTTTGTAAACAAAGCATCTGCTGGAGTGCGACCTACATTTCACACAGGGAAAAATTGCTCGAAATACCCAAACCGACTGTACACGTCTCAACCAAAGCACTCGCGTAAATACACGCGCATGTGCAAGAACGACGAGTCAGAACTGGTGCAGTACATAAAATGAAGTGCCTTGCGCGATCATGAACGAGGCATTCACTGCCTTTCTGCTCGATGAGCACGCTGCAGCTTGTTGAGCGTACGACGTAAAGTTGCACAACTGAAGTTTCGCCTCATGTTAAAACATTTCACGAGTATAATATAAGTTAAGGGAAACATAACCTGAACACTTTCCTGGTCATACGCCTGTAATCGAAGACAAAACGACAAGAAATATTTCCAATTTTCTAAATCAAAACCGATCAGAATTTTTAGACAATATTTTTAGCCATCTCTCATTGGAATTTCAACTACGTCATCACTACACGTTTTCCACTTGAGTGTTTCTTTGTAATACGAGGCCACAACGGCAATTTACATGAATATTGAAACGACATGGATCCCATGCATTGATCAAAATCGAGAACACAAACTCCTAGTAAGAAGTCGCAGCCACTAATAGCGGTGGCCGCATCTCGCAACTAGTCGTTTACTGCAGCCCGCAATGCATATCTGCTCGAAAACAACAACTTAAATAATTTTTTGCTCGGGGTTAAGATAAAAATCAATGTAAGCAGACAAACTCTGAATACACACGCCAGATATTTAATTGACTCCAAGGAACAACGCATAAGAGCAGTTTCAGGGCCTTTTCTGCTTTATTTGAGACCAACTGCTTGTCTGGCAAGATTGAAAGTGAAGGCGTGCGGGTGTCAGTAACAGGTGTGCCAACAAACGAATGGGCGGGAGGGGCAGCTGGACTCTGCGATGAAGTTTTCAAACAAGCAGGCAATAACTTCAAAGGAGCTGAGGTTCATGAAAGGTGGTGTACTTTAATTTTTTCAAGACATGCTAGTACGGTTTCAGACATTTTGCTAGACCTAACAAGTATGCGATTAATAATTTCTAATCGACAGGATTTAAATTGCGTCTGCTCCGCTTCTTCGTAGCTATACTGCTTGAAAATAAGCTCGCGATTGATACGCCCAAAAAGCGAGAATAGCTTATTGTTTTCATGCGAGTGAATCCTTGTCTCTAGAAGCTTAGTGGTGGCACGAGAGTGAGTATTAAATTACAAAGCCTTTACAGGATATCACCAGCAACGAACACGCACCAGCAAAGTTGCCGACAAGCAGCCACACAATAGCCCAATGTTGTCAATACTACAGAGATATCAATGCCATAAACTCACACTGAACCTGCGTGCAAAATCGTCTCAGCTTTTGCTGAGGGTTCGCATTGCGGAATCACGAAAGTGCAGCAGAAAGATCTGCAGCAGGGGTGCAATGGCTTTGCTTGAAAAATTAGACTGGATTAGAGGAAATTGCATGATAAACATCAAGTATGTCGAAAAGCAATAAAAACACTTTAGGTAATGCAATCAAAACTGGATGCAAAATTTCAAACGATATTCTTTAACCATGAGTGCCCGCTAAAATTTTCCCATACAAAGGTGCTTAACGAAAGCAGTATTTAACGGCAAAAGTGACAGTGAAGTCGATTTCCTGAATATCTCAAATCAATGCAAACGTGCTATTTGAGTTGTGTTAATCTGAAATAGTTCAAATATACGCCTAGCCTATTTTAATCTAGCAATGTTTGCAATTGGTGAACATGCAGAAAGCTTAATCATACATTGGAAACGATTAAATGGGCTAAGCACATTGCGGACATTACACTAAAACTTAACCAGCTTTTCTTTATTGTCAATTCTCGCGAAAATCATGGAAATTTATCTTTCGGTTCTTCAGTTTTTGATCACCTTTTTAAGCTCAACTTACAAATGCTTGAGATTTTAATCTACTAAGCTTTTGACAATCATGCGCTTGATTTGTACCGCAACTACACATCAGGCGTAAGTAGCAAAACCGCAACACCGATCTGGTAATCTCACTCACGCTCACGTCACTGTACTCGGCCATAAGCAAAAATAAAGTATGAAAACTCTTGCCCAGAGAACTGCACTGCCTTTCTGCAAATCTGGTCGGAAAACTACTCGCTCTTTTCAGTCACGGTAACAAATCAACTGCAATGTCTCAAAACATTGGTGAAGTGGTGACACAAGAAAGTAATATTTTAAAGTTCATTTTCCCCACATTCATTCGACACCAACCGTTAGTCTCAACTTGGCCTATATTTCTGAAAATACGCAAATTCTGTCGGAAATTATAGGCAAGTATGGTGCGATTATGATACAAATAGGAGCAATGGGTTCACAAGAGCGGAAATTTTTTCCAAAGGTTTAAGCGTCTTTTGAAATTTCCAACCTAACAAAACTTTTCAAGATTGATAAATTTACATTTTTTGTTTTTGTGAGACTTCAACAGGTGATATTTGTTACATTAATTTTTCGGATACCAATCTTGGCTAACAATGAATTGTATGCGCGCAGTGACTACTCGATCAGCGGTCTTGAGGTGTGAAATTGAGTTTCTGTTGCGCGTTCTGCGCAAACTGACGGTTCAGCACAAAGTTAGTCAATGCAGGCGTTGTATACCATGTAATTTCATATATACACGCAATGCTTCCTTTGGCAATTCTCCGTGCCTCATGAGACGACTTAAGCACGGGTTTGCTAACGTCTGCACGAAACCGAGGCAATGAAATAAAAGTACAAACGCAAAGATACAAACTACGGGTACAAACCTATTTTTGTTTTCATTGTTGGCAGACAGTGCGGGGCAGCTTGGACCGAATACACAACTGGCAAGCCCTTGTGAAGCAAGAGAAACGGCGGTCGTACAACGTGTACGAACAAGTCCAAGACAAACAAAGCTCAAAGTGTACCGCTGCTCATTCACTTTCTGTTCTGACAACCTTACGCGTTCGTGGTTTTTGTCTACGTCTAACAAATTAATAGCCGAATTTGTTCTTCAAGAAATCACTCGACTATCCCAGTAAGACTTCCTTTGACCTTACTTGGTTTAGATTTGTATCTTTCACGAAGAGACCGGCTCGGACGGGACGCTTGCTTGTTTCTTTCAGGCGGGTGGGGAATCAATGACTTCGCCGGCAGTGAACTCGCTTCCACCGTTTTGACTCGAGAAATCGCTCTCTGCGGACCCAGCGACGATGTTTTCGGCAGCAAAGCGCTCGTCCGGTCAAAAGGTTTGAAACGCAGCTGCTTCAACTTTGACGAGTTTCTCGTACTTGGACGCTCATCATCTGTAACAGCGCGGTTGTGAGTCAACTTAACATAAATGGGCATAAACTGGTTGATATCTTGCTGTGCACTCAGAGGCAACGCGGAGCAACGTCGGCCTCCAGGCTCTTTTGAGGGGTATGGCGTCTCTTTACTTCTATATGTAAAGTAACGGCGGCGCTTCACTATTTATTTGTTGTGAAATTCTCAACAGAAAAAATCCCAGCTTTCCCATATCTTTTTTTAACACCACGCCACTGCTGGCATCTTCAAGAAAGGCATCTTCAACCAAGTAGCACTTGTCAAAAGATGGTACATCAGATTTGTTTAGCTTCCTTCCACAAATAGTGACATTGAGCGCAAATAAGACCAGAGCATGGCAATCAAAACAAGGACACATGCGGTAAGCAGGTACGCGAAAATTTTGTCCTACTGCTTCGTAGATTATTATGGCTCCTGTTAGTAAAAAAAATAATTTTGCGTGCAGAGATACACAGACAAGTCATTCCATATTTTTTCAGCCACTCTTACCACTACTCTGGCGAGTGTTGCGCGAATTGGTAAAGGAGCTTCGAGAAGAGAGTGGTCTGACTACTAGACGATTCCCACGTTCGCCAACGGCTTTCTTGGTCAGTGGAGGTATTCCTATATTTCCTTTCATGAACGCATCAGTTGAGGCGTATGTATTTTCGGGAGTAACTACTGGAGGCTGCAGCTGAAATAACATCGCTACAATCAGTGGATAAGATCATGCGTGCAGTCTTTTTACATCAGCGTTTAGCATCAACCTCGTTGTTGATTTGCCTTGCTCGTTTCAGTAACACAGCAGTACCAGGTCTCTTCACTGGTTTGCAGCTTCTCAGATGTACTTCAAGACGATCAGGCAGGAACGTTCTTCCACAACTACAAAAAAATAACCAATCGGGACCATTAGCGTAGCTTGCCCACAATTTTGGGAGGGGCCGAATATTTTGACTCTAAGTGAGCAACAGTATTTTGTATGGGACACTGCCTCTCGAAGCACAAAACGACAAGATATGCTAGAAATCCGGGGCCTTTTTGCCCCCCTGGCCGCGCTTATGATCGTAACTATGTCGAAAATGCATTAGCACAATCCTCAGTAATTGCTTTTTTTGCAACTCAAAAGCCGTGTAGAAAAGATGAGCAGCAGCAACTTTTGCGCATGTTCTGCTTTTCAATTTTTTAAAGATGACAACCCAAATGAAATGCACATCGTACTTGGCACAAGGTACCAGCTGAGCTTGAGAAGATTTCCAAGCAGCACTGTTGTAGTCATTAAGAGCTGCATCTTCCTTCGAATATTTCGATGTATTTGTAACCAAAGCTGGAAGAATCTGTGGTTTCTGCAAAGTTTAAAAAAATGGGCATGGTTAAGTGCAAAACATGCTACATAATCAGCATTTGCACTGGCAAGAGCATCACCTTTGGCATTCTCGAGATTTGGCTATCAGAAGTATTTGGCTCGTTTCATTGCAGTTTGGCTGTAAAACTCCAAATTGCCATTAAAGTCCATCATACTCCATAAAACGGTTTAATACCAATGTGCACCAGTGAAGCTTATAGCTAGGGCCATTTAACGTCATAAAAGTCATATTTTTTCTGTGCTTCAGGAAGCTATGAAACGAATTTTAAAACAAAAATCACACCCCTACGAAGTCTACATCAAAAATATTTTCCATGTTAGGTCATAAAGTCATATTTTGCATATTTTCAACCTAATTCAATAAAGAAACCAACCATTGAAACAATCTCAAAATATCAGTGGAACTACTACATCAATAGGTCTAAGCTGCATCCTGCAAAATGAATCCACTTGGGCACCCTGTGTATGTTGGAAAATATGTAGGTGAACCAAGTTATTTGAATAAAGTGTAATGCACTGCCTAAAAATGCATGCTCTTGCTGCCCAAAGAAACAAACCAAGGTCCATGCATGCTTTCAATTTGCTTCAAAGTTCAAAACATACTATACGTTTTGCTCATGTTTTGAGCTGTTTATTTTGGTGGGGCTTCAACAAACCATGGGGCTATCGTCTCTTATGTCTATTTTCGTTGGTAATGCTTCTTTGTACAGTAGTTGTATACGTTCTAGCTCAGTCATTTTTGTTTGGTCATATAAAGTAATATTTTCTGAAAAATAAAATCAATAAATTTATAACAGAAATTCTTAGGAGTTGTGCTGTGATATCATATCATTTTCTACAATGCTCCATAAAGTCATAAACCAAATAAAGTTCTTAAGATAATTCTGTGCACTGTTTGACACATTGTAAACAACAAAAAATAAGAATGAGCAGCATACTGAAAATCTATCCATTAAATACTCACCTGTGGAGGTTGGCGTTGCAAATGCATGGGGAGCTTATGGTTTTCCTGATGCCATTTCTCCAAGCATTTTGGTTCATGTATATCAATTGATTTTGACCCAAATTCACGACCACAAATGTAGCAAACACGAAACCCTGGGGGGCTCATCTCAGAAAAAGAAATTTTGCAGCTCTGTCAATCATAAATATTAAGTATGTGATCTCCATATTCACATTAACACAAAAGTAATCAACAAAAGCTGCTCCTAAGTCAAATCAGTCAATTCATAATATCTCTCAAAAACATATCCCTACATTCAGTTAAAACAAAGGTTTGTATTATGCTATTCTTATAATACACACACCAAAAATGTTAGCTTAATATCAGGTGCGCTCTCTGCAATAATACCTCCTGAAACTTCTTGTTACTCCTAACATTTATTCATCTTGTCTATTTGTATATCTTTAGTTGATTTTATTATTCATTTCAATGAAGTCACCATACCAAAAATTAAGTTTTTTTCTAAAAATTATACCATAAATTTACTTTCCTTTGTCACTATTTCATCAGGATATTCCATTGTGGCCATAGCAGATTAGAAAAAAGATCCATTGTGACAAGTTAAAAAACTTTTTCCCATTTTTACAAGAGTGTTACTAATCATAGCTACAACCCTACTCTATGCTCTCCATGAGAAAAAACAATGATATGTGGATGTTTGTAAATTAATTATGAAGACGTGATTGTTGTGAACTTTCCACAAACAGCAGAATATATTGCTGAATTGCAAGAGCAAGAGTAGCTGCAACTACAATTCTGCTCTATGCTCTACAAAGGGTGATGCTCCATAAATGACCATACTGCGGAGTCCCTATTTAGGGCAATTCTGTACTTTCTGGAAATTGAGTACAAAATGAGCTTAACAATGTTTACTAGTTGTAAGCAATGCAATAGGAAATTGTTCAAATTAAATTCAAATTTTTACCAACTTCTTTTTACCAAATATCTTGACCCAATTTAAACTTGGCAATCAAAATACGCTGAAGGGTTGACGGCACTTCATTAATGAAAAGATGAAAATGTCATAGCTGGTAAAAAGTACAGCTCACTGTGCAGACAGTTAGTCAAGGTTTTGCAGCTTGTATGAAATACTTTGCACAAATAAATTGTGAATATGACAGATTTTTGGCAATGTGATGCAAAACATTCAAGATCAGCACAGGTCCTAAGTACAACCATGTTAGTGTGTTTATATTTGTATTCCAGTTAGACCCTAGAAAATGTGTATCAACGTTTCAATCGCAATGATTGTGAACTTGTTTGGCATGACTGCAGTGACTTCAGCTGCCTTTGATGTGCTCGCATATATTGGCGGCTGTGTTTGATGTTACTGACAACTTTGTGTCAATGTGGCAACTACCCAGCTACATGGTATCAGGTTTTGCTCATAATTTTCTACAAAATATGCTTGTGCATGATTTGCAAGCCAGGATACATACAATGCAAACAAGCCAAATGAAGAACACATTTTATTAAGAAATTAAAATTCATAAAAATATCTTCATTATCATGTAACCAGAAATGGATGAAAACATAAGTAAAACATAAATAACATAATTAAGGTCTGAAAGCAACTTTTATAAGGTTATTTTTCAGAGACTACTCACATTAGAAAGCTAGAATTTTTTGTGTGCTTATTAAGATTGTAAATAACTTCGTTGCTATTTAACCAAAATCTAAAAAGTCAGCCTAAGGCATTGACTGATCTGACTTGGAATGATTCAAATTGTCAATGCTGGCTTGCTACCTTGAGTGCATCAAATAAGCAATAAAGTATTTCCACAACAAAAAGTCCACAGTTGTAAAACAAATCAAAAAGTGCACACAATGTGTAAACTATGAGCAGTAAACTTATAGTTTTAAATGATTACTCTCGTAGTAATTTCATACAATGTAAACATAGATTCAACAGTGTTTAATGCATCATAGAAAAATGGACTCAATGACAGAAATGAAAGTCTTAGTATTTGCCTCACCAGTGTTTGCCCAAGTTTACTATTTTACTGAAAAGATTTAAGTCAGTGCACCGTTATCATTTCAAAGTCAGTACAAGAATGGTAATTACTAGTGAAGTAGTAGTAAAGACAAATCAATGGCTTTGAAGATAATACCTGTTAATTTTTAGTAGCAGGTAATAACAGATATCTCTACAATAGGTGCAATCTTCCTCAACTAATTTCTTTAGCAAGAAACAATAGAATTAGTGAGGTATCATCTGTAAAAAGTAGTAGTTTATAAAATTATTGCCAATCCTTACATATATATATATATATATACCAACAAAAGTCATCAAGCAAATAATATAGGCCTTTGTTACCCTGCTAGTGCTATAGTATATGAACACAATAGGAATAGCCTACCTTTCATTTATCAGTGGTATTTGTTATACAGTACTCATGTAGTAGTAATAATAATTAATAATAATGATAATAATGTTTTATTAATATTTCAGACACATGGTAATGGTTCATAGTCACAATCAAACAACATAGGAGCACAAGAAAAATGGTTAGCCGTAACGCGTTGCAGAATAGGTGTTTGCACATGACCACACTCACACTGGTGTAGGAGCGAAACAATTTAACAGCATCCTAACTGTTGTGTCATACATCCACCATAAAACAAGGGGTCCAATCGTGTGAGAGAAATGAAGGCATTCTAACATCAAAACATTGAGGTAAAGAGCTAACTGATAAAAAGAAAAAAGTGAAAGATAATTCACTTCAGATGGGGGTGCACATTTTACATTACATTGGGCGTGGCGCACGATGCATGCAAATTTTTCCGATCAAGGTTTCAAATGCTTTGCAGCACATAAATCAGATTGCCAGCCAAATAATGAATTTTCTTAAATTTTGAAGCAGCAAATTAATTTTCCTGCATTTTAACGCAGCGCACGGAAAGACTTTGTTTGCTATGCAAAAGCAATACTCATACTGATGAAACGCGTACATCATGGTACAGCGCATCACCAACTAGGCTTAGGTTACACTACAGCTACACTAATAACTATATAAGTTATAGTTAGCCTATATTCATATTGTATCATGTGACGATTCGCATGGTTGAGATTTGTGATGAGGGAATGAACACGCTCGTTTCTTCAAAACCAAAAATTTGATTCACCTACTCTATTGTAAGCGGAAGCATCCGTCAGATTTCGCTTTATTTCATCCTGACAAAATTTTCACAATTTCGACGAAATCAACCTATAGCACAG
>JGI24158J21664_10006207_pt1 | contig 15729 bp, 4 predicted proteins | sample Ectturendosymbi3_FD_21664 | JGI IMG/M metagenome (IMG submission 21664)
CATCCATGCAACCCACCCAAAAATGGTCTGTGGGTAAATCTACTTTTCTTCATGATGTGCATTTATAAACATTATGTTCCGCCCATGTTACTTGTTTTTGCGATGAAATGTTATACTAACATGCCTTGCCTTCTGCCTCACAACCGTTATTGCTGCTTGCTTTCTTCACCTATGTACTTGCGTCACTTGCTCATCTGTACATGCCTCATCTCTTCACCCGTTGCTTGCCCACCATCATCTGTGTTATGTTGATGCTTACTGTGTTTTATTTTGTTATTTTTTTGTTTGTTTTTCTATTTTTGCTATATGCTACATTTCTTCATGACTCCAATTTGGCGTGGCCTATGTTTTGTCTTTCCATTTGTGATTGTTTTGTACATATCTAGCATGAACACCAAGTTGAAAAAAATTGGAAAACTTGTAAAAGTAGTATGTTTGGTGGAATTTCCTTGCATCCACATGTTTCAAATATGATTGGCTTTCATATGAGACGCATTTTGTCAATCTAGTATGGGTACGAAGTTGAAAAAAAATCAAAAACATAAAAAATTAGGCCTATTATGTCTGATGGAATTTTTTTCTATAAACATATTTCCTAAACAAATATCTTTTATTTGAGACACATTTTGTCTATCTATCATCGGTACAAAGTTGAAATAAAATTCAAAAACATACAAAATTATTACGCTCAGTGGAATTTTTCACATAAACATGTTTCCCAGACAATTGGCTTTCATTTCATACACATTTTGTCTATCTACCATAACCTCACCATGGGTACAAAGTTGAAAATAAATATGAAAACTTACATGTTTATTTAGAAGGTTCCAATTCTTATGTCAGTTGCTTCTTGAACATTGGTCCAATTCTTATTTGTCAGTTGCTTCTCGGAGTAAAGGATTAGGCCAAACGGTCAATTTTTAGTTGAATACTCAATCAGAAAGTAATGATTATTAAATATGATGATAGACTCATTATGATGCACTGACAACGAACATCATGCACGAAACCTATCAGAAGTGAGTATTTGCAAGTTATGCGCAATGAAAACTTTACCTGATGTAACGTGGGCCTACCTCCACCAACCAGTGTTGCCACTTTAACATCAGATGTCTTCAGAGAAATTTCTTATGTGTTGGTTACAAATCTGATGTTGAGTGGGCGATTGCTTTTGTTTCCTACAATTGCTTTCCTTTTTGAATAATAATGAGTTAGATTCATAATTTTTAAGTTTCTTTCATTAATCCCTCACCATTATGTATGTTTGGTTATTGTTCCAAACTAAAAAAGTAACCTTTGCTGCGTTGAGAACAAACATTTTTCTTTACAGTGGAACAATTTCTTCATTTAATGATGACACTTCATTCTATTTTGGATTCAACAAGGTTAATCACGCCTTGTTAAGTTTTGGTAACAAAAGCATTAATATACCTTATATAAAACTGCAACGTACAAATCTGATGTTGTTATATGATGTTGAAAAAGACAACACTCTGATATTAACAAGATTGATTTCAGTGGTAACACTGCCACCAACCATGCATAGCTGCAATATGGAGGTGGCAACGCTTGTGAGAATTGCTGAGTCAATGCATTGCTCAGGTTAAATCCCAATTGTAACCTAACTGTAAACTGTAATCTTAAATGTTATAACCCTAAAATCCTAAACACTTGACCCTAAATCCTTAAACCTACAACTGTAACCCAAACTCTAGGCTGAAACCTTGCGTCTGCTGACACAATGACTTGGCATTTCTCAGGCAGCATTGTTGCCACTGTGGCAGGTGAAATAGTTAATGTAGGGTACATTATGCAAGGTGAAATTTTCATTGTTCATAACTTTGTAAATTTAGGGTACATTTCATTATTATGCAAGGTGAAAGTTTCATTGCTCATAACTTTGTAAAATCTACCTCCGATGGCTTCCATGCATATATGTTACTTTTCAGCACATTGTAATAAGTCCACCAACATGTTCATCAGCGCTATTTTCTGATTTGGTGTTCAACTGAAGTTTGACCAATTAAACTGGTGATTAGGCGTACTTTTTCTAACCTTAAGCCCTACCCCCTAACCTTAATCCTAAACCCAAGTCTAGTTTTCCAAATAGTAAAGTCCATCAAAAGCACTCCCCAAAGTAGGTTGTGAAAACGTATAAACTGATCTTTCAACATCAAAAGTGGCATGTCTAGACTATTAGCAAAGCCAAAGGAACAATGGCGTGAGCTGAACCAGCAACCCCTCACACAGCAAGAATAGACACTTCCCATTCAAACAAGTTCACTGTTCTGCTAATGTCACAAACTCAGTGTTATACAGTATGTGGCACAAAACCAGTGTTTTTTAGTCCTTAGAAAGCGAAAACTGGATTTGGTTGTTTAGACACTATATGTTTGATAAAAACATCAGTGATCTCCTGATGTTCTAAAATTATTAAGGTTTTATTGTTGAATGTATTACGTACTTTGTTATAGTGGACATGCTTTAGGTGGTGATTTGTGGGTATTTGAATAAAATTTACATTCAAAAATGGAATTTGGACCCAAGTTGAAGTTTTTCAATGTCATTATGTTAGGGATATGCTTTTTGCTAATTTTCACAGGATTTCAAACTTGTGGAATGGTTGAGGTTAGTGTCTTGCATAGCATCTGTTTATTGTGCCTGCATATATTTTTTCCTATTGTTGATTGTAGTGTTTCTGTGACTGCGGTGTTTTTAGAACAGCTTAAAGCTGTTTTGCCCTCTAAACCAGTGTTTCTTTTCAGGGGTGGGCGTGCTTCCCCAGGGAGGCATCAATAAATTTTCAGGGGGCATGAGACTTTATACACTCTACAATAAGTCTGCCCAAACCGTGAGTCGCATGCAGCCCCCGAAGTTGTTTTAAGTGGCCCGTGATGTAATAAGTTTGTAAGCAGACTTTAAATTTTTAGTATTTTCTTATAGGTTATTTGCTATCAAAACACACCAGCATTATACCTATTGTTTCTGTTAGTGGCTACCACCCAAAAACTTGTATAACAAACACTTTGAAAATATGTCAATTTTTTAGATTTGGTTTACATCCATACAAGCTGGCAACACTGCGTGCAACTATAGGACTCATTATTACCTCGTGTTATTGCATAAAACTTGTCAAAATCAAGGGATTTGTTACGTCACAAAACCGTTTGTGGCCTGCAATAAATTTCCTCATGTGAAAGTAGCCTGCAACACTAAAAAGGTTGGGCAGGCCTGCTCTATAACATGGACAATTTTTTAATGTCCTTCATAACTTATTCAAAGTTGGGGGCTTGAAATAAAAGACAATTATTGAAGGAAGGCATGGTAGAGAATAGGTTCAAGAATCATTGCTCTAAATAATTGCAGCACACCTACTACAGTTTTTACCAAAAATTTACCATCTTTTCAATCAAAATTCAGGGCTGGCTGAAGAAGCTACCCTCATGAAAAACTTCACATCTAGCGTTGGATAAAGCTATTATAGTTGCAGTTTTATCATTAACACAACGTTGCTAAACAAAGAATAATTGCTACACCATCCACATTAATCACGAACAACGGTATATATGTGGAAATTTCTAATGTAGTTTCTTAGGAGATCTGATAAAAAAATTTTACTGATTGAAGGTACGGTATAGCATGTGTTCATGAACTTTGGAACTTCAGTATGCAACAACAACAATGTAGAAGTTTTTTGAGTCTCATATTGAAGTTTCAGGATTTTTGATTAGAGAAGTGGTTTTTATGGTGTTTATGCACATATATAAAAATATGCAAACGAAATGCGGGAAAACCTAACTCAAAGTTTCATGTTATTTGCTGTAAATGTTTGATTTTTGAAGTTTCCCATGATATAGTATATCCTATTTTATTTTGATACGTACAATGGTATGTACTATGTAACATTTAACGTCTTTGGTACTAGGTTATGTATCTGTGTGCAATGGGTTAGTACGGAACTGGAACAGGGCTACATTTTGGCCTAAATTTTTTCATTGAAGCATTATCCATAATATTTTTCCCTTGTAGGTACAAAAATTTACATGCGTAGACTGTGAAGTAAAAAAGCAGATAGTTTCAGAGAGATTGCTAGTTTTCTATAGATTAGATTCCTCAAGGGCTTATCCAACGTGGCTGTGTTGGGGTGCAAAGTTCACGCCAGTTTGACTGTTTGTTATAAAACATTTTGGATGTCACAGGCAGTTTGTAAATTGTAAGGCAGAAGAGGTAACATAGGTAATAAATGATTGATTACGTGAATGATGATAAAATTCATGTATCTAATGACATTTGGTATTGGTTTCAATGTAGCTTTGAAATAGTATTGTTACTTCGCCTTATCTTTGTTCAAAACTGAAATATCCTGCGCAACTGATTGATTAGATAGAAAAAGTTGATGAAAAAGTGGTGCAAATGCTTGTAGCATTTTAAGATTTTCTCATTGCTATCAACATAAAAGGGAAGACAAACTTTTTATGATTGTAGTTGCACTTGAACCATGACTGCTGGAACAGGGAATAAACAGCTCTTAGCTTGTTTCATTCATTAGAAATATATTTTGTGCTTACCTTGATTATAAGTTGCGACTTACAAAGTTTTTTTCATCATTTTGTGTGGCTTATAGTCAAAAGCAGCTTTCATTTTTTTATTTCTTTACCAAATCTGAAGGTGCAAATGATGCTCAGTCTTTCATTGGCTATGTTTTGTCAACCAGACTCTCTTTTCGCATTCTGTTCTCTTCAGCATCTCATGCTGATCTGTCAAAGTCAGGAATTATGATGAACAGAAGGCAGTTGTGGTGTAGTGGAATAACCATCATTACAATGTTGCTGATTAAATGCGAAACAGGCTAGTATGCAAAGTGTCTCAGGCTTATGTAACCTGCGGCTTACAATCAAGGGTTGTTTACAATTTGTTTAGCACCATTTTGTGCAGCTTACAATCAAGGGCGGCTAACAATCAAGTAAATATGGTGTCACTGCATCCACTGGGCATTATTTAAACCAAGTTGGATATGTTCCACACCACCTGGTACAAAATGTTTAATGAAATTAAGAACAGTTAATTTTTAATTTAAGTTCTGAATTGGTGTATCTGAATCTATAGCTGATATTGATTGGGAATGTTTCATCAAAACAAAAATACTCAGTGCTGCTTAAGCAACCAACAGAAATGCATCAACAGTTCATAGAGTTCTGAAATCTCTAGCCTGCAGGTTAAAAGTATGACTACCCTAATCAGTAACTTTATTACTAGTTGGTCAACCAAAGTTGCCTCAAATTGTAGCAAAATTCACAGACACAGTTCAGTTTATTTCTGCATCCCAACTAAGCACATAATACTTCATCAGGAATCAGGGACAGGAAGCGACGGCCATGGCTGTCATTTAAGTCACTGCCCCCACAAATTTATGCAAAACAACAAAATACAAATGAAACTCCACAGTGAAAAAAAACAAATGCAAATATCAACAGAGACGTTGCACTAAGTTAACAACACCACATGTTGAAAATTCTACATTGAGTCCAATCAAAGTAAATCCAGTTTATAACTGCAGCAATCCGCATCACTAAGCCTATGAATCAGCCATCCCCACAGCAGGGTACATGGTACTTCTCAAGACACATGAAAGGCAAACTCTGCCACACTATCACACTCACAGCCATGTAGTCTAGGTGTGAAACTGTTGGCAAAATTGAACTTGAACTGCCAATTCCCATGAGCACATAACAGGTAGCTGAAGTGACTGCAGTTACATCAATCATGTTGATATAATCATTGTAATGAAACTGTTGATCTGTGTCACCCAGTCTTTTTGGTTGTTTTCACCAAACTCGTAGATGTATATTGTGGTGTATTAATGGAAGGGAAATAAATTTACAATCAACATTTTTGTAAAAACTAATAGTATTAATGTAGTGGAATGATTTCAAATTTAAGAAATTATTGTTTGAGTCATTGTTTTTTTAATCACAGCAAACTGTTCTAAACAGTTACAAAAATGAATCAGCTAAAAATGGGACTATCACTTTCCATGCAAGTGGATACACCAGGTATGCTAGAATATTATACATCATTAATATTATGCTTAGAGATAGAACATTGAGATCTTTTTCTTTATGTAATATACTTTATTCCTTGTTGATGTATGAGAAGTGGGTGGTAGTTAATGACAGATCCTTTCACTAGCATTTCTTTTTTTTATGTGCAGTCTTGCTATCATATACATCGTTTTTGCATTCGCTAACTGGCTGGCTCCTTCTGTTGTAAGTTTGATTGGTCCCAAGTATTCCATGGTAGTTGGAGGAGTTGCTTACGCGTAAGTATTACAAATAGCTACTGTTCTTATCCCAAGCTCAATTGGTTTGATGCAATGCTGATTAATTATTATTCTCTTCATAGCCTATGCCTAGAAATGTTGTTTTTCATGTGTGGTGTACAATTCACAAATCGGTTATTATTTAAAAATCAATTCACAAATTCACCTTTGTTGAAAGTCTCCTCTATGCGCTATAAAAATCTGAAAGCCATTGTGTCTGCTATTAATACGCAGTAATAAAGAGAAACAAGGCGAAATGCTTCTGTTCAAGAAGATTTGGAGACCACGTGTAAACCAAAGTTGGGTCAATTACATCAAATTAGTTCAATTATATTGGACCAAACTTGGCCGTGCATTTTGTCTGACCCAAACAGTGTTTGGCAATCTATTAGTATTTCACATTTGAAAAAGCATAGTTAGCCATCAAATATTTTAAGGGTAGAAAATCTTGTGGCAAGATTTCATTCCTGTGAAAATTCTGAAAAGTGGTGGGAAACATTTGCTGAAAGGTCTTTTCCAAAGCTTCAAATATTGCTGAAAAAGTGATGCCCTCCTAAGAGATTGAAAGATCCTTGCCATGTGGTGGAAGAGTAAAGAAGATCTAAAAATGCGACAAGTATGCAAAAGGTAGTGATAATTCAGTTGTAGGTGTCCACTTAATCACAGGTGGAGTGTTTGACCCACCACTGATTGAATCACTATAGCATTCTTTGGGGACAAGAATGTTCACCACAAAAAGCTCAGCAAGTAAGTAAAACTTGATTTCAGCCTACTGCCAACTGTTGTTACCCAAATCATAAGGACTACAGGGAGATCTCCTTCCTCAGCATTGTCGATAGGGTTTTTGTTCAATGTTATTTGCCTATAGTTAAGCCAACTAGAGAAATGTCATGTTCTATCGCTGCCTGGATGCTGTGCAAGATAATTTTGACCCATTCTATTTGAATAAGGGCTGAAGATGTGTAACACACACAAAACTGGTTTTCTTACGCCGTAAATTGCGATCGATTCGCTTGGTGTGGGTCACTGCTGTGTCTTTACAATTATTGCTGTTAAAGAAATGTCAAGTTAAGTATTGCCCACAATGGTAAAGGCCACTTTTTCGTCTGGTGCAATTGACATGATAAACAATCATACTTTAGCCTCTAAGCTTAAGTAGCACCATAACTAGTCCCTGCCATTCAAGTTTGAATTGTTTAATTTTGTGGGAGTTAAAACAGATACTGTTTTAGTCAAGGGTGTTATCTGTTTTTGAAATTAAAAAGTCCAGCAATGCCGGATTAAACATTGGACAAACTGAATCTTCGAACTTTTCTAAGTCACACAATAAACTATAGCAAAAACATTCTATTTAAAAATTGTTTTTTGTGTTTTTAATTCTAATAAAAGCAGAAACTTTTCTTCAAAAGGTTTAAGTTGCCAAGTGTGATTAAACAATGATGTGTGTATGTTATATATATATGGTAGTATTGTTTGCCTTCCCAAAACACATCAAATTGTAGTTGCAAGCTTAGTTTAGTTTATGGTAGTTTATGTTAGTTGCAAACCTAGTGCTGTTTTAATGTGTTTTTTTGGTGATACTTATGGAGCATGAGGAATTCTTGTAGAACGTGGAAACATTGTTTTGGACTATAGCAGTGAGAGCTGAAAGTAAAGGGTTTGCTGATGTCACTCTTTCACTTGGATTCTTTTCAGTATTTTGTGCAGCAGATAGGTCTTTGATAGCATTACAATTGCTAGTTTGCCTTCAACTGCTTTGTGAGCTAATTTTGTTTCACATGTTCGCTTGTCATATGGTTCATGGAATCAGGACGATTGATTAAACAAATTGCTGGCCTAAGAAGCAGCTTGTGGAAAGGTTGGTTTAATATGGGGTTTTCAACCTTTTCTGCTTATGGCCCATTCAACTAGAAAAGGTATTGGTGATGGCCCATTACAAGAATTGCTGTGGTATTGCGAAGCATTGCAATTGTTATAGCACAGCAGCTCATGCTAAGCTAAAGTTAACATTAGCTTTGGATGGTTCTAACCACGGAAGTGTTAAATTGATCATATAAGCTTTGGACCACCCTCAATATTTTTCCTAATGATAAGTGATAACTATTTAGATGCTTTTTCCACCATTAAAGGTGCTTCATCACTTGCAGTTGAAATGACTTTCTCTGGCCCTGTGTCATGTGACAAAAAAGCCTGCTTGCCATCATTGAGAGTATTTATCCCTTGTGTTCGTTGAGGCAAGGAAACCAGAATTTTTAACTTTTTTCTCATGATGGCACCCACAGCATAGTGCAGAACCAACTGAGAGTGTTGATTATTATATCTGTGCTTTTATCCAATCACATGGTTTAACAGACCTTGCCTTTTGTAATCAGTGGTGAGTTGCTCACTGATAGCACTGGCCAGACTCAACCTTCAACAACATTTCTGCTAAGTGGCACCTCAGAGATACATTGAATAACTTTATCCTTGTTTGGGAAGTCATGGAAAGGGATTCACATCCTGACAGCATGACCTCTGACAATGTCACCATCAGAGAAGAGCTTACCATGTTTTGCTATGCACAATAAAATTTTAAAATCTGCTGCTGTCAGACGATTTGTTCAAGAACGTAGTTGCTAAAAATAATTACTGTATATTATATTTTCATAATTTCCTTTCAAGAAATTCCTTTCCCTTTGTTTCACCAAGTTTAGCAACACCACTGTGGCTAGTTTAAAATAAAAGAGCTGCTTGCACTTTTTCATCCTTATTCTATTAAGAGTCACAAGGTTCACTGCTTTTTGCATTACAAAAGGAGTTGAAGCAAACTCCTTGCTGTGGCAACAGTGCATGTGTCCATGCAAATGGGTCTACATGGTACTTCTGGCTTTTGCCATCAATGGACCAGGTCATGAAAACTATGCAATGAGTCTATTTGCATGTTTCTACCAAGTGCCCAACGGAGTCTGTACTGTGACTTATTTCTTGATTCCTTCAGTTGGTTTTCCACTTAAAAGCAAGGTGTTGTTTGTTGCTGCAGAGTGTCTACTGAAAGAAGTAAGTGAACTTTCTCGCAAGTTTAGTGCCAATATCAGCCCCATGAATGAACATTTTTTCAGGAATTATTTTTATGTTTCAGGTTGTATCTTGCTACATTCATCAAACCATTGTCTGTCACTTTGTACATAGGATCTGTTCTAATAGGGTTTGGTGCTGCTGGTGAGTGGTGGTTGCTAAATTGTCTTGTTGAAGCAGTTTTGAGTTTGCCTTCAAATTGGTTTCATCTTAAGCCATTTTGCCACATGTAAAGATGTGGAAGCAATTTTTGCAGATGATCATAAACAAATGTTTTGAAGTATGTGTAGTTCTGTCAATTTTAAGCACCTATTATTTGATCTAGAAAATGGGCAGAGTTAAAAAGACCTAGGTTTGTTAAGCTTGAAATCACCAAGTGAAAAGAACAACAAACCCTTCTAATTGCAAAGCTTTCATATAGAAATCAATGCTCTGCTACAGTTATTCAACAAAGATGGTGTGTTTTTTGTGGGCAAAGTAAATTCACAATTTGCTCATGTAAAATTCCTTATGAGTTTAATCTTGATATACCTTAAACATCCTTCTTTTTCGTGTTTCAAACTTCTGGCTATGATGCAAGTTGCTCTGAATCTTTTTTCATGGTGCTGTGTTGCATTGTACAATGATGTTAATTTACTGCACTTACATTAGTATTCGTATGTGAACGACCATATATACTCGCTTATTAGCCACATCCGCAGATAAGCCGCAGCAGAAATTTTGTCCATATACTGAGAATCAAGGGTAATTCACGAATAAGCTGCAGGTCAATTGACCTTTTCACCGGTGAAGACCCTGTGCGATCAAACAACCACTAAACATTGATTTTTACAGGCAAATGTAATGAAAGTCAATTATATTGTTCAAAATCTAAGAAATTTTTTTTGTCGGAAGAAGGAAGTTCGTCTATAAGTATGGTAGATTGTCGTAGGTGTCATCTTCATCTTCTTCATCTGTGTCATGGGTGTCGTCGCGAATGAACATGCGAAAACTTTGTCCCTCTGGGTATGTTGCGCGTATAAGCTGCAGGCAAAATACAGGCCATATTCCAGGTAAAAAAAGTGCGGCTAATAAGCGAGTATATATGGTATTCCCTCAACTACATCTGAATTGAGTGCTAATTAATTGTCAGCAATGACTTTCACATATGTTAGCATTCCGAATTCTGGGTTGAAATATGGAGGAGTTTTGCAACAATGAAAACCAAGTGTTTTTTCAGTAGCAGTGAGCTCAAACATGCAGTAAAATGCTGATTTGTAAAAAACTGATTTCAAATTAACGGACCCCAGCTCTTCTTGTGGCCTCAGAACAAATTACTTACTTTGAATGTTGGTGTGTGTAGTGTAGAGTGGTGTGAGCTCACATTTTCCCATTTTCTCAAGAGTTATAGTTGTTAGACCATGCTAACAATCGTGCTGCATTTAAGATCTGGTTACTTCTGTATATGCTACCTTTTTGTTTTACCTGCTCCATAATGCAGAACATTCTGTGTCGGTGTTTTCTCCTTTCACACTTCATTGTGTACCAACCATAGTTAAGTGCTAGCAGTTTACATTTGTTTATGGAGCAATTTTTCTTTGAATCAAGTTATGTTAAACTTTAGTAAAAAATGTCGTATTTTGATCATAAATTGGAAGGTTACTATAGATGATCACATTGTTATATCTTGTACCTTATGCATTACCGCATTCAAACATTTCTGAAAGTTTGGGTAATGAGTGACAAATTTTGGAAGCTTGTTAACTGAAGATATGAAAAAAGCAACATGCTTTTGGTATATAAGTTCTGATTTTTGAGGTTAATAGTTAATATACTTTCTTCTAGTTCTGTGGACTGGTCAAGGTAATTTCTTAACTCTAAATTCTGATGAAGAGACAATTGGTCGCAACAGCGGAATTTTTTGGGCGCTGTTGCAGTGCAGCTTGTTGATAGGCAATGTGTATGTGTTCTTTTCTTGGAAAGGAGTCACGACAATAGAAGGTATGGCAAGAAAAAATAGTTTGGTGATATAGATGCTTTTCTGTAGACTTGAGGGCATGTTGTTGCTTAGGAGTTTGATGTCCAAGACTTTCAGCTATGCTAGTTGGAATCGGATAAACTTATAAAGCCTAGTTTGCATCTAACCATGGTCATCCAAACGTTGCGAACAGTCACTGGTAGTCCTTGTGTCATAAAATATAGACGGAGCTTGATCAAGTGACAGCTTTGGCCGTCTTTCGCCCAACCTGTGCTGTTTGTTTAAGATTTGTCAATTGAAATGCGTTATTTGTTGTGTACTTGCAGGCAAACATGACTTGACTTGTGTAATTTTGTAGTTATGTGCTTCACCCTACTGTGAGGTCAATTTTGTCACATATCAGAAATCCACAGTTATTGAATGGTTTTGAGAGATCATTGTACGGTGAATAAATCTTACCCGAAAACTACTTCGGGATTCGCGTATTCTTAGCAAAGTGTTCATGAATGAGTAGTTTAGCAAGGTCTAATAAGTTACCGTAAATTTTAATTTGTGGTCTGCAATATGAAGTTTGTCATTTCATTGGTAAACTTAGTTTATGTAGCGATGTCCCGCAACCGAACTCAATATGTACCAACTATGGTGAAAAGCTCACTGTATTTGCTGTTTTTTTTGCGTTCGTCCCTCCAGAAACAGAAATACACGGTCACTGGTTTGGAGAAAGTCAAAAGCGTTGTGTTGGAATGTTGCGAAAAATAGACTTGCTTACGCAGCTAATTTATTTTGTTTAGAATTGCTGTATAAACTTTGCATATCTTGATACTTGCAAACTTGCTAAAAAAAATTTTCTTCGTTACGTCGCTTAGTGTATCGTCGCACAGGGGAGTTTAACGGGCTCATAGTTTTTGTTTTGATATTCTGAAGCGCATGATTTAAGTTGGGAGATCTTTTCTCATTTCAAAGTGCTAAAAAGAATTATTAATCTTTTTTCGTTTTTCTCTCACTCTTCTTTTTTTGAGCTAATTGTTCAAACCACTAAATTTGCCTTCGACATTTCACTTAAAAATATTTTGATCATTTTTTTGCAGTTATAGGTATTGTAAAATTTCTATCAAATTGTATTTGAAGACTCTAATCTCAAACTATGATAAAAGCACTGGATGAAATCATTTTCAGACCCGTTTACACTAACTTCTATCTCACCATCTGCATCAAAATTTCAAAGATGGCCCAGTTTACATTCTCAAACTACATTCATGTACATCTTGATTTACGTGGAACTCGAAATTAAGTTTCACTTTCATCAAAGTATGTAGTAGAAAGGCAGCCTGCGATTCAGCTATGCAAATAATTTAATTTTTTTTTGTTATAAGGTTGTATTCGATATTATGGATTCGAAATAAAGATTACGGAATATTCCTGAACCTCTAAATGCACATCCCTAAGCGTAATAAGTTTGATTGTAATCTCTTGTCACAATTTGGTCGCAAACAGTAGAGGAGACAGAAAAGTTGGGAGCGAAAAGAATGCTTAAAATTTTATTCCTTATGAAGCTACGCTAGCTGGTGTGAAAACTCGTTGTGGCCGACATGTTTTCGACATGGTAGTAAGTTAGCTAGACCAGGAGCGTCGTGTGCTGCACTGACGACAAGACAACACTTCGCAATGCTCTACATGCGTTTAGTTATTTATTTAGGAAAGTTTAACTCGTGTTTGCAGGTTAATCGTCGTTGTCTGTTAAATCACAGTAATAACCTGCACTTGATAAAAACTTCGGAGTCTTGCAAAGTCGTTTTGAAAACAACATCAAAAACACAGTAAATTAAAAAAGACACTTTCTTGAATATTTCAAAAACAATTTATTTCATTAAACATATAACAAATAACTGGTTTAATAGGCAATTACAGACAAAAAAGGACCAAAGCACCATCCACCCTGTTCCTTAAAGAAAGAGAAAGACTTGCTAAGAGCAGCATAGAGCCTCTACGTCTTAGGTGCAGTGATTGCAGCGTGTCGACCAACGCAGCAGGCACTCACTCGTCCAGCAACAACTCCACGTCGATGACGCTGTTCATATTGTTTACTCAGGGGCGCACCCGCAGAAATCACCACGCATTTTCATCGACGGCTCACCGCTTTAAGTCGTAGACAAGTTCTCTTACCTTGAGTCCGTTGTTAACTCTTGCAGTAGTCAACAAGTCAGGAACAGATCGGACAATTTCTTGCGGCTTAGCTCTCGAGTTTGGAACAGTCACCACCTTACTATCGAACCCAACGTCTACTCCGCTTGCGTCCTGTGCAGTGCTTTCCAAAATATTTTCAGAGACCGAAACGGCCTCAAATTACAGCAAAAACTCGGTTTACTACCGCCACCGAAATACAATAAAACCTCGCTTTGCGACCTTCTCGGTATTCAGATAAAATAGCTGCGGTCTCTCAATGTCTCAGCGGCCAGCAAGGTCAAACCTTTATAAAACCGCTTGAGTATCAAGCGTGACATGGTTGGTTTCCAGACCTCTTCGCAATCCTGGAAACAGTTCCCACGACAGGTGGCAAGCTATCCTGAGTGATGAAAGTTCAACTTCGGTCAAAACCTATGTTTAAAAATAGATAAGTGCCGAGCTCATCGTCGTCAACGGCGGGATAGGCTATAGTGATAGATTGCTGCATGTCCGGAATGACACAAGGCATGCATGATTCCAAGGTATTCTCACATCTGTTCAGACAAGGAGCGATTCCGTTTCTTTCACCAAGCACTGCTTGTTGACTTTCCCTGGCTTGTGTATAGTGACGTTGAGGAATGTTGCTTCTGCAAGTTTTGTTTATTACTTGCACCAGAATAAGCTGGAGGTTCCACGCCGAGCTCACTGGTGACATGTGCATTGTCAGGTGCTCAAAAATCCTGCAATGGTCCCAAGTTCTTCAAGAGTCACCCCTCAAAGCAGCATCACCAATTGGCCGTTGAGAAAGCATCGCTGTTTCTCGATCCGCCGAAAAATTGTACTTTCTTCTTGAGCGAACTGAGGTTGATTATTCCAGTCAACGCCCCAGTTGAGCATCTCAACCACCAGCGATTGTTTTATTTGTTTCGGAGGAGTTCTTTCAGCTGCAACCTTTGGACTGCCCTTTGATGGAGCAGCACGCCTTGTATGTCAAGCGGAGGCATTTTGTAACCTGTCTGACAGTGGACGAAACACTGTCGAAAACTCGTTTGGACCATTGTCCGAATATTCATATGTTTGCAAAAATCATTCTACCAACACCTTCAGTGTCAGCGGAACGCTCTAACTGCTAAAAAGTTACTTGAAATCGCTGCGGAGAAATACGCTTGAGTGAAGTTGCTCTCATGTCTTTGAATCAAGACATTAAGGTCAACTACGAAGACATTGAAAAATTCTTGACCAGCAAAGCACGCCGTTAACTGACAGTTTGGTGTTTGATGCCATTGAAATTGTGTAAATAAACTAATCAGCATTTTGTGTCGTGTACGCCACGACTGTTTACTGGCTGCATACTACTGTTCCACACATTATCGAAACAACGTCTTAAGCTTTTACAAATCTTAACTAGCAGCAATGATTTACATGATGTTGTTTACTCTCAAGCCAGACTTACGCTGCAGTAATTTCAGATATGCAGAGTCAGTGAACTTCAGCTGTCAGTACGTGCGAAGTTGAAATCATTATCCGCATTCATTAGATAAAAGCTGCGCAAATCTTGTAAGTAAAAAACGGTAAAATGAATGAAAGATTTGAAAGAGCACATGTAATGAATATTAAATCGGGGATAAATTGCACTGCAAATAACACTTTTGACTGACCAATAAAAACTTGCAGCAAGATCACTGCGGTTCAATTTGCAATGCACTGATGATGATAACAGGAGTTATCGAAACGTTTGAAATGTGTCGTCGATGTCGTTTTTTTCTGGCCGTGATTTTCATTATAAAACTGCAAACCTTGCAACCTCAATCCTGCCCGGACGTGACGAGATGTTTTAGTTTTCGCGCCACTACGTCACTGCCGAAACAGCCCTTCGCGTTTTTCATTTTTCACAGCGATTTTCTCCTGACTGACCAATAAGAACTTGCAGCATGATCACTGCAGTTCAATTTGTAATGCATTGATGATGATAACAGGAGTTGCCGAAACGTTTGCAAAATGTCGTTGATATCGTTTTCAATAGCCGTGATTTCCATTACAAGGCCATTGAGCACTTCCGCTTTTCATGTACTGTAACTGCACTGCTTTCACAACAAATGCGGTGCAAGTCGTTAAACGTTACGAAAACAACTCACATAATCTACAACCGCTGCAAACATTTGTAGAGTTTGCCAGATGCGAAAGGGTTATGACAACCCGGGCAGAGTTTCATTTTAGCTGGGTTTATACTTTCTCT
>JGI24158J21664_10006208_pt1 | contig 15726 bp, 8 predicted proteins | sample Ectturendosymbi3_FD_21664 | JGI IMG/M metagenome (IMG submission 21664)
GCCAATTGTTTGCGTGTTTAAAAAAAATGGCACGATAACCACTGTTCACCAAAACCGCTCCTAGAATGTCACTTGAGCGGCACAAAAATCGGCTTCTCTCCGATATAATTGTCCTATTGTGACGAAAGACACTCATCAACACAAACGAGCAAGCGGGAATACGATACGAAAGACGCACGGGCACATCAGCGAGCAATTTCGTGTCTGTCGCCGCCCAAGCAGGAGCTGGTCACACGTGATTCGCCACGCATCACTTGCACGTGTGGTTCGTCACGCATCAGTTGCAGCAATTGCGTTGCGTCCTTTCCTTACAATTGCCTGCTGCTGCTGCCGCCCTTGCCCAGCGCTGCAGGTAAGGAGGCAGGGTCGACAGGTTTAGGAATAAAAAACAAAAAGGAAATCTCATTCTATTATCGCAAAAATAAGGAATCGAAAGAAATCTTTACCACACTTTCGAATCATCAAGTTTGCATTGCGTTAAATCTCGCATCGCGTTGGCGGCAAGTTCGCCCCTGGATCGAGTCACGATTCGACTGATGACGAAACCGACTGCGCAAATGGAACAACTGAACGCACACTGGACAAGACCAATGAAGACGTCATTTCACATCACGTCAACAACCACAAGCGAAGCAAACACAACGCGTTTGTTTGTTGCGAATGGTGGTCACTTGCTCGAGTGCTTCATCGCATCGCTGTGTACCGCGGTACAACCAGCAAAAAACATGAGATCAGGCCTGAAATCGGCAGCAGTCGTTATGCGAAGAATCTGATTGGTCGCACAGTGTGCCGACGTCACGGCGCGATCATTGACCGGAACGAAATGCACTGTTACATAGTTTGCCGAAAAAGGTCCGCACCCTGGATAAGTCAACGAAGGTCGCATCCGCTCAAGACAAACCACAAGATGTGAACTGTATGAATGTTGAAAGTGGCAGAGATGAGCATTGGACTGGACTTGGATACGGACTGTGATGAATTTATATTGAAATGCGGTATCTTTGTTCTGAAAAGACTGCATGTTTAAAATTTTTTTGGTCTTAATTAGGACTTAGACTTTCCATTTCAAAATATTTTGGACTGTGGTTGGACTTGACTGAGTTTTAAAATATCAGGACTGGATCTGGATCGCAAAATTTGACAGTCCACTCATCTCTGGGAAGTAGCGGTACGACGCCCATCCATTCAGCATTATTGCAAACCGCTTTAAACCTTTGCCAGCAATTGTAACTCCTTCTGCACGTTCCGTCTCGTTCAAACACGAACCCGAGGAAATCGAGAGCGCTGTTTACCTTCGCGCATAAAACCACACAGTTAAAACGCAGTGCAGACACAGCGCTTGTAAAATTTTGCTAGAAACCAAACCCCGTAAAATGTACTAAAACAACACGAACTGGGCGTGCTCATCGACTGTGGCGAAACAAAGCATCGCGCGTGTCTCCGCAAGCGTCGCCAGATGTTCCTCATATGGGACAAACAAGTGAGCGGGGAGGGAGGGAGGGTTCACAAAACTACACAGAAGACCGCTCGTGAAACAACTACAGCAACACACACACGCATGCAGACCACAGGTACATAAAAGGAGACGGTGTTGCCGAGAATGCAATTTCCTAATCACTTCCTGCTGCTCTGTTGTTGATGCACCTTCCTTCCGGTGAAATGATTGAACAGACCGTTCTGCTTCTCACGGCTGTTCCTATGCCCGTACTGGTGGAAAGGTGGAGGTGGGTAGGGCTGGTGACCGCGGGCGCTGTTGCTGCTGGATCCAGGCTTATGTTTCAAGCCACGGGCAATCGCATAGTCGTGAAATGACACCATCACTTTCTCGGTCCTGTACCGTCTCGCGCGGACTGTCCGCAGAAAGGCGGGGGTGATTTCCGCCTGATAGCCCCCCTTGCGCAGCAAGTTTTCGACGGTCTGCCGCTGATTCCAGCCCTGTTCCTTGCTCACCTCGGGCAGGTAGGTCGCCGTTTTTCGGTGACCTCTCTCGTTGTTGAATTCGATGCGCAAGCCGTTCACGCCCACCTTCCAGTCGAAGCAATCGCGGCAATCTTGGAAGTCGGTCAAGAGCGAAACGGAGCAGTGCAGGTTGGCGAGCTCGTCCAGGCGCACCGGCGAGAAACGGCTGTCTTTCATTGAACTAACAATGGCGTACTCCCTGAGGCCCTCGTGAAGCGGAATCGGCGAAAAAGTACCGATACAACCGCGCAACTTCAGGTCCTTGCCGGTCTTCCACGTGACAAAGAGCGGGAAAGCCTGATTGGTGAACGTCGGGTCTCTGGGCGGCACGGCGTCGTGCAAATGGGAAAACAAGACATCGAAACAGTAAAAGCACATTTCGTTGCTCGCGACCGTGTAATGATAGCCGTTGGTCAAAGCGTCGGCGGTCGCGTGATTGTTCGTGCTGACGTAATCGTGCGCGTGATGCGAGGAGCCGGGGGAGGAGTTCATCGCGTACTTTTTCTTGCCGCAGCAGCCGGAAGCCATGTGACCTAAACCTAAGCCCTGATCCAGTAGCAGGCCATCGCTGACCAGCCTAAGCGAAAATCCTGCAAAACATAGAATTCGTTTTAAGTGCACTGCGAAGATTGACGCTTGCGATCACACACGAGTGGTTTAAAAGCACAAGACACAAAGTAGAGTTTTCACCGAGAGCTCTGTTTGTGACGTAGGACAATGAAAACATGTACGTCAAAACGCTTTTATAAACTGGCATTTTCTTGGGAAAACAGGTCAAAGTTGGTTGTTTACAACTGGGGGCGCCGGCCACTCTGCAAAGGATGCCAAAAAACAGTGCTAAAGATGTTTGTATGTATAGAATGATACGGCGAATTAATTCACAACAACGTCGGATTTAACCCACAGGGGATTATTTTCAAGACAGAATTGGCATTACAATAGAATTTCTGATCTTATAACGAAGTCTACTAGCATAGCAAAGAACGGGAAAAACAGTTGGGGGTAAACATTGCACTATGATTATTTAATCACGGCTGGCCGCAGAGGAAAAGGTTAAGGTCATGGACACATCGGCTGAACGAAGTCAAAATTCTGCGAGGCGATGGCAGTAAATACATGTCATGCCGCCACGGGCTCCCCTATAAGAGAGGGCATTGGCCGCTCGATCGAACAACACGCCTCCTGGTCGGAATCAATTCGCGACTTGCTTAACAATAACGATGTGAAATGAAACCTTGTTGGAGATTTCCTCGGAACGGAACACGCACCAGCCGCAAAAAAAAACACACGCAAAACACAGCAGCAGCAACACGCGTGTCGTGTGCATGAGCGGTGTGTTGAACTTGACTGCTCGACTAAAGAGGAGGACGAAAACGTCGCAGGGGACAACACTCGTTTAAAGCCTAACCCCAACGAAACTATAAGCACATTCCTGTTTGTTCTACGCTTCTTATAACGTCACCAGACGGGTGAGCGTTGCGTAACAAGCAATGACGTCATGAACAGTTCATGCCATAAGCACTGAAAATTTTTTGCGTGGCCTCGAAAATAGCTTTGAAAGTCAGGTCTTTGACTCGAGGGTGTTAGAAAGTTCGTTATGCAAAAAAATGTGATCTACATGAGGAAAAAACATTACTTTTACAACATCGGCATCGGCTGAACATACGAGCGTGATCTACGGTTTTTATTTCTTCAGGGAGAAAATCTCGAATATCATAGAAACCTGATTTCCACACGCGATTCAAATCGAAACCTGTTGCTCTGTGCTTTCCGGAGCTTAAGCGGGAAATTGCAAAACCACCTTGGTTCTGCGCGGTTCCTTCCAAAATAGATTTTGCGAACACATGAAAAACACGGCTGCGGTCATACTGAGCCATTTGCGGCCGTACAACAGTTCCGACACAGTGCTCGCGCTTAGTCAGTTCTTGAAACAAAGTTATTTTTGTCACAGACGAGCTGCTGTCACACTTGTGTAAATTAATAAAACGATCTCCGAAATTCGATTTCTAAGTTTTTATCTCGCTCAACTGCCTTCGTCTTCGTCTTCGTCTTCCCCGCACCCGCAGAAACAACAGTTTTCACAGCGTCGTTGTCGTTTGCTGCGAAATGCGTGACCCTGGCTTTACTCGAGGACGCGGTACAGCCGAGACCGCAGCGATCCCGCTTCAATACGGTTTTCACGGGATATTTCTGTCCTTTTCCAGTGGGCCCGAGTCCGCTCGTCTCATCCCAGCCTCCGCCTTGCAACATCCTGTAGCCTCTGTTGCTTCTTCCCAAGTAGAAGTGGGAGCTGGGGGGGGGAGGCTCTCGCTGGTACGCGGAAATGCGATGGGAAATGGAGCTGTGGTGGGGATTGGTCGCTTCTTCGCCCGAGGCCGTTGCAGCATAGCGACAACCGCACACGTCGCACCAAAGTTTTTCTTTCTTGACTTGTTTCAGCGCCAGTTCTAAAGTTCTCTGTCGAGCGATGTATTTGATCAGCGACTTGGAATGTATGAGCATGTGCGCGATCTCGCTGTTGCCACCCAGGTTCGCCAAGTCGTACGCGTCATAACCGCTATCGTCAACCTGGAAACGAGAATATTGACTTGGAAAACGTCCTGGCAGCAGGTGGTTGCTGGAAACACGACGCGAGCCAATTAAGCACTTCAAGTCTGCAAATGTACGCCGAAAGCTTTAAAATTTGAGATTTGTTTCGTATTGCTAACGATACAGAGTCTCAGTCAAGATGACGCTTTGAATCGACTAAAGTGGAAAAGACTGAAATTATGTGGAAGGTCATTACTAGTACAACCAATATTTTGACGCAAAAACTTAAAATTTTGACTTCATAATTTACAAATTTTGACTTTATTTTGACCTATCAATTTCCTTCGCTTGCAATTGAAACGCGGAATACAAAGCCAATAAAAGAAATCTAACCGTTAGGTTAAAGACCTTTTTGTTGTTGCAATGAAAGAAAAATCACTTGTGAGAAAGACCCAACGAAACCAAAGGCGAAAACCCGTAGACGAATATCAATACAAACGCACATGAGAAGTATCCAGTGTCAAAAAATCTGAAGCCATTCAGAAGGTTCTACATGGATATACTTTAACAGTAAGTACTACCACGCCTAGCGTACTTACAATCGTCCAGTAGTGGCAAAACAACATTATTACGTCAGAAGTTGCAAACATTCCAATGTTATGTCAGAATTTTAACTAAACTTNCAAAAGCATGTCAACANCTGTTGTTCTGGTTTTAATCGACCAAATGAAAAAAAGCTGTGCTGCAAGAAATTTTGACCCAACGATAAATTTAGACTTTTANTGACTTTTGGTTGACCTNGTCATTACGTAAATCCGGCCACCTCCGTATTGGGGATAATACCGGATTTGAAACGTAGACTACTACTTCTGAACTACTAAAAAGATGCACGAACATCATTTTTCGCAACGCCTTTTAGCACCACGTAGCTGAGGTAGTGTTCTGTCCACAGCGGCAAAGCTTGTTTGGTGAGTTCAGCAAAATACTCACCAAATCTTTCCACTGCGCTCCGTTCACCAAAAGGTATAAAACAGCATCACTGTGGCCGCCATATGCAGCCATCATCAAAGCAGTCCATTTGTATTGATCGGTCGAGTCAATGTCGACCAGTCTGCTGGCAAGAAGTGTTTGAAGCTCAAGCAGCCAACCGTTTTCGGCAGCCTTAAAAAATTTGGTTCTGGCTTGTGCGGGAGAGGCTCCGCTTGCCGCTTTCTTCACTTCTGGCTTTCTGTCTTCATTCGGTGAATCGGACTTCCGCTTTAAGCATGAAGCCTGGGTGTGTTGGCTGTTTAGACGTAGCTGTGGTTTTGATTCAGTGTGATTTGTTCCTGGTTCTTTCAATATTTTTTCATAAATATCACGCGCTTCTCTGCCGCTTAGTGGCTGGGACGATTTCCCCTTTTTTGGATGTTCCTGAAGTTCATCTGAAGCTTGATCGGTGCCTCGGATGAAAGTAACTGGCCAAGTCAGCAAATTTGAATTTTTGTTCAGTGCTTTCATTATTATCCAACCATCATCACCTCTTAATTGACATTAATGTGCTACACACAAATTTTACTCACATTAATGTACTACACACTAATTTTACTCGAACCTGAAAAACAACGCAGCGCTGAACGCAACCCACACAAAGTTATGAGCCAATCAGAGTAACGACAAAACACTGCATTGCCTGACAAAGACGTTATTTACTCAGCAAAAGGCGTTAATAAACCGTTTGCAACCTGAGAAATACCGTGTAAAATATAGCAGCGCATACAAGAGTACTTCCGACGTATTTACCACCTCACCACTATTTCGATGAAAATGCACATTAGAACATCTAGTATGCGCGAAGTCAGTATGCGCGAACAATGTGGTCTAAAACAATGATGGGGCGTAGCTCATATCAACAGACCAAGAACATTTGATAAGGAAATTTATGAATTGTGGAAATGCCTTTCTAAACGGTGGCATACACGCTACTGACAACAAGCATAGTTTATCAACGATTCTTTCCAGAAGTGGATGGTCTCGATTTAGTGACTTTTTGCGAATCAGCGTCAGTTTTTTCTTCTTTCTTATTAGCATCACCGGCTTCATCGACCTTCTTGCTCTTACCATCGTTTCGCTCAGCATTCCGTGTTGACACTTTGTTGTTAATCAGGTTGTGCAGCGCGATCACCGAACGTATGAGACACGACAAGTAAACTACGAGCATCTGATCGTTGGTTTTCAGATAAAACGCTTTGCTGAATTCCGCCAGGTTAACGTCGGGAAGGAGGTTGAAAATATCTTGCAGCTCGTACACGATCGTGTGATTGATGGGTAGCTTCCCGGCAGCGACCTGTTCCAGGTAATTCTTGATCTCGAGCAACTTGGAGCCTAGTCCACGAATTCCTTGAAGCTGATTGGTTATCCTTTGCGACAGAGTTCCAGCTGTCACGTTGTGGATGTCGCGGAGCAGGTGCTCAACTCCAACCTCCTCTGCTTCTTCGGCGTCAATTTCAGTAGGCAAGTGGTTAAATGTCTTCGTTGTTGGAGTGCCATCGTCGTGTACTTCTTCAACAGCAACATACGCTTCGGTTGGCAAACCCAGCTCTTTCGGCTTGGCATCAATGATGACCAACACCGAGTTGGGGTTGTATCTCTTGAGAAGGTCGTTGATGCTGATGTCGTTGGAACACAACCTTGGTCCAGTGTGGTACCAACCGACAATTCTCTCCCGGGCGTTAACCTTCTTGAACATAGCCGCCATGTTTTCCAAGTAATCATGATCTAGAAACCAAACATCGCGTTCCCGTGGATCTTCGTCAAACGGCACAGCAAAACTGTTCGAAATGTCCAAAATTCGTTTTCCTTCAATCAACTTCGGTTGGCCCAAAAGCACGCCGACGACCCTGTTTTGACTTCCGACTTTGCCAATCCTATTGAAATGGTCAACAACACTGAGAAGCACGAGAGGGTGAACAACAACTTTATCAACAGGTTTAGCAGGCACACTCATTATTTTTCCTTTTGCGTTTATCCCTCAGTGCTAACTGCAAAAAAACAGACACATGTACTGTAAACCATGGAGTTTAAATAATATTTAAAAAAACGTAACCATAGCATAAAGCAGTGGTGCTCAACCTGGGGGTTTACGGGATGATTTCCAGGGGTTCTTGGATGGCATTTGAGTTTTCATGTAGTGCTATTTTTTACTATCCTGTGCGAGGAAAATGCATGCCGATTGAAAACTCCAGGTCGATTTTTCCTGATCTTGCGTTATTGTGATGCAGCAATGTGTAATCTACGGCTTTGCCAGCTAACCTGGGGGTTCGGGTTATTGTTTTATGACTCGGGGGTACTTAACAAGAAAAAGGTTGAGAACCCCTGGTATGAAGCATAAAAAATTATGACACACAGTGTTAAGTTTATACAGCAAGGACCATCATACCTAAACATATTTATTTGTGACTACTACACCTCTGTCAATGATAAGTCCAACATGCAGCCAAACTTTTTAAACTTTTATATAAATGACAGATAACTATTCACAAATATGCTTACAAAAGGTACTTCAGCTACATTCAACCCTACAGAAAAATCATTCATGGGAGAAGATTGTAAACATTACAAGTCCTGGAAAGTTGAAACTACAAAAAAAACTTGCCCACAAAACTGTTTTCCATTGGTAGAAGCGCTGATTACACTGCAGGAATGTCAACCGACACAACTGTCACTGTTGCAATGCCATACTTATCAAACAAAATTATCTGCCCTCAGTGGCATTACGAATGTTTTTCTTTCAATTCAGAAAGTAATTTATGAAACAAACTCATGCAAATTTATGAGATTTTGAACACAATATAGCAACATGTGCTCAAAGCTAATGTCAAATTGTTGCTAAATTTGCAGCTTTCATTTTTCACAAAAAAAACACGGCACCTTTGTTTACCCTGTCTGCTAAAAAAACAAACTCAATTACAATCTGAAGAAAATGAAGTTTTTGCTTCAACCAAGTTTTCTTGAATTTTAATAATCACAATTATGCCCTATTTTTTTTGCTGAGACATTTCGTTCAATTGTCCTATAATAGTATTAAAACTTGCCCAGGGTTTCCACACATTAAAAAAAAATCATTCTCCATACTTTTTTATTACCTTTTCAACACCACATTAAAAAAGTTCACTACCATTACTTCTCTTAATTTTTCGAAAATCTTAATCATGAAGCTCAATTTTGCACATTTTATAACACTGCTTAAATAATAACCTGCTTTGTCTTCAGCAAAATTCTGCTCAGATGCTTCAAATCTCTTCTAAATTTAGAATTTCCATACTTTTTCAATACTTAATACATATTTTGGGCAATTTCAATACTTTTCCAAGGTCTTGAACACCAGTTTTTAAATTACAATACTTTCAATACCACATGGGAACCCTGCTCGCCATAACAGTATTTGATAGTCTAGCTTTTCAAACATTATGACCAAAATAAACCTAGGTGAGGCCCATAAATAGCCAATGGTGCAACCAACCTAACGAAAGTGGGTCTATCATGGAAGCAGCTTTACTATCACTTTTCAGAGTAAATCCAGTAGCAGCGTTAAACAACACCAGGTCATTAGTTATATTTTGACGCAGGTACCTAATGGATGCATACATCACAGTACAAAAGCACATGGGTAGTGTAGCAATCATTCAATTATTACACAAGCTCTTGCAGCACACCAAAATGACATGCTGCATCCTTCAGACTGCCTTTTGGCTGAGTTGCACACATGGTGACAATAAGGTGGGAACAAGTTCAGTTATTTAATAAGCTAGACGGCTTGGATGAAAATTTGACAAAGCTCCTCAACCTGTGACCTGCAGGCCAAAAGTGGCCCAGGAGGTTAAGTGTTAAAGCCCACGAAAAGGTCCTGATTTTAAAGCAAGCATTACAATTTTAAAGGGTATAGGCAATCCACCATGGGTGACCAGTGAGTTGTCTAACCCGCAGAGATTGACACATGCAGCTGTGGCCCATGGACCAATCTGGTTATGTGCACTTGGCCCAGCAGTGCTACATGGTTGCACACCCCTGCTCTACAGAACTGCATCTGTGGAGTGTTGCTTATCAGGATTGAGATTGATACAAAAACCCTTGTGAAATCACTGTGAAAAAGAACACTTTAGTGTAATAGTTAAAACAGATTCAATTCTGCAAATGATAAAAAGTACACAAGTCAGACCACTTGCCAATACCCAGACGAAGCAAAAAAGTCTTAGTCTCATCTTTACACTTGTCCCAAAAGATTACCCAATTCAAATCACCACAAAAAATGTATCTGAGGTATAACAAAAGGTTTTTACATTTATTGGTAAACAAGTAATTTAAGTGCACAATCAAACTTATGTATAACAATGTCTCAAGTATAACTGCTTCAGGTCACTTTTTTCCAAAGAAACTTAAGGCCTAAGTCAGAAATATAAACTATTTAAGACTTGTCAAGTACTTTTCCAAAAGGATATTTACAGTTTTAATTTTTTCAGTGAAACTGGTAATCACCGCATTTTTCGGACCATAAGGTGCAGTATTGAAAATTGAATGCTAGCTGTTCTTTTTTCATACATAAAGCACATTAAATGAAGCGAAACTTTGATAAGTCAAACTGTATTCAACTCTTTCACAATAACTCCCAAGTGCCAGAGTTGCCACTGGGATTTTGATGTCATTACATACAAGGGCGTTTAATCTGTCACACATGCCTAATCCATTAGACATGAATACAATAAAATAAAAGTTGTGCTAATGTTTGATTCGGTGTGCGCCAATGTAGTCAGGAACCTCGCAGAGTAAAACGATCTGTGGTATGTGCTAGCCACTCTCAGAACCAAATGCACTGCTCCTTGCAATTGTTGTTGGTTTATTACATAACACGACGGTCTGTTTACAAAAAAAATCCTAACTAGCAATCAAATAAATAGCACCATTACCACATACAATTGGTTCTAGATGAGAAAGCACAACCAGATTCACACATAAGGTGCACCGCATAAGCCACACTTTCAATTTTTAAGAAAATTAAACGATTTTAACACTTTGGCGTCCGGCCGCTTTTGGGAATATCCGAGAAAAAAACACCAAAATGCACGTGGCTTTACGCAGGAATTTCTCCGGTCCGGTATACGCTACTGACCCAGTAAAAGTCTCAAAAGACGCGGCAAGTCTTGTAGCTTGCACTCAAAAAAAAATTTTTGGTTGGGGTTGCGGATTTTTTGTGAGTGACGTCAAAAGTAGAGGTCCTTTAAGGCCACCTTGGCCCACTTTTCCTGGCCCTGGGCGCCAACCGTTAGATGGTAGTATTTCACTGAAGTTTTTATTGAAAACTAGGCTACAATCCAAGTCTTTTGAAACTTTGGATAACCTGCTGGGGTTTCAGGTTCAAAAGTTATGATCTGAAGTAATAAAAATACTTGACTAATTAGATAATCAATTAATTTGTTTATTTTAGATCGTAACGTTTGAACCAGAAATGCTAGAAAGTTGATCAAAGGCTCAAAAGACTTGGACTCGAGCCTAGTTACCACTAAAAACTTCAGCGAAATACTTTGGCCTAGCGGTTGGACCCTAGGCCTGGAAACATGAGCCAAAATGGCCCCAGATTACTTCACTTATGACGTCACTCACAAAAAATCCGCAACCCCCAACCAAAAAGTTTTTTTTCGAGTGCAGACTAGAAGACTGGCCGATCTGTTTGAGCCCTTGAACATCTCTCTAGCGTAATCGGCGGAGGAGCTATGGAGTTAATAGGGCAACCGAAAACTGCTGGTTTTAGGCCGAAATCTAGGTACGAATATATCGCATGCCGGCTCTCAAAGTGTTAAATGTGCCTTATGGTTTGAAAAATATGGTAGTTATTGTTTACTCTACTTTGAATTTTTAATTTCTTTCCCTGAAATACAAAAATCTTTCATTTTGTCATTTATACCACCATATGTGAAAAAGAGGACTTGTGGCTTGAAAAATGACTTGAAAGCACAGGACATGCCAGCAAATGGTAACTCTACACAGACTTGACTTGCCCCAGTCAAAAACTTAGTTGTATTGAACTAACTCAAAAATTGTGACTTATATCTAACCATAACCACTTCAACAAGACCAGCACATCCAGTTCAACAAGACCAGCATACCAACAATGAGAAACAAATAAGTCAGCTCAAATCACCAGAAAACTTTGTTCAGTAAAATTTAGGTCTATGAGAGCTCATATCAATGAGTGAATCCAATTGAGGATGGATTGTATTCTTTTGTTGATGACCAAAACACCAATAGGTGGTACAAAATTGCACTTTTACCAATTCAAAACCACACTAATAACCTCATTACTTTTGTGTTGGACTCCAGTAGAGTATGCACTGACTTTTCTCAACACTTTGAGCCGGCGTACGATATATTTGTACTTCAATTTCGACCTAAAAAACAGCAGTTTTTGGTTGCCTTACCAACGCCCTAGCTCCTCCGCCAATTGCTCTAGAGAGCTGTTTGATCGACTTTCTAACATTTCTGGTTCAAAAGATATGATCTAAAATAAACAAATTAATTAATTATCCAATTAGCTAATTAGTCAAATATTTTTACTAGTTTAGATCATAACTTTTGGACCTGAAACCCCAGTAGCTACATGCGAAACTCTATGTAAATGGTTGCACGATCCATGACAGAGAATTCAGATTCAAATAAAGCCATAAATTGCCTTGAAAATTAATGGATATTGGGTATCCTTGTTGAGCAAGAAAAACACCGCAACTCACGCCACAGTTACAGCACACATTCTAACACTTTTCCTCTGGATAACCAGCGTGCCTCAGCATGAAACATAACCCCATTATGTCTGCTATCATGGCTTTGCAGACTTCTGAAAACTTTCAATGCTTCTTTGAATGTGAGAGGATGAATTTCCCAATTTTTTGACATCCTCAAGAACAATCTCCAGGCCTGACCTATGGTTATATTATTAAACTAACCTCTAGCTACAGATGCTCAATCAATCATGCAGTGAGTTGAAACCTAGGTTTATTTTCCCTGAGATATTTCGGTCATTTTTCCAAAACAACTTCAAAATTTTCGGTCATTTTTTATTTTGGGACGTTTTTGTATGACTGAAAATGGCATTTACGACCAAATTCACTAACGTTTTTTTCGGTCATTTCAAAACAACTTCGGTCTGTGACCGATAAATCACCCAAAAAACACATTGAAACACAGCCAAGGAAATGTTTTTGATTTTTCGAACATCCGCATTAGTAGTGTGTTGCATGGCTGCTGCTCCGTTGGTAGCAACTGCCTTATACTTCATCCAATCAAAACCATGTTTTCAATGAACTGATTCAATTTAGCGAAGATGGCTTGAGCAGTTGAGCAAACTCCAACGTTAAGACAGCACAACTTGACAATGGTTTTTGTTTCCTGATTGGCAAACCTACAACACAAAATCAACTGAACCTCTTCTGACATGTCTGTTGTTTCATCAAGCTACATACCAAACAACCAGTCCCGTCACCACGGGGGGCTTATCCCTCCCCTAACAGAGCTTCAAGCTCCCCCAAATTGAATTATGTAGCACTATAAATCGGTGGAGTTTTTATAAAATTTCAGAATGTAAAGCCCCCCCTTAACAAACGTAAAGCCTCCCTATTGAAAACTTTCTGGCGACGGTTCTGCAAAAAACTGAGCTTTCTTCAGCTTGTCTTGAAGTTGTTTCAACCAATCTTCTGAAATATGAACACAAACACATCCATCTTTAGTTGTATTGCTTAATAGTGGAATTTTTCTTACTTTGGAAAAGGCTTTTTTCCCCATCGACAATGACTTTCTGGAGATGTTTCAAAGAATGACTTTGACTTATTTTGATGAGTAGAATGCTGTGAGCTCACATGTTTTAGAGATGTCCTGGAGCCGAATTACTTTTATCAAATACGGTTGTATAAAATAGGAAATGCCCTGAGGGATACGGGTTTAGCATTTCTTCTTTTGTGCAACAAAACCCATACACGATGCAGGCATCGCTCCATTTGTGCTTCTTAACAATGCAACCCTTTTTCTCTTGAATAAGTTTCTTTATAACTGTACACTGCTAAATCTCGATCTTACATCCGGAAAAGTGGGCTATGTTGCACTCAGCAAGTGACTTGCTGACATCCACACTCTCACTTGGTTCACTGCAGTATTTCCTTTATAGTTACTATGCTCTTTTTGACAACTACCTTTCGCTACTAAATTTTCCTTTAAGAAATTGCGCATGTCAATTTTCTTTGAGGATCAACAACCTACTGCAATACCTATCAAAAGAATAGGATGATAACAGCTTAGAATTTGAACTGAAAAAGTGCGAAGTTAAAATTAGCATAGAGATTATTCACTTCCTCTTGGTTATTAAGCTCTCGCTTAGCTCCAGCTAACTGCTTGAAAAGTAATGTGGAAAATACTGTTTTGAGTCTTACTACAAAACAATAATCATTGCAGAGAAAAGCATAGGTGGTACATTACCTTACAAAAAATTCAAGCTAGAGCAATGGTTCCCAAACATTTCTTGTCTGCATACCCTCGAATGTTGCATTTAATGAAAAAAGAAGAATACATGATGGTCATCTGATCAACATTACAAACAAACAGGTGAAAAATGACAGACAATGCACACGACCCGATAGATACAGTTTTAAAAAATGTGAAAAATTAACACACTGTGCTGGAGCAAAGGATATATGTGGGACAATTGACTGTTTTTGAAGAGCACACATCTGGTACACCCCTGTACACCCTATGAAGTTGGTACACCCCTAGAAAATTCTGGTTCACCCTGGGGTGTACGATGCACCCGGTTGACAAGCACTGGACTACAAGACTGACCGATCTGTTTGAGCCATTGAACAGCTCTCTAGAGCAAACGGCAGAGGAGCTATGGTGTTGGTAAGTCAACCAAAAACTGCTGTTTTCAGGCTGAAATCTAGGTATGAATATATGGTACACCAGCTCTCAAAGTGTTAAAGGTAAAAAAACCTGGCAGTGAAGGTGTTAAGCTGCACCCATTGTACATGACATATTGAAGATAATTTCTAAATTTTCTAGTCAAAATTTAATCCCTTTTGACATTTTATTTAGTCATTTGACACGATGAGGAAAGCAGACAACATTCTAAAGTTGATGCTGCATTAGATCACATGTAAATGCTGCAGGTGCTGGTTAAAAACAAGTTTTAATGTTTGGGTATTAATACCTTCTAGTATACTTTTGAAACTTTGTGATGAAATCTTCCACAAAGAAATCTTCTTTGCATCCAAAAGATAATGCCTATCTCAAGGCATATAAATAACTTATTTTCTGATTGAAATATGCAGATGTGTTTTCTGATGTGTGAAAAAAGGTGTTATCTAGATCAGTGCTCTTCACCTTCTTGTCATCTCGGAACCCCTGATATACTTTCGCATTTGTCATGGAACCCCCATTAACAAAATTTAAGAAGGATGAATAACTTGTGAGAAAATCAAACATTTCATTACAAGACACCAACAAATAAACAGTTATCACAGAAGTTAAAAATCAAGAAATTTAATGACTCGGTTGTTCTTACATTTATGGAATGTAGCTGCTACATTCAGAATTTCGTCATTCGGCAAAAAGAACTCGTATCAGAAATATGTTTCGTCACATTTTCTAACTTTGGCAATTGAATTACATTTGGTCCGCTTCGGATTAGATGCTTCTTTTACATTTGAACTACATTGCTCATTACCNTCCACGCCTACGCTGTGGTTGTTATTTCGCTTCACACAAGAAAATATGCTGTTTTGCTTCATATGGCTTGACNAAATGGTAAAAAGTTGGGTTCACACTGTTTGAACTTCATTCCCACAAAAGTTGAAGAGCAGCTCTAGTCTATGACTCAGTCTACTCTCTACTAGACTTACAGGCTGCGTCAGTGATGCCAGGTTATTTTTTAAAAACAAGCAAATTTGCAAAACAAGCCTAAAATGGGGAATTTAACAGGAAAACAAGCCCAACACGTGTTTGGCAGGAAAGTTCAAAAACCATAAAACCAGTAGGTTAGTTAAATGCAAAAACAGGGAGGCAAATCCAAAAGAACAAGCCCAAAATGAGCAAATTTACACAAAAACACGCCCAAATTTCGTTTTGAGCAAACTGGCCATGAAATTTGATAAAAAAAGCAATCCGCAATACAGAAATCTGCAAAAAACAAGCCCAAAAAACAAGCAAATTTTAATCAAAACAAGC
>JGI24158J21664_10006209_pt1 | contig 15725 bp, 13 predicted proteins | sample Ectturendosymbi3_FD_21664 | JGI IMG/M metagenome (IMG submission 21664)
CACAAAATATTGATTTTTACAGGCAAATGTAATGAAAGTCAATTTTATTGTTCAAAACCTAAGAAATCTTCTTCGTCGGAAGAAGGAAGTTCGTCTAAAGTACGCTTTTATCCCGCGAGTTTATGTTGAATTTTGACAGGGACATGATAGCGCCCTACTTTCACCCATTGCCAAATGGCATTTGCGGTTCGACTGGATGACTGAAATTCCGGTGATAGCTCATGCGAAAACTTAGTCCCTCTGGGTATGTTGCGCGTATAAGCCGCAGGCAAACTACAGGCCATATTCCAGGTAAAAAGTGCGGCTAACAAGCGAGTATATACGGTACGTTTCGTGGGTCTTTTCGGTGTTGTTGCTTTTGTATTTCGTGTTTTAGGATGCTGATCCATCACCGCAATGATTTAAGACACGGTGTGTTGAAAGAGAAACCTGGCGCAGACGATTTTTTTTCGTTGGTCGACTCGGCGTCTGGATTTAAAGTCGTACGCGAGCGAAGTATCGTGGGGGAGGGGAGCTTTGGTAAAAAGCGCGATCGTTGCCTTCCTTTACAGAACCACATCGCCCTACCCATCACCTTCTTTGTGGCCGCCGCTTTTCTGGTCATCATGGCCGTGTATGCGGCGCCCAAGGAGTGCCTGATTGGCGTCGCTATTGTCCTGTCCGGCATCCCTGTGTATTTGATAGGGGTGCGCTACCAGCACAAGCAACCAAAATGGATGGATAAGGGAATGAGTGAGTTTGTTTGCTTCCATTTTTGTGCAAATATGTGGTGTTCAGTTCTTGCTATTTCAGCAATTTGCATTGAATCACCGTCTAATTTGCTGTGTTAACATCACGTGTGCTGTGTATAATTTGCATTAAATCCATTGTGTAATTGCCCGTGTTAACCGCTTGTGTGCCGTGTAACTTGGAATAAATCATCGTGTAGTTCACCGTGTCGAAAATAAATGCGCGTCGTCGGAATTGTGTTACGTGTGTGCGCCCGCTCACAGCACTTTCACGCACTGCACCATCGTCACGAAACATCCAAACCACGAATGTCCAAAAGACGTTTCCACGTGTGACCGTGGCCCATGCTGTAGGTTGATGGTTCACGTCTCGAGGCACACTTTTACGTTGTGTTCCGCAGCAGCAGGTTTTGTTGCCTCACAAATCTTCAAACGATGGAGCATCTGTGACGGTTACAATGCTTTCACCGTGGGCCATTTCGAAATCAGTAGTATATGTCGCAAAAACGACCGTCGTATCAAACAAAATAACTGATATATGTACAGGCGTTAATACATATTAAATTTTACCACTGTCAGGTTAAATTATATCAGGCCAAGTCGCTCCGATGATGGAAGGCCATAATTATTTTAATTGTGCAGTAATTAGCTTTGTGTTTCTATTTTTATGCAAAAACCTATTTCTGGTCCATTTAAACATGAGCAACAAGTAATTTCCAGCTTTGGATTCGTTCTTATCACTCGTGCAAGTATTGTCTACTTGCTGGTCTAAACGTTTCTTATTGCTACGACCAAGCTGCATTGTGAAGTGTGCGAACACCATCCGCCAGAATGGCCCGTCAAGCCTCGAATATATTATTGGGGTTAAAATAACTATTTAAGGCATCGCAAACAGAGTGACAAAACTTGGTTTGTTTTCATGACTCTCCTGAAGTAGCTTGCGTTTCGCAGCAGGATTCATCGCATGTTTTCTTAGATTTGTTTAAGTGTTCACCGCGTTTCGATTTAAAAAGAACATGGAGAAGAGCATTAGCACCAGTGCAAATTAACAAAAGATGAGAGTACAGAGTTTTTTCTGCCTTCGATTTTGTGTCACAGAAAAGCACAACGCAGTATTCGAAGGGCGTCCATACGTCTAAATCAGTGCTCTGCAAAGCGACAGTGAAATAGCAAATTCCGATACATTTATCAGTCATTTACAGCTGGCCCTGTGCGCACACGCATTACCGGGAGAAATTGCTTGTTGGAGCTTTATTTAACTGGGTGTCTTACAAATGTAGATGGAATTTCTTCCAAAATTTCTCTGGTCTAAACGCGAATCAGATATTTTGTCAATATCGACCGTTTCCGTTGCTGCGTCACGCCGTACACGTAATGGCGCCTCGGGGCGTCATCACGATTGTTCCTGGACGCGTCGTCGCTTTGAACTTGCAGGACCACTACGTTGTAGAATTACTTCCGCGATCGATCAGTTTTTTTATAACGCCCTGTTATTATCGAGCCGCAAGTCAAGCACATGCGCTTGAACCATGTTGTCGTCGTTTGTCGCGCAGTAGCAAATAACACAACGATTCAGACGAAATGACGCTGTTTGATGACGAACGCCTCCATCTCCGTCAGGTGCTCAGCAGTTGTTATGATTCGAATCGATGCAGTCGTCGCTCCTGCTTCGAGCCAACTGACGTCTTTGCGTGGAATTAGTGGTTAAAGCAGATTCACGGGAACAACCATGTGCTTTCCCCCGCCGCCGAACAAAAGGCTGCAGGCACACGTTTTATTCGCAATGAACAAGCGCTGGAAATATCAGCGTGTGACGTAACTGTTGCTCTCTCGATGTTCACGGCAAACAAAAGTTCGGCTCAAATCGCAGTGCTGAAGACACCGCGCAGTACCTTTGGCCGCCATTTCCACATGCTGCATAATTATCTGACCGTTACTGTCTTTGCGTCAATCTAGGAAGAATGACTCACACCATGCAGATTATCCTCGAGGTCATTTTCCAGGAGGCCCAGTAAAAGATTTTCACGGTATAAACGGGCGACCGTCTGCTCATCGGTGTGCCGATGACGACACATATTATTTAGCCCGATTGTATATGCACGGTGGAGGGCTGTTTGGTGAATGCTAACGTTGCATGTGGCATGCCGCAAGTGGTAACTTGTAGATTTAGAGAGGATTTGTTATTTATTTCTTAAGTTCGTGATTTATTGGTAGCGGCTGTGTCTTAGTTATATGCGTTCGCACGCAAAACGCGATGTTTATTTTTCTGCTGTTTTGCATTTTTTTGCAAGTATGGCTTCTTTTTTTCTGCTACAGTATCTTGCTTATAAATGCGCCAAGCCACTGGGACCATGTGCATGTGGATAGACGCTTGGTGGGAGAGTGAACGGAAAAACATTTGCCCAGATACAATTCCGCTGTTCAGATACTGTGCAACAACTTGCAGTGATACCAGCCTTTAAATTTAAATTTGCTCCATTCATTTTAACTCGGATATATAGTTCGCCTAACCTGACCTTGTTTCAGCACACGTTAATTAATTTACCAGGTAGCGAAGTTACGTTTCGTTGCCATGGACGCGTATCTTTTGCCCCGTCAGTAGTCAACCAATGACCTACTTTCCATGCTTGCGGCGCAGAGCCGGTCTAATACGCTTGCGTTTAAGACTAAAAGTTATTTGAAGATTTTTGATGCAACCGAAGAATTTTCGACTGCATTGGTTTTATCCGTTGTGTTCACCAGGCTGTGAAATCGCGCGACTGCCAATTTCTTTTTCCTGCCCATCGCTCCGGGAAATCACGCCTGAGTCAGTTTCCTTTCCAGTTTCATCAAACCGGGGTTTCATTAGCTTTTCGTGCTCTGCGGGTGGCAGTGTGCGTTGTTGGCAAAAACTTCTTCCGACTCGCACCCAGCATGAATCTGGTGTCGTGCCGGTTCACTTTTTCCTGTCCAAGGATGTGGACTGCATAGCATACCCTTTCAAACTTTTCTTAATACCCCCCGCAGCCTTGCTTTGTTTTGAAACTGCACCCCACTGTGCCAAGAACTGTCTACCCTATGCTCCGTCAGAATGATGAGAGTTGCGTGTATAGTCTTCGGGCAGAAACAAAATCGATTGACTTGGTTTGCACATGTTGCAAGTTTTCGCTCGAGCTGCTGCTGGTTCTTCGCTGCCAGAAAGAAGCAAATTATTTTTTTAATCTTAATGTGCTATTCTTCATGTCAGCTTGGCTCCCCATTTGGTGAGGGGCTTACGAGTTTTAGCCAGTCCTTTGATTTGCCACCGTAGTATGCACAACGATGACAAGCAAACTCAGTTCAATTTTATTTCGAAAAGAGATTCGGTCTTGCCTTATCAAGACGGGAATGTAGGTNGATTTTTCTTCCTCCAAATATCTTTGTATTTATAAGAGCGGGCGGGTGGATTTTGTGATGTGATTTCTAGATACCTTGCAATGCTCTGTTTTAAATGTAACTGGAGACCACTTCGACTCCTTAGCCTGATTTTTTCAGTTGTGGTCGTGACCCCAACAGACTACCTTACTAAGTAATGCGAGAAACATTTTTTGAATTTGAATAATTTAGAGATGCAGATATATAGTTCACGTTGTTGGCAAGTTATATCGGCATTCAACTCAGATCTTCCACAAAGAAAAAGAAACGGAACTTAGTTGAAACCTTGTATTTGGGCTTTGTCGTTGATATCTTTTTTGCTTTTACAAACAACGGAACTCAGACTTTGTACCCTGCTGGGAGGGAACAGAAATGGCTGTTGGTCGTAAATGGTAACCATTTCTTTTGTTCTTTTTTTGGAAAAAAAAACAAAACAACAAAATATTTAAAACATTGTGGGGAATGACGAAATTGAAGCAATATCAAAACGCACGTTGGAGTTAAAAGACGTTAGGGAAAGTTTTCGCCTGGCTTGTTAGTTTATTTTTAAGTGCCGCATATGTAATACAGAGGTTCCCTTCTGGCATAAACGCCTCGCATGCTTCTGCGCTTGTGATTGATATCTTCTGCGTGGAATGTACTCGAGAACAGACCCGGTTTAACCTGTACCTTGGTTGGTGCGACGTTTCTTCGATGCGAACGCATGCACGCGTTTCATTTGCGTCTGTATAGTGCTCACGGCTGCAGACTGCACGTGCATGGCTGATTGTTGTTTTTTTTCAAACTGCTATTTGTTGGAACAGGCGCGCGCAAGTACCTGTTGTCTGGCGCGTCAGAATTCGAGCTGCGTAACGTGTCAGAGTCGAAAGCTTTCATCCGAATGAGATGATGTTATAGCATGACGTTTGAAATGAAGCGAGAACTAATTTTGGCTCGGGCGAACACCTGTTGTTTTAGCTTACGTTTCATTTAAATTCCTGTAACTTGCAGAAAATTTTGTCGATTAAGTAGGCTTTACCTTTTATTTGGATCGAGTTGTACAACCTATTGGCTTTCATTAAATTGTATTGATATCGATGCTCTTCTAGCTGACTGTAACAAATGCGCCGTGTCCGGTCTGTGAGTGGCACTATCTGAATAGCTTGTGCACTCGGACGCTGCAGATGTTCATTGGATAAATTAGAGTTTGTTTTTGTTACGAAGCAACAGTTTTTTCCCACTGACCGGGTGTACGAGCTGCTTCCTGTTTGGAAATCTGTCCAGTAACACTGTTGGATTTGCAAACAAAGCCGATCTTTGTAGAAAAAAGAGAAATATTGGACGTGGATACATAACTGAAACGTTTGCCCAACGCAGTCTGACGCTTCAACAGCTTGTCTTCTTGTTTCTCTGAATCGTCGCCATGTCTTCGCGGCTATGAACGCATACCGCGACCAAGCGGCTTTTAGTGTTTCTCATTGTTTTGTTTACACAAAACCATTGTTTACAGACAAGGCTACGATTGTCGTCCAGACCTTGCTGGAGGTCGTTTTTCAAGAAGATTTTTCGAAATAATCATCACACGTGTGAGTAAAGTCGCGCGCCGTGCAGTGGCGCGTATTGCACGGCTCCTCTGCAGCGACCTCAATTGGACGTGACGCGCGTTGCAAAAATCCTCAGAAGATAGTTTCAATCTGTGTTTTTTGTGCTTGATCGCTTGTTTTTAGCGCTTGAATGGCTTTATACTGTGTTTGTTAATTATGTGCGTCAAATATGTCTCTTTTTCATTTGAACATGTAAACGGACGGAAAGTCTTAAGAGAAAGTACCCCCACTCATTTTCAACTTGATTTTTTTGTCATGGGTGCGCAGATTGCTTGAAATTTGCCATTTGCAGATTTTTTGCTCATTGTAACGCTGTCGCAATCAAATTTTCGTTGGGAGCTTAAAAGGCGATAGAGAAAAAGATGGTTTGTGGCGCAAATCTTGGCTGGTGCGAAGACTTGTGCATTGCAAAGCGAAGTTTTTAAAAAGTATTCGACCTTCAGCGTTTGTATCATTCGTCGTAGTTCCTCATGCCAGCATTTTGATCTCTGTTGTCGACTTCCAGCGTTCATGGACAACCAAAGAAAGCTCAGGTCTTCACAGCTCGAACTGCTCTATTGCCGTTGCGATTATTGACCGCGTGGCGGAAACTTTTTTTAATTCAAGCTGTTGACCGCTCGCCAAGCAGTGCAGTAAATTCCTTGATGTGTGCCGAAGCGCAGCGCACTTCTCGCCTGTTAAAGTAATCCTAATGCGTCTCAAGACAGGGTAACGTGCATGTGTGAAAAGCTTCGCACGAGCACCATTGTTTGCATTTGCAAAATAAGGATATTGGGCGTTGAATACTGCCTTTGATGGCGCCTGTTTCCTGATGGCCAACGTGCCGGAGACGAACTTTTATTGCTGATCTGTGCCCTTTTTTGACGCCGAAGTAGCCGCATTGTTTCGTGCAAGGCGGTCTGCGATGGTGACTCTCGCGATTCGCATCGCGCGCGGTCCCTACTCAGCGATCACTTTTTGCGTGATTCAAAATTTTCGGTTCGAAACAAACACGTACCAGGCTCTCGTGCGCAAAAAAAACTGTGAATCTCGAATCCAATAAGATCACGACGCTCCGCTTTCGTCGACCGTGCCTCAAGCGTCTCGGGCGCCGAACTGTGATCGCGGAGTTCTGCGTTCCTCGCATTTTCCGCTGCGATTTCGTTATTCGCTTGTTCGCCCGTTTTCGTGTACAGCCTCGCTCAAGTGCTAGTATTTATTGCTTCGCATTTCAGGTTAATCAAATCGTGCGTCGGACCATAGACGTAGCCAGGGGGGGTTCAAAGGGGCCATGCCCCCCAAATTTTTAGAAAATAGTCATTTTGCCCTTTGGCGTTTTTTCAAACAAAATGGTGTTATTCGCTTACAATCAAACATTTTGGCCAACCCAAATTTTTGGGCTGGCTACGCCACTGCATCGAACACAGAAAGCAGCTTGCTGTCGTGTTTTTTTCCCGCCGAGCCACTTGTTCGCTTCGCGACGGCGGAAGAGTCTATTGTGACGTCGCGGTGCAGCCGGTTTGCGACTCATTGCAGCCGATCTGCTGCAAATATTGCATTTTCCTTCGTGAGCGACCATTGCTTTGATCATTTGGTGCGTCTTTTTGGTGCTCGTCTCGCTTGAGAACCACCGATGTGTAGAGGGGATACAAACAATGTTTCAAGGTCGAAAGAAATTGCGTATCTGATTGGAATCTGCGCGATTGTTTTGAATCCTGAACGTAGACGCCGAGTTTAGAATTTTCCCAGGCGCTCAAAATTCATGACGTAACTAATGTATAACACCATAATTCATAGGAGTAAGTCGTAGAAGGTAATTGAAAATGGTAATGCACTTTTATTTGCAGTCTTTCATTTTTTTTCGCAATAAAATGGCGGGAATAATTTCGTTATAAAACGTGGCGGGAAACTCAAATGAAGAAGTGAAAAATAGGTAAGCGTGTTAAATGAATGTTAAAAATGAATAGGCGTGCAGCACAGCTGGCGAAACTTGCAGGCGTGCCGCGCACGCATGTTCTCCGCGCTCGTGGTCCTGAAGAATAAGAGTCGAGGCAATTGTTTGTGATAAATAGTTCCTTCATATCCGGCACACACAATCCGCAAAAGCAATTGCCGTGTGTTATCCTCGAGCAACGCCAGTCACGGGTTTGTTGAGAACGTTCTGGTGATGTTCGTTTTTTAGCGAATGTTACTTTCTACCTGCACGTGGTCCAAAAACCGTGCCCAGGCAGTGGCTCATCTACTGGGGCCGCGTGCTCGCGCAACCGAAAAGGGGGGGACCATATCTGTCAGTGCTGGAAAGGTAGCATTATTTCATCAAACTGCGTGGGGGGTAAATTAAATTAAAGTGCAAGTTTTGGGTGGACGTTCACCATCAATAACCTTCCTGAATGCTCCTCGGCTGTCGTTCAGCGAGCTGTTCTCGCTAGTGTGTGATCGGTATCGATGCGAAACATCGGGTCGCGGTGCGTTTTCGAGAGACGTACCCCCCCCCCACCAAACAGGAAATGTTCGTGCGTTCCGACGTTTGATCCGAGAGCGAATGCATACATTCTCGCATTCGTTATTTTCGCGACATGTAGCCGCTGTTGCTCGTCAATGAATCATCGCGACGTACTTCCGGTGCGCCTCGTGACGTGACCTTGGTGGTATTTTTAACTCTTTCGTAGTTTGTTTTTAATAGGTAACGGTGTGCGTTACACACTTGCGGTTGGGAAGGCCTTCGCTGTACATAAGAAATGAATGAATAATATTTTCAAGAAATCGCAGCGTGTTTTGTTTCTTAGCAACGGTTCATGCGCTTTGTGGTTGCCAGGCAACGCGCGTACCAACGCACGCCTAAAGCGCATGCGCTGTCCTTGACATCACGAGTGGATGACGACGACGTCGTCTTTTAACTCGATTGTTGCATTTTGATGCGTATTCTGTCACATTTCGTTCATGCTTGCTATGCATGCATTTCATAGTTGAACGTTCTTAGTCGTTCCATGTGGGAAAGTTTCGTCGCATAATCCGCCGGAATTTTCTAATGTCACGGGAACCGACAGGGACTGGTAGACTTGTTTTTCTTGGTGTGTTTTTAGCAATGGTAGAATTTTAGGTAAACGACAAAAATGTTTTTAGCGTTGGTGTCGTCCCATTTATATATTTTAGTCGGTTCTTGTTCTTTTATGTACTTGCATGGTCCTTTCACAACCAGTGTCATCCTCGCTGTAAGAGTCTCTGGATCTTCTGTTTTTGTACTAGTTAGAAAACAAGAGATGCGTGTTCGATACATGGAGCAATCTGCGTAAGCCTTCAAACAGATAAAAAGCTTGTGTTGCACGTCGACAACTTTTATACTCTAGTCCATTGCTCTTCATGTTAGGAAAGATTATAGCGGACGGCGAGTTCGGAGGGGTTAGCGATCATTTGCGTGATGTTTTTGTTTGTTTTGATCGTCGAATTAAAGGGTGTGATGTAATTTTTGTCTTGAAATTGTGCTGGCATTTGCGAGACCATGCGACAGAACAATTCGGATCGTAATATACCTCCATCGCTAAATCCTTTCATGTCTTCCTTTCATAGGATTGCTCTGGTTTGCACCATTTCTCTGCTTCTTTCCTTCACTGAGAGCAGGCAATCGATGTTGCGGCATTAAAGGGCGATCAGTCTTGGCGCACCACCGCTTACTTCGGCTCTGGTCAGATGATTGTGATGTCACTCTGCATCTGCGTGATTGATGACGCAATATGCGCCGATTGGCATCACTTCTCACCGCAGGTCCAGTAGTGGATACAGGCAACAGGCATGTTTGGGCCTTGGGCAAAGGTTTTGAGGGGAGCCCTTTAACGAAGTAGGTACTCATGCTACTGGAAAAATGGCAGCAAATATGAACCTTACATGCAGTACATCGCATGATACGCACGTTGCTCATCCTACAATTAGAAGCTACTCGTACATACAGTCAACCGTTGCCGGAAAGTCTTCAATAGGGGATTGATATTCTGAAAATTAGATAACTCCACTGATGTGTTTCATATTGCAATTTGGAGGAGAGCTTGGAGCTTTTCGTAGGGGGCTAAGCCCACAAAAGCATCCCGTGGCGGCGGGACTGTATACAGTTATTAGTAATAATAATCCGTTGGATGTGCCGCTAATTACAGAATACTACAGTACTTCAAAGCGTGGTGGATTTTTTCTGTACCGATTGTCGGCGATGTTAACCTTACTGCTTCACGTTCATGAGTTATGCCTTAACAAAGTCCTCCGTTTGTGCCACACACTTAAAAAGTATGTCGTACGTAGTACAGTCGGCAAATTCATGTGCTCAAATGGTTGTTTTATACTTTCAGTGTTATCACCCAATACGTATCTGAACTAGGCTTGTACTATGGGGTATGTACTTAATTTGAGATCATCTATTTTAGCTTCCTACACTGAATATTACAAAAAATCAACAGAAAATGCGGTTGTTCAAGATTTTGATAATATGCTACTGGATCATGATACATAAGGATATGTAGCGGAAGTTCTAACCATGACAATCACTCAACATGCACAAATTAATTAGAATAGACGGCACAAAACACTAACTGTCAAAACGTTCATAAACCAAAAGCTTGTTTTATTCAAGGAAAGTATTAAAATGAGGTTCCGTGCAAAAGCTTTGTCAAATGTTACGGCTTTAAAGAACATTCTGGTTCTAATCTTAAAAGATGACTGTTACATCCGTATCCAGTTGTCGCAGTTTTTTTATACTACCTCAGAAAAAGGAATACATTTCTTCAGGCACTTGCTCTAACTCAGAAAGAATCCAGTAAGAGAAGTTCCATTCCTAAAACGGAAAAATGAAAAGTTGGGTATCTGATCTGAAATCAACTTCAAACAAAGCTTTTCTTATTTTGTGGTTTGCAGTATGCAAGGGAAACGCAAACATGAAACAATACAGCCGTTCATAACCAGGCCCGTGACCAACTTGGGGCACCAGGAGGGGCGGAAGAGTTTTCTGAGCGGCTCAATTTTTTTGAACTATGTCCAACACATTTTTTCAGGGGGGGAAAAAAATTTCTAGGTCGGGCGCCCCCCGTAGTTACGGGCCTGTTCATAACACAGGTGCAATGAAACGAAGAGTTGTAACAAGACTTCTTTCGCATACACAGGTAGTATGCGGTTTGATCTGAAATGAAGGATTGCAAAGGTATTCAGCACGCCCGTCACGAGGGGGGCGAAGCCTCCTTTGCAAAATTTTCCGCCTCCCTTGGAAAAGTGTGTTGGGCGTAGTTCAAAACCAAGCCCGTAACCAGCTTGGGACACCAGGAGGGGCGAAGAGTTTTCTGAGAGGGGCCCAAATTTTTTAAACTATGTCCAATATTTTCAAACTATATCCAACATATTTTTCCAGGGGAGCGAAAAATTTTCTATGCGGGGCTTGGGCCCCTCTCAGTGAACTCTTCGTCCAAGCTGGTTACGGGCCTGGTAATCAGTCAGATTTTCATTGGTGATGCTGCACGCACATTAATTGAGAGTATGACTGGCGAGTGGCGTATTGGATGTCTCTGCACACACAGTTTTTGTCATCAGCCAATCCCATTCTGTAGACTGGTGGAGCTTCGCGTTAAACCGGCTCTGTCCACTGCGAACCCCGTTGAGTTGGATCCATGTTTTGTGTGGCGGGTTGGATTCTGGTGGGGAGTTTGCGAAACTAGGTATGGCTTCAATAAGTCTGGAACTGGAGGAGTGAGTAGTAGCGGTTTGTGAGGTTCTCCATGAAAAGTGGCGTACGCAGAAAATTTACATGGAGGTTCATTCAGTGGCATATGGTGGTCATTTGTATTTGGTGTGCGCTTTTTGTGACGTCACAATTTGACGTCATATTCATGTTTCAAGCGAAGTTTGTTGACATAATAGGCATATTCTTCTACACGCACTCACCTTATTTTTGTAAAAATCAAGCCCTATACACTCCCCTTATAATAAAGTTTTTGTAAAATATCAAGCTCAAGGGGGGGTTAACCCCAACCTCCCACTTGCGTACGCCCTTGTCCATGAACCATCTTAAGGGGCATCTCGAGCGGAGTCTGTTGAGAGCGCGCCGTACGTACAGGGTTCATGCAGCAGGTGGTCTGGAGTTTGTGCATTGAGATGTAGTCGTAGACATGATACGTTTCTTCGAGTAGTGGGGGGAAAGATAACAGAAAGGAAAGACTGACAACACTGCAATCGGAGCATTGCTATGAAGCAGAATTGGCAAGAAAACCTATATATATTAATAAGCACAAAACTTGATCGACAATATAACAAAAGGCGCGCTGCACGGCATTTCAAAAAGGGCTCGATCGAGACAAGTGCCTTATTTGTCTCACCCTAAATCCAAATACCAATTTCACGTATTTCTGTAGACCTGACTGGACGCTATGATGCATATGTGCAGAAGTAGCATTGAATGGGAATGTAACATAGTTGTGAGTAATCAAATCACAGTGGTGCGATATCAGTGGATCAATATACGATTTGTTACAATTCGTTCAAGTTTCTTGCTTTGTTCAGGCTGTCTGCGTATCGACATGAATTTGCTAATCTTCAACCTCTCCCTTAGCACTGATAGCCTGACTTGGATTATGCATTATCCACTTGCTTCAAAAATCAGCGAACTCTTTTCGGCCATTCGAACCTTATAGATATCCTTCGTCGTACCCTGGGTGGAATAAATTGGATATAATAATTTCGAGCTCCCATACTGTTGCGTGTCAAAGTTTATTCTCCAAGAAACCCGTTTCTTGCATAAGAATTGTATAAAGCAAAGCCGAGAAATTCAAGACACTTCCGAGTTCTTGGCAATAAATTTAAAGCAGGGCTGTAAATGAATAGATTATGCCGGACTTCGTCAGTGTTGCATGCACACTGCATATACAGCTAACGTGCTCACACTAAAGTCCGTTCTTGGAACAACTCTTCAATGCACCAGGTCCGCTAGTGTAGGTTCTGAATCTCGTGCAGCAAGACTGCATTTGTCATAACCGGTCCGCGCAAATCAGTGAGTTTCAACATGACACCAGTAATAAACAGGCCTAAGCAAACCATGGAAAAAGACGAAAATGAAAGCACAAAGAACTTTCAGGACGACAACCATCCTGAAGGGGGCACTGACACTGAAGTAAGCAATGTTTTTGACTTCGATCGAGAGCCAGGAACAGAGGAAATCAACGAGGCATTTATATCGTGAATGTCAAACAACGAAACAAAGTCACGATCGCTTGGATTCGCGATTGCATTAGGTCAGACGAACGAGAAAGTCAACGACATGTAAAGCGTGACGTAAGCAGTCATGTGATCAAGAGGAAATTGGTGTGCACGCAAAGTTTCATTCTTTATTACAAAAGTGTGCCACCAGTGAACAGGAAATCAGTGTGCATGATGCGTTTTAGTTGACATTATAATAGTGGTACACCAAACGTACGCAGGAAACTGTTATGCATGCTGTGTTTGTATTTGCTTTAAAAAGAAAGTGCGCTAAGCGTTTCACAGGACATTCGTGTGCACTGTAGGAGTATTTTCCTTTTATAAAATATTACCAAATTTTGTACGTGAATGACGTAACTGTCGCGGTTTCTCGACACGAAAGGGAGATAGAAAAAAGAGATGCGGGAGAGATGCGAGAATGCAAAAGATGCGAAACGCTGAAGTGGCACTGCGCTGAGAGGACGGTGCAGTNGTCAATTCTACCCAGGGATGCCGGAGAGCCGGGGCATTGCTCCCGTGCCCTTTCAAAAAGAAGGCAACGGCAGTGGAGGTGCCTTTTCATGACAGTATCGTAGATAATTTCATGTTTTATCAAGATAGGCTTGAAACAAACTTATTGCAGCTATTCGCGCACCCAGATAATTCAGAATGGTTTTCTATAATTTCTGCTATCATTTTTGAGATAAACATTGTTGCTGGAACAGAAATAAGCATATTGGTAACGATTATTTTCTTATTTATACGTTTCCATTGCCTCAACTCCAGGCTCGTAACTAGAGGAAGCGCAGGGGGGATGAAGCACCCCTAGAAAATTTTTCTCCCCCCTGGAAAAATGTGTTGGACATATTTTAAAACTATTGGACACAGTTTAAAAAATTTGGGCTTATCTCACAAAATTCTTCGCTCCCCCTAGTGTCCCAAGCTGGTTACGGGCCTGCTCAACTCTTTTACCCACCCCATCCCTTCGCTGTTCCGGCGTCACTGATTCTACTACATAGTTTTGTGTGGTGACACGAGAAATGACCTGCAGACGATTGAACATTCTCTTGTCATTTCTTGCCGAGATGCAGGTAAACGCATCTTCAAGATAAATAAATTTGACCTTGCTGTTAACGAAGCCTTTGCTGCAAAGACGGGAAACTCGGCGGGATGTGTGGAAAATGAAAATCTTTCACCACTAAAAATGTATTTTTCGCCCCCGACACTAAAACCTGGGTACGGGCTTGGATGAAGAGAAAAACTGTGCTGCAAGATAAGTTTGACGTACCGATAAATTTTGACCTAATGATACATTTTGACTTTTTTTGACCTAATAACTTGGGATCCGTTCGTGGTATGAGCGTGAAATTTGGTTTATGGATGTTTCATAAACTTCAACAAAGACAGAAAATTTTTGACTTTATTGACTTTTGGTTGCCCTAGTGGTTGTGAAATACAAACTTGTATCTAACCGCTTGTAATCACTAATCGCAAGTAAAAACAAGAAGTAACGCTTTTCGCAGGTGGCGCAACAGCTTATTTGTTGTATCCAGCCCAATGGTAATGTAAGCTTAATTTCAAGACCACCGCAAAAAATCCTCTCTGATAACTCTGGCGTGCTACAAATATATCTCATCGTTGTTTGCAATAACATTTTGTAGTAGCTTCATGCAATGGAGTTGTCATGATGCTTACATTTTAATTCCATTGTATAACTCAACGAAGACAGTTAATTTGGCAATACCTCATAAAACCAATTCAAACAAATCAATTTTAAAGTGGATGGGGCGGTTTTACGGATTAAATTGAATGCACCGAAAAACATTTTACGGATTATCAACACGTGAAACTTTTCTTGAGGAGAAACTTACCAGCCTCTTGAAGTATGCTTTTGACTGGCATTTCAATTCAATGAAAGCATAATATTTATTTGCCGGCTTAAATCTGACTTAAATTGTTCAGGAAAAAACATCAAACAAATGCACCTTTTATGGATAGGGGAAGGTGGGGCACAGTAGGACTAGGGACACAGTCGTCTTTTTTGATTTATTCAAAAAGTTGAAAACGTTGAACTTTAAAGTTTCCATGGTGATTTAGTCTCATACCAACCGTAGTACTAAAGTGAATTTTTCCTTGATAGGCCGCCGTTGTTACGAGTTACTGAGAAAGGTGTGTTTTTGCTACCCAAAAGTAATTTTTTAAATCGCATTCAGATTTGGGTTTTGCCCACGTTTATCAACATCTTCCGTTCTGAGTTTTTGTGACGTTGTAGTCAGGGGAGTGCCACATTATTTGATAATGACAGATTTTAAATTGTTTTTAAGTTGACTTGGTACTTCTTCATTCTATTTTTTACATATGCATGGGGCACATCTGACAAAAAAATGGGGCACACTCAACACATTGCCACTAGGTCAGTCGAAACAAGGTAAAGCTTGAGGGGTTATATTGGAATTAAATACAAACTAATTCTAATCTATGAGCATTTTTAGGTTTATTATGTGCTTAGAGGCACATTATATTTGTAAGGTAAGGCATGAATTTCAGCATACTGCATTGGTTTCATTGAATGTTTGGTAATCATACAAATTTGTTTTGCCATGCAATGATAGTGGGTAATTAGAATGCGAAAAAAGTGGAGAGGCAGTCAGCAAATGCCTATTTTACATGGGATATCACGTGAACATTATGCAATGCATGCAACCCAACTTTTTATTGACCGGTCAGGCATGCCCCATGCTCATGGGGCACACTCGACAGAAAAAGTACCCTTTTTAAATTGATTGTAAAATTTTTTCTGAAAGGCGTTGTTTTCATGTTTTGGCATGATATTGTGTATATA
>JGI24158J21664_10006212_pt1 | contig 15724 bp, 13 predicted proteins | sample Ectturendosymbi3_FD_21664 | JGI IMG/M metagenome (IMG submission 21664)
TCGAGTTTTCTCAATAATGAGGCGAAGAGCAGATATCTGGTCGATCGTTGAGCGGTTTGGCATGAAACCGGCTTGCTGTGGCCGCCTGTAGCGACGGATTGGTGTGCTTTGTCGAATGTTAATTTACGAAACTGTACCCATTTGGTGGTGAGCTAGCATCCAGTAGAAATCCTATAAAAATGGGAATTAAATCCTGAACGCATTAGTTTTCATCAATTTTGTTCTGCTTTCTTCTCGATGAGTGTAGCTTCACATGCAAAAAAGCAAATCACGTTGAAACACCCTAAAGTTAGCATCACCAAAAATGTAGGTTTTGCTCGGATTGGAGCCCATGCCCAAGAACCCTTTTAGGGTCAAAAGTACCAAAAATCCGCAGGTTTCGACAGGATGTTTCGTGTAGTTGTGACTACAACAGCTACTGAGAAAGAGTCCTGCGATTGCTGTAAGTATGCTGGATAGAAATGTGGAGAACCATGTTTCAAGTTTCGCTTAAGGTCAGGGATTCCAAACCTTTCTCTGACAACGTACCCCTTCACTTTCAGCATTTTGACAGATGAGCATGTACCCCTAAAATTTCCTATGTCGAAAAGGCTGAGTAAAGTAACAAAAATCACTGCATTTTGATGGAACATTTAGATTTTTAAAACTGTAAAGGTAGATTCCGTTTTTACGTCTCAAAATTCACATATTTAGTAATAAGCATGCAATGATTTTTGAAAATAATGTTCACTGATATATGTAGAAATATTTGGAAATAAATACACATAATTATATATTTTCCCATTTGACAAATGTATTCCGAGGGGTGCATGTACCTCAGGTTGCGAACCCCTGCCTTAGGGTCGCCTGAGCAGAGTTAATTTCAAAAGGATTTGCTTGATGTGGTCGATTGCAACACGCGTTTGTTTCTCCGGCTTTTTTCTTGTTTCCTATCAACAGTTGAAACCTTTATACGAGTTTCTGCAAACTGTGCGTTCAGGTTGTGTACGACAGTTAAATTCATAGCTTGTCAGTTTTGTTAGGCGGTTTTTTTTATAGACATGAACCATGCGGAAAACTTCTTGCAGTTCCTGCTGCGCTGCTCAATGCAAACATTCCGTGAATGTCACTTTTTTACTTTCAGGCTGTTCAAAACGGCAATTTTGCGCGGCAAAGAAAAACGAACGAAGATGGAAGAAGTTTTACGTGAACAGAGCAACACCGTCGGGTGAAAACTCCGTCGTGCGGTGACGTCACCTTTGACGCTTCTTACCCTGCTGCTCCGAACGAAGAGACTTCCACCACTGATCAGGATCTGATACAAAAGTCAACGTGGCGCGCGTGTTGCAAAATAAACTAAAATAAACTACGCTGCTTTTACTTGCGGCATCCTGTGATTGCCAATGCCATACTCGTCTGCATGTTCATGTAAGACAGGGATGGGAAACCTATTTACTATCACATGACCGCAAGATCAATTACTATTATCCCTAAATTCTACTTTCATCCAACTGCGAGGAAGACTGGTTTCTCTTGACTTACTATCTAAGCACCTGCTTATCACGGAGCTTTGTTTCAACGTAGTGTTGTACTCGAACTTAGGTAACGGAAATTCTGATGCAGGCCAAATCAAATGTTTACGCGGGCCGCGGGTTGCACAATGCCCAACCCTGACGTGAGACGTAACATCACGGGAATCGCGTTTGTCAGAAACAGCCTGAAAGACTGTTTTTGTGGCTTGTCAGCGGTGGAGCCGTGGCCGAACCGTTATCGAGTTGGACCGTTTTGTCGTTAAGATTCTTTGAAGTATTGCTCAGCTGTCGTGGAAGTATCTCGTATCGTCGTGAAACTCCCCCTTCACGAAGGAACGCCAGTTCGACGTAAACCATTGCCATGCACGTGTTCAGAACGAAAGTAAAAATAGCGCAGTATATTCCGTTTTACAAGCCTGAAGATGCTCTGTATCGTGCCACTGGCGACGAAGAAAAATCCGGTTAAAAAGATCAACTTCTGTTGAAATGAAAGTGCATTCAACGGCCGCTCCATTCTGGTGTGTACAAATAACCACTTTGAGCGAAGCCTAGGTCTTCCTGTGCGAATTTCTTGATCAGTGTTGTTCTTTTCAATTTGTTGACACGAATCTCAAGAAGCCATGCTGAACAGATAGTTTTGGTTGCTACGTTCGTTTTAATGGACAATTTCGGAATGCCTGGATATCAAGAAAACACCGCAGGCGTGTTTTCGGTGGTGGAACCTTCTACAATGTGTTTGGTCCTGTTCGCCCCCACCTACTCAAAAGAAAATATGTTGCTTTTGGAGCGTTTAGAGAATATCTGCTCCTCCCTGCGAAGCACTGACCTTTGTCCCCTCCACGCCAACGGGTCTGCGTACGCCGGTGGCTCACAGTCGCAGCAGTCAACAAACGAACTTGTTGGGCAACGCTTGCGCTTCGTCAAGATCTATGCGACTACAATCTTGGCTAATAGCGTCATGCTTTAATGCCAGCCGCAGAGTAGCTGTCCAGTGCATTTTTTAATGTAATGCCGTTGTGTTGCTGATGTGACTGTGTGTCTGTGAGTATCTCTGCCTCCTTACGTTTCAATTATTATTGAACCAACGCGGTTATTGCTTCTGCGCAAAAGCAACGAAAACTTTAGGGTTTGAGTAGAAATGTTGGAAAAGTTCGTCTTTGTTGCCAATTTGGGGAAGTACCGCAACAACACTAAGGCGTATTTGGTTCGTGTGGAGTTCTTAATGGAAGGAAATCGATATTCATTCTTTAAACTTTGTTGATGCTTGTGAAACGGCTTGAAGCTGACTTGCAGGGAATGTGCGTCACAGTTCGATGCAGTGGAAGCGCTTTATTTACCGCAAGGTTACTTAATNTAATTTCTACACTTGACTAGACAAATGCATTAAAGAAAGCAACTTGCATTTTGCTCGCTTTTAACCACCAGTCACAGACACAAGTAGTCTGTAAAATCTGCATGCGCCGTTGGCCACGCGCTTACTATCCTGGTGAATATTGTACGGATGTCAAGTGTTAGTGGAAGAAACGCTCTTGAAGCTTTTACTTATGCTTTGTACCATTAAGAAAAAATCATTTCGTTTGAAGCAAATCTAATCATTCGAACGTAAGCTTTCGAAGATAGAAAAAACAGCCGTATCCGAATGCACGATTAAAACTGATGGATGATTCAAACAAAACTGGACTAACTGCGGAAACAGTTTAGGAAACAAAAGTAACAGTGCATCACAAGACTAAACCCTAGTCCTGGGGTGGTAAATTAGCGGCCCGCGGGCCAAATGTGACCCGCCACGGCGTTTTCAGTGGCCCGCGTAATCATTCAGGAAAACTTTTCAAATTTGAAATTTCCTCCAACTTATCATGGCAAAGGTTAGTTCTGAAGTAATTTGAACTACGACTTGCTTTTATTTTGATTAGAAGGTGCAGCCCTCTTCAGAAAGTGGCCCCGAACCAAATTGCCAACACCTGCCCCAGTGACCACAAAGCAGCGGTCGGGCAGGGGAGGCATAGTAATAGAGCTGAAGGCAATATAAACTTATAAAAAATCATTGTCAATTATGTTTGTTTCAGGTTAGCAACAATGTTGACCTCAAAAACAATAACATAAATTGTAGAAAATCCTTCTGAATGTTCTGCGTGCGCGAATAGCTGCAATAAATTTGTTCCAATTCGACATTGATAAATCATGGGCTTACCTATGATATGGTTATGAAAAGCCACCTACGTCCCTCAGGCCCGTAACCAATTAGGGACAACAGGTGGGGCGAAGTTTTCTGACAGGGTCCCAAATTTTTTAAACGATGTCCAACAGTTGTAAACTACATGTATATCCAACACATTTGTAGGGGGGCGATGACCCCCTGATTATGGGCCTGAAGCCCCCGTTGTCACCTTGTGAAAACCAGGGGGCAATGCCCCCGCCATTTCCAACGATATCTCAACCGTCCCGTCATTTTGGATGTTAATTATTAACCGACCAACGATTCCTGACTTCTGACCAAAGCTGCTTCAATGCGAAAGTCAAAGTGCATTTGAAATGTAGCTTCTGAATCAGAAATATTTTGCAGCAAAACTTAGGCTTTGCAGATCGGTAACGCAAATTTCATGAATGAAAAGTACAGACTGCAATTCCAATCAACGTGCTGTACGAAAAACGAGAGAAATCGCTAGCGTCTTGTACCAAAGCAGCTCGTCAGTTTGCAACAAGTAACCTGAACGAACAAAGTTTGACGAGAAGCACGGGCGAGACGTCAATCAGCCTATCGCTTCCATTATGTGCTACGATGTAATCGTGTGCGGGGCAGGAGTTGAAGGCCTGTGGACATCCTTGCGTCTAGCAGAACAAAAAAAGAATGTGCTTCTTATTGAGCAGGCAAGAAAATTATTATGTTCAGTGTTTCCTTACCAAACTCGCATTCTTATGGCACCGTATTTAACTCAGTTTTCCGTGCCTCATACCAAGGGAAGTTCACATGGCGGGTCGCGAATCATCAGGTATCTTCATGAAACAGAGCATCATGCCAAGATGATAGAAGACGCTTACAAGGGATGGAAAGCATTGGAAGAAAATTTCGGGGAACAGCTTTTCGTGTACGACGAACGTTAGCTATTCTTACGGTGGGAACCAGGCTGCTTGTACGGAGGGGGGGCTAACATTAAANTGACCATCAAACTTACCTCGCTGGNTGCAGTATGCGTATTTTGTAACAACGAAAAGATATTCCGTCTCTCGTCAGTAAACATCACTCCCACATTTGGAAANCATTTTTCCTGAAATTGTTGNAAGTTAACTTATTGACAGGCGCTTAGTTCGTATTGTGAAAATAACCGGAAACTCCAGCAAGATTGGATGCTTTACGTGCGTTCCCTATTTTATTTTCACGCACTGGTTTTGCTATTGGTTTCTGCACGTTTGTCTGCTTGTAAACAAACGTCACGTTAAATACTTTGTTTACGTCAGGAAGGTGTTGCTTCTTGTTTCAAAACTTCGGTTAGATGGGAAGCGATACAGCATTTCACTGTACGCACTAGTGAAGCTTCAATATCACAACAGTAGCTGCTATATAGTAGTAAGAACATTCTGTGGGCGTTTTTCTGATGAAAGTGTTAGTTGAACATATGATTTTTCTATGTTTTGTGGTAGAGAATTCACTTCTGCGATTTTTACAGATATCCTTTTTAGGGTGCGGTTTTGTTTGGGTGATCGTTTATTTTATGCAGGCGAACTGGTTTGGTTAAAATTTCAAATTCCCGCACCCTGGAAGCTGTCTGTAAAGTACTGACGTCAGTATCAGCTCCTCATGAGCTACTGGACGCTCATGATATACAACAGAAATTTCCTGGTCTGAAATCAGAGACGTTTGGTGGCGTATTTGATAGCAGAGCTGGAATTCTCAAAGCGGATCGGTGCTTACTTGCTCTCAAGGTAAGTGAAATTGACTTAGTGAACAAACGATTGCTTCTAAGCTTGCTGCCGTGGCAAGCATCTTGACGATATATGGGTATCATACCCACCGAGCATGAAATTTCCTGGGGCAGAACATTTCTGGTCAAAGCAACATGCTTTTGCCCATCACAGCATCTTTATTTAACCAATAATTTACCGCAGGTTTTTTTTAAGGAAAATGTTAAGTACCCAGTAGGGACCCGATTTATCTGATTCTAGGGACCCGATGACAATTTTCTCTGAAAACGCCTTATAAAAACCCTGATTTCCAGTAAAGCTATTTTGCCCCAAAATTATTTGTGGTTTTTGAAGTTGCTGACTTGTTTCTGTGAAAAGTTTGAACGACTAAAAGAAATGTTGCCTTTACGCGACTGCCAACTTTTGATAAATTTCTGTCAAATGCAGTATTCCCTCTAAGAAAGTTTTACACTGAGCAAATATTTGTTTTAGTAAGCATGCAATTGCGCAACCATGTAGAAACACAAGCAATGAAACGTTTCAAGCGTAAAAGGGCTATGCGGTATATATACGATACTAAATTTGGAACGTTGCAAGTGCGCGAGAATGAGATTTCACTGCGCAAATGTTCTTGTGGTACTGCGCAGCTGCGCACCTTCGAGGAACATTGGTCAAATGTCTCTTCCTCGTTTGGCTAATTTGTCCAGGTTTCAATTAACTTTGCTCGATTTTTCCAAACAAATCTCTTTTTCGTCCAAAAACCCCTTCCAAGGCAGGCGGCCGTCAGGTCCCCCTTCTGCTACGAATATGCTAATGCTGCATAGTATACTTCTATACGAGTTGCCGATGCCGTTTTCACGCAGATTGGCCCAAGTCGGATTATATTTTTTGTGATAGAACTACATCCAAACATAACTTGGTACGAGGAGTTAGAGCTGTGGTGATTCTGTGAAACTGCTGCAAAAGGAATCAACTTCATGCATGGCTTAAAGACCAGAAATGCGCAACAGCAATGATTTAAGTCAGAAACCGAGTTTGTTTACCGTAATTGCATCGTGTAGTTTATGCATCTCTGTATTTGCGTACTACCACCACTATTCCAAATGCACGACCTTCAGTATGCTTTGGAAGCAAATTATAAGGCGACTTTTTGTAAGAAACGATGGTGTTGAATTTTTTCAGGAAGTTTTTCTTTCACTCGGAGGTCACTTGCATGAAGGCCAAGAAGTTAACCGGATCATTCCAGTTCATTCCAACTTAGTGAATGTTCAAACCAATAAAGAGATCTACAGTTGCCACTCAGTTATTCTCACTTGCGGGCCATGGATCAACAAAGTATTGAAACCACTGAATTCGAAACTACCCATCAAAGTAAGATGTGCTTAAAGCGCAACTACATGTTGTTGGTGGATCAGTATATTCATTGGACGCTATCTTTTAACTGGAGGTTAAGCTCACGCGTCACTAATTTGCTCGCAACAATGAGTGATAGGAATGATGGAGCAAACGCTTTCCCATCCTCGTCCCGATGCTAGAGCAAGGGTGCCCAAAGCGCAGGCCACGAGCACATTTCACATGCCAGCGGATTCGGTTTCAGACTATGTTGTAACGGAGTTTCCACCTCTCAAACCCCAAGCGAAATGCCCGGACAATGCTAATCTTGAAAAATGGCGGAAGGAAATACTGGCCAGCAGGCGCCTTCACATGAGCAAATTTGATCCCTCTTGATAAAAGTTTGGGCTCCCATGGTGTAGGCACTCTTGGGTAAGACTCGTCACCGCGGTGTGTTTAGAATCCGAATCGATATTCCAAGGTTATGATTGGATACTAGTCTGTAATTGTCCTAGTTTGTGAAACTGTAAAGATGTTTGAAACCGTGCCCTATCCCAACTGCCTTACAGACCTATAGAGTCGAAGTCGCATACTGGAAGGCGAAAGATCCACAAGTCTACAACGCATCAAATGGTTTTCCGGCCGTTTCAATAGACTCCGAGCTGGGAGGTCACATGTATTCCACACCGAGTCTAGAATACCCCGGTCTAGTAAAAGTAAGTTTCGATCATTGAGCAATGGACGTCGAAGAAAGGTGTTATAATTTGATTTCTACTTTTGAATAAAATTTTGTATTTTTGAATTAAGTGATGTGATTTCGTTGCTCTGTTGCCGCTGTAGTAATAGTTATTTTGCTTGGTAAGAATTATAAGACAACGCCAATAGACTGAAAGCAGGCTGTCGTAGAAGCGACGGTTTAAGTTTTAACATAATGTGTACTGAAGCCACAGTGGTTTATTATTTTCAAGCAAGCCGCAGTAAACAAAAGCTTTTGTTCATCTCGAGCAAAACTTATTGAAAATAGCAATTTTTCACGAAGTTCGAGAAATTTAATAATTGTGCTGTTCCAAAGTCGCGTTTATGGCTGTTACCGTAAATTTGGCGAACCCAAAACTTCGCCACCCTTTGCTCCATTTTGAATACTTGCAGGTATGCTACCACCGGCATATTGAGTCTGATCCAGACAGCGACGAAAATCCCATCAAAAAGTTTCCTGAGGCGGCTGAGCGTCATGCAATGATGCACAGTCGTCTGATCGGTCAGCACTTTACTCAACTGATTCCGAAGCCAGCAAAGCAGGAATTGTGCATGCTAACGGTAACTAACCTTTTTGGATAATTCTGCTTACAGAAAAATATCTAGAGTTTGTATTGTCATAATTCAGTCGCGCAAACGAGAAACAACACGAGATTCGTTTTTTTCTCCCGCATACCTAATTTTCTGTGATTGCTGGGTTCGTCACGGTTTGTTTAAAAGCTAGCGCTGTTACTAAAACTACGTCACATTACAGCGCATGCTTTATTTGAAAAATTTGTTTGTTTGAGTGTTGCTTGGCGGTCTTGCCATTCATTTAAAGCAGCGCTTCTCAACCGGTGGGCCGCGAAGCTCCTTCAGGTGGGCCGCGAAACGTTCCAAGGTAGCAGGTGGCCCGCGAAATGTTCCAAGATCAGGTGGGCCGCGAAATGTTCCAAGATCCTTCAGGTGGGCCGCGAAATGTTCCAAGATCCTTCAGGTGGGCCGCGAAATGTTCCAAGATAATAATTACGCCTAGTCATGAGTTCTGAAACAAATTTTTCCTGAAGTGGGCCGCGACATCAAAAAGGTTGGGAAGCACTGATTTAAAGTAAGCGCTGGAGCTTGATGGACACATGCATGATCCGTCAGACAAACTGCGGCGACTCTGTTAATGAAAACCATCAAGACAAGAGTCTCCAAGCTCGCTGTTTAGCATAACTTTTGTTTTGAATACGATCGGAGAGCTCTTCAGTTCAGAACTGAAGTACTTTGTACGTGCTGCCTATAATACGCCATCCTCTGTGCGATATTTCGCGTCCTGTTATTTTCTCCGCAGGAAGCATTTGTCGATAGTGTAACAGGCTTTTTTCGATCATGGTGAAGAATACCTCGTGTAGCAGTGCAGACGCTACAAATTTCTCTACATGAATGCACAGTCAAACTGGACCCATTCACGACCTGAAGCAGTGAATAAAGGGTCACTGCTTTTCAATAATTGCGTGTTGCATTAAAATTTAATTGGCTGAAGACGTCCTTCAAGAAGCAATGATTTTGTATGCGCGTGAGTTTCCAATCAACCCAGTTGTAGGTTTGCCGGATGGAGCACGAACGTAACGAGGTTATAGAAAGCGCCCGGGACAAGAACCAAGTTTGGCGCCCCTATGTTCGAACCTGAGGTCTTGCAAGCAAATATACTGTATTGAAGAAAGTACTCAGGGACCGAGTTTCAGTGGGGACGAGGGGACACGTCCTCCAAACTTTGGATAGGGGAACCCAATATCTTTTGTCCCCCCAATATTTAGTGATAAAAACATAATCTAGTTGTACAAATTTCATGGTTAGATTACTGTTGCCAGGGAACACCAGTTAACACCACGAGAAAACACAACCAGCTGCTGCGTGCAATTATTTGGACTTCTTATTATGATGCAAAGAAGCTGCTTCAAGCAGCTAATTGTATCATAATAAGTGATTGGATGGCTTAGTGAATCCTAAATGATTTGCTTCTGTGCTTAGTGAGCTCGTCAGGTTAAAACAGTGCTTCGTAATCTTTTTCGGTTTCGTTCACCCCTGCCATCGATTGCTGCATTCTCAGTCACCCCACTGCGAATGTCTGTCCCCTGTGACAATAATAACCCGGCTAAATACATTGTTATTGCTGAGTTTGAGTTTTGTACAAGTTCTACATAAGCTAAGGAACCCATTTAAAGACCAGCCGAATCCGCATCAACTGTCAAGAAATGCGAAGCTGCGAAAGCTTTAAATGCAGTCTTTCGATGTATTTTAACGAGGGATGACACAGAGCCTGAAAACTACGGGCTCAGTGAGAATCAAACACCAGACTTCTGACATTGCAGACATAATTACAAAATCACAAAAAAACGATAAGACACTATAAATCAGGGTTTCTTAACCTGGGGTGCAAGCACCCCCAGGGTGTGCTGAAATCAATTTCAGGGGGAGCTGGGGAAGGTCACATATGTGGCGGTCAAAGGCAAAAGGAATATGTTTGGACAAAGGTATTAGCCAATGGTAGGGGATGCTGGACTGCTTAGGCGTGTACAAAAGGGGTGCTGAGGTAGAAAAAGGTTAAGAAACGCTGCTATAAATATTTACAACAGAAATCCGTTTACTAATTACTGCACTGCTTCCAACCTTTACTGATCAACGTTTGCAATCGCAGATGAATTAACCCCTCCAATGTCACCCTCAGCATCCAGTGATGGCATTTCAGCGCATTTTGCGTTTTAGTTTTCAGCTCGACCAGCGGGGGGCATTTGTGGGTTTTTCCATATGGCGACCAAAAGCATTTTTCCAGGGGGCCTAACCATGGTTAAATTTTTTTACCAAATCAAAACTAACGGAAAATATATTCCTACAAAAAATGAATAGGAAGATATCAAATTTCAAAATCCAAGGCTATCCTTGCCCATCCCTTTCCGACGCCCATGGGCTCGATCAAATACGAAAATCCTTTTTCTGACATGTAGGTGGTAGTCATGAGCACCAGTTGTTGCAAAGCTTTTAATGCAATTTCCTCATACTCTGGGGATTTAAACAAACTAACCCCAAATCACCAGATAATAGAGATAGGTTTTTAAAAGACGTTCCGATAAAAATCTTGCTGAAGGAAACTTATTCGCAACGCTTCCCTTCCTGTAAAAATCTGGTTCTTTAAACTGCAAAGCTGATGAAGCTGACCTGTCCTGATCAATTTCGTCTATAGATGTTTTCATCAAAGCAAAGTGTTTTTTGTGCGTATTTCGTAGACCTTCTGCACCGGGCTGCGGAGCCGGAACGCCGGAGTTGGGTATTTTGCCTGGAGCCGGAGCTCAAAGTAAAAATCAGAAGGAGCCGGAGCCAGAGCTCAATTTAAAATTTAGGACCTGGAGCTGGAGCTATGGTCATTTGAGAGGTAGCTCCGGCTCCAGGTCACTTCCCAGAGAGTAACGGTTTTGCCAAATAGACTTACTTTACCTAAAACAGTGCTCTTTATAGCAAACTAAACGCGGTTGTTACGAGTTGCGACACCAGACTGCAACAATGGATCTGTTAGATGTTCTTTTGGCTTAAAATCGCTAAGGCTGTGACATCGTAGCTGGTAGGCGTGGCGTTACTTGTTTAACAATGGTTCTCAAGCACTATTCGAGAGCAGCATGCAGCTCCCAAGCATCCTTTATGCGGCTCTTACCAGTCTTTCACTAAAACATCTAATGTTTTGTGCAACAGACTTCGTTAGTGCAATAAAAAAACGTGTCAGTTGGCTCGTGGTAAAATTTTTTAGTGCGTCTCTCTAGCAAAATTTTAGGTCCGGATTTAGCTCTCTTGAGCGAAATGGTTGAGAACCACTGTTGTAGAAGTAAGATAAACGTTAAATTACCACAACATCTTACTTTCTAGTGAGAATGATCAAATCGGGTCTGTAGTAGTGTAGCGATTTAAAAGGAACTGAGCTATAACGAGTAGGTACGTAATAATATCCATAGCTTTTGTAGCTGTGTAATCATGCTGTTAGCAGCGAGTATGATTGAGATATGATACCATTGCAGATTTAAGCGTGAAATATACAGCACGCCATTGTAAAGTAGCAATTTTTATTAGAAACCATTAGGCTCACTAGCAAGGTTTACTGGATTGCTGGCAAAGTCCACTAGGAAACGTTACTTTTACAAGCAATAGCATAACAATAACTAATTGATAGTGAACAACATTGCTTTGCATAGCAATTCATTATCAGTAGGGTATAACAAAGCAATGTGAAGCTATGTGGACTTTTCTTGAATTCTTCTTCTATGGAAAAAGTTATGTTTTCAGCACGGTACCAGTCTTATTATAAGCTTTGCAGGTTAAATTGTGCTTTACTTTGCGATTCATCACTGCTTATTATGAGTGCAAAAGATAAGAAATCAGAAATTTTCAACTATGTTAAAAATGTCAAATGTGGATTTCTTGCTAGCAGCTATACTATTTCTTTGAACAAAGGGCTTTTAGACACACTTTCGCATTTGTGTTAATGCAAAAGTGTGCATGTTTGAACGAACACATGATAGAGGTAATCGACCATGTGTTTTTCGCTCTTTGCATGTTTTGCCTGGGCAGAACTGTTAGCTGGAAGAGCTAAGAATGCAACAGGCAAATCATGCAATGAGGGCAAAACACTTCGTCAATTGGGACTGGCCTGTGTTTAAATGCCCGGATACAAATGTAGTTTTCCAAACAGCCATTTTCTTGATTCTGGTCGTAAGACATAGCCAAAGGTCCTCAAGCACTGACGGCAAAACCAGCGACTGCCTTCACAGTAATTGTTTATATTACCGTTATCTTGAGTTACGTTTCTGCTAGTAACTGTTCTCTAAATCGTCTGAACCTGTGATTGTTGTTGTTTTCGCTGATTTCCTAATGGTAAGAGCGCTGCTTGTGAAAAAAACTATCAGATTAAATTATTCAAAAATGTTTGGTATGTTCTCTTAGTTTTGTGTACTTGATATAACTCATTTTCCATTCAACTTGAGGCACACGAAGACAATTGAAAATATCAATGTGTGAAAACGAACAGAAGCCGGAGATGGAGCCAGAGCCATGAAAAAAGAGAGCTCCGGAGCCGGAGCCACACTCATGAAAACCAAGAGCTCCGGAGCTAATGCCGGAGACATGTTAATGAAAAAAGAGCTCCGGAGTCGGAGCTGTGTCATTTTTACGACGGCTCCGCAGCCTTGCTTCTGTGTGCATTACCTGAGATACAAACACATTTTAGATGTTGAAAGGAATACCAAAGTGGCAACAAACAAATATCACAAATGGGCTACTCCTTTAGTTCGACTGCTGAGGTTACTCTGATCAGTGTTCATGTGTCTTGTTTTCACTCGAGATTGAGCATGAAACTTTCGAAAGTGCTGCGGTTCTAGCAGATAACCTTCGCACAGGAGTACAAGACGCTCAGGCAGAACACAACAGAGATTCCATCACTCGAGTGAGTGAAATATGGCATCTCTCGGCGAAATCTATCCCTGTTATGTCTTGGAGGTAGTTAAGTGCACCATAGTACGGTTTTCCTGTAGGGGTAAGTTGCTGACTGCTTTAGAAGTAAAGTTAGAACCCCTGAAGTTTACGAATATATTCATGATTGCTGATATGTGTTGAGTAAAAAAACAAGAATCAGAGGTCCACAGCACGATATTTCCAAGTGGTTCAGTTACGCTAGTAAGTACAGCAGTAATGTCTGGTAAAAAAACTTCATGGTAAATCAAAGCTGCCAAAAGTTCCGACATACTATATAAGGTTGCAAGATTCAGAACTTAAAAGTTGACTCAGTGCCTAATGCCTGTCGTGCTGTCTGCTGATTCAAGAAAAGCCTTTTGCGAAGTTGTCACTAACGCAATCATAGCGAAAAATTGTAGCTTAAAAGGCATAACTGGTATAGCAAAAGCACTCAGATCAGCCTAAAGAATTTTATGCATGCTCCGTGATGTAACACAAAGTTTCAAGTTAAAAAGATCAGACTTAGAAAGTTGTATAGTAGGGCTGAAGCTATGCTCAGATTGTTTATCGCTGAGCATTGTTCTACTGTATAAAAACATGCAACCATTTGAAAGACATCAAGAACTGTGTGTCATACAGAAAACGAGATATGGTTGCAGTTACGTTGCTCAAAATGTTGACTGAAAAAAAATTGTGGGCCGAAATGTTGTTGGCCAAGACCGGCATTTTCAGCCCATGCTTATTGAGAGCGAGTGCAAGACGAAAAATTAGTTTTTTGTGTAACTTTATAGGTTTCTTTAATCAAGTTAAAAACAACATATTTTTTAACAGTATTTCACTGCTTATAGAAGATTTAAGCTGAAAATTTGTGAAAAGACTTTTAGCAGAATCTAGCAGTTATTTGTGACACCATTTAGCAGATTTAGGTCACAACCATCTGGCAACACTGGCGGTCAGCACGATACACTCAGACTGTCATGTCACGATGCGAACTGGAGAGAGCATGCAGAGAGTAAAGTTAGAAACACGGAAGCCTTGTCCACACCCTTTATGATTTAGCAGGTGTTGAGAGTTTTTTAACTTAGGGCCCTGCGTTCTTGAAATGCTACAGGCCCCGCGCTAGCTTAATCCGGCACTGACGACTGTTCATCACCATGACTGATATCACGGTTGCTACTAGGGCGGATCCAGCCAGTAAAATTCGGGTAGGCGATTTCAGTAATATTTGGTAGTCAAGTATGCCGTGAGTCAAGTCTCATTACGGGTTCACTACTGCAAGAGATGAAGTGTACTTCACAACACTGCTGTGACAAAACAATGGACGGCAAAATGGCCTAGAATCTCGAATGCTGTTTTCCGAATTGTAAAAAATCATGGTGAATGAAGTTACTTTTGCAGGTTTTAGCGGGGGAGATCGCCCCGCCCCTGGTCGCTACCTCTGATATGGTAGTACTGTACAAAAACATCAATAAATTCGTTTAATTTCCGCGGAATTCTATCGTCGGGTCGTTAATGTGTTCAATTTAGGTGAACTTTACCGATATCTTAGTAGCAAGATGACGTCAGGCTCAAAGAAACTGTTCGGCACCTGTTCCACGGAAACTATAGACTTTTTGTCTGTCATTGCTAATTATTATTTGTTGGTAACTTCATGTTTTTCGTAAAATTCTCAAAAACAGGATTCCGCTGACGGAGACTATATTCTGGATCGGCATCCTCAGTACACGAACGTGGTGATCGGAGCAGGAATGTCAGGTAGTTCTGTGATTGGAACTTCATTGATTTGAACAAAAAAAGCGCATTTTCAGCTCTCTGCCTTGTTTATGTTAAGGACCGTGTGTGACACCAAACGGTGCTGTGATGAACTCGTGTGTTGCAAATTTGACGGTTTGTTGCAGGTCACGGGTTCAAACTCGCACCGGTCGTCGGTCAAATTCTCTGTGATCTCGCCCTGAACAAGGAAGCTCGCTACCCTCTCCATCACTTCGTTATTTCAAGATTCAACAACCCAAAGCTTTAGGAACACTAGTTTCCAGCATGTCTCCACTCGTTAACATGCTTTTGGGATGATTGCGTAACATGTTACAAAACGTTGCTTGCATCTTGTCTGAACTGGATGCGATTATAGAGCAAGTATCTCCTCTAGTGACAGGAATTACGCATTAGAATCGCCATTTTAATCAACAGCTCTATGTGAAGGCGACCAACCGACTTAATTTTGTTCCCGTCTGTTTCGTTGTATCGTGACAAAGTTGTTTTTCTGTTTTTGCCTCGCCTAACCCGCGATAAAGGTGCCGTTCGGCTCGTTTACGATTTCGGCATTACGTGAACAGACCAAATTCTGCTAAACGAAACAGCAAGTTTTCTGATTGCAGAGAGACCAAATACCTGAGCTGTGGTTATCACATCACTTGGTACCAGTGGTGTGTTTAAGGGGAGGCAAGCGAGGCACTTGCCTCGGCCCCCCCCTTTTTGGGGGCCCCCCCTTGAGGTGTTATGCGCATAAATTTTCCTTATTTTTGGGGGAAGACGTATTATTCACTCACGTAATGTGCTACAAAGCAAATCATAAGCAAGTATTTTGCTTTCAAAGGGGCCCCCTACAGAAATTGTAGTGTGCAGGTACTTTGCTTTCAAAGGGGCCCCAACAGCAACTGAAATATGTATGTAATCTGCTGTTAAACTTCATCGAAGGGGCCCCTAAAAGAAACTGTAGTGTGTAAGTACTCTACTTTCAAAGGGGCCCCCAACAGCAAGTGTAATGTGTA
>JGI24158J21664_10006214_pt1 | contig 15722 bp, 11 predicted proteins | sample Ectturendosymbi3_FD_21664 | JGI IMG/M metagenome (IMG submission 21664)
TTTTTTTTTGCGGGGGCGGAGTCTAAGAACCTCTAGTGAAGGACGAGACGGAGCGGCGGACGAGTTTTATATTTTCTTCATTTTCAACTTGCCATCGTAGGCAAACCCTACTTGTGTTGTTTTCTGTTGATTTGCGTGCGTTTGCTGTTGGCTTGCAAGATTCTGTCATGTAACTTGTCTCTTTTTTTGATATGGTAATGCACTACTAGCGAAATGAAGTCGCTGACAACCATCGGTTCTACTTATCATTCACTTGAGCATTGTCGAAAATTGTGCATCTTTTGTGTAGCAGTTCAAAGTTGAAAGTGAGATGAAAAAACTTCTAAGCTGCAAGTGTACGTTTGGTAGTGGTGTGTACATGCTGCGCGCGGCAGGAAGGTAGGTTGTTGTCTTGCAACAGGATAAAAAATGTCTCAAGCTGCTGCAAAGAAAGAATACGAGGCTTTTCTTTATGATGGTCTACTTGACGTTTTATGATGGTCTACTTGAAGTTGGGTGTTTCAAACAAGAAAAGAGTGGGCTTTTTGCAAAAAAAAATTATGCAAGTTGAATTTACATTAACCAAGGCTGTCAAGAAACATGCTTCTGTAGAATTTGGAACTTGGCGAAGTCAAGGCGGAGTCGGATGTGAATAATACCATGATTTGCTGACGAGGAGCGGATGCGGAGCAAACCTCTGAATCTCTTTGGAGTCGGAGTGGATGCGGAGTCATAAAAATGAGACTCCGTCCACCTCTGGTTCATTTGCATATTTCATCGATAAATACTTTGTTGACTGAGCTAGGCGCAGTAAAGTAAAAGCAATTGATCATGACATACCTTTTCTTTGAAAAAAATTACTCTAGTGCTAACGGGCCACCATACAAGTGTGTCTGAATTCAAATCGTTGTTTTGGTACCTGGCTTTAACGTTTTTCATTCCCTTTTATCAACACAAGGAAACACACAGATATGCACGAAGTAGTGACATTTGTCTTGTCTTGATTACTATTGATTGACAGATTAGCAGCAAGTCTCCTAACTGCTGCTATGTTTGCATGCAAAGATGTTTTACGTATTACTGCATGCTTCAATTTAGCAAAACCATACAGAAGTGAAGTAATACGTGCATGAAAAGGTTACAACGTTGTTCGGAAAGAATATTATTCACGTCCTTTACGTGTTGCTGTCCTAGGTGAAAAAGAAAAGGTTTTATTATTGGGTAATCGTATGTTTTCTTTTTTCACCTGAGCATAATATTAATTTGAAGCGTATATCCAACACAACTATTGCATCGGTACAAATATCTACACTATTCGCAATCACAATTGAGATCACCTGTGACAGGCCAAGTATGTTTCCAAATAGACTTCCCACTGCAATAAACAACGAGAAAAGGGAACCAATTGTGCCTCGGATATGAATGGCGCTGATCTCACCGGCGTAGGACGGTGCAACACCTGAACTCCAAATCATGCAACGGCTTAGTTTCAAACTTGAGTAACCACTCACACACAGCAACTACACACTCAACCGCACCTGTTCCTACTGATGCAAATGCCCCAAGAAAAAACCTTCCTATAATCAAAGCTTCGTATGAATTCATAGCGTATGAAGTACATATCAACAGAGTTGAGAGAATGCATACAACCTGCAAACGTAGAGTTAAATGAATGAAAAAGCAGGCGTAAATTCATTTAAAAGCAATTTATAATAACAGCAGGTCGCTGAAAAGATGACGTTTCCAGCGTGTTGTTCTATTTTTCGAAAAAACAGTTGCCAGTCTTTCTGAAACATAATCGTTTTGCTTCTAGTCATTTAACAGTTAGTAAAGTTCCTCAATTTCTTCTCAAGCAAACTTCTCTTTTTTATTGGATGCGAGCTGAATTTTTTTAGTGTTTTCCAGAGGGTTTGTGGCAACAATTGGCTACTAGTGAATGTTGCTTTATTTTCGTTGATCAGCTATATTTCTCACGAGTTTAAAAAATTTAAACCGATCTGAGTTTTGGCAAAAGATCGCCTGCAATTTGCCCAGATAGTTTTGAGATTATATTTTTGAGATGGCAAATGTTTTACGCATCTCTGCGACATCAAAACTTGCATTCTGCAAATTCCTATGCAAATAAATTTTGCGTAACTTGAGATGGAAAAACAATTTATTTTCTTGTAGAGAAGTTACTCTATCACCACTGAAAAGACAACTAAATAAACTGCCTCTTCTTCATTTTGGGGTTTAATCGAGCAATACTCGTACATCGTTGGTCAATGCGTTCGACGTTTATTTCGAGCAGTAAGCCAAAGTCAACTGCCATGTTTGTGTTAATTTCCAATACTTACGTCTACACGGAAAAAAATTCTCGCAAATATGTTTTTGGTGCGAAGGAGTTTTTAGCAAACTGGTTGGCGCCACTCCTGCATTGGACCACACGTGGCTGCAATTCATGATTCATTATTTGTAATGATGATTATGGAACACTCCTATATCAGCGGGGAGGCAAAAGATAAATGCATTTCCCACTTGCCTTGGCGCACGTCCAAATAAATCCCCATGCATGCGAGTCTTTCCAGTGAAGGGTCGCAACCAGGAGGGCGTTTGGGTCATTTGACCCCCCGAAAATTTCAAAGCGTTGCATACCAGTTTTGATATTTGCAGAAACTTTCAAAGAATAAGTTGAAATTATATATTCTGATCATTTTTAAGAAAATTCTTATTTGAATTTTTCTTTGTCCTTCTGGTTAATATCTCCTTGCATTATTTATCTTGACAACAGGCCATCTGACCGAAATTTTTTATAAATGATTGGTATTTAACCACAAATATGTTGGAAATGTCCAATCATGGAAGTTAGTTGGGGATGTTGGTATTTCTAAGGCATTTTATTTCTCTTTTTGTTCGTGTACCACTTTTTTCTGTGGCAGGCCTCAATTCAGCCTCATGAAAATTTGTGACATTAGGTTACTGTTGATCCATGCAAACCGCTGAAACTTTCAAAGTATTAAGCGAAGTCTTGACATGTTGGTTGGTATTTACAAAAGTTTGTGGCCACGTCAGACTGCTTTTTATTCTACGACCTTTCGATTATTTTTGTTCGGGGCAAAACGAATCACCATTATTAACGTGATACATTTCTTAAAACAAACGTTGTTTAGCTGCAAGTTCGGTTCGAAACCAAATAGTTTTTTTAACTAAATTTAGCGTGAGGACTGTTTAACGTTTTAGTATCTTCCTGGTTGGTACCAGTACCACGGCTGGGGAAAGGGTTTGGTAAAGTGTCATATGAGTGCTAGTCAAATGGTGAACGCAACTACCTACTACACCACTTTGGCTCCAAATGACGCGCTTTACCAGACCCAAACTGTTGCAACCAGTGCAAGCCCTGAAAGCTCATAGCCTCACACTTGCTTCTAAAAACTTTCATACAGCTCGTGGATGCCAAAAAATCCGGTTTGCCCCAACCACACCTGATCCGTTATGCGCCAAAGACACAAGACACCTAATCGTTTTGCCTGAAATGGTAACATTCAACGATCCCCTCACCGTTGGTTTGGATATCCCTCAAGTTTGGGATCTTCATTTGTGACAGAAATCCAAACACATGCTAGAGGAATTGGGTAGAATGTTTTTGTTAAAACAAGACAAAAATTTAGGCAAGTTTACTACCGCAGTAGCCTACGTATCTGCCACACCAAAGCTATGACTGCACTAGTTTAGTACGGAACCAAGTGATTGTATTAGGCTACTAATTTTTGCTCTGTCCTGATGGTTCGGTCTGCACCACGATTAAAACTGAAAAGCTCTCATTTGCAGAAATGTTGCGAAGAGAACCTTATCTTTGACGGTTTGCAAACTACAGTCGATTAAGCACGACGATTTCATCCAATGAAATTTCATAAAATTCCCCCCCCTCCCCCGAAAGGAAGAGTTGGTTGCGCCCCTGGTAAAATCAAAATGATACTGCGTTGGTATGGATGCAACGCAGACAACCTTACGTCACTTGTAGCATCTGAGATGACTAATAGAATTAAAAGTAATGATTGGCGGGTTTTTCCACATTCTGTAACTATAGCTTCCACAGACAGCAATCGATAAGAAAGTCACACTGGAAAAATCTGCGATCAAAACATTCTATTGTTGTTATTGCAACTGTTGTCTAGAATGCCTGTTTAACTTACCTGGCTGTAAATCAGTACTCTTCTGCTCTTAAATTTTGCAACGAGAGAACGAAGAAAGATAGCGCCAACCAGACCGCCAACAGGGAACATTGATGCGGTGACAGTGTATAACGCTTCAATGTCAGCAGGTTTCATACCAACGTCATAACGAATCTGGAGATGTCAATCAAAAGTAAAAGTACGGTATATACCCATATCAATGGTGGCCAAACTGCGGCTCGCCGACATGCTCTTGTGGCTCTTCGAGCTGAAGTGCAATTTCTCAAACTGATAGCGAGTTGTTCCCTCGTAGTTGATGTTTGTTTCATTTATCAATTTGTTTACACGAGTTGGTATGGCTCGTTTCCAAGGTGTCTACGCGATTTTCATTACCAAAAGTGTAAATCTAAAGCTCAAGTCAAGCTCCTTATTTTTCCAAAATGAAATCAAAATTTTTCAAAGAGACTTATTGTGAAAACTTTCCGTCATTTTCCCAGTCTCAGAATGAGAACAAATGCTTTTAGCGAAGAGGCAACTGCAGATCACTATCTGGAAGAACACAAAAATACATTGCAAGACTACTGGAGGAGTTTCAAGCTAGATTTGAAAGCTCAGAAGAGTAAAGCCATGCTTCGCATTCTTTGTATATCCATTCAGTGTTAATGAAAGAGTAGTAAAGGCCAGGACGATCGCCCGGGTAAATCTACAGTTAATGTAGTCGGTGATGGCTGTGCGTTCGCGAGCTGTCAGTCACAAACTCGTCTACTGTAGAAACAAAACTAAACTAAATGCAAGAATATCTGGCTCTAAAAAATTTTCGTCAATGCCGCCGTACACTTGAGTTCTTGCGACAGGTTTAGAAAGGATATATGCAAAACTGAAAAGGCCAGTGCACGACTCATTACTGTATTTAGCACGACATATTGCTATGGATTTTAATTCCCTGTAATGAAGGTTGTAAAATCAAAACATCACGTGACCCTAACAAATGAACATTTGGGAGAATTCATTCACACTGCTTTAACAATGTACAGTATTGTCCAGATTATGCAGGCTGTCAAATAAAAAACAAATATTGTTGTATAATGTTTTTGTTGTGTTGCAATCGGGCCCGTAGCCATGGGGAGCATTCAAACACAGTGTCCCGGAAATAGTTTTGTGCCCCCCAAATTGTGTTACGCCCAGAAAAATTTGTTTTAAACATATAATAAAAACAAAACCTTGCCCCCTACAAATGTACTTTTCCCAACCAAACCAAAAAAACTGACTACGGTCCTGGTTGCAATTATTGTAGGTCAGTTTATGTAAGGCTTAGATTCTTTTCACCGTATTTATATTTAACACTACAAACTGATTTTGCGGCTCGCTGATGTTTTCGGTTTTCTGCCAATGACTCTTCTACTGAACAAGCTTGCCTACCCCGGACAATAAAAAGGTGCTCCTGTAATTGTGCAACGCCTGTTTTTTTGAGCAATGAAGGTAAAATAAAGTACAAGATGCGTTCAGAGACAGAAAATGTGGTTTAGAAACAAGCTGCTGTTTTGCTGATTGTGCAAAATGGTCAAACTGCACGTAAAAGAATCGAGTTCGGCACAGCAAACTGTATCGGAAATGCAATCACTAATGGTTTTCACTTAGGGTCTTAAACTTTGAACTATTTAAAATAAATCAAGGTTAAACAAAGATTTGTTTTTCATTTTCCTTCGGAACTAAAGCGATGTGTTGGCGGATACGCGTGTAAATGGTTTCGTAAGTACAAAGACACGAACAACTTAAATTACTGAATTCAGTACCACATGAGAATCATTGAAGAACTCCTTCAAAACGATAGCTGCTGAGTTGATCGTTCCAAGACTGTATCCGTATGGAAAGAAAAAGCAGATAACAGTAAGGATGGTTGGTATCAAGGCATAGGCGGTAACTTTCTGAAAACCAAAACAAAAATGTACTGTACAAGTTTTCAACATAAATTTCGATATTTGTCGACTTCAGCAATTAACATTTCTTTTTTATGATCCCATGCAAGGCGACAGACATATTCAACAACAATTGGCGGCAAGCCGAAGCCTGAAAAATGCTTTTTGTCTAGGCGATTGAGGTCAGGGGCGTAGCAAGAGGGGGGGCAAGGGGGGACACGGGGGGCACAATTCCCAGGCCGCTGAATCACCATGGGGGCGCCGAAAAATCCCAACAATGTCACATGTACTTTCTTCAATACAGTACATTTGCTTCCGAAACACCTCAAATTCGAACACAGGGGCGTCAAACTTGCTTCTTGCCCCGGGCGCCATCTAGCCTCGTTACGCCCCCCGGTTAAGGTGAACGCTCTTGCCTGAGAAGCGCTACCTCTATTCAATCAGTGATCGTGGACCGAACATCCAACTTTCTATTTCAAAGGCGGACACTCTGNCGTACCACTAAGTTAATCGCCGAACAATTGTTGNTAGCTAAGACTACGTGAAGCGGAGTGGCGAAAGCACACACCCTGGTCGACCTCCTACATCCACGGTGAACGGTTCTGATAACTCCGCCAACACGTGCAATGCTTTACTGTAAGACAGGGTTTCCCAAACTGGGGTATATGCACCCCTAAAGGCACTTTTGCCTATCAGAAAGGTACATTTATGGTTAAAAATAAAAGCGAAAAATAGTTGTACATATTGTTTGTTTCGAATTATTTATAGATATATCAGTGAATATTATCATCAAAAATCATTATATGCTTATTGGTAAACATATTTTTGTTGTTTTTCTTAGCTTTTTTGTCATAAGAAGTTTTAGGGGTACATGCTCATCTACCGAAATACTGAAGGGGAGCATGGCCAGAGAAAGTTTGGGAGCTGATGCTGTAAGAGATGGGGTGTAGGGTGAGCAAGCGCATCCCTGATTTGTAACAGTTTGGGCAAAATCTCAAAATGTTTGATGTCAAACCTCGACATGTTTAACAATATTAATGAAATTATACGTTTATGTTATTGAGTATACAAAAAGTTTATTCCCCTTCATATAAAATACGCCACCTTTAAATATATACGAAATGAACAAACTATTTCTAGAGACCTCGTGCTTTAGTTTGTGAGAGTTGATGAGTAATTGACTCACTTGAACTTTTGGCAAAAAAAGACATTTTATTAATGTTCTTCATTAATTGTGTACTGAGGGAATCGAGCATACTGCAGGACACATACTTCATGTTAGCAGAATCCATGCCAAGTAAGACCAAATGTTTTTATTTTTACCTTTTTTCGGGGCCATAAGGCGCACCGGATTATAAGGCGCATTAAATGAAGCAGAACTTGATAAGTCGAACTGTATTCAACTCTTTCACAATAACTCCCGAGTGCCGAAGTCGCCACTGATAGTTTAATCCTGTCATTACATATGAGGGAGTTTAATCTGTCACACATGCCTAATTCGCTGGACACGCATAGAATAAAATAAAGTTGTGCGCGTGTTTGATTCGGTGTGCGGCAATGTAGTCAGACGCCAGGCAGAGTAATATGATCTGTGGTATGTGCTAGCTATTCTGGAACGTTGCGCATTGCAATTTTTGTTGGTTTATTACGCAACACGATGGTCTGTTTACAAAAAATCGTAACTACCAATGAAATAAATAGCACCGTTTACCACATAAAATTGGCTCGAGATGAGAAAGTACAACCAGATTCATATAAAAGGCGCACCGCATTATAAGACGCACTTTCGATATTTGAGAAACTTAGAGGATTTTAAGTGCGCCTTATGGCCCGAAAAATACGGTAATTTTAACTTTTTGGTATGCAGGCTCTTGCAGTTTGCATATGCAATGTGTGCAATTGAACAGAGAATGTTGTGACACTTACGGCATAGTCATAATAGCCTATATATAATAAGATAGATGATGTCTTCAGAAAAGAAAGCAGATTTAGGTCTTCCTCAGCCAGGTCTGAGATTCCTTAGTGACAACAACAGCTGGAATATGAATGGAAAACCTCAAAACTGTGAGGCAGATGCTCAAGATTACTGAGCCAGTTGACTTCTGACAATGTCCTTGCAGAGCCTAACCATAGTTTTTCAGCCGAGTTGTTAAGAAACAAATTTCAAGTACCAAAGTTTCTATTTCCAAGTCTGTGGCAACTTGGTAGAGTAAAATAAATGTGTCAACAGGTACAGAAAATTTGTAGAGAGAAAGTTCGTTGCACAAAGATTTTGCGGGCATTATTGGGAAAATTGGGAAAAATAACCTTTACAGCCCCAAAACTTTGCCGGATTCTACCCCTATGAACACGTGCACATACACGAGCATGAATTCTAAAAAAATTAAACCACTACTCAAACAGCCAGTAACAGGCGGCCGTCCAAAATATTTCATGTACTGGACAGCGAAAATATAGTTTCTAGTGCTACGTCTAGGACGAAAACCGCACTGGGTATCCTCTAGTTTTGGATCAGTTATTTCGCGGTACAACTTCAGAAGGCACCTGCAATCAGGGATGCCGGAACGTCAATACGGCAGGGGGGGCAAAAGAAAAGGTGAGGGCAATGGAAACTTACGAAAAACAAAAAAATCGTTACCAATTATCAGGCCCGTAGGCAAACCAGGAGGGGCGCAGTGAGGCTTAGTCTCCCCTGAAAAACTTTTTGCCCCTCTCTGGAAAAGTTTGAGGGACATAGTTTAAAAAACTTGGGCCCATCTCAGTAAACTCTTGGCCTCCCCTGGTGTCCTAATCAGGTTAGGGCCTGCCAATTATGCTTGCTACAGTTCAACAATAATGTTGACTTCGAAAATAATGAAACAAACTATACACAACTTGTTTCAATTCGATCTCGATAAATCATAAAATTACCTATGAAAAGACACCTTTGCCCCCGTTGTCTCTCGTTTGAAAGGTCAGGGATTCAATGCCACTGCTCTCAGGCGTCCCTGCCTGCCGCTATCAGCAGTCACGGTCTCGCTACATTATCTGCCAAGATGTCTGCGTTCAAGAGTCACATGCGACAAAACGCCCAATATTGTAACTTGACGTGAACATTTGAAGATTTGTTGCGATGTTATTATTACACGATAAAGACCAACAATAAAACAATCCGCTCGCAAGTTTGGCAACTTGCCCCTGCAGGCAGTAGCGTAGCCAGCCCAAAAATTTTGGAGGGCCAAAAAATTTGGTGGGGGCCAAAATGTTTGATTTTAGGCGAATAACACTATTTTGTTTGTGATACCGCCTCTCAAAGCACAAATGACTATATGCTCTAAAAATTTGTAGGGTGACATGGCCCCTGGCTACGCCTATGCCTGCATGCAAAGAAGCGGACATGAGTGAACTGCAAGCTCAGCACTGCATGACACAAGGACAGTGAACCAGGCTCTTGCGCAGTGTAAGTGTCGTACCGGCAAATAAACTGTTATTGCAAGAAACAAATCAATTAATCGGAATTGAGCTGCTGACGTCAAATTTTCTAGTAAGTTTTAGTTCTGAGTCCCAATTTCCAGAGAGGGGTAAATGCCCGTTTTGACCCCGGGGCAGATCCAGCCAATAAGCTTAAGCGGGCGATTTCAGTAATATTTGTTAGTCAAGTCTCATTACGGGTTCACTACTTCAAGAGAGATGAAGTGTGCTTCACAACAGTTCTGTGACAAAACAGTGGATTTAGGGGGGAGCGATGGCAATGGTTTTAGGGGAAGCGATTGCCACAATCGCCCCTCCAGGATTCGCCCCTGTTTTGACGCCACTGCGGACGCCCATGGCTTTGACGTACCACGAGTTCAAAACTGTTTGCTTGAGTTCAGTGCAAAAGCACACCCATAGCCATAGTTATTGTTTACGCATTTACATGTTTAGCAACAATGTTGACCTCAAAACTAATAACAGATTATAAAAAAACAACCTGAATTTTAGGTGTGCGCGAATAGCTGCAATAAATTTGTTTCAAATTGATCGTGATAAATCATGAAATTGCTTATGATAGTTGTAGTAAGGCACCTTTGACCCCGTTCCCTCCTTTCAAAGGTCAGGGGGGCAGTGCCCCCGTAATGCACCCCTGTTCCGGCGTCCCTGCCTATAATACTTATTCTGGAAGGCTAAGAACAGAAATGCTTCGGTTGTTGCATTGAATTCTGATCCCCTTCTTGGATAACGACATCGTCAATCCGATGAGCCGATTTCGTGGCTCGAGGTTTCATTGGTTTCTAAGGTATAATAGCAATCTTTGGAGTCCTTGATAGACTTTTTAGCGTTTGTGGTGCCAAATTATGTCCAAAAAATCCCCAACTTTTTTTAAATCCTCAGGGGATTTCCCTATTCAATATACGCTTTTTTGGCTGTAATCTTGGAACCAGAAATGCTAGAACAGGGTCTCTCAACCGGGGCCCTCGGCCCCCTTGGGCGGCACGGAGCAGTTCTCCGGGAGCCGCGAACAGAGGCCTATATTTAATAGATCTGCCGTGATATTGCAGAATTCAAGTGCAACTGTATTAATTATACGCCAGTTACAGGGGAAAGAGGGCCACAAGCCATGAAAGTTTGAGAACCACTGCGCTAAAAAGTCCATCAAATAGTCTAAAATTTCGTATTATAGTCAGAATCCAATAAAATTTAGAGCCAAGAAATCCGCTCGTTCAGTCGGCTCCCACGGGATGATGACCTCATCCAAATGTAAACAAATATGCATTACGTCAACATAAAAAAATGACATCCAAAACTAGATTTTTTTTAAATTCTAAACTACAAGACTTCCCATCTATGGAGACTTTGAACAGCTTTCTAGCTCAATCGGCTGGCGAGTTATGGTCTTCAGCCAAAATGGTCAAGGTTAACTTTGGTATGGCTTGCGTTTTCACACAATTTGTGGTTTTTGAGCCATAATTTTGGCTCCAGATGTGCTAGCAAGCAATCTAGGGCTCTAAGGACGCGGATGACATCCTAGATTCCAAAAAACTTGATCCAAAGGAATGAATTTTTGGGCTGGAACCCAGGCAAGGTAACCTTAGCCAAAAAGTCGCAAAAGTATACCCCCATTATGACGTCACCTACAGAGAATTCCAAACCCAAAACGAAAAAAAATTTTTTAAAGGTAATTAAAAGACATGCTGAATCCGTAGATGGTTTGAACACCTCCCTAGTTCAATCGGCTCGCGAGTTATGGAGTTGCAAACTTGGTCAAAAATGTGGCCGGCGAGGGACTTAATATGACATGCCACTTATGGCGTCTGCCCTACGTACTGGGAGATTTCCATATGTCCATTAATACCTTGGTATAAAAAGTTTTACTAGAGTTTTCTGATTTTTACTACAGTTTAACCGTTTTCCATTGGCACTAAACGCACCTATGAAATCACGCTTACAGCGTGGTTAAAGATGTCAAACAGGCGTTACCATTGCAGGTAGGATTCAAACGCTTTCAGTACGTTAGCCTAAATTAAATTTAGTTTGCTGAGATCAAAGTAAATCATTCAATATGCACCCCTAGTTAAGATAGTGACATTATTTTTGGCTTTGTAAGCAATTTCGGAGACTATGATCTAAACAGTGGATTTGTTTTACCGACTGAGCAGGCGTCTTGAACCTCATTAAAGCAAATCTTTTCTAAATGTCAAACACTGAAAACTGAAATGTATGGAAAAAATATATGCAAAAAACGTTAAATATCGAAAAAGCAGTATTTCCAATGACATTGCCGTTGTCAAAAATTTTGCCAGACCGGACCAAACACATGGCATGTTCTTAGTCAAACATATAGCTACCCTGGTTGGCACAAGCAAGCCAGCACGCACAGTAAAATATTCACAAGTTCTGCAATGCCCATTTGTAATGCTCACAACACTATGACAGTTGACAATTCAAGAGTCAGGGTAATCACTATCAACAGCAAGGCAATGAGAAGCTTAATTTTACAGGGTGTAAGATATCAAAACAGAGAGATCAAAAGGTTTGGCCTTCTGACAAAAAGTTTGGTGGCCCATGATCTTTTAGTTGCAGATTTTGGTAACCATGCAAAATTTGTCTTTTCGTTGCCGGCTTCAGCTGTCCACGAGTTTCCAATGCAACAAAAGGATCAAAACCACATATCTACCAGTGACTGCTGCCAGGCGGCTAGGTGCGTGGGGGTAAATGCGCCGTCGCCCCAAAATTTTGATCTCCAAATACTGAACGTTGAGAAAACATTTTCATGACTGCATAAAGTCAATCATGCATTATACCAAGCTGTAGATAGCTTGTATTTTGCCACATTTTTTGTGTCAGAGCCAATGGCGTAGCGAGGTTAAATGCCACCCGAGGCCAATCATAAAATGCTGGTCTTTCCACCCCTACATTTCATTTTCGCTTTCCATCTTAGTTTTTCTGCTTATCGCCACCTTTCTCATCATTACTCTTCCTATTTTTCTGCTTTCTTATGTATGTATATGCGAACCCGTCATATTTTGTCAAATTCACTCAGCTTTATGATTTGCTCATTCGAGGGATCAAGCAAAAAATTATGAATAGCGACAGCGGCGCTATTTTAGAGATGTTAACATTTATGTAGGGGAATGTGGGGTACAGTCGACACGTTTTTGCAGTTTCAACCCCTGCTACTTTGTTTCAAGTCCAAACAACCTCAAAATTTGTCACACAATAAAGCAACTTTATATACACAATATCGTTCCAAAACATGAAAACAACGCCTTTCAGAGAAAAATTTACAATTAATTTGAAAAAAATACCCCTAGAATGGGGCACACTCACCATGAGCATGGGGCACACCTGATCATTCAATAAAAATTTGGACTGCATGCATTGCACAATGTTCAGGTGATATCCAGGGTTGATTAAAATCATGATTTTATTTTTTTATCAAAAAAATCGGATTTTTGGATTTAAATTGGATTTTTTTGATTTAAATCAGATTTTTTTGATTTAATGTGTAGAGGATGGCCACCTAACACTTGCAATTTTTCATTTTAAAGAGTTTCTTTTAATATAACTTTTTGTTGGGCTTTGTTTCTTCTGGTACAGCAACTAGAATTCATCTGAACTTTCATTCAAAATTACTTTGCACTTATACATCACGCTTAAAGCAAATCTGTTCATAACACCAGTACCAGTGTATAAAACAAAATATTTATTGGAATGACAACACTCAAACCATCTGTTCATCAACTTTATCAACACTTATGGCAGGTTAAGAAGTTTGTAGAAAAATACAAGCTTGCCAGTCTTTTGGTGTGAAGTCTATTGTTAAAATTGATCTCTAGTTCAGCTTCTGCAAAACAATAACTTACACGCATAAAATGGTAAAAACCTATAATATGTGAATCTGAATCAAAAATATGTTCTGAAACTACTATTTCTATAGTCAACCTACATATTTGCTGGAATTTAGATGCAATTTTACTTTATTCCAGGCCCATAGCCATGGCGACATTTTGGGGCAGTGTCCCTAATTTTTTTTGTGCTCCCCAAATTTTGTTGTGCCTAGAAGAATTTGTTTTAATCATATACCGTTATAAAAGCAGAAATCTTGCCTCCCTAACACTTTATTTTGCCCTCCAAACCTCAACACCTGGCTACAGGCTTGCTTTATGCCAGCCTACACTTCCAAACTTAGGGCATTCTGAACAGGTCTGACTTCTGAGTCTGCAAATGTTAGTGATTTCACTCCACATATCATTTTGCACTTAGTTAACATAAAATCTGTGACGTCACAGTTGCCATGATTGATTAAACTTTAATTCCTTTCATAACTTGTGTGGTCATAAGAAGTTTCTGCCTTCTTTTATAATAAGTGAAACTGATTAGAATACCAACTGAATGTGTCATACAAATCACAGCAAGTTTCAAAACTGCATACGATTTTTGCTTGATTTTTATCATTTTTGTCACTGATTTAAATGAAATGATTTAAATCAATCAACCCTGGCTAGAAATAGCTGAACTTTCATTCAAACTTTTTGCACATATGCAAAATCCCATGCTGCAATATATAAGTTCAAAATACCAGTGCCGGTGTATGAAATGAAAAATTTATTGAAATGCCAATACTGAGAACTGACAGTATAGTAATTTTATTGACACTCATGGCATACTTGCATTAAAATGTTAAAAAGCTATAATAATAACACACCTGTTTCATGAATCAAAAATGTGTTCTAAAACTATGTTTACAGTCAACAGCCTAAAATGCAACTTTTACTTTATGCCAGTCTACACTTTCAAACTTGCGGTATTCTAACAGTTATGACTTCTGAATTCGCAAGGGTTAGTGATTTCAGTCCACATATCTTCTTTGCAGTTAAATCACATCTGTGAGCTCACAGCTGCTATGATTGATAAATATTCAAGCGGATTTAACTTGTGTCATCATAAGAAGTACTCTTTGCCTTCTACATTAATACTGTATAGGCTGTGTGAAAACCTATTAGGATCTAAATAAATGTGTTATAGACATCACATGCAGGTCTAAATCGCCTTGATTTTTTTATTTTTATTGCTTGATTTAAATCATGATTTTTATTGCTTGATTTGAATCATGATTTAAATCAATCAACCCTGGTGATAACCCATGTAAAATAGGCACTTGCTGACTGCCTCTCAACTTTTTTCACATTCTAATTACCCACGATCACTGCATGGCAAAACAAATTTGTATGATTACCAACCATTTAAATGAAACCAATGCAGTATGCTGAAATTCACGCCTTACCATACAAATATAATGTGCCTCTAAGCACATGATCAACCTAAAAATGCTCATAGATTAGAATTATTCTGTACTGCATTCCAATATAGTCTCTCAAGCTTTATCTTGTTAAGAGTGACCTAGTGGCAATGTGTCGAGTGTGCCACATTTTTTTGTCAGATGTGCCCCATGCATATATAAAAAATAAAATGAAGAAGTACCAACTCAACTTAAAAAGAATTCAANATTTGGCATTATCGAATGATGTAGCACTGCCCTGACAACAACGTCAAAAAAACTCAGAACAAAAGATGTTGATTAACGTGGGCAAAACCCAAATCTAAATGCGATTGTGTAAATTACTTTTGCGTAGCAAAAACACAACTTGCTCTGTAACTCGTAACAACGGCTTCCTATCAAGGAAAAATTTACTTTAGTACTACGGCTGGTATGAGACTAAATCACCATGGAAACTTCAAAATTCAACGTTTTCAATAAACCAAATAAACCAAAAGAGACGACTGTGCCCCTTGTCCCACTGTGCCCCACCTTCCCTTACGTTAATATTTCGTGCAATATCCCATCGGTAACTGAACACATATGTATTCTGTATGAAACAAGCTATAACAATAAACGTAAAAACAAAATAATTAGTCATGTAAAGATTGTTTCGTTGTTCACGTCACGTTTGAGTAGTAGTTCAGTTATTTTAGAATGTATAAAAGGCTTCCAATGTTACCTCTGTCCGCACATGCGCAGGGCCCTACAAACGTAACGGAACCATTTTGTTAAAATACGTCAAATAGGCTGAAACACGACTCCCCTTACTGGAGGCAACGATATCGGTTCCTGGCCACGCAATATAATGGTAATGGTAATGGTTTATTGTTTCATATGACTCAGCCAATAAGCAGAAGCACCATAAAAGCCATCGCATGCAGTAAACCAACCATTAGC
>JGI24158J21664_10006215_pt1 | contig 15721 bp, 7 predicted proteins | sample Ectturendosymbi3_FD_21664 | JGI IMG/M metagenome (IMG submission 21664)
AAGTACAGCTCGAAACCGGTTATTGCTGAGTTGGCGAAACAGAGAATCAGGACTTACCAGTCTAAGTCATGGAGCCTTCTAGTCATATGAGCTGTAGGTAATGGGTTTGAAAGAAAAGCAACAACTTACACTAACACGCAACCAACCTCATAGTTTCAGTGAAAACTTTAATCCATGCCATGCAGCGATTGATAAAGTACAAAACATTTTACATTGCGTTGTTTCGTTATCCTCTTTATTTTTGCTACACGTATTTATAGATTCTTATTTCCTAAACCCAGCACATAGGTCTAACATATATAAGCTATATATCTAAATGCTCAACTGGTATATCAGATAAAACGCAAAACAGATGAAACGTATAAATGACTTCTGCCAACCTTTCGTTGACGGTGCAGTCAACTTCATCAGGGCGAAAACCAAGTGTGAAAAGCCATCTGCCAAACAAGCGTTGAGTGGAGTGATTCCTCCGGTACAAACACTTGCAGCGCTGAAACATTAGCTCATTTTTGCTGATGAGGTTGACCGAACCGTCAACGAAACGTTGGCAGTATTCGATTTACGCTTTCTCTGCATTACATTTTATCTAATACAGCAGTTGAGCTATTAGATATACTGTGAATTGACCTGTTGTCTCGGAATAGCAAGATATGAGCTATGTTTGCCAAGGCAGCATGCTTATTTTGTGACATAACAAAGCTATTTGATTTAGATGCAAACCTTGGGATACAAGTAGCACCGACCATCTCACCATGACATTCTCAACTTAGCCACTACAGATATAGTATGAAATCCATCTTTTAAAATTTTTCACAGAGTTTATTGTATCATGTATAACATCACATTTTTGCCGTGCAAACTGTAATTGACTGAAAGATTTGCAAAACAATAATTTATAAAAGGACGTATTGGAAGCCAGTGTCCGTTCTTAGGTGCACAATTGCATAGTAACACGAGGCCATTTGGGCAGTGAAATCTCATTCTTGCGCACTTGCAACATTCCAAATTTAATATCGCATATACATTACATAACACTTGTAACGCTTTACTGCTTGTGTGTCCACATAGTTACGCAATTGCGTTCACACTAAAACAAACATTTGATCAGTGTACGTTTTCTTAGAGTGAACACTGTTGGAAGCTATACGAAACGCAAATATATCCTTTTTGTTTTTCAAAAAATTAGTAGAAAAACCAATATTATTAGACGTTCATGAGCACCGCGCCCGAATATCGACTTCCGGCGGAAAACGGATTCAATGGTCCCCCCCACTGCAGCGCCACAAAACCCTAATCTATTAAAGATCTCCACAAGCGGGATCGGAGCCAGCTTTTAAGGTTTGGGATGGGTGCGGGGGCAAAATACATTTGTGGCGGGGAAAGGTTTTTGTTTTTGTTGTATTTCTAAAACAATTCTTTCTTGGCACATCAAAATTGGGGGGCTACCCCGGAATTTCTGGGGTACGTCCTGTCTACAAGCAGTGCTTGCCATGAACAAGAGACAACTCACTCAAGCTGGATTACTACATCGGAAGAGACCTCAGTCAAACAGCTTCATGTTGGAACCCCTAATATAGACAATACGTGAACGAAACGTCTGCAACGAAACAACAATTTGTGACGTAACAATGTTTTATTCAAATGAAATAAACTACAAGAAACTCCATGTTAGCGTTGCTTCGTAATGTGAGAACAAGTCAACGAACATAAGTGGGGTATAGAACGAAGAAAAATGTTTTACAAACGTAAATGTTTTGCAAGTATAATAAAGTTGATCACATGGGCCCGCTAGTTTGATGAAAAACAGATCGCTGATTGAAAATTTTCTTTTAGCCATATTCGCGTCCTACTGATGCACATGTTTTCTGAATTCTTCGAAAAAAGGATCCCTGAAACTTCGGCTTGGATTGGTTTTCACTTCACGATTCATGTGAATCGCCTACTTATGTGCCAAGTAAACTTTTCGAAGCACGATTTCAAGATGGACGTCAAAACTTGTACTTTTATTTAATATTACCAAAACGTTAAGTTCTCAGAAGAAACTTCAAACCTGAACGTTCGATATTTGCTTTATTAAATTCCTGAAATGCTCCTCATTAAATTATAACTTTGACGTTACAAAGGTCTGACGCTGGTAGAAAACTTTATGACGACATTAAGAAACAGAAAAACTCAATTTTGCAAATGTAGTATATTTCCAAACGCATGAGTTTCGATGCCTTGCACGCGAGATAACCCCCTGTAGGCGAGATACGAACGATACAAGTTCAAGAATCAAACAAAAAAACAATAATACTTATATCAATTGTAACATTTGTAAATAAACAAAGCAATGAGATAACATGCGATGTTGTAACAAATGTTGTCCATGACATATTAACAAACATGATTAGTATTAGAGGCCATAAATATTTGCATCAGGTTATATATTGGTTAATAACAACAAATGCAGAATCCTAATGTTTCAATTGTAATGTCAAAAGAAAAAAAAACGAAAACCTGAAAAAGAGTGTACGTAGAATAACTTTGATTAAAAGAAGGTCACAAAAACGTCCCATTGTTAAACACGTTACAAACGTTTACACTTTCTTTGCAAGACTACGCAGCGTCTATAGTTTAGGCCAGGAGTCTCCAAACTACGGCCCACGGGCCAGATGGGGCCCGCGAAGCCATTTCATCCGGCCCGCGAAGCCATTTTGTCAATTATGAAAAAATAATATGCAGTATTTAAGAAAAATTTTTGAATTGGTAGAACATAACATATCCCGCAACAATCACATTGCGTAAGACTTCCGACCCTCGTCATGTTCTATATTATCTTATGTATGTGGCCCTCGGACAATAAAGGTTGGAGACCCGTGGTTCAGGTGATAAATGGTCATGTAATGATTCATATGTTGACAACCGCATGATGTATATCTAACTGCACGTACTGTTCGGGCAAAACTGAATGTTATCGTTATAGCATATCACGTTGGGACAGTGTGCGGCAGAACTACCACAAGCTTTGATAAACATAAAGATGTCACGGAGCATAAATGATAATGACTACAATCAGTTTCGTTGTTGGCAACCAGTTTCGTTGTTATCATCAGTTTCTACAATCAGTTTCGTTGTTATCACATTACACAAAATGACAACACTCCGTATCATCATTGCAAAACTTAAAGGAACTGAGAGAGACCAAATTAATTTGGGGAGGCAAGAAACTAAAATCTTTAATTTCACCAAAAATTGTGCATTTTGCAGAAACACATGTCTTTGAGATACTTGGAAAGCGTCAGATTTTCATTTTCGTTATCAAATGACACAGATCCTTAAACATTATCCTTCCACAGATTCGTGATGTAAAAGATGTAATGAATCGCACATGTTATGATTGCAATGAACACCAGGACAAAAACCAAAGGCGCTTCAATGAACAATGTTGTTTCTCTCTTGTTTCTCTCACTCGAATGTCAAAACTAGTCATGCAGTAATGCAAACGAATCCTAGCCTGTTGGCAGTGAGCTGAAAACGTTTATAACATTAGATCACGTTATGTGAATGCAGTTTTCTTAACCGTGTGGAAAATCAACACTTTGACTCTTTTCTATTTTGCTTGTTTGCTCTGAAACATTTTTGCTTATGCAATAAAATTTTGCGTCATCAATAGTATCAGTGAAATGGTTGAAATTCGCGCTTTTTGAAGAGTTTGTAAAAGCTTTTTTTTGACAAATGCCTCAACAAGGAGTGCTACACTCACAAATTGATTCAAAACATTATATCCAGCGTAGATCAGATAAATCTGGTTTTTGCTGAAAACCATTCAAGAAAAGTAAAGAATGTTCTTCTTCCTCAATAGTTGTAAGCCACAGTAGTGACGTACGCAAGTGTATATATTGCAATTTATTTCGCAGGGAATCTAGTCACTACTATGGCTTGCACTACTGAAAGACAGACATGTGCAAATTTGAATCGTCGCAAAAGGATGAAAACGAAGCCAAGCAGGCAAATTCCTCACAAGCTGGCCAAGAAGCTACAGCGAGTTTTTTTAATGTTCTTCCTCGTGTCAAGCCAAAGGGTTAAAGTCATTGATCGTTCTGCACAGGTTTGAAAGTCTTGAAAGCACATTACCGCAGAAGCATGCGACATTTTGAAAAACAACGTTCTTACGGTCTTTTTCTTGTGCTCCTCGGTGAAACATAAAAACGTTAAAAGCAACAACGTTTTACATCAGATGTGGTTGAAACAGAACTGTAACGCGTTCTTGACTTGCTCAGAACAGCTTATGGGATAAAGCACTTGTTAATAAAATGTCAAACATTCGTTCTGTGCAGTGGTGAGTGAGTTGTAAATGCAGCAAATCAAAGGTTGCTTCCATGCACAGAAAAACAATGGCCCTTCACAAAAAGCAAGATTTTTCTAATATTTCACAGTCTCTGGAAACAATGCATTTCACAATAATTATTCTGCAATTATTTCTACAGATATGTTATAAGCTATTGCGGCGTCGTTGCAGATAGTTCAAATGGTTGTCGCAGTTGATTGCAAAACATGGAAATTTTATTGGAACTACAAGACTCATAACAACGTCTAAATTTGGGAACGTTTCAAACTCATGTGGAAAACAGTTTCGCTCGTAAGTATGCATATTTTCTTATTTTCATGATAGCTTGAGGGTGATACTTGGGAAAGTTGCGCGAAGGTGCTGACTCCATTTCTTCATGGCAACAACTCCACTGCGAGCTCAAACCATCTTTTTGCAAACTCGAACAACTCTATCTTGAAGTGACAAATGCCTAGTTTGCGACACAAAGATCGCAAAATTGATTTTTTGTCACACAACTCATTGCGTTCCTCTGCAGTAAACAAAGCTTCTTTGTAATATTTCGAAGCCTCGACACAGTTGTTCAGTTTGAAAAAACAATCGCCAATCATTTCTGTGGCATCAATGAGATTCGAGACAGAATCGCTGTCTTCCAATTCGTCCAGAATTTTTTTGGACTTTTTGCAATGCACCATTGCGACGTCATAGTTTTTCAATTGAAAGCAACAAAATCCAGCTTCTTTGAGCAGAAACGCCATTGTTTCATTAGTTTTCTTTGTTTGGCTCACCTTTGCTTGCCATGAAATTACCTTCTCGAAAAGCTTCAAAGCATTGTCATACTTTTTTAGAGAAGAGAAGCATTTGGCAAGGAGAAGTGACGTGCTAATATATTCCGCGTTTGAAGCACCTGTTTCGGATTTTTTTCGTAACTTTTGTACTTGAACAAAACATGTCAAAGCTTCAGCGTAATTGCTCGTTTTCAGCAAACAAATGCCTTGACTATAATAATATTTTGATAGAACGTGCCCATTTCCTTCTCTTTCTTCAGTTGTTTTTCTAACACTAATAGCTCTCTGATAAAACTCCCCTGCTTCTTCGTATGCACGTTGTTCAAATAAATAATCAGCAACATCCTTGGAACTTACTTCCATCGCAAGCTTTGATAATTCGCCAGGTTCAGATTTGCTTTCTCTGCAGATGAGACATTTTTTCATTTTGTAAGAAATTTCTGATGAAGATGAAGAAGTTTGCGAACTGTTGTTTTCTGTGTCACAAGCCATGTTCGCTGCTTGTCGGAAATACTGCAAAGCTTCTGTGTAATTGTTTTGTTGGTACAAACATTGGCCAAGATTGCTGTACAAATGCAACCTTTCCTTTGCAAGATCCATTGTTTCGAAGCCTTTGAAAAATAATTCCGAAAGTTCAAGATAGTATCTTGCATTGTCGAGATCTTCAAGTTTTAACAACGATGCGCCCAACTCACTACAAGCGTTTGCCAGGATTAGCTTAACATCGATTTCGTCAACATATGATCCGCAATCTCCAGGTTCATTGTCGTTATCTGCTTTATGTTTTCTGTAATCATTTCCCTGTTTGCAACTCACGAGTTCTTCAAGTGCCTCAACGACTTTCCTGAGGTACCATACTGCTTGAGCATATTTTTTGTTTTCTAACAAATTTTGACCAAGAAAGACCTGAGCTAGGTAAAGCAATCGCTTACTTGAATAGCTGCTGCTCTTTCTTTCTTTGGATAGAAATTCTTCAAAAGAAAAAGCCAGTTTCAGAAGACTTACTGCTTCGTGGTGTTCGCTTCTTCCCGCCAACGCGTTTGCTAAATACAGCACTTCGTGCTTTACATCATTTGAAAGCTTACCGCGTTCTTCTAGATGTACAGCCGACTCTAGCAAGTCGCGATACCACATTAGCCCTTCTTTGAACCTTTCGGAAGCTAAACAGCAGGGTCTCAAATACTCCAAACAGTATTCTTTGTCTTCTTTTGTTGCGAAAAGATTCAAATCGATGCATGAGTATGCACGTTGGAAAAATAAGACAGAACGATAATGGTTGCCTCGGGTCCAATAAGAAAAGCCAATTTCAAGTAAAATTTGATTCAATATATTCAAAGTATTTGCCGTAGTTTTACTGTCTTCCAATATCCTATCAGCTTCCCACAGCACTTCTTCATATTCATGAAGCCAGAAAAGAGAAAGAACCTTGTCAAGTTGGGGAGACCATTGCACAAAGCTAAAGTTGTAAAGACCAATGATTTCACATGTTTTTCGTTGAAGTTTCAGTGTTGTATGAAAGTATCTCAAAGGTGTTCCTGATGGGAGATTTTTGAATTGAATGGAGGCTTGAGAGCTTTGAAAACTTTCAATCCAGTCTTCTTGACGATTGCTTTCACTGTAGGTTGACAATCGCACGTGGCAAGCAATAGCTACAGCTTCTAATAGTTCACAAGCTAAAGTTTCACTTATGACACGATGGTTTGCAAGTTCTCTTATGGTCTGGAATGAAGATCCCTCGCATAAACCATGATGTTTTCCAAGAGCAGCAATGAACAAAGTCGTAGTTCGATAGACAACTCGTTTCACATTCCATTTTTCCTTTTTAAGCACGCTATCGAGATTGTTGATCGCGCTGAAAGCTTGCAAGTCGATCTTCAACTGCTCTTGCAAGAACAGTTTTGACGAAGGTTTGCCCATAACCTTTTTGACTCCTGTCTGAAACTTTTCGTATATTGATTCATCGCCTGAAACAAAACAAGTGCATGTCAAAATATCTGAAAGATGATAGCCATTTTTGAGAGACTCGTTTCCTGAAAGATACTTTAACATTCTTGTTACAGGTTTGATGAGCTCAGTTTTCCATGGTTTTGCTGAAGTACCAGATCTTCCCAATGGAAACTTGGAAGCATGTGGAAACATTCCATCAATCGTAATTCCTCGTTTGGTGAAATCGTCATAGAACCAATCATAGTCTTTGTCACAGGAACTGTTCAAATAAGGAAGAGCTGCACATGGAACAATAGTTTCGCCGAGGTTCACTAAAACAATGTTGAAGATTGTAGAAGCCCAACGAAAGTATTCAAGAATGGAATTGTAATCCTTTCGCTTTTGAACTTCTTCTTCAAGAAGAATGATGTGTTCAAAATCAGAGTATGGCGTAATTTCCTTTCTAGCGAGGGAACCCATTCCAACAAGAGCATACCTACAAGGCGCAGGTCCGACGACAGCAACAGAGTAATGCATCAAGTCTTGCATTAAAGAACAATACCAGTCGTATATGTTTTGTTGCAAATTTTCCACAACTTCTGTTGCTTTGGAACCGTATTTGTTTCTGTTATGTTCTTTTTCGTCAGGTTGGTTACGAGGTTTGAGTTGTACCTCCACGTAATTTCGAAATTCTTTTATTTTTGCTCTTAAGGAAATTGCCTTGTCTGATAAACTAATTTGACTGAAATTTGAACCACTTCTTTTAAGAACGTGTTGACAAAGTTCATCGAGATCCCTTTGAACCATTTGTTTAATTTCAGGGTTTCTGACCAACGCTGCATTGAACAAAATCGCGCTTTTAATTAACGCCAACCTTTCTGGACTGCGTTGTCGATACGTTTTTCCGAGAGCATGGAGCACCTCCGCTGATTTCTTGGGAAAGCTTTCTTTTCCTTCTTTGTTGCATAAACGTCTCAACTTCAGAGACAACAACAACTCGAGCAAATTTAACACACATCCAACGTCTTGTGCTGTTTTCCTTTTTTCATAAATAGCATCAACAATTTTTCGCATATCAACGCCAGAGCACATACTGTAGCTATGGATCTCGTAAAAAGTTTTTACTACCGAATGAACTCTTGTAAATTCAATATTGTCAAGTATTTCAGATCGGTATTGGATACAGCTGCAGAGTTTTTTTGAAGAAAGTCTACTTCATTGTTACGTTTCTCATATTCGATTGAACAATGAAAACTTTCATCGCGTATTTGCTAACTACGGGTGTTTTCAACGTATAATGTAGAAATTCATTAACTTCATAATACAGTACAAATATGTAACAATAAAAGCACAGAGGCTAAAATCTGAAATTGCTTTAATAAAACAAATAAAAGCGTCAGCGTAATTAAAAATTCAAATTGCCACAGTTTTTTATAATTGTATTGCAGGTGAAATATTTAGCCCAACTATTTGATTTGTTAAGTAATAAAGCAAACAATCATTTTAATGTTCCGGGAAACATTACAAAAAACGCTTCAAATTTTTCAAATTCTTGTGTACCAAGTAGCTTACTTTTACATAAGATCTAAAATAAGAAATGCTGAAGACCTTCAAATGTAATTCGAGAAAAGTTTATGAAATTACATAAATTATGAGCATACATGCTTTTTTTCTCGGTGTTCATAATTCTTGCTAATGCAAAGCAAGTATAATCAACCAATTTCTGAAACATACAGCCACAGATTTCGAAAACGTTATTTTATTTAACGTTGCAGCTTCGTCGTAAGCAATCATCCGGAACATTAATAAAATACAGCAGTAGCACAGAAAAGTAAAGATGCATTCTGAAGTCATTCGTGCTGTATTACGTAATAGTGAGCGGTGTGTATGAAATAGCAATAAGGAAATTTTGGGGATTCTAACCTCTTTCTCACGGTCCCCAAAAAAAAATTTGCTCTGACTTGCACAGCAGCAAGTTGTAATCAAGGACTATCTTTCAAACGTGAAAGGCAGTACATACCACTCCATTCTTCTACGATCGATTCACCTAAAAACTATTTACTAAGAATGATGAAATGCAGAATCCACTCGCTTATATGCTACGCCCAGACTATCCTACAATTGTCCATAAAAGCAATTATCACCTCACAAAAAACAATGTTAACATCTGGTTCATTCAAGCAAAAACTACTACAAACTCGTAAATAAGAGAAATAGATTGCAGTTAAATGTTTACGCAAATATTGAAAATATCTGGCGAAACTCAAGGATTATTCTTGAGCTGCTCTTCTAGCTGTGCAAAGTAAACACAAAATTTGGGGAGCATTGTCACAGGTGGAAATGTTTTATTCGAAGTAGCTGCTGCAAAATTCTTGCACTTTAGGAAACGCAGCTTGATGAAAACCAGATTAACCCCGCTGTGTGTGGTTAGACTTCTGCAATTCTCTGAACTACTGTCAGCAAAAGATCGCCAAATGTTTTGCAAAAATTGACCAAATGGCTTTGCCTCATAGAAGCCACTACCGTTACATTTTATGTTGTGCGTGATTTCAAAAAATTCAGAAATTCTCACCACTGTGATCAGTTCTCGAATGCCAAAAGCAAATGGTTTTAAACCGGTCACTGCACTCGACCGACTTATTAAGTTCAAATTAAGCTAAGGAACTAACTTTCGAACTTTCGAAAACCGCGAGTTTTAGGGGCGGGGGTTAGCTAAAAAAACATTTCAGTATAACGAGGTAAAACTCAATAAAAAAGTTGATATCGATATCGGTGCTATAATTCTCGATGAAGACTCTTTCAACGCAACTTGAGGGAGATCTATGTGTTCTACAGTAGTTTCATGATCATACTGTGATTATAAATCACCAGGTTGTCCAAGGGACATATCGGTCCCATTCCCACCCCATAGCAATTTATGCCTGTCTCATCCCATGGGACGTTTCCCATGGGATTCCCATAGGAATGACATTCCCATGGACGAGCTTGTAAATCACGCCACAGATAGCAAGGCCTTCACCTTTTTGAGACAAAAGTATATGCATTTTGTACGTAATTAAACAATTTATTCTTAAATCAAAACAATTTACCATTAAGTTCAGTGCTTTTCAGAAACTCTAAGAAACGTAATTTATTCAATTGTCATCTATTATTATAATATTACTGCATTTTAACATCAATGTTCGCTTCAGCCACCAATGCGTTATTTCGAAGGCGATATTTCGAAACTGAATCCAGCAAATAACCAGGCAGAGCAGCATAAATGACGAAAAATCATCTGAATTTGCAGTTCTCAAACACTAGCACGTTTTTATCTTTTTGCATGAAAAATCTGAACTGCAATCACAGAATTTAAAACTTAAAATTCTTCAGTGAATATCTTTTGAGACTTCTGTGAACCGTTCATTTGTTCATCACTTTAGCTGATGGGGTAAAACACCATTTGGTGACATCAAATGTTTGCAATTGAAATGACATAGATCAAGTTGACGATGATTTAAAAATTGTCTAAATGCTGTCTGCAAGCCACAATCATGTTTCATTTGAATGATCAAAACTTTATGGTAATATTTCACAGCATTGCTGAATGTTTTTGTTTGCTGAAAAAGATATTATCCAGCTGGCGTCATAAACCAGTAAACAAAACGTTTTACGTTTAGAACGTGTATGCCATATGCTTTAGAAATGTCTTTTTTCTCTTTCTATAAGTACCTGATTCATCAAAATTATAAAGCATGAGATCTAATTACTCGCTTTGGACATTGTTGCATACAGAGATGACAAACTCCATCCAGCCTTCGTATTTGGCCACATTTACTCTCATACACAGACGTGAAAACGTTGTGCTGTGTTCAGTACAGCTTTCTTGAAACGTGATACTATGATTTCGTAAAAGACTATCGAGCCTCCTTGATCTGAGAGAATACGATTATTCTAAATTTGGTTTAACATAACTCCTATGCTCAGGTAGGTGTTTCTCATTGATATCGAAAACATACCCGGATTTGGAAATTGAGTACCTTTCATAGAATGTGTGAACTGCCAAGGATTGTCGTTTCTGTCATTTGTGGTACCTCTCCGTCATCTAGCATTTGCTTGAAGTTTTTTTTCCAGATTGCTCGTAGAGCCCCTGTTACTTTTGCTGCTACACTTCCTTTGATGTTCACATTATCTGTACTTCTGATCTCACTTCCTATCATTTTTCGATTTTCACACTTCCGTTTTCTGTTGTGTGTGTATCATTTACTACTGCTATTCTCAATACTTTGTTGGTATGTTCGTCTGGTACTATTAGGTCTTGCCTGCGTATTGTATCTGTCTGTCTTCATGTCAAAATCCCACAATACCTGAACTATGTTTCTTTCTGGTTTGAGTTTGTGGAAGCAGATGTTTGGTGTTGCGTTGATCACGTGGTGCTGGCAAACGTCATGGCGGAATTCTGCTGTTCTTATGTTGTCATGCCTTGCGCAAGCTTCCTGCTATCTTGTAGCATGTACTCAATGTGTGGGCAACTGTCTCTATATTCTCTTTGCTCTTCTTGCACTTTGAATCATTTGCCGTTATGGAGTATTTCAGACTTGTGGCACTTGGTGTCCAGTGCTTGATCTTGTGCTGCTGTTGAACAAGCTAAGGGGCAACGTCAAAACTAAAGTTTTTGTATGCTTACCTGTTGTGAGACTGAAAACTACGTCGACGTCTCTACACGTTGTATTGTTTCCTGTTACTTCTCACTGTTATCTCTACGTCGCAGTACTTGCGCTCTTTCTGCTTTAGTCATATTTACTTTGTTTTTACTCACCATCGCCCCATTGAAAGCCTGCTGTTAACGGCCAATTGAATCCTCGGCGTCTTTCAAAGTTTTACAACAGAAAACGAAAATTTTATTATTTACAATGCTGCAATTAACGACTAACGCAGGTTGAGCCGGAATTGTTGCGAAGTAGGCGACCTTTACATCACTTCAAGACAAATTAAATCCTAAAGAGTTGCTGTTTTTTATCTGCTATTTCCGTGCATGATGAACATTTTGTAGATATGCGTAACTTCACTAGGTTTGGGCTTTTGCAGTTTTTCAACAGTTAACTGCAGGTTTTGCAAGCTGTCCAGGGACCACGTTTCTGCTCTTATCTACGATAGTGCGTTTTTGTCTAAAGACAGTTGTGCCGCGTTAGCTTTGGTGCACCAGTCTATCACTTGCTTTTGGCCAAACTGTGTTTTCATTTTCAACGCCATAGCTTTGCTGCAGTTGTATAGCTGAGTTGGATGCAGTGTGTTATTATCGACAGCAACTCTTTAGGATTGCTGCAGCAGAACTTTTGCTTAGTATTTACCATTTCCTATCTCCTTTAGTTTAAAACTATTGTCAATTACGTATTGTTTTATTCAAATATCCCCGTATCTATTTCTTTTATTTTCGCGTGATTCCAAATTTTGTTATGGTGAACTAAATTTTGGTTGGCTTTTTCAAGGTTTGTTTTCTTTAGGTTGGTTTTCTTTTCCGAGAGAGGAGTGATAGCAGCAGCAGTTTTCAGTAACCGCTCTACCGTTTTTATTGCACAATAGACAAGCTGAACAGCCAATCGGCAACAATCAACTGCTAGCACAGACAACCATCCTAAACGTGAACATAGACAAGAGAAATCACCATTAACTGGACTCGTAACCTAAATGATCTTATGCATTAGCTTGTGATGTAGAATTACGGGGCTCATTTTGAAGTGGGATTTAGCACCGAAAGCCAAACTTGCCGAGTGCGTCTATATGGAATACCGGAGTATTTTTATTGAAGATTCAATCAACTCGACGCGACGATCTAATTTGAATTGCTAATGTTAAACGTTACACAAAGTAACTAAATAAAGCTTCCTTCAAGCTAACCAGTAACTGGAGTAAGAGACGTTTGTGGTAAAATCTCACATATACGTCGCTCCGCGCATAAGAGGCTGTAAAAACGTTTCTTGATACTTCTGGGAAAAAGTATTCGTTTGAAATTTGCACCTAGTTTTTCTCACGACCAGCGCCTGAACACAGAGATCGTCGAAATCAAAACATTTGTTATTTTATCACTTGAAAGGAAATCACAATTCTTGCCTATTGCTAAATACAGCGAAATCGTTTTTCATAATCGTGTAAGTGATTGATCGTTTAGACTAGGGTTGCCGTACGTCCGGACACGACCGGAATTTCGGTGTTAAAATTCTAATGTCCGGGTTTTTGACAGTTTCAAAGTATCTAATCATTAGATCCTATGAAAAATATAAATAGTGATGATTGGGAGAGAAAAACATACCTTTTTTGTATTTTATCGCCTCATGCCTATTGTCACTGTGTAACTATTCTGTTATATTTTCCTTCTGTGATGGTGACGTCTTTTGCAGTGGATTGGTAGTTGTGAGAACATACTGGAAAATGCCGTGTAGCGCTTGTTTGTTGCTGCAAAAGTAGCTGTTGAGATGGTCAGGAATTTTGCCTCTTCAGATATGGCAAAACTATTTTGGACGAAACTCCATTGCGTGCTAATATCGTCACCGCTGTCACCTTCTCAAAAAGCGCGTGAGACTAATCCTAACAGAGAACAAAAGAAAGCAGCTGTGCTTGAAAATAAAATTATCTGAAGAAAAATTACCATCACTTCACTCACAGAAGTCACCGCAGTGAGCACAATCAATCTACACCACGAAGGAAAAAAATCGTTACTCTGAGTATTATCTGGAGATGTAAGTCGTCACAGAAATTTTTTGATAAATTTATACACGAAACTGTTCCAAACCTGCACGACCCGAAAAGCGCGGCCTGACGTACATCTCTGGTGTGATGGCCATAGAATTATATTATACAGCATGTTAAGTAGCCTCCAACTCCAAGCATCTATCACGCAACAGTCCACTCATGTCACTGCTCATTTCATCAAGCATGATGCTTGCAGTTGCGTTGCACAAATGTTTATACGACTTCCTCCACAACCAGACCATTGCCTACACATCCGGAATCTAGTCTATCTCTTCAGTTGAGAACAATGAACTTACAGACACTCATAGAGGACGTAGCACAGATATTCACTGATACGCATCTTCTGGTTTGCAGGAGCTGCTGAGCTCAGATTTTTTTAAGGAAACATAGGCACTGCTGCAGACTGAAAAATAAACTCAGGAAAATTTGGCACAATGGGATTTGCAAAGTCAAGCACCACACAAAACACAACTATTCTACTTGTATTGAAAACAAAGGAATACTACAGTTGATTACAAAGAGATTTGCAATATTTTGTTTTTTTTATAATTCTGAAGAAATGACACTAGCATGATAAACACAAGTTGAATAATGGCAGTAGTGTATGTGCTGCGATGAAGATAATGTAGTAAAGTTCTGAGCCAATATTACTCGATGTTTAGCTTGATCAACACGCAAACCAGCTGGGTTCAGCCAAAGCGGGGTGCACTGTGGAAAATATGGTTATGAATTATCTGATGATTGCTGATGATATTTGTGTGTTGGGGTACCAATTTTTCACCCCGTTTACTGTAACCAATGGGATAAGACAAAGGGGAGTTCTGACCCCATATTTATTTGCTCCTTACCTTGATGAACTCTTATACCAGCTGGATTCAGCAAAATTGGGATACGCTGTGGGAAATGTGGTTGTGAATCATCTAATGCTTGCTGATAATATGTGTGTTCAGCCCCAGTATTTGTGGACTCCAACCTCTTCTGAATATTTGTGGTTATTATGCTCCTGAACCCAAAATCGCCGTTAGTTGCACCTAAACAAATGGTGTTGTTTTTTTACCCCAAAAAGTGTATACCACCTGCTCCGTTAAATGTGTTTCTAAATGATGTATGGGTGCAATTTTCTGACTAAGTGAAATTTCTTGGTGTATTGCTACATGCCTCACTGAAGGATAATGATGATATTCAGAGACAAGTGAAATCACTGTACTGTGCAGCAAACAAGTTTGGAGGCACTTTCGTTCAATCCTCTCCTGCGGTAAAAACACTTTATTTCGTGCCTATTGCATGCCATCGCATTCTTGCCAATCGTGGAGCAAATACACGTAATGAAGCGCTTATGTGTTGAGGTGTTGCGTACATTAATACCTGCCGAATCATGGATTACACACCCAGAAATGTAAGTGTTCGCTCAATGCGACTTAACCATGGTGTCGGGAACTTTGGTACCTTGTTGATAAATAATTTGTATCGTTTTCTTCAAACGCTGCGCATCTTCATCTAAGTTTTTCATCCGAACGCTTGGAGTGTCTGTTGCTTTTTACAAAACGTCATTATTTAACTCTTTTGCATCACGGTGACCAACTGCAGTGCTTGTTGGTGAATTGTTTCGGTGCTCGCGTCCCATCAGTGTTGCTTTTGTGTAGCAACAAAACCTTCTGTGTGTTTTGTGTTGCTTCACGTTTCGGTATTTTTTTATTCCTCTATCACCTTTAATATGTAGACGACGTGTGCAAGCCACACACCCAAAAAGTGGACATATATAAAACTGGTAAAACACAAACCGGCAAACCCTGCTGTAAATTGAGTAAAAACAATTGTCTGTCAGCCTCATGCTAAATGCGTTGCAAAACATTTGAAACCTGGATTGAAACATTTACATACCTCTGTGTGTCAATGAGCACCGCCATCATCCTTAGTTTGTATTTTTATTTTCTGTCAGGTGTTTACCTCAAACTTTGATGTTAAAATG
>JGI24158J21664_10006216_pt1 | contig 15721 bp, 7 predicted proteins | sample Ectturendosymbi3_FD_21664 | JGI IMG/M metagenome (IMG submission 21664)
ATCATACAGCAGGTGCTCTGCAGAAATACAATCAGGCCCTGGAGATTTGTTCAAGGGCAGCTTTTGAAGAAGTGCTGCCAAGGAGACAAGTAGAGCGTAGCCAAGGAGACAAGTAGTAGAGCGCACTAGGTTTGGTATAAATGTACTAAGCCCTAAACCTAACCCCTGGACCTAAACCAAAACTGTACATCTGAACACAAAGGTTTGAAAACATTTGAAGAAAGCAAAAAAGTGTTCCCTTGACAAGTGCAACCATTAGACTGCTACCAGAATGAAAGGCGCAAAGGTGAGAGTTGAACCGAAAACCATTCACACAGCAGACATAGACGCATTCGCTACACTACCACAACGGTGCTATTAAAATGACAAAGTCAGCATTTTATTCTAACCACCTCACTGTCACCGGACGTATAGCCACTTCCTTTCTGAAAAGCAAAGCTTTAAAATGGAAAATGCAAAAACATCCGTGATGAGCTTTTGGCAGAAATGACCACTGAGTCACAACAACTAATAAAAGGATCAATGGAAAAAGAGTCATCTTCTTGACTGTCAGCCTTACCAATCAAAGCGATTGGATATGCAGTAAAGAAACAAGAATTCACTGATGCCGTCTGCATGAGATATGGATGGAAGGTGAAAGGCATACCCAACCACTGTGCTTGTGGAGAGACGAACTCTGCGGATCACAGCCACATATGCAAATTAGGTGGTTACACTTCAATGAGGCACAACTCAGTGAGAGACTCTTAGGCGCAGGCGCAAATAATGAGAGGTCTGTAGGTATGTTCAGACCGAACCCACACTTCTACCAATCAATGAAAATGACTTTGAAAGAAAAGTCAACACTGCGGACAACGCAAGGTTGGATATCTCTGCGAGAGGACTGTGGAATAGCTGTGAGAAAACTTTCTTTGACTTTCTTTGGATCACACATCCTACCTCACAGTCTTATTCTGGGAAGTCCCTGGCAAAGGTATACCAACAACATGAAAAAGAGTAGAAGGATAAGTACAACAAGAGTGATTGACATAGAAAAGTCTTCATTCAATCCCCTTTTCTTCACAACAACTGGAGGGGTGGCACCAGAATGCAACAGAGTCAACAAAAGACTGGCAGAAGAAATAGCTGAAAAACGCAGAGAGCCATATGCATCTGTCATAACATACATAAGGACAAAGCTCAAAGCTCAGATTTGCTCTTTTGAGGAGCACCCTTGCTGCAATACGAGGATTTCGAGGCAAACGAAGTGATGTCCACATCCAAGACCTCACGGACATTGACTTCAGCTTAATTCCCAGGCCCACAGTCATATAAAGCTGAATGACGGTGTCAATGACATGACACCTGTTACATTTGCCAAATAAGTAGTTGATACACATAGATAAGTTGTGACTTTTTGTGAAACTGTACCTTAGAACTAAATACTTCTCCAACTTACTAAACGTATTTTGTTTTCCATGTACCTAACACTTATTGGAAAAAATAATGTCTACTGCTAATAATACTACAACCTGTTAATACCCCTTAATCTTCAACTTCATGGTGACACAATGCATCTGGTTGGGAACAACTCATCCATGCAACCCACCCCAATATGGTCTGTGGGTAAACTTACATTTCTTCACGATTTGTATATATTAACATTGTTTTCTGCCCGTGCTACTTGTTTTTTTAATGAAATGTTGTATCAAAATGCCTTGCTCTCTGCCTCATAACCATTATTGCTGCTTGCTTCCTTCACCTATATGCTTGTCTCACCTATTCATCCGCACATGCCTCAATTCTTCACCATTGCTTGCCCACCATCATCTGTGTTATGTTGATGTTTATTGTGTTTTTTTTATCGGTACTAAAATTTCACTCGTTTGTTTTGTTTTTGTCACTTACAGCCTTTCTTGTTACTATGCTATGTAATACTTTGTCTTTTTGTACTTTTTGGATGGTCTTCATACAGAAAAAAAGCTTTACTTTGACTAAAGCCAGACTGGGAAAAATAAAACCACACATACAACCAAAAATGGCACTAAAAGGCAGATCCAGAAAATGCAGTCAACCAAGTTCATGCAATGAAACATGAATCTGAAAGCAATATTATCAATAAAACTTCTAATCACAAAACAACTTAAGGTTGCTAGACTTTCTATATCCACTAAGTAAAAGTAGCTGATGAAACCGATAAGTAAATTGAAACTAACCGATATTGATGCACACTAAAATAGATATCACAGCAAAATAGGCACAGCAACACCACATCTCTAACCTCGACAACTCACAATTTTTACTAATCTGACATCACGTTGTATTGAGCCTGTCAGTGGACTGATGGGATGCTATGGTGGTGGACTGGTGCTTTGCAGTGCATGACACGTCTGGTGTAACAGCGTCTCTTTCACACATTTGCAATTGATGTGGACTACATTACACCCTTTAAATCTTTGCAAAAATTATTTTGATTGTGTTGGCGTCAAGTCCCAAAACAATGAAGTTTGAATATCCTGATCATGATCCGGAAACTTGAATAAAGCCGCCATCCGGATCTGACCCAGTTTGTTCAAAATGTGCTGCATCCTGCCGCACTCGAGTCCTGAAATCCGGATCCTGTACACCTTTGATTCCCGCGCAAAGCCACGTGCGATCCAGCTGTTTTTTTGCGAACCGCTTGAATCAACCCGGACGTCAAAGTGTGAATTACAAAACTTGTAAATTATTGGAATAAGTATAAAATTTTATCAAAATATCGTCCGAACAAGGTACATACATAATTCAAATAGGTTCTCTTTGTTTTAATGTTTTCACAATGTTTTGGAATGTTGCAATTGCGCGAGAATGAGATTTCACTGCCCAAATTGTCTGGTGGTACTGCGCATATTCATAACTTAGAGGGAACTTTGGTTAAAAAAATGTACTTTGTCGGCAGCAATGCTTCTTTTTCACTCATGTTTTTTTTCAGGCACGCCAAAACAATGGAAGGGCAAGGGAGCAGCAAAAAAGTTGAAGGAAATGGAAACATAAAAAACAAGCAAATCGTTACCAATATTTTTGTTTCTGTTCAGCAACAATATTGACCTCAAAAATAATAACAGAAATGATAGACAACCATTCTGAATTTTCTTGTTGTGCGAATAGCTACAAAAAATTTGTTTCAATTCGATCATGATAGACCATGAATTACCCACAATACTGTAATGAAAAAGGCACCTCCGAACCCGTTTGAAAGAACAGGGGGAAATGTCCCAGTCACTTTCCTGCTCTCCGGCGTCATTGCTTCTTTTCTCACAGTATAAAACTATTTGGCTTACTGCTATCAGCAGTCACTGTCTCGCTGCATTACCTGCCAAGACGCCTACGTTCAACCGTCACAGGTGGCAAAATGCCCAATGCCGCAACTTGAAGTGAAGTGTTAAAGATTTGTTGCCATGTTATTGTTACGCAGTAAAGGCCAGTAGTAGAACAATCCGTTCACAAGCATCGCAACCTGCCTCTGCAGGCAAATGAACGGACATGCATGAACTGCAAGTAGCTCATCATGGCATGATACCAGAACAGCGAATTTGCTCTTGTGCAATGTGAGTGTCATACCGGAAGTGCAATAATTAACTCTATTAACTTCAGGTTTACTAGGCGTATATCCCAATTCGTGTTGGGCAAACGCCCATTTTACCCCCACCTGCGGACGCCCAAGACCCACTATGAAAAAGGTTCCTCCACCGCTCTTGGTAAGCAGATCATGGCAAAATGGTCGCATCATGGTTTACTGCACATCGATGGCGTCATAATCGTTTCCAAAAGCGACTTCTGCCCCCCCGAAAATTTTCGCTGGTTGCGGCCCTGCCTAGTTGCACAATTGTTTTGAATAACACCCCCATTTAATAAAATCCTACGCCACAATCATATCTAAACATATCGTTTACCATTGCGTTAGGTTTTCAGACTAAGTTTCTTTCCTTAAAATCATCAAACTGAGAGCAACACCTTTTGAAAGCTTTTCTTGTTGAAATGAATTTTTCTATGACTGCAAATATTAAGTATACCGTTGAACAAAGGAGACTTACGAAATTCACGCTGCCTATCGGCTGGCTCTGATTCACTCTACCCACAGTTCAACCCGACAATCTGAGCTCAAAGTTAACCACGAAAACACACCAACTGCACTATCCTGCTTCAAGAACGTCATTTTCCGACAACATTACGTCATGCAGAAAAATAGCAGTTCTGTTGAAACTGAGCAAAGTTATTTTCACAGAGTTCTTCACTTCAACCGCCAAAATTTAATGTTGATAAGCCCACCTAATGAATAGGCCTATAAGGCTACAGCTTGCTGCACTTATTGAAAATATCCCACTTGACATAAAAATAGCATGAGGTGTGCAAGAAATGATTTTTTATAATCTTGGCGACGGCAGCTAGCGGCATGCCTGAAAGATGCTTCTTTCTGGGGCAGTTGAGGCGAAGGATTTTGCCCAAGGGGCGCTATGGCGATTCACCTAGTGCCAGCGAACCGGACACGCAACCTTCCTATTGTGAGGCGAACACTCTACCACTGAGCTATCGCCGCCCCAGCGAAATCTTCGTCGCCAATGCCTAGGTGTCAGGTGATGTTATGATGTGCCATTGGGGCGTTACTGAGCAACCAACGATACGAGAAAAAGGATTAGCCTAAGCTAGCCTTGACTATTTAGCGTGATTTCACGCAAACTTTTTTATCAGATTTTGAGAGGGAAGGCAATATAAAGCGCGAACAACCGGAGCCTTAATGTTTGCTAATCCGCGGTCGAATTTCATCTCTTTCCTTTGTTCAAAGGGCTTTTGACTGAGATGGCGGAAATGACTTTGTCTGGCGAGGAAGGTGTAGGGACCGGGGCACAATTGCTCCACCAGTGAGTGTGTTAAAAAGCCCGTATTTCAAGACAAACACTGGGGTACTTTAGAACATTGGATTAGATCCAGACTTTTGAATGAACATTTGATCAATTTGCTTACTCCCCACCCACATGTCGTCTTTTTTGGGCTAGCCTAACAGTCTAAGTCTTCTAAACACAAANATTGAAAAAAGTTAAAACTTTAAAAAATTTAGTTAAAAATAATAACGAAAAGCTAGAACTTTTGAACTCATTTCAAAAGTTAANATTTGATCAGCAAAGTGCCGCCCCCTAAAAGTGCCGCCCGGGGTCCGCCCCGCCCCCTTCCTACGCCACTGGTGAGTTTACATCTAAGTTTTTTTTATGAAAGCGGTTTCCATTTAGTCATCTCTTTCTCTCTCATTCATTTCCACATGGCTAGCCAAACCTTGCTGCAAGAAATATTCTTCCTGGTCTTTCGCATGCCCAATAAATGAAAATGAATCTGACGGTATTCTATAGTAATTTGATGGATTTGGATTTTATCGTTTTTGCTTAACCAGATTTGGAATGGAATCGATGATATTCCTTTGAACTTCTTCGCAACTTTCGGTCAAGTTTTGGGACTACAGGTTACTGCAATGGTAAGTGTTTTTAAATCCGTTGAGATTGTTTGGTGTGTTTGTTTATATTTTGATCCTTGTCTATGACCAGCAAAACAAGTCTGGTCTATTGTGTATCATGTCATCTAAATTACGGAATTTGTTTGACATTCATTGATCCAATCCCTTTTCTTGACTCATCATCAGTGGCGTACGGTGGCCATTTTGGTAGGGTGTTCACCAGGCTCGCAACAAACCCAAAACAGTGAAGGTTCACCAACTTTGTCACCTACCACAACAGAGATGTTCGGATAGTGGTTTTTAGCTATCTGATCCTATCCTGTTTTTGAAAAATGACATCCGTATCTGATCCCAAACCTGTTTTGGTTGAAATCATACTATCTGTATCCGAAAACTATCCGAAATTGTATTATGATGACAACATACATTTTTGTGTTTTGTCTATTTTGCCTTGTGAGCAAAAATACTGCTGGAGGTATTTTGCCTTTAGCTGAACACGATAGGCTGAAGTAGTCACACGATAGGCTGAAGTTTGGAACGCATATTCTGCTTACTTGACGGTGACATCTGTAACAGCTCAGACCCCACTAAAGTTGTATGCACACGGGATGCTTCTAGTGCGGTGCGTCTGGTGTGTCGGCGACTGGTTCCGTGAGTTCAATGCGCCTTTGTATGCAGACGTCTGCGCATGAAGCGTTAATTGCGCACGGCCTGGGCTGAGCGGATGATTGAGACGCGAAAGTCGGCGATGACGTTGGTGTGCTGCAGTGAAAGACTGCGTTTTACCTCAGTTCTGACATAACATGTGACATGGTTTTCAGCAGAGGTGGGCAACTGCTACTATATTAATAGCTTCGCTACCGCTATTTGTTAAATTTAATAGCGGCGCTACTGCAGCCGTTACTGAATAAAAACAGCAACGAGTTATCGCTACCGCTCCTTTTGCTGCACTTTAAAAAATTTTGTTGGTGTTGTTTTCCTGACGTAGGACCTATTTTGAAAAACCTAAACTTGAAAAGTTTTTTTGACAAAAAGTTGTTAAAGAAAAAATGTGATCTGAAAAAAATTGTCATTGAACAGTTATGATATAGGAAAAGTTATTTTACAGTTTATACGCATATAAATGAAACATAGACTGCAGAAACGCCCACAGAGTGCATATAGTTTCGTGAGTGGATTGCTATAGGTTTAATAATACGCCTTTATCAATGCAAGTTTCGCGCTGTGTATACAGTACTCAAGACTTCAAGAGAATGTTCAAGCAATAAAAGATCAAAACTGTTTTTCACAGAAGTTAATGCGCATGCAAATTGAATTAGGCCCGCAACCAAGGTGGTGGACAAACCGGGTAATCAAAGCCTCCCACGAAATTTTATGCATTATTTTAGATTTTCAAAAAATGTTGTGTTGATCTATGTTTCATGCGAAACCCCTAAACAAATTACTGGCTACTTGTATGTCAAACTGAGGTCCTTGTTTCTGCATGGTTCAGTTTATTCGCGATAGTAGTTTGGTGTAGAACGTAGTTTATATAGCCTGCGTGCAAAAAATTGTTATTTAGATATTTGAGAGCGAATTGACCAACCACCGTTTCCTCAACATTCCAGCTTTTGAAAGTGCAGCCTAAGTGTTGAATACTTTGGTTTCAAAGGTGTGCAATGTGCATTAAGCAGCCGGCATCAGCCCTAAAAAGTAACCCTCCTAACATCAAAAATTGAAACCTCGCGATTTAATTACTGTGAAAGCTTTCGAGGAATCTGCCGCCGGGTCTGCTTTCATCTTTTGCATTGATTTAAACTTGCACATATCTGTAGTAGGCCTATTCAAGTTGCGGGTCTCCACAAAGGTAACAAGCAAACGAATCAGTCAAGCTAATTATTTTTATAGGACATCGATTTCACGTACTACTACGCATCCACAGTACTGAAATCTTATTCATATAAAATCTATTGTAAAATAATTTTATTCCTTTATGAAATTAAGTTTTCCTATCAGTACATTCAATGTCCATGTGTACTTTTGCTCAATATCTGAAAAACTTTTGCACGAAAATATGCAAAATAACACTGGGAACAACACATAATTTATTTAACAGCTGAGGAAAAATCAAAGCGAAGCGGTAAGATAACAGTTCTTTTTCTTATGCGAAGTTGTCGCATCCAAAGTTTGGTGTTACATTCGGAAAACGATCACATGCAAAAATCGACATCATGTGATTTGCGACTTAGCCCATGGAGGTGAATAAAATTTTAGCAAGATCGTGATGATAAAAGAAACCAACCATTTGACGTTTGGTGTGGCTGTGTCAAGTAAGAATGTTAATCAAAGAAAATTTTCTCAACACCAACTCCGCTTGTTTAGCCCAGGCGAGGTTAAGAGAAGCTTAAAATAAACGCCTATAAACTCGGAAGAGCAACTTCTGTTTTATATGACAATGAACAGCCATCAATTAAACTGTTTTTATCTAAATGTTGTGTTTTCATTTCTATTTTGGTTGTAAAAACGGAGCTAACGGGTGTTGAACTGGTATTGAAATATAAGCGTAATTGGCCCAATTTAAATTCCTCTATTTCTTATGTTTTCCATATTATCAAAAATTTTCAAAACACAATTTTTTTACAACATTGCTTTAAAGAAATTAGATGAATCGATAATTTTAAACTAGACCTCTACGAGATCAGTGACGTTAAACGTTCAACTACTTAAACTCAAGCAGCCCGTGAAAAGCAAGTATTTATGAATAATCCAACGATACGTTTTGATTTTTGAAAGCGCGTTTTTGCATTAAAAGAAGATATAGTAGAATTGGATTTTTACCTTGGCATGAAGAAGTCCTACAAAACAACTTTCAACATTCAAAAGAAGGTAATACTGGCATCGCGATTACGAAACACGAAGAAACCAAAGAAAGTTTTTGTTTGCGCTGAAAAACTGATATGACGGTAGTAAATTCCAGCCAGGAGTCAGTTTATAAATAAAGCAGCAATACTTTAGCTGAAAACCTACGCCCTCCTTTCATGTCCTACCCGCAGGAATGCATTTTGTAGATTGTCATAATGGACCAACAAAATGGCATCACGCGGCTTTCAACTCTTACTCTATACCAGGGATCACCAACCTTTTTGAAGCTAAGAGCTACTTCTTGTGTTCACATTAATGCGAAGAGCTGATAGTTTGATACACACTTCTGAAATGAAAATGTTGCTCAGTTTATCTTTAAAATATTTTAGCATTAACAATTAGGATATTCCGCAATATTAAGACACTGTTCACGCTAATGTTAATTTTAGAACAGACCCGCGGGCGGTAGCATAGCCAGCCCGAAATTTTTGGGGGAACCAACTATTTTAACTTTCAGCGCGCTGCAGTATTTTGTTTGGGACAACACCTCTCAAAGCACAAAAAGACAAAAAATGCTAGAAATTTGACGAGAATGGCCCCCTTGGCTACGCCTGTGCCCGCGGGCGACCTACTTGACCCTTGCGGGCGACCTGGCGCCCGCAGGCACCACGTTGGTGACCTCTGCTCTATACATAAGCTGATCAGTGTTTATGAAAGGTCCCGAAGACTCCCGATCTCTAATTCCCTAATATCAATAGTGTACGACGTAGCAGCTCTATCTATTATTAGATTTTTTTGAACAATCATGAGGGTTTCTCATTGGGACAAAAACCTCAAATAAAAGTTGAAGTTTAAATAACTTCTTAATTTACACATACCTTCCTAAAAGAACCACTACCAAATAACGGTGAGAGATTGTTGTATTGTATTGTGTAACGTCTTCACTTGCACACGCAATGCTACACTTTAAACAGGCATCACAGTAACAAAGAATGCACAAATACATGGAAGAAGACGAGGATATATACGTGGCGGTAGTAGAGTGTATACGCTTAATGGCGTTAATACGCTTACTGACTGTCACTGGTATCTGTCAATGAAGACGTTTTGCTGAAATCCCAAGTTTCAAGCAATTTATTCCATATTGTTTTTTGGCAAGATTCATCAAATTAGTAAAAATACGTGACGCGACAGTTTATCGAACGACAATTTATCGAACGAAAATTCATCGAACGACAAATCATCGAACGACAATTTATCGAACGACAGTTCATCGAACCGACAGTTTATCGAACCGACAATTCATCGAACCGACAGTTTATCGAACGACAGTTTATCGAACTGACAGTTTATCGAAACGAGACAAATTAACAAGCAAAAAGTATGCGAAAACAGTCAATCTCCTTTGGTAAAAAAGTTTTTGTACAATATCAAGCTTGACGGGCGGGTTTTAACCCCCCCACCCCCCACCCCCTTGCGTACACCCTTGTTTGTCACTGACATACATAAAATCTTTCAAAGTCACTTCCGTTAGCCTTCTCACTAAATGAATTCCATTTGTAAACTTTGTTACAATTCCTCACAACTGCGTACTTCACTGCTGTTTAGACCTATGCTTACGGTTCTTACTCCTGCTAACTACACCAGTCGATACTAAAGAAAGATAAAAACGGACTTTGCACTTGGACAAAATTAAGTAGAGGGTTATGGCTGCAGGTATACATTACAGCGTGATGACCACGCCGTAATAATGTCTTGCAACAGTTAAATCAGATAAGTCGTTTCGATAAACTGTCGTTCGATAAACTGTCGGTTCGATGAACTGTCGGTTCGATGAACTGTCGGTTCGATGAACTGTCGGTTCGATAAACTGTCGGTTCGATAAACTATAGGTTCGATAAGCTGTCGGTTCGATAAACTGTCAGTTCGATAAACTGTCGGTTCGATGAACTGCCGGTTCCATAAATTGTCGTTCGATAAATTGTCGTTCGATGAACTGTCGTTTCGATGAAATTTCGTTCGATAAACTGTCGTTTCGATGAAATTGTTGTTCGATTAATTGTCGTAGTACCTAAAAATAAGTAACAACGAAGTTGCAACTCTTCAAACCTAAAATTATTTGTATGGCGTCGATGGACTACTTCCAGAAAGGCTCGAAAAAACCACCGACATCTTTAACGAGTGTTGCAATAATAGTATATTTTCTTCAGTTTTATTTCAGACTATCTGTTTGTACTTCAAATAAGAATCAAAAGTTTTCAAAATCACAAGGGTAGGAAAGAACAAATAAATAATTCAATTCCTGCCTAAAAGAACCCACTCGATTGCAGCTGGGTATGATTATTTTCAATTGTTACGTCTTCATACATGTGCTGGAGATTCCGTTTTAATAAGACATCGAGCATCAACCAAGATCACACAGTTGGAACACAGATGGTGGAAGGAAGCGCTTCAGTGGCGGTTCGTGACTGTGATTCGTTGAGATGCTGCAACTCCTAACAAAAATTTTATAAAGAATAAATAGCATCACGTTTTCCACGACGGAGCGGAGTGTTATGACGTATGACGTCTTTCTTTCAACGAACCAATGGTGACACTTCTGTATATTGCTATGCTGCAGTGACATGCTATTGTCTCACACGCATAACATTCCCTTTACAGTCATTTAATCAAACAGAACATTTGTTTCGCACCACGCTGGTGGTCTTAAAATAACGTCACAATTCACCAACTGCAATTGTCCCAGTCGCATTGACTTAACATATCGAGAACCAGGGGCGGATCCAGGGGGGGATTGGGGCGATCCCCTCCTGAAACCTACGAAAGTGTTTTTTACACCATTATTTTGTACAACTCGGAAAACAACATTCGCGATACAGAACCATTTTGTCGTCCACTGTTTTGTCACAGCAGTGTTGTGAAGTATTCTCCATCTCGCTTACAGTAGCGAAGCTGTTAATGAGACTTGACTACCAAATATTACTTAAATCGCTCCCCCTTATCCTCACTGGCTGGATCTGCCCTTGTCGAGAACAGAAACAACCATAGCTGATCATATCACACACACATCCGTACTAGGGAAAGCAGTGTCTATCGCTTGGGACAGGCAATTGTTTTCCTGGAAATACTTAACGCAGTTGTTTGATGTCACTCACTAATTGTGGCAGCCTGGAGATGGCGCCACATGTGAATAAATGGTCACCGCTAGACGGTGCCCACGAGTAACAAGTGACCGTGATAGTCACCACAAGCGAATTATCGTAATTCACTTCTCCCTATATTATAATAGTGCAACCTAGTATCAGTAGAGTGAACTCGTCGAGGGAGCTCTATTGCTGCTGGTTGCTTTCCCGTTAGTTTAATACCCCGAATTGCCATCTTTCTCTTGTGCTTGCCTCAGTAGTTCAAGGCGATGCAGTCAACTGCAACATAATGAAACGGTGCTACGATCCGTCAACATTTGTGTGAAATAATTTTCAAAGTTTCAGTGTAAGTAGCCATAGTTTAAGATAGGCTGAAACATTAGGTGCTACTCCATGCTTTAAAACTAAATCGTAAGGCAGTATTTAAGACTGGCTTAATTTCGGTGATAATGGTATTTTCCAGAAGCCGACTTGAGATTTGAACTGAAGCACGTATTGAGCTTGACTTTTAAAACCTGTTTCAACTCTGACGCAGTTCAAAACTGTAGGCCTACTCCAAAATTATATTCTACAGTATTCATGATTTGAGGCTGAGAAAAGGTCAAGGCAAGCATGTGCTAAGGCGCGTTCTGGAATACAGCTCATATTCTTTCTACCAATCGCACCCAAACACCTTGCATTGCAAATCCAGACCAACTCCACATGCAAGTGCAACATCACCTCAGAGATAATTTCCAACCTCTTGTAGTATTAAAGCCAGTACACGCAATACAAATCACCACCTAACAAGGAGGTACAAAGGAGCTATACTGATAACAGAAAAAAAATTGGGCAAACAGTCACGACGCCATGCCTATTTCATTTATGATTTTTCACTTTTACTTTCCACTGTCTAGAATAAAAATATATACCACATGTAATCATTGCAAGTAAGATTCACTACCAGTTAAATACAGTGTGTTATATGCACGGTGGTTTGTAAAGCTTCAGAGTCTACAATTTGGGTACGCTGCCACTCACCAGCACTAGGATGAAAAAAGTTCCGTTGCCTGTCACTGGTCTCTGCATTTACCAGCCTGGCGCTGCAGAACTCACAAATCCAGGCTCATAGTTCCAGGTTAGCTGTGCTTAATTGACAGACCATGACTGTTCCTATACTTTTCTATTGTGACACCGGAACTAAAAGCTCCAGATTTTCGTCATTTGCAATGTTTCCCGAGCAGTAACAAATAGATGTTTAATATTAAGCTTTGTGCAAAAACGTTTGTGCAGCAAGGACATATATTCAACACTCTTTGTGCATGCAAAGCTAAATATCAATGTAAAACATCAAACTGACCTAAAAACGAAATATAGCGCGAAAATAGGGGGTGCTGCCAGCGCTGGATTTAAGGAGGGCCCAAGTGGCCCGGGCCCAGGGGCCCCACCAAACAGGGGTCCCTCACCATGTTCACGTGTTTAGCCATACGTACGACATGTGCGTGCCACTTAGTCATTTTTATCAGCGAGGAAAGTTTGTTTGTAGACGCTATTAAATTATCGGTCGTCCAGACGGCAGTATTTCACTTGTATATCATTTAGTATTGTGACGAAACAACTATTACACTTGTTGTTTTCCTGAAAATCGCTCAGGTATCTGAATCTAGTGAATGCAAGGCCAAGCCACGTAGAACGCATTAGCTTACGTTTCTACTCGTTACTGGTAGATTTTGCTTCTGAGTTTTGCACAGGTCGCATATGAGCAGCGTTGTTAAGTAGGGCTACCATGCGTCCTCTTTTTGGAGTACATATCCACTTTTTTCATGAGAAATGAAATAATATATGAGGACATTCAAAAATGTCAAAATATCCTCCTTTTCACATTTCTTATTTTATATAGCTATAATCCGCGGCGTAACAAAAGGTTTGAGCCAAGGTGGTAAACTTAGATAAAAGGGGCCAACTGGCCACTGTACGGGGTCCACTAGCCAACACTCAGAAAAAAACTTGAGAAATGATGGTGAGTCCGGATGTGGATGGCTAAACTAAAACCCTGAATCACCGGAAAATAATCCNAAAACTCACAAAAACAACAACTTACTGAAAACCAAAGGAATGCTAAAACAAAGATAAGTTACTTNGTAGACTGATATTTACATTTAGCTTNCCAGGGGGGCAATTCGCCCCTCCGCCCCGTCAGTTACGCNACTGGCTATGATATATCGTAATTACATACAGGAAGCTGTCCCTACTCCACTGCAACAACATACGAGCTGGTGGCGTAGCTTCGTTTATGGGAGGGCCACTTTGACTAGATTCCTCCGTTTGCAAACTACTGAATGGAAAAATGTTGAACCAGGTGAGTAGTATCTGCTTGAGAGAAACGTTTCTGTTGATTAAGCTAAACTGTTTGACCAAATACCAAAACTTGTTTGAGTTCGGGCAAAAAGAGCATCAACCAAATGCAATTTTTTGAAAAATGATGGATCATGAAAGAAGGCAAAATATTTTTCAACTTGCAATACCATTGAATGCTTCAGCGAACTGATAAAGATTGCACAGTTTTAGTTCAGCGTTATGGCGCATTACGCTAATGTGGGACGATTTTTTCCTGATGCAGCCACAAACCTAAAAAAAAGAAACTTTTCTAATTAGGCCAGTTTCTACACCAGTGCTTTTCAAACTTTTTGCTGCAGTGGAACCTTCCGTAAAGGTTTACATTGCTCATGGAACCCTATGCAATGATCCAAGTGTCTATATTGCTGCAACCACATAGAACTGTGATCGCGAATTGCGTCCCAGGCAACTTCGGTCTGTTTCTGTGGAACCCCTGGCAGCCACTCGTGGAACCGTGAGGTTCCGCGGAACCCCGGTTGAAAAACACTGTACTACACTATTAAAGCTGGTGTGCAATTTAAAACATCTTTCATGCAATTAGTTTCATAATAATGTTTAAGGCAATTTTACATTTTAATGAAATTTAAGGAAACTGCAAAATATCCATGAGCTAAATAGGACAAGTGAATAAGGATTTCGTTTTGTGTGTTTTCACTGAAACATCGTCCACTCTGGACGTCTTACAGCAATGCTTAAAACTTATCAATAGGGCCGCCTAATCGTTATTTGTCTTGTTAAGTGTAGATAATACACTCAAGCAAGTGACAGTCGTAAGTTGTCCTCCCGCTTTGCGATGAAAATGTGGCAGCCTTATTGAGCTTATTGGTAAATAAACATGGACACAAGGGGATCGTCCTTTAACAAGTGCAGAGATGATCCGGTTGGTTCTAAAAGATGTAAAAAGCAAAAGCGGCAAACATGAGAGAGGAAGAAGTTGCAGTCAAGTCAAGAAACATTCAAGTGACTATTTGACGGTGGCAATAAAGTCCAGCGGAGACATCCGACAGAAAATCGAAGAACATGTCGCGACAGACTTAGATCTATGTAACGTTGAAAATAGACCTAGTTCCACCAGCAGCGCAGTAGCAGAACGTCAAGATGTATAATAAAAAAGCACGATAGATGAGGTGACTGAGACTATCACTTCAGGCAACGATATCGGTCTCTGGGCCCTCTGGCCAGCCAAAATACCGGAAAAATGCGGGTATTGGTTGGAACATGAAACAGGTCCTTTTTGACATTGTGATGAAAGGTCATTTTTAAAACATGACGTTCCACAACACACGAAAGACAGAAACGTGTCACAGAAATGAACCACACGACTTATTCGTCGCCAGAACCACAATGGCGAAGTGGTTGACAGAAGCTGGCTTTAATTGTTTCCTGTAACCATTCTCGCCTTCACGATAGTTCAATGCCGGCGCTGATATACAATTTGCCAGGCCCGTAACCAGCTTGGGTCACCAGGGGGAGCGAAGAGTTTTCTGAGAAGGGCCAAATTTTTCCCGAACTCACATGCACGAGTGATGATCCATCCTCATTCTAAAGCCGGTCCAATAGTTAAAAAAACATCATCATCACGAAAACTTCATTCGGTTACCTGGACATTATCTGCTGAGAAGATGTTATAAGAATCAAAGTGTTGTGTTTTTCCCTGACAGAGTTTCAAAACTCAAAGCACCTTGTACAAAATGTATTGTACTTTATCGGAGAAGATAACTGTAAACAAGGCAGACAGTTCCGCTTACGGCTTAAGTACAGTAATGTAGAGCTGCAGAGCGCGTATCGAATTGTATGAGTTATCAACAAAGGCGACGGTATTTAGCGACCGACCAAGAGGTACAGAGCGCGCAAAACAAATCAACGCGCGGCGTGGAATAAAAATCATTTGCCGGCAGAA
>JGI24158J21664_10006218_pt1 | contig 15718 bp, 13 predicted proteins | sample Ectturendosymbi3_FD_21664 | JGI IMG/M metagenome (IMG submission 21664)
GTTAGTATTCCAGGGGTGTGAGTAATCGTTGCAGAAAACTTGAAAGTGATCAATGCAGACAAGTGCTCCCCATCGTTGGCAGCTGGCACGTGAACCTTGTTTTGTTCTGTTTTGATGGTGGACAGGTTCCACAGCGTTGTCTCATCCCAAAGTTCTTGTCCTCAATAAAATGCTTTGGCCTTTTACCACAAGTGCACGCACAACAGCCGCAAGCCCTTTTTGGTTAAGCCAAAGTTATAGAAACTTCAATTCGGAACAGAGAAGCACAAGGTTCATCATCTTCGATAAAATGCTTTGACCTTACACCACAAGTGCACACACAACAAGGTGCATGCCCTTTCTGGCTCCAATTTCTTTCCTTTGACGGAGAACGCGTCACACATCCTCCTGCCTGTTTCCCAATGAAAACCGCGAGCTGAGCAGGAGCCATTCGCGCCAAATTGATTTGTGTCGTCAGGGCTTGCACTCGTGTGATCTACACCCGTGCTGGCTTCGGTAAAAAGTTGCTGGCGTGACTTACTACACCAACTCTTTTTGCCCAAATTGGTCAAGGTTACCTTAGGAGGGATCTTTGTGTAGGAATTTCGTTACACCTCAGGTAACCATGGGTCAATTTGGGCAAATTTTTGTTCCCCGTCGAAAATTACAAAACTTGTGCAGAGTTCGATAGGACTGCCCGAAAGAGCGTCTAAACAAATGCAGCTACTGAGAGAAACAGCTTTCTACGTGAACGTTAATTAATTTTTTATTTAAGTAGAAGAACTGTTTGCCCAAATTGGGCAGAGGTTACCTGAGCAAAGTTAAAACCTGGCTACAGGCCTGCAGTGAATGTGATGTTTTTAACTAATTTTGGCAAAATTTCAGTAATTTGTGGTGAAAAAGACAAAGTTGGTACCATTCAATTACAAAGTTTTTCCAAAAATCCATATTGAATGCTTTTACTTTTTTGAGATTGACATGTACAGTAGCATATCAATCTTGAAACAGGCTCTTCGCCAGATTTTCGTTGTTAGAAGATCAAACAGAAAAACGGGAGAGCACCAATCCAATCCAAACTGTTGTAGTGAATCAAAACTTGTGGGAGAATCTAAAACAGGAGAAAATATTTTTCTCCACAATTATGTTAGATTTTCAGCTTATAAGTAGAAATTGTTTGCACAAGTTCCGGTTGTCAAATGACACGAAAGGGTAGAAATGTTCAGAACTTAACTTCCCCGTTACAACAAATATCCATTTTTATACTCTCAATTGAATCAACACAGCCTGGCAGGTGGGAACTCCGGGGAGGCCTGGTGAAAGAGGACAAGAGGGTGGAGCTGGCAATGAGGTTGTCAGCTTGAAACAACTGTGGGGACCAACGATATTAAATAGATGAAAGTACGTTTGCTTATCAATTGAATTGCAAGGTGCTGAGAGGAATACAAAAACCTAATACGGCTGCGTTGAAGCATCTTGTGCATGTATGCACACTACATGTTGTGTGTCAGTTTCTCTGGCTTAGCCGTAGTAGCTATAACCAAGCGCGTTGCTTCACTTTTTGTGAATTTTATTTTGCGATATAACGTACATGCATTAGCAATTCACTGAGCATTGATAACAGCACTTTTGTAAATCGTATGCGAAATGTGTGGTTTAAACTGACGATATCTGGTCGTAACTTCAGAATAAGTTTTCAGTACCTTATATTTTATGGAAAGGATAAAGAGAAATTTCGTAAACTAAGTGTGATTAACCCAGCTGAGCATCCCATAGTGGGCACTGTTGCTGTAGGCACTGTCGCAGATGATTTATAAAATCGATTTTTTGGCTGCAGTACTCTGTCATTTCATGTGTTCTTTTTCGTGTTTGTATTTAAAACCTTTCATAGAAATACTGCACGCAATTTTATTTTTCAAAACGTTTCGGAAATATGCGGCATCATGTTTTAAAACTGGTAATTTTTGTAATTTCCATCAGTCTTAAAGGCATTTATACTGTTGAAGGTAAAGTCATGGTAATCCGACATACCATTAACTTAACGCACTCTTTATTTAAGATACAAACAACGAAGCAACGTTGAGGTCAATGGGAAACAGGAGAATGAATGAACACAAATCAACTACACACCAAACTCACCGAAGTCTTATTCTCAGCGATTTAGGGTACAACTTCAATGGTCCTGGCGCGTTTCAGGGCATCAATACGAGTCAAATGAAGGTGGTATTACAGTGCATAAGCGCACAACTGTTTCAGCACTCAACTGTCCTCTGAAGAAGAATCAAATGTTAATAGAAGACCAATACACTAAAGTCGCTGTAGCGAGCGTACGACCATTCGAGCGAGGGTTTTAAACGATTTTCGTTTCTCTGCCTGAAGCCTAACTGCAACCACCGCTCTGAGTTAAGCTCATCCAAAACGCAACCTTTGGTTATCCCAGAGGAGATAGCGACTTTACGCAATAATCACTGCAACTCACGCTGCAAACGATCAACTCCCTGCTCAAATTGCTGTACCACTTTACGCCACCAAGTGAAAGAACCAATACTGAACCGACCTCTTTCAGTGTTTATATTAACAATATGTCATTGCAGGGAATGATATGTGTGAAGTATTTGGGCGTGTTATTAGACAGTAGATTAAACTGGCCATCCCTGTTCATTAATTAAAAGAAAATTTTTCTACACCTGTAACATGTTGTTTAAAATTAGTAAATTTGTTTCCATTAACGTTGTGATATTATTATACTTTAGCTTCGTTGGTTTTCACTTACAAGATGCGTTATTTCATGGGTTACATCCAATAAATCTGTTCTACAGCCGTTCTCAGTATTACAAAACAACACATTAAGGATAAAAATTTTAGCAAATATAGATGTCCCATGACGCCTTTGTACAAGCTTTGTACATAAAAATATTCAAACTCAGTGATATTTATCAATTTGAATTAGAAAAATTTATGCACAAATTTCACCATGGAAAATTACCAGAAAGATACAATGAATTTTTCAAGAGTCTTTATCAAACCAGATTTGCTAATATTGAAAATTATTTTATTCATCAAGTTTTAAGCAATGTCGGTAAAAAATTAAGTTCGTATATGGGAACGTCCCTTTGGACTAAGGTGGAACAAAATTTAAAGGCTCTACTTTTAAGTACTTTTTTGCAATCAATTACAAGAGTTCGTATTCACACAGCATTAAGCAAGCAAACTAAATTTCAATTTTATTGTCTCCTATTAAATTTCATTAAATTATTACTTTCATTTTTTGTCTTTTGTTTCTTCGTAATTTTTTCTGTTTTGGAACGTGTGAGTTTATGGTATATTAAAATTTGTTGGTCTTGTAAGATACATTTCATACACCTTGACCAAATAACCTTAGGGTTTGGCGACGCTTTTGCTATCAGCTGTACTTTTATTTTCGATTTTCTTTGTATTTCTGTGAATACGTGTACTTTCTCATCGTCGCTAAACACACCTCTCTGTGCATATTTCTCTCTGTACTGTAACAGGCATTGTTTTCAAAATTGAACCTTTTTGTCATTTTGGCTGCTGTACTTTATAATCCGTACAATCCTAGTTTGTTAGTTTCGCAAGTTGTGAAATGGAGAAAGCATGACTTATGCTGGAGAAGTCAAAAAACGTGCTGTAGCACAATATTTTTTAATCTGAGTATATGTTTAGGTCTGATCCATTCAGCATGTATTTCAGTAAGTTATCGAATGTCTTCTAAAATTTTTAGTGCAGTAACATATTTTTTATAATGGTTACTCATGAGCTTGCAAACGTTTTGCATAAATTTAATTTCATACGCAAAAGCTGCACACATGAACATAGACTTGCTTCAACCGGAGATGCAGATCAACGAAAAAATAGTAACTCTTTTTTGTGCAGCAAACTACCTGCATGATGAAAGCGGAACTTTTAATAAAAGAAAAAAACAAAACAAGAAGAGATTTCTCGAAATGATGGTGCAAAAGAGCATTTCGAACTGAACACTTTTTCTCGTGGAACATCCCACTACACAAAAGTAGTGTATTTCCTCGTCATACACCCAACTACATTTTTACTATATGCTTCATTCCTATTTAACAATACCAAGCTCAGTCGTAACATTCCTTTTTTATTTCAAACACTTGATACATTGGCTCGCTTTAAAAAAGTTCCACAATGTTCTAAGCAAGTGCGCAAGCAATGTAATGATCGCAAATACCCTGACAACCAAATCACTTTGCAACTGATCACGAAAACAGATATTTTTTCATGCACCATTCAAACGCTTGTCCAAACATAAACCAATCCTGTTTACTCAGCACTGCCTGGCTGATCATCAATATCGTCATCAGCTTCAAGAGAACTTTTGAAGTCGCAAAAATAGCTGACTTCCACATATTTGAATGTACCCACGCACGGGTCACCAAAGACTCTGTTGCTGGCAGTGATCGAGCATCTTCTTCTCCCATTGCAATTATCCTGCAGTGTCTGCAACGATCCTTCCGCCGAGCATTCTGTTGTCTTTATCGGTCCGTTGGCGCAACTGGCGATGAATAACATGTTTAATTTTAATTCGTGTGGAGCTGGTCTGTTTATACTGTCATGGCTCTTTCAATAGCGTCACGACAAGGCCATCTGGTCATTGTCGGTTTTTACAATCCTGCTTGTTTCAATTACTGCGGTGCGCTGACTATCTCTTGGAAAATTTGATGCTAGTTTGACCAACGTACCATGCATGGCATATCACAATCGCTACATTAATGCAAAAATTGCGCAAGTCAATTTTTTGTTCAGCGTGAAAGTCTTATTTTTTCAGCTATTGTGAAACATTTGTTAATATCGATTTTTTTTCATGGCAACAATGAAGTGCCCAGCACGTGCAAGGCATTGAACCAGCTTTGATTTGCTTTAGTTTCTTGTTTAAACAAGGCCCTTGTAATGCGTCAGCTTTATTTCAATTGTGACAGGTCTTTTGTAGGTTATCATTACCTTCGAATTTAATTTTTTTTCTTTTTGTGTTAGAGTGAGCAGGTGGGGGAAAGATGCAGTAGGTGGGGGAAAGATGTAGCCCAAACCTGTGGGTCTTTTTTCTTGACGCATTTGAAGGACGTAGTCTTTCTTCCCAACTAGACGCCATTGTTAGCATGTCGTTTGTCATTGCCAAGGGAAAATTTGAACGAATCGTTTCAGATACATCTGCATATAGATGTATTGAAAGTAGTTTCTGAATTCATCCGGTTTAAGGGGAAAGGGGCATGACTATTGAATATGGATTTTGAAAAATCTTTTAAATGTACCGAAAGGCATAACTGTGTTCAGACCAGTTATATGTAAAGTTGGTGGAGCAGGTGCCATTAAAGCTGATAAGCTGGATTAAATTTCCTGCCGGGGTCACACATAGAATTGATTAACAGTAATTGAGGCCTGGCCTCAATTAAAAAACATTGCCCTCCGGTTGTTAAAAACATTGCCCTCTGGAAGCCTACTTGAATAGGTGGGCAAAACGCCGGATAAATAATAAAAAGTAATCGCCAGAAGAACAACTTATCTGCTTGATCAACATAACGTTTATCTTCTTATGTTACTTTCAGAATGACTTTTAGAAAAAGTAAAATACACAACAATATACTGCAGAACAGGGGTATCCAAACTACGGCCCACTCGCCAAATCCGGCCTGCGAAGCCTTTCCGCCCGGCCCGAGAAGTCATTTCATCTGCCGCAAAGACATTTTGTCAATATTGAAAAAATCATATCTTTACGAAAAAAATTTCGATTTGGTGGAATGTGACATGTCCTGAAACAATCACATTACGTAAGATATTCGGCCCTCGAACTGTTGTGTAATAGTTTATGTGGCCATCTAAGAAAAAAGTTTGGAGACCCCTTTTATAGAGTATTCACTTCTGAAACCACGTACAAACATGTTTCATTTTCTTTTGCACTCTTCAACTTACGTGGTAGAGTCTTTCCTTCCGTAAAAGCCGTCACTAATGAGAATTCTCGTTCCTCGTGGGCATTTGATATCATCATTTGCATGCTCACAAATGTGAACTGTGTTCACTGAGGCAAGCAAAATTATTAGGCATTAGACATGTATAATTCTTGTCTGATGCATTAAATTAATTCCAGAAGTTATTCGAACATCAGTTCAATTCCACTATTTATAGTTTCAATGGTTTTTGTGAATGTAAGAAAAGTTCTAAATGCAAAACATAACAAAGTTGTTTCTTTAAAGTTGAACTCATTTAAGTACAGTATCAAAAAATTATTTATGCTGATTTACACATGAGCGAAATGAAAGACCTTCGTGTTGTACATTTGTACCGCAACAAGATTTCATAAAAGTTTTTAAGTTTGAATATTTTGCTAATTTCTGCTGATTGTGTAGGTTGCAAGCAGTTGTGATTAGCCACAAAGAACAGAGGGCAAACATTCCCAGTATATGTGATACATTTATACGCTTCGTAAAGCAAGGTTGAGCTAAAGTCTTGTGCGCCAGCACTAAGCACAAAAAAAGTAAGCCAACAGCGGAAACTTAGTATGCTCTCTTCATTTTTGGCATTTTACTGAGACAAAGAAATATACAAAAAAAAACGATGCTCATAGCTGAAGGATTTAGTTATTGTATCGTTATTACATATATTTTGACAACGCAAACAATGATTCTCTTACCTGCGGCACTGTTGCACCATACAACATTGCCCGGCCAGTCACAAACTCCAACTTTTGGGTTGAAAGCTGTTCCAGGGGCACAAGGCATTGTATGAAGGATGCCATTGGAACACTGCAGAAAGCAAGGAATTGTGGTTTGAAAGAAAAGCTTACCTCAAATTGAAGTTTTTCATTCTGAGGGCAGGGCGCGCTCTTTGAAATACACATATTAGACTTGAGATATACTTACGCTACACAAATACGTTTAATAATTTTTTAACACGCCAGACGATTGCTCTTTGCAAACCACCAAGCAATAATGCATTAAGTTCTTCATTCGTATTTTATTTAAACCAAATAACCTGGTCGGTATCTTCACGAAGTTTGAAAAGCACTGCACAAATTTCATAATAGCTGTTGTTGCGATCGGAAAGGCCGAGCGGCATGTGCGCAAAGCTTCGCAATGTGGCAGCAAGCAACAATAGATCTCACCCGACGAGATCACTCTATTATTGTTTGTTCTCGCCACATACATATAGTGTTTTTCTTCGCGCACATTCCGTTCGTGGTGAATCGCGCATTTCAGCGCAACGCCAGCGGAGTGGCTGCAACACTGTTAAAGAGAATTTACTTAAGAACTTCAAGTATTCTCGAAAAAGTATCAAAACTAGAATAAGCATTTGTACAAACAGATCCTTTTGACACATGTTCTAGAAACTTAAATGCTCGTTCATGAGTTTCTCAGCATTTGTTTGAGCACTTCAACGGGCTATAAAAGCGTATGCCTAATGCAAGGCAGAATGGTGGACAACATTGTAAAAGACCAAACAAATAATCGTTTAATAGTTCGCGGCGCAGGGGCGGCCCAGCCAGTATGGTTAGGGGGGTGATTTCAGTAACATTTGGTAGTCAAATCTCACTACGAGTTCACTACTGTAAGAGATGAAATATACGTACTTCCCAAGACAACGCTGTTGTGACAAAACAATGGATGGCAAAATGGCCTTGTATGGCGAATGCTGTTTCCGAATTGTACAAAATCATGGTGAATAGTTACTTTGGTAGGTTTTGGAGGGACGATCACCCCCCTTGGATCCGCGCCTGATGGGGCCTACCGAGGATAGATGACGCCCGGGGCAAGAAACGAGTTTGACGCCCCTATGTTCGAATCTAAGGTATTTTGGGAGTAAATGTACTCTATTGAAGAAAGTACTTGCGATATTGTTGGGACTTTGGATTTTTCAGCGCCCCCCAGTTACTTGGCGCCCGCGGCAGTGTACCCCTTGCCCTCTCTTCGTGACGCTCCGGTTGAATAGTATATGATATTTGTGATGTGCTATCAGTTTAATTGTTTAATACCAACAAAGAACTGATCGTAATGACAGGAATAACTTAACATTCGGGTACTGCTTCAGCAAATATCTAAAATAGCAATAACATAAGTAAAATGATTTAGATTATTTATATGGCAACACCTACTTGGTAAAAGAAATTGCAGTCATACGGCTTCCAGAATGGTTCTCCAGCAGACGCAAACGGGAACAAACACAGTGCTTAGAAAACAAAATTTCGTACCGATGAAAACGCTTTGTACAGAAATTAAGAAAAAATTTCAGAAAAACTTTTTCTCAAACTGAACGACGTTTGTTATCAACCGTCTTTTCACCATTGTGTTTTTTTCCATACAGTTTTTCTCTGACTGAACTGCTTCTGTTGGTCATGTTTTTCAAACTTTTTTAAATATTTCAGCCTTATTCGAAAAAATTCAAATGATGTAAAAAATAACATTAATGTTATATTCTGTGGATAGATGTTAGAAAATAACTATTGAATTGTATCAATAATTGCTTCACCGTTACAGACATACGGTGAGAGTTTATTACTCATTTGTCAGAAATATACAAGCACAAGCCACATCAAAATTGCGGATAGCACTGCAGCAACCATTTTTTAAAAATACACCTCATTTTTCAGCAAACCACTTCGGAATTGTTTTAAATTTCCTTCCGATTTCCTCAAAATCAAACTCAAAACATTTTTTGTAAACAAGAGGTTAATTTCTTAAATTTTAAATAGGTACCAAGCTCCAGAGTTCTATTTAGTAAGCGTTTATCTAATTGAGTCATATTTGAACGCATTCAAACCATTTCTCAAATTTTTTGTGGCTGAAACGTAAACCTTCAAACTGAAGAGATTGAAGGTGTACAGGCGTTGCTCACTTACAGTTGGGATCGAAGTCATCTTCTTCCGCTCTTTGAAGCTGAAAAGCAAAAAATAACATTTGATGTGATATTCTTCAAACAGCAGCACTGCGTAAGTCAAACACGTGCCTCGAACATGCATTACACGGTCATAAAGAAATTCGATCTTTAGTTTTTCTGTGTTTTACCGCCAAACTGCTTATTTTGGATTGTTGTGAGCAGAGACAGGAGTTTTTCCTACTGCGACAAAGTAATCTGAAACCGAACTGCAAGCAAAGCATAGATTGCCAACAGATCTGTTAAGTGCCACAGATGCGCTGATCAACCAGCCCTTTTTTTAAAAATAAAAAAAAGACGCACGCAGTGTTTTTCACTTACATCACGTCCCTGAACTGCGCAAGCAAGCACCGCCAATATCGCGAGTTTAAGCATCTTCTCAAGTTTTGTTTTCTTCCTTTGTTTTTCTGTTATGCTGTCCAACACGTTGCAAAGTTTGAAACTGTCACTCGTGTTTTTCACTTTATAAAGGTTCTCTGTGTCCACGTTTGCAAACAGGGCTCCTTATCAGCAGTGTTCCTTCCAAGAAAATTTCACACAGAGCAAATGTTTGTTTTAGTGCGCATGCGATTGCGCAACCGCGTAGACACACAAACAGTGAAGCGTCACAAGGACCATACAATATAGATACGATATTAAATCGGTAATATGTTACAAGTGCACGAGAATGAGATTTCACTGCGCAGAGTGTCTGGTGGTGCTGCGCATTCGCGCGGTTGCGCACCTCAGAGGGAACACTGGTTATTAGGTTGCAACAGGATACTGGCCGCTTTACTTTGTTATGCTCATCCAGTAAAGTGTCAATCCATACAAAATTCGGTAAATCACCAGCACTTCGACAAACAAATGAAAAGTAGCTTGAGCTCACCGCCGTTCGCACACTTGACTGATACATTATAACGGTTAAGAGCACGTTTACGGTGTTTGCAAAGTGCGAATACTTGAATTGCATCAAAAGCGACAAAACAATGCTCTTCATGTTTTATGCCGCCTCAGCATCTCGCTATTTGGCGTGAATGATCAAAGAAAAGCGGTTTTTCTGAAAATGTAATTTCTGCTTGACCCTTCTACGCCAACCAGTGCTCGTGAAGGTATCAAAAGATAAAATATCTTCGCAGTTTTTTACACCTGTCAGCAACGAAAGCTTCAAAGAGTAAAAAGTAAACACCAGTTGACATGAAAATAGCTTCATAGTTTTTTTCCCGCTTTGCTTCGGCAAATCGCTGGGTAGTTTCGCTTCAGCGCAAAAGCGACTTAAACGAAATGTTACTTAGATAATAGAAGGTTTTGAGAACTCAATGAGTCGACCAGTAGCGTCGCGAAGAAGTAAGTTACACCGACATTGACCTGACTATGAGAAAGTCAGAAGCAAAACACAAATTCGCCGCCACATCGTCTCCCAGAAACCCACAGCACAAAGCAAACATCATAAACATGTTTTCCACTTCCCACAAGTCCAGACAGGATAAAGTCTGAAGTACCCCGTGAAGTGTGCTGCTAAGCACGCCGCCCATTTTTACGTCATTACTATATATATCTTCGTGTGTCAACTTCTGCCCAAAACTTAGCGCTGAGACTGGTTGTTATGAAACAAATCGCAAACACTTTTGGACGACTTAATTACGTATTGTCCATCAAGGTTTGCGGGTCGTTTTTGTACCAGTAATTCGCAGGACTCTTTTCTGCTTTTCAACGATCCGAAGACATGAGATGCTTAGATTCAGCTGTGTTTCTGCTGTTTACATCGTTTTATATGTTTTTAACGAATAAAAAATGTTTTGTAACGCGAATGCTCGTAATATTTTAAATTTTATAGAAAGCCTCGTATGCCTGCAATGTAAATGTATAAAATCAGAACGCCCTCTTGAAACAACGATGGATATTTCCAATAAATCTGTGCACATGAAAACTGCAGCAAAACTTTAAAGAGTAACTAAAAATGTTGCACAGAACCGCAGACAAGCAAATTCACTAAAAACAAGCTGGCCAGCATACTTTGTTCTTTCGAAAGCACAAAGGTCAATCGATGAGGTACTTTCGAGTTTTTACAAACGACATCCCAAAATATTAAGTGTCAAGTCGGCGAGATTGCAAAGCAGCAACACGTTTTAGTGCTTTATTCAAAAGTGAGCAAAATTGCTGAGTAAAAAATGCACATACCACGTCAGTTGTACATCTAATATTATATATATTATAAATGACTTCTTCATGTGCTAGCAAATTCATTGAAAGTCTTTACTGAAACTTATTGGTATTGTCGGTAAAAGTATCCTAAAGGCAGCAATATGCCTGAAACCTCAACTAAAAAATCTTAGAAAAATAAATCAGGAAAGAAACAAACTTTTGTATGAAATATTGTACGGTAAAGCAAAGTTTAGTATTTCGAAAACTCATCCATCGGTTTCCTAATAGACAATCAAGCAAATTAATTGGACTCTAAGCAGCGTGTTCGCCAAATGCAGGTTAACAGGAATAGTGGAGGGTCCAGACTAGGCGTTTGCGGGGGGGCAGTCATATAGGGGACGTCGAAATTCTTCACTTATATACCCAAGATATTCTATGAAGATCGTTGGGTAACATACAAAAGTGGTTACCTTTTACAGACCAAAGAGTGGCTATTTTTGTTGGTTGAATTCCGTCATCTTTCTGGAAATCATCGCAGCTCAAAAGCGCCTTATATCATTAATTCGCAAAAACTTCAGAAGCGGGTCGAAAAAATGGGCCCCTGGTTTACAAAAGCTGTCCAGTAAACAAAGCAACTTTTGGGGTCTCAAACAATCTCATATATCTACAAAACGTATTCAAAATATATACCTTACAACCAGTGGTGTAAGAGTTGGGATGCAAACGCAACCACCAAAAGTTTTGATTTGTTAAAAATTTTTTGATTTGTTAAAAATTCGAGAAAAATCTCGAGAAATTCCGGGACACTAGTTTCGACATTTTTTAAAATATATTTATGAAATTACGTTTTTTGTTATTGAGTCATTTAGTGTATAAATCGCTCTTTAAGAAAAACATGAGTCTGACTGCAAAAAAAGATTTAGTGTGTCATAGAAAACACAATAAAGATATGCTGCGTGTAATCAACAAACTGTTTCAGCTAACTTTGTGTTTTAGTTTGTTAGAATTGATGAGTAACCAACGGCGACCGAAAATTTGTAGGGGGAAAGTTTGCCGCATAAAAAATTTCGGAAAAATTTGGGGAAATTCGGGCAAAATATTCTTAGCAACACCAAAAATTTGTCTGCTCCTACACCCACGCCTACGGAATGCTGGGCTAGTGTTTGGTATTGTTTTGTTTATCTGTATGGTGATCAGAAAAAACAAAATCTGAAACATATTTCCGACCACAGGCAGGTTGGAGGTAGAGCGATTCTTCTTACACTAACAAGTGGCAACTCAAGACCCACGATAAGAGTCAAGTATGTAGGTAAATGACAATCATATTTGCAGACAAAACTTGTGCAGTTACATGTACTGTACATGGAAAGCATATTTATAGCTGAAGCAACAATTCCAAAACAAATTTGCTATGTCATTAGTCCCACATCAAGTAGCTCTGCTAATTGTGAGCAACAATCTCGCAATCGCATGATAGATTCACACTTGGCCTAACAGCATATTACCCTAAAATACATATAACGTCAGAATTTCAATCAAGTGTTTATTGCAGCCTCACACCCTTTGACAATGGACTCTTGATGTGAAGAAAAAAAACATCAATCCATTAGCCCAGGTTTGAAACAGTTGACATCGAGCAGCAGGCAAGACACCGACAACTGAATGTCCAGTAATTTGTATTACATATAATCCCTTTTTGCCTGTGATGCGTCTGTCAAAAACATTTTTCTCACTTTTTCATCCAACACCACCGCAAGTTCCACCAACGCATAAATTGAAACTATTGATCAATTATACAGTACTTTAAGCGAGCGTAATAGCAAACAAGCTGGGTATTGGCGGTGGACTTCAACAGATCACATTCAGTTTGTAGTTTCGTTATCTTAGTTTAGGCCAACTTCATGTCACAGTTTAAATGTTACTACAACAGAGGCTTGTGCTGTTTCAAGATACACGTTGAAAATCCCGTGCTTATAACACAGATACCGCTCAAAGCAAATTACTGTAGGAAAGTACAGGATTTTACCAGTAATTTTCGCATCCCAGAGTGCTGTACCGTACCAGATACTGTATGACTTTCGTACCAGATACTTCAGACACTGTACCTTATCAGTTTAGGAACGATTTTACTTATGTTCAGCAGTTCCTATAAATTTTCAGTTACACGACCTGAGTAAGCCGACGTTTATTGCAAAATCTGTCGAATACACGGCAAATTGCCTGCAGATGGTGGTGCTAGAATCTTGCGCCAGTTATATGTTTTTCATATTGCATTCCTAGTTTCATTACTGCCTTTCCTTTCAATGCTGACATCAAGCATTTGAAAGTAAACTTGTAACAAAAGCAGACCAATTTTGCACAGCCCAGCGGTAAATCCAGAACCGTGCTGTTTTAGCGAAAGCGATCGCGTTGGTGATTACTGATTACCTGAGTGAGGCTGAACATTGATCACGGCGGAAAGACATAACGTAACATTAACAGTGCTACAACTTACATGAGAATAGCATTGTTGATAATATTCGATAATAGATGCTGATTAAAAGTGTGGCGTGTAAATCCTGCAAGTTCAACGAAAAATAAAGTTTTGTTTACGTCAGAACTTGGTTTCTTGCACCGGTGGCGCGAGTATGCCAGCAACATGTTGTTGAAAAGCATTAATTACATTGCTTTATCCATTCCAGATTTTATTATCATTTCACTACAAACCCCATAGTCAAAACAAAGGGGAGAAGAAAAAAATTATCGGAATAAACTAGAAAGTGAAGTTGATTGTGCGATGTGCGTTGTCTTCAAAAATCATTTGTTCAACTAAAAGTTTCTAAAAAACAGTTGCATTAAGCAGGATGCTGGCAAAGAAATTGTTGTTTTGTGTTTTGTATTTGATTTTGAGGTTAGGAGAGTTAGCATCAATGACTCAAATAGCCGCAATTGAAAACGTTTAAGAGGCTCTGGTTTAAAGTGTTTCTAAACCTTTGTTCCTGGACCAATAGCCTCCAAAATGGAGCGAATTTATATCAAAGGGACGCCACAGACCTTGACCTTTAGAGGCAGTTATCCCAAACTGCACCTTCTGGATCCGCAACTGAACATGATGATAGATCATTCAGAAAAGTGAAGTAACTGGTTAGGGAGGTGCATGTATTAGATTGGGAATGCCATCAAATAGGAAACAATTAAATACTGATAGCAAACTACTGGTTTTTGTAACAGGTAGACCTTAACTAATACACAAATGCCGCTTTAGCAACTGTTTAAAATGAAAGTCAGTGCTATGAAACAGAGTCAGCAAATAGTTGCCTACAGCCAATAACGCCACCAAACATGTATATGAATTATTGCCGGTAATGTCACTGGCCTAGTGATTAATCAAAACTCGTTAAAGAGTTGCAAATAAATTAATAAATTCAATCGTTCGAGGAAGTTGCAATAACTGTTGTTCGTGGTGCAAGATCTACAGGAGCTTCAGTCCGGAGTGAAAATTTCTGCCACACTCGCAATCCTTGTTTTCTGAGCAGAGTATACATCTTCACTAAAACATTTTCGCCACATATAGTTTTTCATTAAAGAAATAATTACGCTTAAAGGTTAATGCTGTATGTTTGGAACATGTTTCATGAAGTATAGGTTTTATTTTCCACCATGTGCCGTAAAGTAAGCCACGTGGCTGCGTTTCTAAGCTTGCAAGATAAGCCTCTATAATTTCATGAATGTGTGATGTAATGGCCTCTTTTGGATTCATTTGTTGCCAAAGGTTCATTGGGTGCTTTCTTTTCCACGAAGGCATTTCTTCTGAAGAATATTTGCAGCTTTTGAAACATGTATAGAAACAAACATAATCTTTGGATTTGGGTATTTTCCCAGCGCCTTCACACGAAACCAACGCCAGCTGCTAATAAGACATCTCATGCCATCAACACCAGAATCTCTCGATATAACCACAGGTCTTAATGAAAAGTTATCAGCCATTGAAGCCTCACCGTCAACACAGCTATCACAAAAAATTCTAAGTGCTCTGTTTTTCTTTGTTTTTTTTATCAGACTGTCACAGGAGGGGCTGAGGAGAAAACGATTGGCAAGAACTATGTTAGAAAGAATTGCGACATCTTCAGTCGCAAAGGTTATAGAGAATCAATGTAGAAGAGTTGATAGAAATAGAATTTCGCTGACCAAGTAGTAATATAGACGAGGATTTGGGTAATCATTTTATGGATTTTAGAGGAGGAGCCAGTAAAGGTGGGGTTTCCCCTTGGGTATACGCGTGTCGTCACCCTCTGAACAACATTTTCTTTTGTTTATCAATCATATTTTTTGTTTCTGATAATTTTTGATATTTTTGATGTTTTTGATTTTTTTTCATGTTTTTAACAATTTTGTATTTTTCTATGTTTTTCCAGTTCTTCAATATTTCAACATGTTTTTGATTAGATTAACATTTTTGCGTTTTGGCGATATTATTCTGTTCTTTTGCGTAGCATATTGTACTTTCCTGAACGTTTATCCTGTTTTAACAAAAGCAAACAACGAAATGCTCATTACGATTGCTCTAATCTAAAGCGAGTAACACTTTATGGTGTGCGGGTTTGATGTCATTTTGGTTGTCCACAGCGTACTGGCCAACAGTGGCGTACGCAGAAAATTTTCATGGGGGGGGTTTGGTTCAAGGTCATATGGTGGTTATTTGTTTTTGGTGTGCACTGTTTGTGACGTCACAATT
>JGI24158J21664_10006219_pt1 | contig 15718 bp, 9 predicted proteins | sample Ectturendosymbi3_FD_21664 | JGI IMG/M metagenome (IMG submission 21664)
AGACCAGTGGTTCCCAACCGGTGGGCCATGGCCCACTGGTGGGCCACAGGCGGTTTTTAGGTGGGCCATGGTGGCGTTTCGCATTTTGATATGTTCGAATTCACTGAGTGGTGGTGTGAAGCACCTATCGTGAACCTGAAATATCGCTGCCGACGCATGCCGGTAAGTCGGTTTTCTATCAAGCTTTCCATCTATCTGTGTGTTTTGAGCTGCTAAACATATTAGGCTAGCTAGATTTAGAATGTATGATAGTAAGGTCAGATGCACGCGAGGAGCGGTATGCAACAATTAAAATGAATTCTCAGGGATGAAGGAAAAATACGAAACAGTATCCAGTCTCGAAAATGACCATTTTATTTTCCGCTTGGCATAACTTCCTGACATCTTTCAACAACTCAATGAAGTTAATCTGAAACTACGAGGAAGGGAACAATCGTCGATTTCATTGACACCCTCAGCACATTCTTATTAAATTAAAAGTTCACAATTGGGAGCGAAAAGCTCAAGCAGGGAATTTTGCGATGTTCACGAATCTTTCCACGGCGGCTGGTGATGAAGTGAATGTTGATATAACATCGGAAGTTGTTCAACATCTTGGAGGTCTTCATGACGAATCTGTGCTGTACTTTCCCGAAATCATCAAAACAAAACAGATTTGGTCAAAAATCATTTTGTTGTTCCAGTTGAGAATGTTGCAGTATAAAGATGAACTCATCGACCTTCGGAAAGATTCTGGGGCCAAATGCGTGTTCGAAACCAAAACAATTTGCGAATTTCGGCTGGAAGTGTCTGATGCTTATTCAAATGTTAGAAGAAAAGATCTCAAAATTATCCCCAGCAAACATTTTGGTGAATCTGGATACTCTACTCTTTTTCACGTGAAAACAAAAATCGAAACCGACTCGACGTTACTTTAGAATCTAGACTCTAGATTCTAGAAGACGATCTCAGATGCGCTCTTTCCAAAACACGGGCAAGTCTTCTCAATCTGATCGAAAACGTTACACAAGAGCAAAATTCGCACCGAAGTTTATCTCGCAATTTGCTTTGTGTTGCTGATTCTAAAATTTAATAAATTTCGATGTATTTTCGTTTGTCGTCAAGCACATAGTTTTTTGCTCATACTTGTACCTGAATGAAAACTAAGAGTAGAATTGTGTTGTGATGAGGGGCCGCGACTTTATGCAGAAAGCGACATGTGGGCCACGGCATGAAAAAGGTTGGGAACCACTGGTGTAGACAAAGAAAAATTCAAAGTCAAACGGCTACAAACAATTCACCATGAGAAATGTACTTTCACGCAGAAGCAAATTCCCAGACAAAACCAAAAATTTAGCATGCTCTCAGCGAATGCAGTTTCTCCACAGCATTTGTGAAACAGGCCCCTTTCTGGGAATTTGCTTCAGGCACCTAAATTCTAATATCCATCTTGCATATAATAAAGAACACATTTCACGCAGAAGACCGCGAGACCCGTAGCAATTGCTACATTTGCTACTAGTGTTATTTAGGCACTGCCCCAAGGTACTTGAACGTCTCCACCTGTTTTAGTGAATTGCCCCTCACTCCCAATGTACACTGCCTTGGGTTTCTAGAGAGACATAATACCTCGGTCTTTCTGGTGCTAATTTTCATTCCGGCTCTGCCGTACGCAGCAGAAAACCGATCGAGTGCATGTTGAAGACCCTATTGAGAAGATGCTAGCTGTATTAAATCGTTCGCAAAGAGTAAGCGGTTGATTTGCAGCTCCCAACTGTGACANCCTCCTCAACTCGNCTGTGACTGTCTATCCAAGTCATGTACACTATATGAAGAGGAGTGGTTACAGCAGGAGACCTGTAAATACCACAAGATCACTAAGATCGCGAAGACCACTAAATCGCCGTGATTACTAAGATCGTCAGGAATGCGAAGATCAGAAATTAATCTTAGTGATCTTAACGATCTTACTAATCCTAGCGATGTTAGCAGTCTTAGCAGTCTTATTGGTCTTAGCATTCTTAGTGATCTTGTCTTAGCAATCTTAGCGATGTTGTGGTATTTACAGATGTCCATGTCAGCATACACACTTGTTGGTGCAACACTAAAGGTGAACGGTTGTGATTTAACTCCTCGTCACGGACACCAACTTCTGAGCAGGAATAGAGTGACTTGATGGCCAGTAACAGGCGGCCGTCAACACCGTACTCCCGCAAAACTTCCCAAAGATTTTCACGAGGAACCCGGTCGTATGATTTATCGAGGTCGACATATCATGTGTAGACGTCTTTGGCAAACGCCAAGGATTTTTCGAAATTTTTCAAAAGTAAACAATGTAATTGAACAGAATAGCGTGTAAATTTGTTCTATGTTTTAAACAGTTGTGTAGTAAAATTCACCATGTGCTATGTGCTACACCACTGTATGTGAACAGTATTCAAGGCATGAAGTTAAATTTCAATTATCACAAAACGACAAAATGTCCTTGAAAAAATTTCAAGTGATCTGGCAACCCTAGGTTGAATCCTACCTGCTTTTGTATCAACTGCTTTTGCTTTCAGTGCGTTTATGGACGTACAGTATAGTGAGCTCTAGTGATAAATAAAGAAAAGACTTGTTTAAATAAAAAACTAAAACAAAGTATTCAAACTGTTTATGTTNCTCAGCTTGTTTATTCATACCAGGAAAAAAGAACACGCAACATATGAGTTCACAACATGGTTTATTTGCTAAATTAATCGGAAGCAATTCGTTGGCAAAGTTGCGCTCAAGTAACGAAGATAAATCTCGTCATATTTTTTTNAAAGTTTCACATAGCTGCATCAACCTTTGAGGTAAATTGATGCAATGAAACGCAGACATTTTTCAAAAAATAACGTTTTCATGTGGAGTTGAAAGTTTCTCTCATAAACGCCCCTTCAAGAAGCGGTTATTCAAACTATCGACTACCAATTGAAATCAACTATAAAGTAAACAAAAACATCTTTGAAATTGAAACTCTTCAAATTAAAATAGACATAGCCCTAAATCCAGTATGATTCCAGTCTTGGAGATGTGAAAAATGATAAAACAACAACCTTTGTTCAAATTGAACATTTTGTACTGTTTCAAAACAAAAAGGCAATGCTTTTCTTTTCACAGGTTCATTTTCGTAAACTGAAAATTTGGACGGAGTAAGCGTCATGGAAAAATGACAATTCCATTCATAAAAGCTAAAAACGTCAGTGTGCAAACAAAATTTGGCCACATTTTGTAATTAGGTAGTTCGTAACTATGTGGATTCTCGCACCATTACTGTTTTAACATAGGTCAGGGTGGCCAACTTGTCTTCGGCTGGGATCGAGTAGAAAAGTTCTTGCTAACCCGCGATCGACCGGTCGGTAAAGAAGTCACAAGTACGAATGCCATAAAAGGCAACGTTTTTCCTGTAAATGAATTTATAGTTACCATACATTTATCATCAAGAGCCGTATTTTCATGTTTCGGTTAATGTAGTGCTTCACAATAGTGCACGAAAAAAACAACCATAGGCGTACGAGGCGGAGGGGGAGGGCGGCAGCCCCCGCCTGTCTGAAAAATTAAGGCAAAATCTGTATTCAGGGCAAGCGCAAGTTGCTCAAATCCTGAATAATTAAAAATATATATTCAATACAGTGAATTGAGGGCACACTGTTTTTCAGGACAAGCGCAAGTTGCTCAAAAATCCTGAATTTAAAAAGTATATTCAATACAGTGAAAAGTTCAGGGGGAGTGCATGTTACACGAAAATCGTGAACAATGAAAAATTTTTCAATACAGTGTATATTCACTTGAGGGTAATCCGCGTAATTTGGGCTAGTGTAGTATTGCGTAATCTGGACCAAAGTCGGGACTGGTTATAATGACTTTGATCTGGACCAAGCCCTCGTTTTCTGTAAAAATCGAACAATCGGATGTCGGTTGGTCAACGGCTTGATATAAGAACTCGGTAACTCTTTGGTGGTTTTCGAGTTCGCGTTGGATAGAGGTGCGGGGTGTTAGATGATAGATTTTTTTGATTAATAGGAGTTTTAATGCCAGGTTTTTTGTGCTTTTCTTAGAACTCTTTAGCTATCTGTTGCGGCATTGATCCTAACATCAAATTTTAGCTGACTGGCTGAGGTAGGAAAATTTTGAAGTTGGACCAACCCTGGTGGCGGTTTGTGTAATGTGTACCAGTGGTACAAATGACAATGCTTGTGTAAAGTAGGGTACCTGGGAAATGTATCAATTCTTTGTCCCAACAATTAACAAGCAAGGTAACTATAAAACAGATTTGGCAGAGGTTTCAGGCCCCATTCGGATTAAACTAAAAAAGTTAGTTTCAGAGAAAATTCTTTATTTTTAGGGTAAATTGTTATTTTCAGGGTAAATTTTTTCCGCCCCGTCCACCCAGTAAAATGCCATCCCGTACGCCTATGATGGAGACCAACCAACCATTTGATGGATAATTTTCATGCACTTTCTGGAATAGTGATTGTAAAATGTTTTCTTTGGGTATCTTGTCAATTCAATGCCAAATCAGGCGCGATCGACCTGTTGGCCACTCCTGACATAGGTCAATGGGCTACATTGGAAATAATAATTAATGCAACAACCATTCGCTTAAATGCAATAAACGAAATCATAGGTGCCTAGGTTATTATTTTTTAGACGACTTTCAGTCTGATCCAAGTGTTATTATGCAATATAAACGCACTACCTGTTTTGCATTGATTACTTTGGTTTGTCATTTCATCTCATACTTGAAATGTCTGTTATGCATTGTTTTCACTAGGCGTCTGACGATCATAATTGTGTTTTTGAACATTTTATAAATGAAATAATAAGCTCGTTAGATGCAAAGCTTCTGGGCAGTGCGTTCACTGCTTCAGGGCTTCAACAGGTGGTTGGTACGATACTGGACTTGTAATGTACAATACCATGAGCTGTACGGCGATTTAGATAAAAACAATTACGTAAAAAAACTGATTAATGCACACAAGGAGGACTAGCAGTTTCGTAACATCTGCAACCATATATTGCTTTTTTTCAAAGAGAAAGACAGAAAGAAATTGCGTTGTTACAATTTAAACGAAGTGTACCCAAAAATCGATAGCAACCATGTCTTATTCTTTTTATGCCTAGGTGTATATATTACTCCAAGTGACACTTTATTTTGGACCGATTTGCAAAAAGTAAATTTCTTAGATTTTCTGTTACATTACTATATGCTTGACGTAGGACAGAGCAAAGCTGCGATCTTCCACAACGTAGTTGCTTCAATAGAGTTATATGTATGATTCTTTGTTCAGCAAGTTCACCCTTGCACCTCAATTTACAAACCTTTTTTTGAAAAGCGACCTGCAGTTAAGATGCATGATGTAATTGTTGCGTCATTCGACACTCGAACCGCGGATTGCTGTTTCCACAGTCAACAATCTTGATTCCGTTGGAAAAAGTTTTCTGTGATAGATGCACATTCTTGGCTTACAATTGTAGGTTAAATGGGATTCTTTCTTGAAACTGTCAACAAAACCTATTTGAAACTAAAATTCATCCACAAGATCGAAATTGTCGCTTTAATTCCAAGCATGTTGTGAGCGTACTACCACGAACATATATTGTCGGAATCGCAAAACAAGCAATTTAGTTTGAAAAAAAAGTTGCGCTGTTTGATTGCAGTTTCACACCTTTTGCTTCAATAGTTGTATTTTATATACTGCAAACTTGATAAATTAACCGCTTTTCTCTTAGAACGACAAGGTCACTAATATGTTTATGCAGTGCCGGCCTTAAGCCGATGCAACCGATGCAGCTGCATTGGGCCCCGCGCCTCTGGGGTCCCCGCGCCATGGTGTTTGGGTAGATTGTTCATTTTTTCCAGATACACCTTGCGCTTGAGAATTCACTAGAAACGCCATATAAATTTCATTGTTAAACAAAGAACGCTCTCGTCAGAACTAGCTAATTTCCTCTTGAGCGTTAGCAACCGTGCTCAATTCTTGTGTTAGTGCTGCACTGTTACCTGCGCTCTACCACAATCGTAACACTGTTGACTGAACACGATTATGTCATAAAATCACTGCTCAGAGGGGCCCCGCGCCTAGGTCTTGCATCGGGCCCCGCGCCCAGGCCTTGAATTGAGCCCCGCATCTGCTAGAGCCGGCCCTGTGTTTATGCTTCAAGGACGTTTGTAACATTTTGTTACCACCAACCTCTTTCTCTAAACCATCTACAACTGCTCACCCTATTTGCCAATAAACCGAAAACTTAAATACAAGATTTCAGTTTTTCCCTGATTTTAAACATGACACAGTGGCATACAAAAACAAAATTTTGAAGCCATAACAAAATGAAAGTGTCCAGCATTTCTAACATGTGACACGATAAATCTCAGTTAGTTGTGGAAATGCACCAACAAACTTTCTAGCCAATCATGAAAGTCTCATCTCTGACTTAGTTTCCTAACTTTTACTTTCAGTCAACATAAAACTCTGCGGTTTACATTTCATAAACAGTCAAGGGGCTCCGTCAGATTTATCTTTCGCTGATTTGCAATGGATTGGCCAAGCAGAAGAGGTTTTCAGGTGGTAATAATTTGGATAGGCATCACTGATTAAGTGTTACAAAACNCGAAAGGGTTTTGCGGCATTACAGTAGAGTCCCAACGTAGTTTCGCGTTTTNCGATCATGAATAGTTAGGGACAGAGTTTCAAGGGGAAACAAGTCCCTCCAACGTTTAGACAAGGGAGGACACAATATCTTTTGACCCCTAATATTTTGTAATAAAAAGTAATGTACTGGTACACATTTCGTGGTTACATTATTGTTGAAAACCCCCAGAAAAAAACTGGGGAATAAATAAGAAAAACGGACATTATCATTGGATTACCTATAGACACAGTGCAGAGATTTACGATATAATGTTGCAAGGTGCCATTTGTTTGGCAAACTTAAGTACTATCCCGACGTACATGAAAAAGAACGGTATGAATTAGGCGTACTTTTGGGTCATTTTAGGGTGCATCCATGCCAGTTAGTAGAATCTCAGAGATACATGTTCACAAATGCTTTTTCTATTTTATTGTTTGTTTTTTAAAGAATACTTGAAGTGTTGTGTTTGCTTTATATACTTTGACAAAGAGCTCTTCAAGTGCTAATACTAAAGTTTTCTAATAATAATAAGTGTCAAGTACCAGCGCAGTACGATGCAACTGCCATAACACCCGTGTAGCCAGAGGGCACTTGGGCACTGAAACACTCCAAGCCGAAATATACCACTGACAAATTTTCATAATTTGCTCCCCATTCTGCCAAATTTACAAAAGGTTGTACTACGGTTGAGTGAACATGGTTACGTCATCGAACCGCAAACAATAACATGCATACCACACAGTTTCACCCCAAAGTTTTCTAGCAAACTCGGAAAAGTGAGCTGGAAAATACCACCCATAGATTTGATGCGAAGCTTTTCACTTCCATGAGTTTCGTTTGCAAGGAAAATATTATTTATCAACCGCCTTCGCCTTGTATTCTTTTAGCTATTCTGCGCTTTTTGTAAACGACCGTAAATTGACTTTCACTTTTTTTAGAGCATGCATATATTTAGAAACAAGTTCTGTGCAAAATACATCCGATTGAGAACGAACCACACTTCTTTACCTCCGTTTTTGATTTGAATTTCAACAAATTATTGCTTTACTGTTTTGTTTCCAGCGCAAAGCAAGCTTGCTTCTTATGCTTCAGCAGCTTCTTATGCTTCAGCAGGAAGATTCGTTGTTTCACAATGTTGCAGATAGCTTTTTAAACGACATACGATTACGTTAGATGCACAGAGGAACATCGGGTTTGCCCGTCAGTATATGGCGAGCGATCTATAAAAACGCTGTAAAAAGTCAGCTCATAGCTGTGATCGGCAAAAAGTGGTTCCTGTACTTTTGATAATTGCAAACGTCCTGACTATTATAACAAATATTCAAACTTGCATCAGCTCACATCTATCAAGCTAGACTTTTCATCTATCAAAAGCAGTATTTCCGCAATTCAAACAAACTCATGATCAGATTTATTTAATTTTTAAATAATATTGGTCCAAAAACTTGGTCGCAAATTCCGAACATTTTGAAGCCTCCTGCACTGTATTCTTTTTGAAAACAAGACGAAACCTTGTTCCCATGAAAAAAATTGTTTGATTCTTTTTCTGTATGCTTCCTGACTCACTTATCCGTAACTATAAATGCAATGCTTTTGCATTTATTACACTACTTGCCAACCTACTTGTGCACTCCATCCCAACACAACGCACCTTGTGCATTGACCCGCTTTTTGCGCTCGAAAGGATAGTTTTGGTGTTCATACGTATTTCTGCTGGTTGATGTGCATTATTTATTTTCACAACACAAATTTTCTTGTCATTTCAATATTTCTTTCGTAGACAGCTATTGTTTTAGAGAGTCTCACTCTTACCAGCAGGTGTTCTTAAATATTATTAAATACATGTAGTAGACTACTGTAGGAATTTCTGTATAATCATCGTTCATTCAATATAATGCTCATCATGCAGTGAAAGCTTACTCAGATATAAACTTGTCTGATGCAACCAATACTGTCTGAAGAGCATACTAATGCAAGAAAGCATGGCCACAGATGGGATTCACCTACGTGGCTATACAAAGAATCCACAGCGGTTGAATTCTTGAACTTAAGTTTCAAAAAAAACAATTTAACCCTAATAAGTAGGATAAGAAAAACAGTTTTGTTCAGTTAAAGTTTAGAGAAACTCGTGCACAAGCATGAAGGTATTTTGCTACAAAATTACTTCCAAATATCCATTACCTGTTGAGTGGTTTTTCATTTACAGGCACTGCTTAATTTAAGTCCCGCCTGCGCCACTTTTTTGCAAGATGCTCTGCCACTTTACAACCCTATAACTGGCCAGACAATTGAGCTAGAGAGCTGTTCGTACCATGTGCGGATTCTGATAGTCTTCTAGTTCAGGGCTTCTCAAACTTTTTTATTTTGCGGCCCCATTTCAAAAAAGGTTTTTCTAGGCGACCCCTGGATAGTCTAATGTTAATGATACGTGTAAACGTCACACTACTTTACAAAAATATTTATATCTGATTCAACAATCCAATTTTTTTCGCGACCCCAAAATTACATTTCGCGACCCATAGTTTGGGAAGCCCTGTTCTAGTTGAGAATAAAAAAAAAATTTTCAGTTTTGGGTTTGGGGTGTTTTGTGGGTGGCATTATAATGGGGGCATGTTTTCGCACCTTTTTGGCTTAGGTTTCCTGGTCCTGGACGCTAACCCAATCAGCCATTTTTCGGCCAAATTTTGTTTTGGAAACATAGGCAATGATCTGGATTTTTAGAGCCCTTGATTGGCTTTTAGCATATCTGCAGTCAAAATTATGACTAAAAAAACAAATATTTGGTAAAAAGTCAAGTCCCACAAAAGGTGAGCTTGGCCATTTTGGCTAAAGGTCATAACTCGCCATCCAATTAAGCTAGAGAGCTGTTCAAACGCTCTAAAGATGGGAAAGCCTTGTAGTTTAGAATTAAAAAAAAATTAATTTTTGGATATCTAATTTTTTGTTAATGTTGACATGATGGGAGGATGTTTATGCATATTTGTTTACATTAAGATGATGACATCAGGCTCTGGACGCCAACGCCAAGAGCCATTTGTTTATTCGAGCTTTATTGAAAACTAGGCTATAATACGAGCTTTTAGAGGGTTTGATGGACTTTCTAGCGTTTCTGGTTCCCTAATTATGACCCAAAAAACGCAAAGTAATTAGGGAAGTACCCGCCAATCTCCTAGTGAATTCATACAAATTTTTTTGGCCATCATTTTGGCACCAGAGCTAGAAAGTCAATTAAGAGCTCTAAAACGTCGTGTTATAGCCTAGAATCCAATAAAAATTTGAGCCAAGAAGTCGGCTCATTGGATCGGCCGATGAAGTAATCAAAAAAACCACAAAACTAACCCCAATCATGACCTCATCGGCCAAAAACCCCAAACCAAAACCCTAAAATTTTTAAATTCTAAACTGCAAGACTTCCCGAGTCTTATAGAGGGTTTGAACAGCTCTCTAGCTCAATCTGTTGTTGAGTTACTGCTGACCAAAATTTGCCCATACATGGCCCATGCCGTCGCTTTCACGACGATCAGAACGGCGAAGACACGTGAACATTTGCGGAAAGTTCGTAAACAACGCAATTGCGAGTACAAGGTTACAGACAATGTAGCTGCACAACACAAGAATTGTCCTTCGAGTGCCTTCGGCGATCGCCCGTGCAGAGATTTGTTCAGGGTGTTGAAGAGACCGCCCATTTCTCAACCGCACGCACTTGGTCTTCGACGAGGTTATTCCGATGGGAAGGCAGCAGGCAACACGACCGCACTCTGACGAACATTGCAACCACATTGGAGAGTTTCCTTGCTACAGTCATTAGGCCTATGCCGAGCGCTTGGCCAGACTGACGCAAGTTCCAATTTTCAAGGTCTTGGCACGACCTGGCCGAGATTTGGTGGAACCACGCCGGACAACGACCTACCGGACATGAAGCAAGCGCTCTAACCACTGGGCCACACGTCCGGCGAGAGGGCAAATCATACCTTTAGTGTAAGTTTTTTTCAAAAATGGGGGTTTTGATCCAAAACGTTTGGCTCCAGAAATGCCAGAAAGTCAATCAAATGCTCTACAGATCCAGATCACAGCCTAGTTTCCAAAACAGAGAGCAAAAAAATGGTTCGTTGAGTTGGCGATCATGGCCAGGCAAACATGCCAAAAAACGCGAAAACATGCCCACATAATGACGTTACCCACGAAAAACCCTAAACCCAAAGCGAACATTTATTTCCAATCTGAGCTGGAAGACTTGCCAAATCCGCAGATAGTTTAAACAGCCTCTACTTCAATAAGCTGGCGAGTTATGGAGTTGCAAAGCTCTCCAAAAAAAGTGGCGCCTGCGAGACTAAAAAGCTTGTAAGCCGAAATATGGTAAACTGATCACTGAACTACCTTCCCTTTCACCAATAATTGCAAAAAAATAAGTTTGAAGTTGTTGGTGACATAACTTAACTTTGGTCTCTGTTGCACGAATACACAAGTTACGCATTTCAAATAAGCGCTTTGACTATAAAGGTAACGAAACGAAAGAGCTTTATCCAACGTTTGTCAATGACAAAGCTTAGACAATTATTATTTCGCCAATCCCTTTCTTTTCAATGATCGCCAAACGTATATTTTTTATTACCACAAAATCCCGTTCCCTCGGATTGACAGTAGCTTTAGCAAGGAGTCGTTTCCGAAACCAAGTGATTTTTAATTCACTTTCTGCACACTCTGCACATGTTGTGAGTTTGAGATTTATTGACCTTTCCTCAAAAAACTACTACTTTTCAAAAATGTGGTTGGTGCGATTCTGTTTAATTTTTGTGACAACTACATGGTCACTTTAATTTTTGCACCCCGCCGTTTACCAAGGTGTCGTTTTCGACCCCTAGTGCTTGGAGATAGCCAAAACTGATTACTTGTTTCTTGTGGTGCGTTTTTTCACACCTAACAAGTCGATCGTTTCATGTGGCAGCTGAGATGATGGCAGTCTGGTGTCAAGCACGCTGTTTTGTTTGGACTTCAATGTTGTGTGTCAGGTTTTACTGCATATTCTGGAGATACCGCTGTACAGTTATGCAGGTAGTGGTCGTTGGCACAGTGCATTTAGTGAAGTTATTTCTTTTTGCTGAACTAGTTTGGTCGTTTTTTTGTCATGGCTCACATTCGAATAACAGGAGGTTATTGCTGATGTGGACCTTGACTGGTGGACGGATGATCACATAGCATATGAAGAGGAACAGACACATGAATCAGTTGAAGATATAGTCGTACCTGATGTTGCTGGTCTGTCCACACCAGCTGGGCATCGGTTCGGACGAAGAGGACATCAGCAATAAAGAAGTTGATGCATGAATATCTCGCGGTGTCTTGGCTGCAAGCTCTATTGCTTATGACAGATAATCATTGGTAGGATGAACCTCGGGACACAACAGTTTTACTGCAACAACCGTTGTACCTACACGAATCTCTAAAAATATAGGTAGTCGACTGCAGTACTTGCAGTGTATGGAAACACTTCACGTCAGAAGTAATTCTTCATTCAATTGTCAAATACACCAACGAAGAAGATTACAGAGAAGGAGAGAATGACTTTGACTTGAGCATGTGCAACCTATAGTCGTTTATTGCTCTCCAGCACGACAGAGGGATCGCCTACTTCATTTTCTTTACAATAATGTCACATGTTAGATTTACTGCTATCCTGAAATCTTTGAGCTTTCCAAGCCAGAATCAGACCGACTCACAGCAATATGTGTTGCTTTGCAGACATTAGCAACCACGTATGAATGAAAATACAGGTGAAAATTTTCTTTGACAGTGGACAAGCACTTGATGCTTCCAACGACACGTTGCCCTTTCACTACGTTTATGACAAAGAAACCTGATAAACATGGCATCAAGCAAAAGAGATGTTTCAAAATCCGACTAGTAAAATATCGAGTAGACGGAAATTCATTCTTCAAATGATACACGACGTGCGCATGAAAAAAAGTTTCAATTGAACATGTTGAGGCTAATCCATCTTCCGTAACTTAGATCTCCCTCGAAAACATAAAAAATGTCATGGAGAAATATGCACCATGTTGTATGTGCATCACTTGCAAGAAACCAACATCTGGCACATATTNTACTGGCATTTCCAAAATAACTTACGTAAATGACAAGGGTGCTCAACCCAGGGGCGTAATGAGGTTANATGNCGCCCTGAGCAAGAAGCAAGTTTGGCGCTCCCATGTTCGAACCTGAGGTCTTTCGTAAGCAAATGTGCTGTGTTGAAGGAAGTACTTGTGATATTGTTGGACTTTTTGGCGCCCTCCGCAGTGATTTGGCGCCCCCTGCCGTGATTCAGAGCCCGGGAATATTCCCCCCTTGCCACACTCTCTTTACGCCCCTGGTTCAACCTCTAAGTTTGAAGAACCTAGGTTCAGAAAACTGGAAAAGATGTTTGCAGTCTCGTTTCTAAATTTCAGGAAATGTGCTTCATGCTGATTGTATCTCTGTGATTTACATTACCGTGCCAAGACTAATTTCACTATTACGAGCTATTTACATTATAATTTTGTAATTAGCTGCTTTTGTCTCACAGCATCTCGCTGTCTGTATTCAACTAGTTCTTCTTTTGAGCCAGTTCTTAAACCACTGCTAGGCCGCGCTAGATCTCGACGCAGGTGTTGAGCAACCATTCGATTGTCTCAGCGCCCTGAACCGTCAGGCTGTGCAGTCCACGAGGAGGTCGATGGATTGGAGGACAACATGGTCGACGGTTTGTTCTTCTGCAGCACACTCACAGACCGCAGCGGAGGCCATACCCCATTTGCACAAGCAGGAGTGGAAACGCCAGTTCGGAGGCGGTTAATCCGGACGCAGGCTCTTCTTGGGAGGGCCACTCCGGGGGGGTTGGGTGCCGGTGTCGGGGATGAAAATGCGGAGTCTTGTGGGGTTGTCCGCCCACACCGCATTCCATTGGTGATCCGCCCACTGCGCCGCACGTAGGTTGTTGTTGTCAGAAGAACTGAGTTGTTGTGGGGCGTGTACAAATGGGTGTCTCGATTTGAAGCGTCGTGCATCTGCACTCGATGGACGCTGACTGGAACAGATGTCCACGCTCCATGGCACGGTGTGCTAGAGGCAGTGTGGCTCCATTGCGACGAAGCTCAACAGGTTGGATGCCTGCGAGGATTGGAAGGTTGCCCGCTGGTGTAGGACGCAGGCATCCAGTCTACGGTTACCATACGTCCAGGTTTTTCCCGGACATGTCCGGGATTTTGGTGGCCAAATATGCGTCAGGGAGAAATGTTAAACAGTGCTTCATTGTCCGGGATTTTGGAATAATGAATTTTATGAAATCTAACCGCAATGTTTTCACAGTAAGAATTAGATAGTGTTAAAGATTAAACTTTATAATTTTTTACTGTTAAAAATGGCTAAACGAAAATTTGATAGCTACTGACGAGATGACGGCAATACGTCCATGTTTCTGGAAGGTAAAAATGAATGGGAAGCAGAATGCTTCGTTTGTAAACCAGTAACATACATCTCGGTTTCACACAAGGTATGGCAGATGTAAAATCACATCTCAGTTCTGATTAGGGATTGGAAACCGGGATCCTGAATTCCCGTGAAAGAATTCCCGAGAAATTGTAATGGTAATGGTTTATTGTTTCACATGACTCAGCCAACAAGCAGGAGCACCATAAAAGCCATCGCATGCAGTAAAATAGCCATTAGCGAACATTAGAGCGAATGAAAACACAATGGCACAATACCTGAGCAGTGTAAGCAAAGAGGGGCGCTGTGTCATACAAGATTGGCGAAAGACCGTGTTTGTAATCTAGTCAACCAACCCCGTTTATCACTTTTTGACAAGTGTTGATAAACAACAGTTGGACATCAAATAAGCAATATGAAAAGAAAAACAAAAAACAAATGAACGTAGAACATGGTGAAGAAAATGTACAGTTGAAAGCGCATGCCTATGTGCATAGATGAGTGGATCGAATTTAAGTGAAGGATTTTGGTGTGGTTAGAATTCTTTTAGCAATATAAAAAAATTAAAAAATAAAATAGAAAAGTTACAAAAACTAATTAATGGGGTACAAAAGAAATCAAGCAAAACAGAAAAAAGAAAAGGTGTACTTATGCCAAAAAGCATAGAATGTGCACACAGAAAATACGAAAACGTAAATATACACAAAAAATAAGTAGAGTTACAGAATACTAGAATACACAGTATTTGGTTCTGGACAAAGGAAATGTTGCTAAAGTTCATAAATGGGAATTTTTTAATGTAGGAGGTGTTTCTTAACTTTCCATTTGAAGGTAAAAGTGGTTGAAAATTTAATATCGTCTGGTATTGAAGACCATACGTTTGGGCCAATGAATTTAAGAAAACGTTTTCCTGAGGAAGAGTTAACTCTAGGTAAAAACAGGTTTTTAGAGGTTGCTAATCTTGTGGAATGTGACTTTTTTCATTTCCCGTTTCCCGGTTTTCCGAACAAAATTCAAGGGAACACCCGGATGGTATCAATATGTCACCAATTTGAAAAGCAAACAAAAATTCGTGTAGGCTGCCTGCAGTTGTAGGCCAAACATTTAACGTTGAAATTCGTAGGTGCTCCACAGCGAATGCAGTAAATCGAGTGCTGCAGTGGTGGAGACAGCCCAGACTGTTGTGGTGGGCCCTGTTGTGACGGCATGATCATATTTCTCTCAAACTTGTCCATCCATATACTTAATGGGGAACAACTCATTGAAACCGGTTTAGTAGTCAGATCTTAGATGCCGAGCCGACTGCATGTGCGTTGTAATTATAACAAGCATAACTGAGCAAGAAAATCATAACTGAGCATTCCACCAACCTCGGTTGAGGCGGAACGTGCTTTCTCCGCTGCGGGCTTGTTTGCCAACGAAAGTCGTCCGCTGCTGAGTGACCAATCAGTCAATGGCCTCAGTTTTCTGCGAAGCTCTTACAAAAAAAAAATGATTAAAAAGCTTGCATGCATTATTGCCTGTTTGCTTGTATTGTCACTTGCACATTATGTTATTTTCCCGGGATTGAGTTAAGATTTTTCCTGGTTTCCCTTCTTCGTAAAAACCGGGAAATCAAAAACCC
>JGI24158J21664_10006220_pt1 | contig 15718 bp, 6 predicted proteins | sample Ectturendosymbi3_FD_21664 | JGI IMG/M metagenome (IMG submission 21664)
AGGTTGTCTGCGATAAGTTGTGTGTCACACAAAAGAGGTTCTCTTTTCTAGGTCAAAAAGTGGCTATTTTTGTTGGTCGAACTATGCTATTTTTCAGGGAATAACCATAGTTTGAAAGTGCTTTATGTCATTAATTCGGAAAACTTTTGAAACAGGTCCCAAACAGCGGGCCTTGTTTTTTATTTTCCCGACCTGCTTTCCCGACCTGCTTAGAAGTAGAATGGTTCTTCTTAGACTTGGAAGTGACAACTCATGTCTCACGATAGGATTCAAATAACAAGCTAAATGATGATCATGTTTCCAAGCCAAGCTTGTGCATTTACATATACTGTACATGAAAGACTTATTTGTTGCTGAAGCGACAATTCAAAAACAACACGTGAATGAAAGGCATTTGCCAGGACACTACTCCCATTTTAGGTAGCTTTGCGGACTATCGCAAAAAATGACCTTATAATCGCATGATATATTTCCACTGGGCCTTAAAGCATATTGCCCTAAAATACATTTAACGCCACTTATAAAGGTCGATTTTCAATCAAGTCTTTAAATACCGTTTCACATTTTTTGACACTGGATTGCTGATGTAAAAAAAAACATCATTTCCACTAGACCACGTTATTAAAAAAGTTGTGACACTTTTAAACAGTAGTGGAAGCAAGAGGGCTGAGTCCCCCAAATTCACAATCAATACCTCCAAAATCAAGTTCTGGTCTCTCCATGAAGTCATTTTTCAATTCATTGTGTACTATTACAAAGCCCCAGAAGAAGCTTGAAGCCACCCCCAATACTGTTGATCTGGCGATGGATCTGCTTTTATCCAGCCAGGCCAGAAAACAGAGGAGAATCAGCCTATCACCAATTTGAAACCACGAACCTTCGCCAACACCACAGTCACCAGTAAAAAAGTTCAAGATTTCACCAGAAGATGGACTGCAAATATTCAAGTGTTGAGCAAAAATTGTTATGGCCACGTAAAACCAATTATTCAATGCACTAAGCTGTAGATAGCTAGTATTTTNCCAGAGTNTCTGCGTTAAAGCTATAGGCGTACGAAGTGGGGGAGAGATTNNGACAAGATTGAAAAAATTCAGGAAAAACCTCCCGATATTTTTGGGCAAGTGTCTGAAACAGAACCATCGCCCTGCAAAATTCTCCTATTCATTTTTCCTCACAGTGGCGTAAAAATTCGGGTCTGTTTAAAATTTTTCCCTGCCTATAGCCCAAAGTTCTGTTATGCCTCTGGTTAGAGCTGTGGACCATGATTTGTTGAGGCGTGTGTTGCTGCGCGCAGTAATCAGGGCCGTAACAACGAGGGGCAAGGGACACAATTACATGGGTGCCGAATCACTATGAGGCCGCCGAATGACTGCCGGGCCCAGAGAAGTCCTAACAATGTCACAAGAACTTCAATGCAGTACATTTGCTTCCGAAAGACCTCAGGTTCGAACTTAGGGGATTAAACTTGCTTCTTGTCCTGGGCGCCATCTAACTTCGTTGCATCCGTAGCAGTAATTCAGTATTCATCTGCGTTGTCCATGTATATGAAGTGAGGAGTTTGCACAATCGCATACGTTACGTAGGTCATAATTCATTGCGCTAATCGAGCACGTTCAATGCATTTTTGTCACATAGCGGCAAGTAGTTTGCTGACGTAAACATCAGTAGCTTTTTACACGCTGCATTATGGTTCAATCAGCAGGGGCATAACGAAGGGGCAATGGGGTACAATTACCTGGGCAACGAATCACTCTGGAGGCACCAAAAAATCTCAACAATGTCACATGTACCTTCTTCAATACAGTACATTTGCTTCTGGAAGACCTCAGGTTAAAAAATGGGGGCGCCAAACTTGCTACTTGCCCAGGGCGGCATCTAACCTCGTTACGCCCCTAGCGGTAATTCAGTACTCCTCTGCGTTGTCCATGTATATGAAATGAGGAGTTTGCACAATTGCATAGTTACGGAGGTCATAATTCTTTGAGCTAATTGAGCACGTTCAATGCATTTTTGCCACATATAGCGGCCAGTTGTTTGCTAACGTAAACATCTGCAGCTTTTTACATGCTGCATTATGGTTCAATTAGCAGGAGCTAATTGAAGGGGCAAGGAAGCACAATTACGCAGGTGCCGAATCATTCTGGGGGCGCTGAAATACTGCAGGGGTACCAAAAAATCCCATCAATGTCACACGTGCATTCTTCAATACAGTACATTTGCTTCCGGAAGACCTCAGGTTCGAAAATGGGGGTGCCAAACTTGCATCTTGCCTCGAGCGCCATCTAACCTTGTTATGCCCCTGTCAGTGTGGAGATTAGTTCTGTCAAGAAACCCATCCACTCACTTATGTTGCAAAACTATGATCCAGACAAACTGCGGACTCACGAACTGCACTGGCAATAGCCCTGAAACTGGTTTTTCGTTTTCATTTTGGAGGCTTGTAAAATCTTGAGTGAGTAATAAGTTATCCACATTGCATTCCTATTTTTACTGCTGCCTTTCCTTTTCCTTTCAAGGTGGTCATCAGGCATTTTAAAGAATAAACTTGTGAAAAAACAGACCATTTTCATACAGCACAGCAGCAAGTCGAGAACTGTGAACGCTACTGCGTTTGTACAGGCTGGGCAATTCTCACGCGGCAAAGAAATAATGAAACAGTGAACTATTATGAAACAATAGCATCGTTCACGTTATTTGATGAGGTTGGGTAGAGTCCAGCACGTAAACCCTGACGTTTAAACTAAGCGAAAAAATTGTTTATTTTAGAGTATTTTTAAATATGTTTCTACTTCCATGGGCACCAAAAAGGGGCGCATTTATGGCAAAGGGGCACCATTCAAGGGGGTGCCACAGAGGTTTGGGGGGTAGTTGCCCCAAACTGCCCCCCTCTGGATCTGCCACTGATCNCATTTGGTGTTTGTGTGGAGAAGTAGAATGCTAGGTTCATAAAACTCTTGCTGGAATCAACTGCAAAATGGCNTTGAAAATTGCCATGTGTGGTAAACTGCTATGCAAAACCTTGTGCGTGCAGGAATGCTTGATTCCATTACAGCTGGTGAGAAAATGCAGTAGTTGCTAAAGTACTGTTTATGTGTTTTCCTGTTTAGTTTTTCTTTTAACTAACACCTACCCAGTGATGTGTTACACCTCAGCACAATTTCTGTATTTTTATGTTCTTTGACAAACACAGATGTGATGCAGAACATGTATCTGGCCAACAGATAAATAATGAATGAGTATGCTCTTCTATAAAAAACTGCTCTGGTTTCTGTGTAAGGTTTATCAGAACACATTCTTTCATTGCTAAGTATTCTTCGAATGGCTAAAGACTAATTGCAAGCATAATACTGCAGCATTTCCATTACCCAAAATGGTCTGAAATTCAAGCTTTGTGGTAACTGAAATTCCTAATGTAAGCAACACCACGTAAATTTCTAGTTAAATGCATAAAGGTTAAGTGGATGCTTTTGTGACATCATTGCTAAGGTTTTAAACACTTGACATATGCTAAAGTGAATTTTCTGCTCTAATTAAACTGCTTCTCTTGTGGGCATGCCATATATTCTCAGTTAAGTGCCATATTTGTTCATGCAAACTTCAATTCATTTCGCTGTTTCTCTGATGGTCATTTACAAGAATTTAATTATAAACATGGTATGTCAGTGTCAAAAAAATCCACTAAGGGATTTACCCACGAGCATGCTGCCTTTCAAAGGGTTGCTTGAAGTCAGTGATATTAATTGGAAGTTTTTATGACTTGTTTTAGACACGATATATAAATATTTGTAAAGATATACTTTCTATTCACAATTAAAAATACTAGGTTTATGAGCTTTTAAGGAATATGTCAACTGTGCTCACAACTTTGTGATGATTCAGATTTGCACATGTCCACATTTAAGCAACAAGTCTCCACAAAGGTGAAGCAGATATAAAGAATTTTTTTAAAAATAAAATTAATTTCACATTGTTTTACAACACATATTCAGTCAACAAATGTTTACGAACAAAATGATGAATGATTTGAGCAAGATTTAGGAAAAGTTACTTTTACTGTTTGATTTTATAAGTAACTAGCTCTTAATTTTGAAAAAATATTATTTTTCTACTTTTGTCTCAGGTCATATGTAATTATTAATTTACAGATTGGTTTGATGCGGATAAGTTAGTTGTGTTGTTCAAATAGAAACGGTTTTCTGGTGGTTTGTTAAGTTTTCATAGATGTTAATTTTGTTTGCAGTGTTTAGACACAGTGTAAATAATGTTATTTTAATGTTCATGGATTGACTACATTTAACCAAAATGTTTCTTTAAAAATGTGACGTTTCTTGACTAGCATATATCAGGCTGGATACCTACCACAAATCATCAAGACAGTAAGTTCACAATTTTGGGACATTTGAAATGAAAAGATTTTGGTCATTTTATATTTCTTTTCAGGTTCTATGATGAGTATCGCAAGCAGTTCGTTAACTGGAGAAAGCCCTCCCATGAAAAAATGCAACCTTCATGTGGATGATAAAGAAAAAAAACTTGTCTTTTCCAACTGCAGGACATATTTGTTAAATGTCCATGTTCCTGATATAATTCGCATCCTTTTGGAAGAGGATTTGCATTCACATCATGCCATCAAGGTGGACGCATGTGATCTTCTGGATAAACATGAAATGCTAACTGATATGTTATTTTTCAAGCCAGAGGAAACTCTGCAGACTTTTGATTGGGCTCTGCATGAAGTTCTCCTTGAAGTTTACAGTAATCACATGCTAAAAAGTCATATGTTACCTAAGCCTCATGTACATGTCAGGCTGTCTAAAATGCCAACATGTTCAGAAATTTGGAGAGACAGAACTCCAAAATCCAAGGACATAGGCAGACTGCTTGCTGTTGAGGGAACAGTCATCAGGACAACTTCAGCCAAGATCCTGGAGTACAGAAAAGAGTATATGTGTTGCAAATGCAAAAATGTTTTTGTGCTTGAAACAGATTTTCATTTGCAAAACACTGCTCCCATACCACTGCGATGTCCTGTAGGAAGTGACTGCCCTTCTAAAAAGTTTGTGGCTGTGTCTGGTAAGGATGCAATGAGTGGTCCTAAAAAATGCAAAGACTATCAGGAGATAAAAATCCAGGAACAGGTCAGAAAGTTGTCGATGGGAACAATACCTCGATCAATCACAGTCATCTTAGAAGATGATCTGGTGGACTGTTGTAAGGCTGGAGATGATATTGTTGTTGTGGGATATGTGGCATGTAGATGGAATCCCTTGCTTGTTGGCAAGCTTTGTGACTTGGAGTTGACTATCAGAGCCAACAGTGTTGAGGTGTGGAACGAAAAGCATTCATCTATGACAGGAGTTGATACTCTGGAATTACGCGATGAATTTGAATGTTTCTGGGCTGCTCATGGTGAACGAACAATGACTGCTAGAAACCATATTTTGTCTTCTTTGTGTCCGCAAATTTATGGTCTTTATGTTGTGAAGCTGGCTGTTGCGCTTGTGTTGGCAGGTGGTGTCCCAAGAGCTGACTCAACTGGATCTCGAGTGAGAGGTGAATGCCATCTGTTGCTTGTTGGAGATCCAGGGACTGGAAAGTCACAGTTTTTGAAATACACTGCAAAAATTATACCAAGATCTGTGATTACCACTGGTATTGGGTCTAGCGCTGCGGGCCTGACCGTCAGTGCTATCAGAGATGGTCCTCATTGGACTTTGGAAGCTGGAGCTCTAGTTTTGGCTGATGGAGGTATTTGTTGCATTGATGAATTCTCTTCAATTAAAGAACATGACAGAGCAGCAATACATGAAGCGATGGAACAGCAGACAATCAGTGTGGCTAAAGCAGGTTTAGTGTGCAAATTGAACACAAGAACAACAATACTTGCTGCTACGAACCCGAAGTTGGGCACGTACGACGAATCTGCAAGTGTCTCAGTTAACACTGCGATGGCCAGCCCTCTGCTTAGTCGTTTTGACTTGGTGTTGGTACTTTTAGATGCAAAAAACCTGCTGTGGGATACTGTGGTTGCTGACTATTTGCTCTGTGATAAAAGTTCTGAGATTCTCAATGCTCTTGGACAGAGCAACCTATGGACTCTGGANCAGATGCAAGGCTATTTTGCCGTAATTCACCAACTTACGCCAAGTCTTTCACCCGAAGCAGACCAGGTTTTGCGAGCATACTATCGGGCACATCGTCAAGCAGGCTCGAGAAATGCTGCACGAACCACTATCAGATTGCTAGAAAGCTTGATCAGGCTGTCAGAAGCACATGCCAGACTGATGTTTCGAAACACTGTCACAATACAAGACGCGGTCGCTGCAATCACTGTCATGGAATCATCAATGGCTGGTTGCGCCCTTCTTCCTACAGGAAGCATTTTGCATTCTCGTTTTCCGGAAGATGCAGAAGCGGAATACCACAAGCACGCTTGCTTGGTCCTTAACTGCTTGGGTCTAGACCACCTTTTGTCGTCTAGTGGTAATGCGCCGGGGAACAGTGGAGAAAATGAATCGTGCGATGTTGTAAATGAAGACAGATCACTTCCATCTCAAGCAGATAAATTGCATGCGGAGAAAAGTGAGAGACGTGATGAACTTTGTGGCAGAGTGGAAACTTCGCAACTCAATCGAAGTATTTTGAACGAAAATGAGAAAAGAAGAGGAAGTCAAAAAGACACCTTTTTTTCAGCTAAAAATGCCGAAAATGTTACACAAGCTTGTTGCCGCCCTTCAGACAACGTGGAATTGGCTCATGAGGGTACTTCCAGAAAGCAAAATTTCGAACTTAATCCCGTGTTTGATTTAAGCGTGAATTTCGAAGACTTGGAAAGTCCTCCGTTTGATATTCCAGACTTTAGTCTTGCAGAAGCATTACACAGTAAAAAAAATTCCGAAAGCAGTAAAGAGGACGTGGCTGTATTTGACTTGGGACCTTCGCACAATGCGGAAGGCATTTTTCATTCCACCAGAAAGGACTTTAATGAGCTTTTTCTCAGTCAGTCACCGCGGGATTGCGAACCGTCACAAGTCTCATTGTTCGCCGACAACAAGCCACACGGTGACGCTGGTCTTCATCAGTATATGTCGAAACAAAGTGCACTGCAGCAACAAGCTGGTGAAAACCTTGGCGAAAATGATTCAAAAACAACTAGAGCGGCAGTTGTCACTGACTGCAATGAAGAAAATAGTCCTCCGTCGTGCATTTTTACTCTAGACTCTACAACTATAGAGGAAGTTTGCAATAATGATGATTTTTTCGCCTAGTTTTTGTTTCATAGTGGTTTGCTTTTCGTTGCGTGCTTTTCTTTCATGTTTGATATGTTCTTAAAACAGGGTAGAGATTTGTGTGCAGATCATGAATTATTTAAAGTCATTTGTGAAAGGGAACGAAGATGCAGCGCCAAGCGGATCAGAAACGGTTGGTTTTTTACTTATTTTGAAAATTCATCGGTGATCACGCAAGTGTTTGCAGGCTGTTGCTTGTGAATGTCAGGTTTACAACATTAGCATATCTGTAAAAATGAGTTGCTGTTGCGATAAAGTTAACGCTATAGTGTGTCCAAAACACGTTCATTTTGTAGCCAGTTCACTACATGTAGATGAACAACTCAGCAAATTTTATTGCTAGTCAGTGCTTTTTCAAAATGTAAACGTATCTCACTGTAATAAAATTGGAGAAGCAGTTAAAAATGGAAAGGTAACATTCGATGGAACTTAAGCCACATGAGCGTCCTGAAGAGTGATCCTTATTAAGGAGAGCTCTAAATGCGTTTGTAAGTTACGGCTGTTTTGCTTTGATCAGTTGAAGTTGCTTGCTGCTGTTAAACGTCAAGAAGAAATTTGGAAATTGCCGCGTATTGTCTGTTCGGCGACTAAAATAAACGCTCTTTTATGCAGGTTGCCCGTCTCTGCGACCGGGTGGCTTCATCAACGTTGCTTGAAGACAGGCGCGATGCGGTCCGCGCACTTAAATCCCTTTCTAGAGTGAGTTGCTTCGTTGAACACTATTTAACCATGCTGTTGTATAGCGGCACTAACCGTTTTTCTTGCACACGAAGAAATTTCGCATGGAAGTCGGATCGCAAGCCCTGCCTCACTTAATCGAAGTTTTGCGTTCCGACGCGTCCGACGAAGAAATGGCTGCGTATACCTTAGAAACATTGTTCAATCTAACCACTGTTGATGAAGAGGACGAAGGTTTGTGTCTGGTGTATAGTTATAGTTATCCTGCGATAGAATGTGCAAACAATAAACCGTTCTTCGGAGTAAATTCTACTTGCTGTGCACTTGACAACGCAGCTCCCACATTTCCATATTCTTCTTCACGAGAGGTGTTTTCTGATGGTTTTGTTTGCATCTTAAACTTCTCGTTGGATGTTTTCACAACAAAGAATTTCTTTAAGGCATCTTCGCTATAGCGAGTATTACTGATTTCCAGGTGATCCACTGATCCAGTCTGAACTCGCGAACTCTTTTGTTGAGAAGATCATCGAGCAAAGCGTAAGATAGGAGGTTATTCTGTTTTAGTTAAGGCTGTGGGTAATAAGGCTAATATCAAAACCAGTGAACAGAAAAGATCAAACCAAAACTGTCGATTCTGGTTTCTTGGCTTCATCCGGAAAGTTGTGAAAAAGAATTCAACTTTTGTTACAAACGCGCTTTCTTGTAAAGAAACCAGTAAATCAGTTTTCTGAGAGAAATTTTCTATGGTTAGGGTGAGCTCTGTTCTCTTCCTGTCAACACTTGCCATGTACAGTGCTTGCGCAAAGGACCAGTGCTTAACCAAACATTCTGAAGCATAACAGGACATTGCCGAAAAACGACGCTGCCTTTAAGCGAAAAGCGATGTAACCTCAACCATTGTGACCTCAAGGTTTTGTAGCGTCGTTCATGCGTGACCGCCGTCACAAGGATATGCGACAAATCTGAATTCGTGCTGACGTGGGCGGTGACGTGCATACGTTTTTGTTCCTGCTGATCCGCAACAGTTCCGGCTTCTTTCTTTCAAAAATAAACTCTCCAATGTCAACGCCATGCGAGGTCTGGCACTGACCGTCGAGGGTGTGCTGCACGAGGGGCGTGGTTTGGAGGGGTTTAAAACCAACCTGAAGTTCGACTGAAAAAAGCTGCTTGGATAGGTTGGCGGGATATTGACAAAAAAACGAATACCAGAAAAAATCGCTTTGGGTTTGAAAGCAGTGGCTACTGCTTCAGGTAAAATTTACTTTAGTGTTGTGAGCATCAACACTGAAATTTTGCTCGCTGGAATAATAAAAGCTACGTGTGGTGCATTTAAGCTTTGACTAATATTCAAAGAAAAGGAGCTGTTAGTCTTTGCGGTGCGATGGTTGCTGTAACCATTTGACGTCGATGTGGGACCTGCTTTTAATGCACTTCCATTGCCTCTGCATTCCAGGAAAACGTTGTATTGGTGCTTGACATGGTAGAGAAATACGACTTTTCAGTAAGATGGTGCGCGATCCGCTTACTGACCTCACTGCTCAGAGGAAGGCCGAACGCTGTGCAGCAGATTGTCCTTGTCCAGCCGATGGGTACGTCGGGATGGTTGCGTTGTGCGGCGGTCTGTTTACCTGTGCAATAGTCTGGACTTTGTTGCAGGCATATCCAGGGTAATGGACCTTCTGACCGAAAGTCGTGAAGTCATTCGAAATGACGTAGGTATTTTTCAAACTCGGACAGCAGGCAATGATTATCTCGCCGCTCGGCAACTTACATTTGTGTTTCACTTGTCGCAGGCGTTGCTGACTCTTATAGAGATCACTAAAGGCAATTCGAACATTCAAAAAATCGTAGCATTCGAAAACGGATTCGAAGCGTTGTTTGCAATCATGATCGAGGAAGGTCTGTGTGAAGGAGGCGTTGTGGTCGAGGACTGTTTGCTGCTACTTCTTCAACTTATCAAGAACAATACCTCCAATCAGCAGTTTTTCAAGGTCTGCGCCACTTGTTTATAATGTGCTAGTGGGGGTAGACTGCTGTGAAAAGACGATGTGGAGCGGACGAAACTGAACTTATGCTATTTCCCTTTATTCACTGTCGCACTTATGTCACATCCGGGCGTGAAGCTGGTGTGGGATTAGTTATTGTGAATGCGACGTAATGTCTGCAACGTTTCGAAAACACGGCCTGACCTCCTCAAATTTGTCCGAAGTGTGTTGCCTCGCGTTTTCAGTGAGGTCTGTTTAAAATTGTGATATGTTGGAGTGTTGCTATCATATGTTGTTGTTCAGCATTAAAGCTATTTTAACGTCGTACAAGCGATTTTTGCAACAACCGCTTCTAGCGAAGGGGTGGTTCGATTAAACCAACCGACCCAAGCATAACGTTATCGCGCATGGAGAATAAAAAAAAAGGCTTCTGTCCAAACACAGGAGGGATCTCTCATACAACGACTGACGCCGTTTCTCGATATTTCGTCGGACAGTTCGTGGACTGCGCAGAAGAACGCGAACCTTCACCTCTTACTGAAGGTACTCGTAAGCCGGTTGTGCTTTGGTTTTGTATGCTAGTGTGAAGAAGCGATTTTTTTGTTTGTTTTCGAACTTCCTTCAGTTGATTTGATAATGTTTTTGGTTTCCTTCATAACTGTTTTGTTTTATTCAGCAATTTTTTTCCTTGGGAGATTCCTTCAGTTTGTTTCGGTTTGTTCCAAAGCTTTAGAGTATCAATCCTCTTTTTTGAAACTTCACTTCACAAATGCACCAAGCAAGGAGGCAGCTGAACTCCTGCTCTTATTTGTGAACAGGTGGTTCGAACCCTGGTTTCACCAAACAACCCGTCGAACGTAACCTCCTCCTGCCAGCTGGGCATGCAGCACTGCAACTTGCTGGGAAAGCTGTCAGACCTGTTGATGGCAACTGGGGTTCCAACTGACATTCTGACAGAGGTGCGAGGCTGTTTTGCTTCGCTCTAAAAGTGTAGATTATTTTCTTTTCAAAAGGAGCCAAAGTTTTGAACAAACTAAAAAGAGTTAAAAGTATGAAGTTCAACAAAGATTTTCATTAACACTAAAAAAGCCTTCAAAAAAACATACATGTTTCATTTTGAGACGTTTCGGATTTTTCTTAATCTATCTTCAGTCAAAAAAGCAAAGCAACACTTGGTAACAAAGCTTCTGCTGCCAAAATTTTTCTTTTCTTTAGTCTTAGTTTTCTGGTATGATGTCAGGCCGCAACCGGTTTTGCTTAAACTGCAGCGCTATGCAATATACTGCGATTGCCGTTAGAAGTGTGCGTTGAGTGATGAGTATCAATTTTTCCCGCCTTTCTCGATTTTTTGCTCGCACTCCTGATTAGCGGTGGCTGGGTGAACATCGTCGCATACGGATTCTTCTTTCGCGACTTTTCATTTGCGTTTCTGCTTCCAGACGATCAACACCGTATCTGAAGTGATTCGTGGATGCGCGGACAATCAGAGATACTTTTCGACGGTCATGGCCCCGTGGAACCCCCCTCGCCCGGCACTGGTGGTCCTCCTCATGTCGATGGTCAACTCCCAGCAGCCCTTTCCCCTCCGGTGCGCCGTCCTCTACTGTTTCCAGTGCTTCCTGCACAAGTGAGTTCGCATTTCTTCCTTCGTCTTTGCCAGTACGGCCGCGTGGTGGCGTGCTGCGACATCAATGACGTGTCCTTCACTATATTCGGCAACAAACCGTTGTTAGTGGTTGCCTGGCAGCTGCTACTTTGTCTTGGCGCTGAAAACAAATTTGAAACAAACAGTAACGTTGAAGCAAATGTACGTAGGTTATGAACGCTTTCCTTGCATAGGCGTAGTCAGTTGGGCAAAGGGGCCATGCCCCCCAAAAATTTCTAGCATATCTTGTCATTTCGTGCTTTGAGAGGCGTTGTCCCAAACAAAATACTGTCGCTCGCATAAAGTCAAAAGATTTGGCTCCCCCCAAAATTACGTCCGTCGTCGTCGTTAGCGGCTAAGCCGCTGTTTCCTTACTGTGCATAAGTTAAAACATTTACCTCAAGTGTTTCATCGTCAAGCGTGAAGTTAACTACTACAAGCTTTCAGATGGAAGTTGCAGAGTGTTAGGCACTTACTGGGTCATGTGGCATTGTTTGGTCGTAAAGTTGGTCTTCAGTAAATCCTTTCAACAGCTTTGCCATGTTCTTGCGTTGCTCCATAGTTTATTGTCGTTGTTTTTCCGACAGGAACATGCAAGGGCAAACCCAGATCATTGAGACACTTCTGCCTTCATCGCTCGACCGTGAGTTTCCCGCTGTCGTTGTGTGTTTGGCTCTGAACGAGTCTCGTGATGAGCAGACTGGTTAAAATCTCTTCGTAGAAGCGTTCTGGTGTATGTTCACCAGATTTGGAGTGTGTGGTCCCCGTAAGTCGGTTTGTCATTTCACCATCTTCTGGCCTGAAGCCACTTTTGGCCAATGGACAACTTGGTCCCGTGACGATGCGTTGGCTTAGACCACTTGATGACGTTACAGCTACGGCTTGGGACCAAACAACCCCTTCCAGTCTATATATCTTTCATCTTGTTAGGGCGTTACATTGTTACATTCTAAGGAAAAGTGATCAGAGCTGGAAGAATTACGTTTCTTTCCTGCGCTGGCCGATATACTTCAGAGCCCTGTTAACATTTTGCGTTTAAATGCAAAAGTGGGAGAGTTTGGTTGAACCTTGGATTATTTTGAAAGTTACTATGCATTTTGCGCGTAACTTTGCAAAAATCTTGAAAGGTTTTCACGAATATCCTACTACAGCGTCTGCAGTGAAAACGTTACTCCCCGCAAACGACTTCAACATAATGCTGCATATTGCCGTCAAACGGGTCTCATACCTTTTCTAAACAGGAGCGTAAACTTTGTGCTTCATCCCTAGCGCACGATGTGTCAACTGGCCAGCTGCTGTGCGGGGGACTATTCGCCCACTCTGACCCCCTGTCCAACTGGCTCGCGGCCACTGCCCTGTCCCACACGCTGGCCTCAAACGACCAAGCCAAACTTCAGCTTCTACGCGTACAACTTGCCACCGCTCCGGGGAATGCCCCTGTTACGCTACTGAAGCAGATCACCAACATTATCCAACAGGTACAGTTCCGTTCAATCAGTTGGTAATTACGGTGACATGTTACAAGTTTTATTGCACTGTGTTTTTTGTTCGATTTTCTCCAGATCTGTCGCATTAACGAAGATGGCGCATAAGTTACTCAACGAGACTTGGTTTTTCAAGATATTTTTCTCCATTTTATATGTTTTTGAAGTGGTTGTAGAATGCTCCCCAGTTTTTAAAAAAGGAGAAAAATTGCAGTTCTTGATTTTTGTGAAAAAAATCAAGCATTTTCCCATCTGTTAAGCGCAAGTGTGGTTTCTCAGTGCATTGTTCGCTTGTGGCGTAATAATCATGGCTTGTCTTTTAAACTAAAGTTGGCGTGCTTTCTCTGATTCTAAAAGTCTTAGCGCGTGTTCGACACTGTTGTTGGCATGATTGCTAAGTCTTGCTTTAGTATTTCAACTTTTCACTCGTAAGCTTTTGCTTGCAATTTACAGGACTGAAAACGGGCGATTGGCTCGCAATCGCTTTCCCAGTAAAACATTTTGCGATCAGGTTCAGCTGCTTTGCCCTTGTGGTCTTTCGTCACTTAATTAGCCTGTTTCTGTGACGATTTCCCAACGAACCGCTGTTTTTATCGATTTGTTTCTTTCCGAACAGACCAATCACCTCCAGACAAAGGTTGGCTTGCTGAGCCTGCTGTGCGGATGGTTGTCCAGCTGTCCAGTCGCCGTCGGACACTTGCTGGGCGATGCGAGCGCTGTTCCATTTGTATCCTTAACTGCTCTGCTGCAATTTGCATTTATTACTGTGTTTTGAACCAAAACATTTACATCGATTCGTGCGATGAATATTTATGCAGCTGTTCCTCAAATGAACACCATGAAATCGTTGCGTAGGACTAAACTTTGGTCAGAATGATTAGCGTTACTGGAAGTCTTGTATTGGAAAAACCTAAACAATTTCGTGTATATTCAAAAAGCGTGCTTAACCACTTGCTGAAATAAATCATTCGCTTGCCGCGTTGCTAAAAAAATAGTTTTTTTTGTGCGTTATCCGTAACCTTGAGTTTCAAGCCAACAGCTTCGCCCCCTCTGTCCACCCCCACTTGAGCGCACTGCCAGTGAATTGTGACGTGCACAGTCGGCGCGGTGAATACTTACGCAGTTGTTTTTCAAGTGAACACTATAAAGTTGTTGTGTAGAACTAAACTTTGGTTGGAATAATTAGCGTCACTAGAAAACTTATGCAATTTCGTGTGTATTCAAAGAGCGTGCTGTCACTTGCTCAAAATAACAGATGAAGTCATTCGGTTGCTACGTTCTTCAAAAATTAGTTTTTTGTGCGTTACCCGCAACCTTTAGCTTTTAGCCACTAGCTCCAGCCCCCCCTGTGCCCACTCCCACTTTAATCCAATGCCAGTGAGCTGTGGCTCACCGCGTATACAGTCGATGCCTTTCCTTAACATCACCCCCACCACCACTGCTTCCGCCACCCAGCTGCTCAGTCAACTGGCGGAAAGCGGCAACGAGTTGAACTTTGCCGTCCACGGTGTCTGCGCCCTGCTGCTTGGAATCTGCATCATCGAAAACGACGGCACGGTGCAACAGTTCACCAAGTACGTCGCTCCTTTGTGGTGATGACGTCGCGCCGACGTCATGCGCGTGACGCGTGTGCGTTTCTTTGTCAGGGAGTCGCTCATCCAGCTGGTGGACGCTCGCGTGGGGGTCGAGCACTTCAGCGACGCGCTGACCTGCCTGTCCCAGCACGGGCTGTACGCGAAGGCGCTGCAGAAGCCTCAACCCAGCGCCGAATCGCCCGACGTGCTGTTGTTCGATCACCTCTTCGCAAAACTGTTCAAAACCTTAGAAGGTATAGTGACGTCGTAGTAAATGTTTGCCTTCTGCTTTGAGTTGGAAATGACGTAGCTGAAGTTATCGGTTCGGGTGATTCCCCGAAGCAACCCCTGAATTTTGAGCAGTGAATGGGAGTTGTCGACCAAAGACTGCGTCGGCGTTGTCCGTTGCTGTGGCAACTCTGTCGGTGCATAGATGATGTGCACAAGTTTCCATTGCTGGTGATTGGTCAGCAATCATTGTTACGCTCTTGGCTAGGGCTCTATTCATGAAGGACGTATAAAGTTACTGTACCTCGCAAAAACCATTGCTACTAATGGCACTAGAAGTTTAACATGTTTTAGGAATTCGGACAAAATTTTACGGGGTTTTGTTTTTCTTGCTGCGTGATCCATGAAGTTGGAGCGGAGTTTTTGTCGTTGCAGCTTCTGAATTAAGATGGGTTCATTTTTTGCTGCTGTAAAATGGTCGCTTGGCTACCCTGAATCGAGAGGTCTGCTCAGTCGTTTTCGTAAACTTTCGATTGCAAAGTTAGCGCAGAAGATTTAAAACTGCATTGCAGGCTCTTCAGCAACATCTGATTCAAACCAGGATGGCGATTTTCAGATGTTATGTCATGTTTGGTTGGTGTTTTATTATATCTGAAAAACTCGTTACAAATCTTAAATCTGTGTTTTTTTCAGACGTTATAATAAAAACCGTTTCCAATCTGGATGACGTAAAGAAAGAGGAGGAAGTGAAAGCGGCGATGAAAGCTCACGATTCCATTGTGACGGAATACAAGACATTGATCAGAGAGCAGGTGTGTTCTGATAGAGAGCCTTA
>JGI24158J21664_10006222_pt1 | contig 15717 bp, 10 predicted proteins | sample Ectturendosymbi3_FD_21664 | JGI IMG/M metagenome (IMG submission 21664)
CATACGATACATATGGCTTAACATCAGTGGTGATTACTGATTATCTGCTTGCTTTATTAGTGGGACTCATACCGCGTACTAACCTGTATGCGGGCTCCTTGTGTACGGGAGTGACAGATAGAGGTGAAAACAACCAGCCCTTTTGTGCTGCGCATGAGTGCTGCCAGACGTGCTATTTTTTCCGCCAAATTTGGCTATTTTCCGATTTTGTTGGCGGGTAAAATTTGCGTTTGGCGGGTGGCGGATTTTTTGGCTATTGTCGAAATGTTTCGGCGGGAAATTTGGTGGATTTTTGTACAAGATTTAGACTAGTGTTTGGTTCATGAAAAAGTTGTAAAAATAAAAATCCTTTTGACAGCTTTATTTTTTATGTTTTATAAGAAGGTAAATGGAAGAATGAGACGCTTGTGCCCAGTTTCGGTTGGAAATCAAAACAAGGATACCGTAGGTTAATGAGTTGTAAACCACTATTTCTACAGATTATTTTGTGAAATGTTCAATTTTGAACAACGTAGTACAAGTCACTGGAATTGACTCATCACTAGGGCAGCCAATTTTTTGACCTAAAAACTTAAAATGTTGGCTTTATTTTGATCTATAAATTTTCTGCGTTTGCAACTGTAAAATAATTCAGCTATAGCTGTTAAGTTTAGCCCAGAAACATATTCATATACGGTATGCTTCGAAATTAAAAAAAAAAATCGGTTGTTTAACTGTGGGGATGATAATATTGAGGAGTACATTAATAACTACAGTAAGAGTCAAACCTGAGAACATCATGAAGTTGAAACACTATATGCATAATCGATTGAGCATTTACCAAACTTAGGACTGCAAGACCACGTTTCTTGCCTTACCACGCCTATCCTGTATAATACTCAATCATCCATTAGTGGGCAAAGCAACGCTATTTCGTGAGAAATCGCAACAAATCCATTATTATTACAGAATTGCAAATAAACTTGCAAAAACATGTCAATATCTCTTGTTATAGTTTCGATAAAGAGAAAAAAACAGCTGCAAGAAGTTTGACCTAATGATAGATGTTAATTTTTTTTTGAGCTGATAACTTGTGTTTCCCTCATGGTATGAGCGTGAAATTTGGTTTGTGGACGTTTCGTAACCTTCAAAAAAGGCAGACAAAATTTGACTTTATTGACTTTTGGTTGCCCTACTCATCACCTTATTGATGCCAGGTCTCCAGTTTAGTTTGTTCTAAAACACCCAGATGTTCTTTGTTGCTTCTGGTGCTGATGTTGTTATTAATGAAGAAGTGGCGTCAGGTTTCAAAGAATGTGAACGGATGAACGGTTTTAACCATGGATTCGAAAAGTGCAAAGTAATACTGAGAAAGCCTAGTGCGAGTGTTGTCGATGTGAAATCATAGCACATCGATCAGATTTAAATAGCCATTATGCTTCTAATAAACACCAGAAACACCAGCGTAATGCCGTGCCCCATTTTACCATGTGGCAGCATGGTGACTTGTTAAACTTTGGTTTTCAAGAAAGTTTTCTAACAGCTGTTTACAATCAGTTGTTTCGTTTTGCATTTGTAACTAGTTTGGTAAATGGCAGAAGTTGTGGATGCATGTTATAATCTTTACGTAAGTTGTGATGATATGTACACCATCTACAGCCACTGCCTTCACGAATTGGTTTTGCAAAGATTGAATGGTTCCTAAATACTCCAGAGACTATTGTTTACAGTCCACGCAATTGACAAACTGGAACTTTTCAGTGACTTTTAATGCTCTTGTTTAGTTTTCAGACGTGGCTAAAGGTTTTTGCCAATCGTGGCTACTGTTGACTAATCTTTTCGTGAAATTTTGCTATAAAGCTTTTTGGAATCTGGCAACACTGCTGTACATACAGCGAGCGAAGTAGGCAGCGAGTGTCAGTCACGTGCATTGAAGGGGAAGCTCCGAAGCGGAGCGGTACCTGATGCCGGAACAGTAGCTCCGTTGCTTATATTAGCCAAGGCATCCTTTGCTTTGGCGCGGCGTTGGGAGTGAGAAATGCGTAAGCAAGCAAGTTTTGTCCGCCAGATATGTTTGCACTCGGTGCCGGGATGTTCTTGAAAAGCGATATTATTCTAGTGCCTTAAAACATGTATTGTTACAAGTAGTCGCTGTCGTTTAAACCGCGGCAATGCTGCAGCTTCAGGAGAGCTAAGTGTGTTTGTCATTAGAGCTTTTTTGCATCGATTTGTATCTCACTGGTCGTTTCTGAGCTGTGTTCAGAATTCATTAATTCTGGCAAATTCTTTCAATTCGCCTTCATTGGAGCAGCGCAAACAGTGGTGTTGGTATTTTTCCTCGTTCTTGAACGAAATCTTGAGAACAACGCTTGCTTTTTTGCTCGGGGGAACACTGCATTTACCGCAAATTGTCATCCTTTCAAGAAAAACTGTCAAAGNTTCCTTGCGTTCCAGACGACGAGAAGCCTCTGGACTTGAGCGTTGCCGCAGCTGTTCTCCCGTGCACGTCAATCATCGATGCGAACGGAAGCGACGAACCGCTCAACTTGGTGATCAAGTAACTCGCGCGCAATAGGTTGCTCGTTTCGTGCGGTTTCAAAACCGAAACGCTTTTGTGTCAGTTGCGAACCTGGCAGCAAACGCTCGTTCCTCGACCAGGTCTCAGGCCGAGCTACTCGTGGAAGCGATGCACGTCGAGACATATGGACCTCGTTGCTGAAAAAAGAACCGCCCTCGTTTCCCTTCAACGTGCAGGAACGGCTTCGTCGTTGATTGCCATGCAATTGTTTTGCGATACGAATCCTGGTTTAGAATCATTGCGCGTTTTTAGTGTCGTCGTTAACGCTCCCTTCACTCCAAATGCTTTGCTTCGATGGGCGTCTCGCGCTTCTGTTTTTAACGGTGTGTTGTGACAGACGCCCTCGGCAGAAAAGCCGATTCCGCGCAGCTATGTCAGTGTCTCTTAAATGCCGCAAGTTTTGAGCTTTTTTGTCAAAATTTTTAAAGTTGTTTTGGCCATTGGGCTATTTTTAGAGCGCTGTCGAGCTGAGAGACGAAAGCGCCGGAAGCTTTAATCTGGCGCACTCGTCTCGCTGTGTCCTTTCCACTGGAATACTTAAAAAGGCCACAGCGTGATCGGACTCGTTTTTAGGTAAACAAGAACCGAATTTCCCTACGCTTTTATGTTGATCCTACCACTTGAGTTATTTTTCACCATACTAATCCGTAGAGCGTTCACACTGTCCGGCGTGATGGGAGCGCGTGATCTTTCATCTCAGTTGTTGTGTTTGTTTTTGTGGTGCAGTAATTCTCAAGTGCTGCGACTCTGTACCGTGCAACCAGTGCAGTCGACGACCTCGACTCATCAATTGCCCTTGCGCTTTTTTGCCGTTCACGTTCTCATTGCAATCGCAGAATGCTTGTACTTAAGGCTCAGATCGTGTTCAAAACTGTACTACATTGCTTGAACCTCCCTCCGTCTACCTTTCCTGCTGTAACATGCCCGGGCCCTGCGCTTGTCGAGGTGACAGTGCAAGACGTCTTCAGTATTCGCATTGTTAGGATTATTGGTTTTTGCGAAAAAGCTTCAAGTCTAATGACAACGTGACGTGCTGTCACGTCACGAACAGTCTCACGAGTGCGTGGAGGTAATTGCAAGCTTGTTTACGCGCTGGCTGAGTTTATCGTGAAAATTATAGAAAGCAACCTGTCGTGCCGAGCCGATCTTGCTGCTCCGAATGCTGAGAAATTCTCGAAGTGTGTTTTTCCACTGTTTAAGAACCGCTTGTTTTAATTGACCGCGTGTATAACTTACTGGACTGGACGCAACCGCCTCACACTCCTCAGCCTTGCGGGTAAAGGCGACGTTGCAAATAAGCAATAACTTTTCAAACGATTGGAGAACAGCTCTAGTGTGGTTAGACGTGTATGATGGAGTTGCATCAGCCAATGTCATCCACATATTTTAATTTTTTGCCATCGCCCACTTCGCTGCACGCAGTCATCTCGCTAAGGGACTTTATTTCCAGACATCAACCATTACTTTGCTGAAGATGATAACAGTTGTTATCGAAACGTTTGCAAGATGTTAGTTGAACCATTACTTTCCTACAAAATGTGACTGATGGGGTCTAGTCAAAACAAAATGCCGGTCATGAAAGCGCTGGCCGTCTTTTTGACTCAAATGGATTGGAAATTATGGTATCGGCCGTTGCTTTCTCCAAACTTCTTGCGGATTTTTGCGGCGCTGTTCAGAATCTACACTCGCTGCAGTGCAAGTCCGCACACATAAACACGTCACAAACGAACAAATAAAACCCTGTTTTTTTGCAAGCCCTGTATCCGATACGACTAAATTTGCTGCTGTTGCTCTGTCATTGTGCGCAACAACTAAGCATTATGACGTGCATGAGAGACAAGGCGGTGAGGCAGTAAATGTCACCTCGACCCGGCGCATACACTGTACCTTTTGTTGTCTTTCAACGGTTTTGTATGATGCAAAACCAAGTGGGAAGTTTCAATTTCTTACGCTGTGACTTGGGTAGAAAGCCAGGGTGTCGCGTCATGTTGCGTGAAAGAGCATGAAATTTTTTATTTCTTTTTCTAAAGCTGCTTTCGGAGAAATGCTTGAGAACCGTACTCCCTTTTCCAGCATGAATAATTGATACGCGCGCAGCGGGCATTTTTTTGAGGCAGACAGTGGTAAATATTGTCCTTATGCTGGCGGGCTTTTTTTTCACTCCCGCAAACTCGTTTTTGCAGCTGCTGTGTGCACTTTTGCGTCATAATGGAATTTGCGTCGGGCAGGGCGTGGCGCCATTGTTTAGCCAAGAAGGAACTGGTTCGCTTAATTTTACCGCGCCGTTGTGCTGCGAACAGAGGCTGCTTCGAGAAATCAACTTTCCAGCTCCCTAACAGTTTTTTTTACGACGCGGATGAAAAGGACTCTGAACGATCCTCTGATTTTTATCTACGCGCACCTGCATGCTCGAGGAGGTAATAAAAATGACTCGTAACGTTCATTTTTGTGCGAACCATCAACCGCCCGTTTTTTTTACTCCTTTTTAAGAAACGTGCGTCACGGCGTTTATCGCTGAATCTTGTTCGAATATCATGTGATACTTTTTCTGATCTGCTTGCTCAGTGATGTTATCTGTTTGATCTTCTTAACTATCAAAGCATTTGAAGAAAAACACACGACACCACTAGAAATAAAAAAAAAACGATTGTTTGTTTTCGACGCGAGTCGTCAGCTTTGCCGAAGCCCGGCCCAAACCTCTTAAGTGATAAACCTTTCTCGCTGCTGAATGTGGCCGAATATTTACCTTCTAGGTGTTTGTTAAGGCTGCTGCCATTTGTTTGCGTCAACATTGCTTTTACAGTCCTTGCTTAGAAAAATCATGACCTGATATGTTCGGAGTAAAAATCTGTTCGTCGCCATCAACAAAAGCATTGAACGAAACCCTTTTCAAGTGGACCGCGTTTTCCCACTCCAATATAAAAGTGATGTTAATATCAAGTCATCGACCTTTCGCCAGTAGCAGCAGAGGCCTTGCGTGACCTACATTGTGGTTCAAGTGAGTCACTGGTACACAAAGCACCATCCCTGCTTTCTGTGCTCGTCGGCAAAACGGTTTTTCGTCCTCAGTTTCAAATGACTGTCCTTATTTCTTCCCGGAGTGATTTTCGGCCAGGGGCCCAGCTGAAAAACAGGGGTTTTCAGGTTGCGACCCGCTGCAAAGGGTTTTCCAAAACAAAAACGCATCGCTGGTTGGTTTTACTGCGCAGCAGCAGATACTACCTTTTTGCCTCAAAAAAAACAAGCGCTTATCCAAGCTAGGAAATGGCCAAACCGGGCAACTCCGATCAATTTGCTTGTTGATACAACTTGCACCGCAGCAGTGCGTCCTATTTGCATAGTGTCTCGCGTAACCGGTTGTTTGATGACTGCGAAGCAACGCTAGTCGACTCAGAAGAACGTTCAAAATCGTACGTTGCGGGTCGTTAAGTAGATTCTCACCGGCGCAGATCTGGGCGCTCAAATAAAAAATGATAGCGTTATGCCTCTTGGCTATCTGGTGATTTTTTTATTCTGGTATCGCTTTTTGTCTGTTACCATGTCTTGGAGCCAGCGTCTGTGTTGCTGCTAGTTTTAAATATTGATACGATCGGTCCTGAATGTTGCAACGAGAACGTAATCATGGCTTACAAGCGGATCTGGCGCCTTGTAATTTTACGCGCGCGGAGCACGCAAAATTAGAACCACGCCCAGTCTGGAATATCGTGTGCTGCTGCTGTAAAATAGAAGCAAAAAAACAACGAAACCTTTCATATTTTCAAGAGTTAATACATTTTATTGGACTATCGTTGCACGCCCGTTTGCACACCCACCCGGTGTCACGCCACAAATCTTTGTTCCGTCCGCGAGCGTTTATTAATCGACGAATGGATTGTTTTCGCTGAAGATGACTATTGGAGATGACTATTCGCAGTTTCTGAAAGCTTTTGTGTACCCTCGTCGCTTCCGCCGCCTCTCAAACTTTCAAACTGCCAGCCATGTGAGCAGAAGTCACCTCAAGTTCGTGATTGCACGCCGATGCTTTGAGTGTGCATTACCGCGGGCGCTGAAACACCGTTTTTATTGCTTTACTTTGTCACGCTATTTGCTGCATTCATTTTTACCACTCACGGCAGTATTGCTGATGTTTGGTTTACCGAAAGAATAACTATATCAAGAAATAGATGTTTGCACCGGTTGTGGTAAAATGGATGAGAGTGAAAAAATACTTTCTACCTTGGAACTGTTTCTGGGACTGCAGCGTTCTGCCACACTCGAACCCTCCCCTAGGCGAAAACTGTGAGAAACAAACAAACGTCTTTGGGCGTCTTTAGCATTTCAGAAAGGGGGGTAGACTCAGAAAGCGAGCGGAACCCTGTTTCAAATTTGAAACTCAAGGACAACATTCGACATTAACACTTCACATCGTTGGAGGAGCTTTCTTCCATTTAATCACTGAAATACGCCTTTGAGAAAACTCGTGACTGTTGGTCACTTCGTTATTCAATCATACACAACGCAAATCTTCTGTCCGCCCTCTTGATGTCCATAGCTTTGCTTCCTCTTCAACAATGTGTGTGTGTACTTGTAACCTCCGCTTATCTTCTGTATGCTGTATTTTTTTGTATTGTCGATCTATAGCTGTAGTACATGCGTACAGGCAAGTTCAAGCAATTATGACGATTTCTCTGTGTCGCAATTATTTTTTGTAACTGTAGCGCGAAAGTCTTCCGTTTTGCAACGGACCGCCTAAAAGTTTCGGTTTCGTGTCGCTCGATTTGCGTGTTTGCCGTTCATATTGACCAGCGCGCACCCACCCACGGCGATTTCAAATCGTCTGCAGCAACGACACCTTGCATTAGAAAGGTTCGAGTGGGTCGTTTAACGACGTGTTAGCGCAGTTGTTCATCGAGCTTTGTTTGTTTGTTTTTAGACCAGAATTCGCAAAGCGAGTGTGACAAAGTCGGTCAGCTCTGTCGCGTTTTTCTCCAGTGACCATTTTTACCGCGAGCGCGTTCGTTATTTTCTGTGCGCGTTTTTAAAGCGATTCATTTTTTACCCGACCCTGCGGCCAACGCGGCTCGGCGACGTGCGTGCTCGTCCTTTGTTTTTCCTGTCATTCTTCGTACTCTCTCAGTTTGTATTTTTTATCACTCCCACTTTCGCGTGTCGACCGCTTCGCATTCCGCTTTAAAAGTACACGTTTTTTCACCGTGTGTTGCTCAACACTTAACTGAAATCAGGCATGCGCGCAGCCGAGCGTGACATGACCAATCACCGCAGTCTGCGGAGGCGAAACTAATGGTTTTCTGGCTTCTTTTCGTGACAGACATTTTTTGCTACTGTAAAGATCATCGAAGCCTCCTTCGTTACGATCGGGACGTAGGAATTTTTCTTGATGCGGACATGTAGTCTTGTCGCTTGCGCCGCCAAGTTTAATTCAGTCGATGCTTCCCGTCACATCAAAGACTAACGCGTTTGGAATGGATTTTGCAGGCCTGCTTCTGAATCATTTTCAGAGCGAATCGCATCAATTCAGCTGCATTCTTGTCTCCCCCTCGAAAAACACGTTTGCAAAACGGCAAATCGTGAAAAAAGCGTTTCCAGTGATGACCTTTAGATGGGCATCTTGCCAGTTTTTTTTCTAGATTTTCTTAATTATTGTCAGCGCTAGACCGATGCTGTTAGTAGTCCAGGAACAAATAACTAGTCGTTTAGTTCCGCGAAGAACTTCTTGTGACGTTCTTGCAATTTTGCTTTCGTATAAACTGTTCATAGCTACTTAATTATATTCTTTCGCCCCGATTTAAACCCTATCGTGGTTCATTGCGTTTTTAAGCTTCTGACTACCAGACATGAAAAAATAATTATCATCGTCAGAAATTCTTCTTGTTTGCATTCTAGCGATAGAGGCAATACTTTCCAAGTCGCTTCCTTGCCGGAATTTTAAAATACCGAAGTCGTCCGTTTCCCTCTATCCTGTATTTGCCCGCCTATTTCTTCTTCGTGCGCGACTGTCGTTTCAAAAACTCTTGTGTAGTTTTTTCAGCTGAATCGTAGCAGTTGCCGCCTGTATTCGTTTCGTATTGATCTTCTGTCATCGCCTGTCGACGACAGTGACATCACCAACGGAATAGTTACGTCATGTCGGTGTTCTGTAGAGTTTCGAACAAAAAATAAAAGTTGCGTCAAGCGTCATGCTTGCGCTTGAGAGAAAGAAAAACGAAGTGGATTAAAAAGGTTGCTTTTTGAAGTGGGAAGGGAAAAGGAATCTCCTGATTTGCTCATTCGTTGAAGCACGCAGAGCGTCTGATTTTGAAACACTTCCACAGACGTGAGCGTCTGTGGAAGTGTTTCAAAATCGACGAGTTTAAGTCATTAAGTCGCTGACAGAGCTGCCAGCCCCAGCTTGTCCGTGGACGAGAGTTACTTTTGTGGTCTTTCGCAGCTCCGAATATCATTCAAACGCTCGAGCATTTTTGCGCTTGGGAAACTGCGTCGCTGATTGGCTTCCTGCCCGCCCCAGCGACCACGCCCAGCTTCTTTGTTACTTGCAATGCTGCCGGCCACCGCTTGCAATTCCAACATCGTCGCTGCTTTTCCTGCCTGGCGTCGCCAACAGCCTCGCCAAAAGACCTTGTCATGTGATGAGCTGTTGCTGCTGAGGAAGTCGTTGAAAAGTATGCATTGTTTTTAGCAAAAAACGGCTGGAATCATAAATTGCTCAATACGCGCAACCAACGAAAAAACAGCAGCCTAAAGCTTAAAGCCAATCCAGGTTTTTTAAGGTGTTTTCGGGACCCGATTCGTGTCCCTAGAATCCGAAAATTATCAAGAGCAATATCTTTGAATATTAGTCGGAAATTTTTCGGGTCCATACCGGGTACCTAACATTTTCCTTGAAAAAAACCTGAGCCGATCTGAGCGAAAAAGCGAATCAACGTTACGCTTTCTTACGACAAGCATTAGAGCCATGTCAACAATACTGTTTGTTTAGTCTCCTAGAAACGCCACTACATTGTCGGTGAACATTGAATTGTCTGTAGAAGAAACAGCTTTTCAGTATGTCGGAATACCCAGTAAGCTTTTACGAAGTCAACGTCTTGTTAATGTCGATTCCTGTCATAAATCTGTGACGAAACAAACTGCTCAATTTTGTGCGTTCTATCCAGACCATGCCTGATACCCAAAATATTTTTCCGTGTTTCGAACTAACCTTTCAAGCCACAACCGCCACGAACTACATTAAAAACGCAGACGATCAGTTTTCGGGGATGATACATTTGCATACCCAGTACCCGCCTCATGTGTATACGACTTTAAAAATCTTTTTCCAAGCCCCGTAAGTACGCATCATGGCGAAAGTAACAGCAGTGCTGTTGGGAATGCTTCATTGTTAATCTCAAAATGCGATGTTCCGCAAAACTCCCATCCAGCATTGCAGTGTCAAGAGACAGAGTTACCGATTTGTTTCTAGCGGAAGCAGAAAGACGGCCTTTGGAAAGAGCTAAGAATTGGGCTTGTGAACACACGGAGCAACACCAGCACGACGCGTAATTGTACACACAAGTCGCATGAGCGTCACGAACAGCCCCGTTCCATGTCTCAGAATATCCACTAATTATTTTCAGTCATGTCCCTCTTGCGTTTTGCTGCTCAATTTCGTTGGCAAGTCACGGACAACTGCTTTACGCATAACCCAACTCTTTTTATCAGGCTTCACGGCAGTTTAACGCCGAGAGGTGCAACTAAATCGTAAAGAGGATAATAAACTGCTGCGTAGTATGTTTATGGCAGTCCTGAACTTAACATCCAAAAACTCCTTTTGGTCCGAGAAGACAAACTAAAGAATGTTGTTTTCTGTCCTTGGTTGCTGAAAAAATTTGCCTGTTACCACGAAGGTCATCGAGAACAGGAGTATTTTTTTGTTGTTGAAAGGCCTGTGTTAAAATTGTGTCCGTGTCACTCCTTCAAGCGTGAATCTCAGTTTTCGGAGACAGAATGTTCAGTTCGAACTCCAACCTATCAGCAGCGCAAAACCATGTGTTTACTTTGCGCTGATAACGAGTGGTAATTGAAGCGTGACCTCGTGCACGTATCTTTCTTGTTGGAACAGTCTTGGGCATGTTTTCACAAGTCTTTCGCTTTCTGTGAGCCAGCGACGCAGTTGTTTTTTAACGAAAAAAGTGGCTTGGAGTTTTTTCGCTTGGTATTCACGAGCTGGTTCTGTTTGCTGAGCCCACTGTGGCAGTGGGAGAATCAAGTTAAGCAAGAGTCTTCGGTGCTTCAAAGTCGTGAACACGATGTGTGTGACGAAAACTATTGACCGAAGTCTCGGCAAGACTGCCTTCTTTCCGAATCATCCAAAGGTAGAGTTTTCAATACCACGAATACAAAATACCCACCCTCTCGTCAAATAAATGAAGTGGTTATCGTAACACGTAAAATGCGTTGATTCTCAAAAATGTTGCGAGTATGCTCAGCTATTCAACATTCACATCATTGATTTCGATTCGTAACCAACAATTAATTTTTGTAAAAGAGCACTACTTCTTTTGGGACCTTTCCACTACATAACCTTGGGGCTAATCAAAATATACCTCGTATAGAAGTGCTAAATACATGGGTCAGCCAGGGAGAGCTTTTGTATTTGCTCATTTATCAACCATTCTAAGCTGCGATCTGCGTTTTCCAGCGCACAGCAAGGAGAAAAAAGATAATGATTAGGCGCATCTGCAAACCAACCTGGTAAATGTGGAGTTTGCTTTGCAAATCAAATATAGAACTAACCGCCATAAGTTTCCAAGTATGGTGGAAGCGGTACCATCTGAAGGTAGCGCGTCAGATATTGCTGTATCAAACTGAGGTTACGTAAGCCTTGAAAGTAGCAACAAGCCTACAAACTAGCTTGCGTTTAGTTTGACTTCCAAAAGATTGCTTTGTTGCTGAGGTATTTTTAGATTTCAGCTTGTGCGTTTATAACTTCGTTTGCTCTTCAAGAGTTGTAAAATGTCAACAGGAAGGGGTGCGCTGAAGTATGGAGAAAACCCAACTTCGAATGTCAATTTCGGATGAAACATACAGGTGTGTGCTGATTCACACAGGAACGAAAGAAAAAAACATGATTTAAAGCTTAGCATATAATCGGGAAGAAGTTTTAAATCGCAAAAAATATGAACGTGTAACGCAAAAATCACTTCCACTAAACGTTTATCGCATCTATTAATCTCCGCCCGAGGCGCACTTTGTTCCGGCTGTTTATCTTTCACCAGCGTAATTAGTTGTAAGTGGACTACCAAGGCAATAATAACTCGTTATTGGTTTGTCAGGGCTCTTTGACCACTGTTCTTCAGTTTGTTTGCTGTAACATGCTGCCTACTTTTAATTTCATACACGTACACAGCCTATTTTTTAAGCTTGTCGCACGAAGCGCTTGGACACCGCAACCTGTGCAACACTGACCAAAAACATTTTCCTTCAAAACTTGAAGATATTTTTAACAAAATTATTGTCGCTTCGGAGTAGCATCCGCAGGCAAGTTATACTTCGAGGAATATTTGGGCGCAAATCTAGGAGACATGTTGTGGACTATCGCGTCAAGCATGGTTATAGTTTCGTGGGTTTTTCCGGTTTTCAGTGAGAGGAAAAAGTTAGCTGGAAGTGAACAGAGTTGGTAGATACTTCATCAGCACAATGGCTAAGCGAACTCTCACAAACCAAACGGCCAAACCTCCATGTCAAAAATGATTTTATTAATTTTTATAAACAAATTTTGCGTCGTCACCTTTACCCAATTATGCGCCGTTAAATATTTCCATTCTCTGGGTTTGGAATGTTAAACTAGATAAGCCTAAATTCAACTGTTAGGAAGGGAAGCGTGCTTCTGGAATGCACATGGAGACATTTTGATGTCTAAATTCCGGGATCACGTAGTACATGGGATTTAGGCCACAATTCGGCTAGATTTTCAAAATTACTCAAAACAGGCCAAATAAAATATTTGTGGCCAAACCAATTCTGAAAATGGCCAAATTTTCACAATTCGGCCGCAAAAAGGCCAAGTTCCTAACCCTGGACCAGAATATATTGTTTGAAGGGATGTGTTTGATGATAAGATATTTACTTGGCCTTGTCTGAACACCCTGTTTGCTGTCACGATGTTACGTTACGTCCATATATATACCAGTTTTAAAAGATGTCTATACGCCGAAAACTATACTCCTGGCAGAATGTGGACTGCTGCAAAATATTTGACCTCCGGTCATACTGCAATTCAAAGCTTGCCTCACAGCAACATTGAGGGTGGTGCTACTAAACCTGAGACTGACGAAGCTTGCAGGAAGGCTTAAATAATGAGATTGTAAATATTGTACCTTTTAAGTAAATGTACATTTTTGTTTGTAAATACTTGCGTACAAACCAACACCTGGAGCATGTTGCTTGATGCTTTCTACAGGACATGTAAGGCATGGCTAATGACCAATTTCCATCATCACTGTTGTGAGGTGTAATCACATCACAAGCAGCAAACTCCAACTGGAATGGATATTGCAAAAGAAAATTTAAAGTTACAACTAATTGAGTGACAAGCAATGTAATTTTATGATCATGCACTGCTTTGCAGTTTGTTAAAACAGCGTTGCGAAAAAAAGGTTTACCTCGCAGAAAAACTACAAAATGTTATTTTTTTCGACTTTAAACATAACAAACGTTTAGCTGTTTATGACCTGCAGATCTCAACGTCATAGCATGTAGAAACCAAGTGCAACAATCATAAATGTAAGCTTTCTCGAAGTAAGTTGCTCTAAGTTAGTCGAATGATGAGGATTTTTTCAGAGTAATTTCAGGATTTGCCACAGAGTGAAGCCGTGAAGTCTTGCTAAATCATAATGGATGTTTCCAAATGCAACTATTCTCGTTGTCAGAAAGAATGAATCTAAATGCGTTACTGACGATGAAAGAACTGTTTTTTAAAATATCCAGTATCACTTGATTTAAGCCAATGATATTTACGACGTTGTGTCTTAGTTTCATAATTTCCATGGAGTACACCAATGAACGAATTAGTCACAATTCTCAGCAATGACCATGCGATCAATTGCCGTAATGAAGCATGCAAATGCTTTGTTGCACTGCAGAGGCAAGTCAGAATATTACGTATTACACTGTAATTCAGCTGATATTGTTTTTGGCAATAGTCACAACAGCTCATGATGGGGCAATCGTGCAGCATGACTAACGTAACAGGAAATGCAAAAGAGCAAACATGACAAACAATTAATCAAAACGCTGCAGGGCAACAAAGCACTTACATGCTTCTTATAGTTGAGAATAAAAAACTGACGATACAAAAATCATTCAAAACTCAAGCTACATTGTCAATCAGATAGACAAGATAGACTTTTTGTTTGGCATATAAATTTATCAGCAAGTTGCAACCAAGTTTATTACACACTTCAACTTCTATGCACTTAAGCACCAAACCATTCAAGCGCTCTTTGATCATGCGACATCTACAAATGTTTTGATCAGTTTTAGATTGGTGAGCATTCGTTCTCCACTATCAATGGATGCACGGATCGTTGGAATTATTCGCAAAGAAAGTAAACAAATCATGGTAAGCATCAACCAGGCCGGCCTTGAAAAGGAAAATCACCATAACTGGCAAAGGCCCCAAACTGGGAGGCCCGAGGCAAATGCCTCATCTACATCTACCCAAAGCCACAACTGAGTGCACCAAATCATTTACAGGTGTATCCCATGGCGAAATGGAATACAAAGATGTAGATAAAGCTAGAACAACCTGACCACCTTACCAAACGTTAAAATGTTTCACTTTTGCGCTAAGTTATGGAATTTCTTGTTTCTCAAAGCGGGGATGGTGATATTTTAGGAAAAATTTAAATGAATCAAATGAAAAATTTGAAAACTTGTTGAGTTATTTCTGAAGTTGAGGGTGCTCTTTACTTGATATGGAGTACAGTAATGAAGTGGATCATGGTGGGTTGAACGATATTTTGAAAATACAAGTGGGTCGAGTGACAAAAAAAGATTGAGAAACAGTAATTGAAGAGACATAAAAAGTTCTAAAACTGCCAAAGGTGATACCACCTGCACGAAATGTTGAAGAAGGTAGCTGTCCATACCCAAAGCAGCTGCAAAACGTAGCTACTGAGTATTTAAATAGGTCTGGGATTTTTAAACTTGGCATTGTGGACTAATGCAGGGTTTCTCAAACTTTTTGTTCTGCGACCCACTTTGAAAAAGGTTTTTCAATGCGAACCCTCGATAGGAAGTCTAGATGCTAATGATGCATGTAAACATCCTATTACAAATCTTAAGAGGCATTTTTGTCTATGGCGAAATCATGAAAATCCACACAGTCCACAAAAGTAACTATATAGTATGAAATTACCACGTAATGGAAACAGTAAAGTGAAAAAGTATTAACAGAAAAACAGTTCAGTTTATAGAAACTATCAAGCATAACCAATGGGGTGGGTGCACTTGATGATTTTTACACAGGTCGTCCATTAGTAGATTGACACAAGACCACGCAGGACGAAGGAGATTCTCAAACTCTTTCCAAGTGGATCGGTTTTTGTACATAATCAGTGGCGTAGTGCTGAAAAAAGAGGTGTGGGAACGCCGTTCCCACCCCACTACACCTCTGATTTAAGTTGGAGCCGAACTCTAACACCAAATATTGCTCACATGCCCTCACACGCAAGAAGCTCCTTCAGTTCTCGCAATCCGATATACGTAGAAATTGAAATGAAAAATCTAAATATTCAAGTAACTTTACTATAGTGCAAAAAGGTGTGGGAAGGCCGTTTCCACGCATTCTCACCCCACTACACCCCTGGCAATAAATTGCGATAGATTCGCTTGGTGTCGGTCACTGTTGTGACTTTACAAATATTACACCCCTGGACTTAACGATTATCAATTTTGAGAATGCCGCTTCCCACAAATATGTTGTGCAAAAGGCTTAAGGTTTATAAACAGCTAGATCAGAAATGACTGGGCATTCGTTTCTTGTTCTTATCCAAAAATGACATGGACTTTGTTGCAAATTACAGTTGCAAACTTTTGTCGTTTAAAACTCCGCTTGGCATAGCAGGGGTTCCCAACCTTTGGCATAGCAGGGGTTCTTGGCATAGCAGGGGTTCCCAACCTTT
>JGI24158J21664_10006224_pt1 | contig 15715 bp, 8 predicted proteins | sample Ectturendosymbi3_FD_21664 | JGI IMG/M metagenome (IMG submission 21664)
GACTAGATGACCGCCACGGTCTTTCGCCAATCCTATATGACACAGCGCCCCTCTTTGTTAACACTGATCAACTATTGTGCCATTGTGTTTTCATTTGTTATAATGTTCGCTAATGGTTGGCTTACTGCATGCGATGGCTTTTATGATGCTTCTGCTTGTTGGCTGAGTCATATGAAACAATAAACCATTGACCATTGGGTAATTGGCATAAATGGATTCAGCTACAACCAGGGGCGTAACGTGGGGGCAAGGGGGATACAACCCCCGGGCGTCGACTCACTGGGGGCGCCCAACAATGTTGCAAGTCCTTTCTTCAATACAGTAAATTTGTTCCAGAAAGACCTTAGGTTCGAACATGGGGGTGCCAAAATTGTTTCTTGCCCCTGGCGCCATCTAAACTCGGTAGGCCCTGGCTATAACCAATTGAAAAGCAGTGCAATTTAAGAAAATTTCTATATGCGAAATAAAAAATGTCACATCGTGGACTTGTACAACTTACAGAACTTGTGCGAGGTATTATAGCTGCGTTGTCCTCAGGTAAAGGGCCGCACTTGCGCCAAAGATTTATTCAGCTTGAATTTTCTTTGAAAGTTATTAGTAGAAAAGTTNGTNGAGTTTACTTTGCTTCAACGTATGGTAACCACTGAAATTGCAGGTCTTCGGAACAATTCCAAGCAGGGCTTTTCATTCATTTGCATTTGTCAGAACCTCGAAACTTGAATTGGGTTTTTAANATACAAACTANCATTTGTTTATGAAACGGTAGCAGTGGAAGTTTGATGCGAATGAAACGCAAATGTGTAAAAAAGGAATAAGCGATCAAAAAGAATTTGACAAACGTTGCACACAAATTTTTTTAAAATACCAAAAACGTTTTCCATTCTAGTTTAATTTTATATCCTGGTACCAGCTCATGTTCACATTAAAATTAAGGATGTTATGAAAACAAACCTATCTTCTAAAATTGCAGTGAGCTAGGGTTTCTAAACCCTGTATCTCCGCCGTGCACCTTCCACTTGATATGAACATTACTTTGCATTGTTTCCTAAAATCTCACCATTTAACTGCATAACTAAACGATTTTTGAACGCTGTTTCTATAAAATTGGAGCTAAACAAAGTGACAGACTTGATAATATGTTTCTGACTGAACTGTGCTTCATGTTCACAAGAAACAATGATTTAATTGATGCAAAACATCTGATGATTCGAAAACACTTTTGTAGCCGTGACTGCGCACAGCAGCATGTTACCCTGGCGCACTTAAAATTATATTTTTTACTGCTTCAGCGCAGTGCTTTGCTATTGTCCTAAATTTTGAACTGCAGCAGCACCAACAGTTGCGGATGTTTTTTTGAGTCGTTGCTCTGACTTCAATAGCTGCGACTATGGCAGCGACGTAACAGTAGATGGAGCATCATAATCGTCCGACTTGGCTTCCTGCAATGGCTGCATGAACTAAATCAAATGACGGGAACAGAAATTCGACTCTTGTTCGTTGCGCCAGCTTACGTATAAGACACGTTGCAACCAATCTTAGGATGTTGCCATAGCGTTTCTCCACACACACATACATCCACCCTGAATCGCTTGCTAACCTTTGTCAAACCACTTGCAATTTGAGTTAGTTGCGAATTAGCACGGTGCGTACGTGGCAATGTTTCCGAGAGTTAAAACATAAAAGCGATTGTGAGGTAACAATACGGCAAGCAATTCTCTGCCGCCCCACAGTGAAAGTCGCGTGGGTGTTGGATATTGCGGATAGCACAGCTGCGAAGACACGCAGGCACGATTCGTAAGTGGCCAAAGTAACTGTCCCGTTTTGCCATAATCTCCAAGTCAAACACTTTTCAACTACAACAAACGAACACGGCTTGCTTTATTAGAAGTATTCGCGCTCATCAACCGGGCCCTAGGTCCTTCAGCATCACTCGTCGCTCGCGGTTTTGGTTCTGAGTGCCCGAACAAGCAGCTTCAAAAACTTGAGAAGCGAAAAGTTCTTTGCAACTGCACTGTGAACGAGCTATGACCTGTGACACACCTTTGACGATTTCTTACCACTTAGCAGACTGCAAAGCACGTTTTATTGGGCATCTCAAAAACGTATTAATACTGAGTTACGCGTGTATAGCAACGATTAACCGTATTTAGATTACCCAAGCCCACATGAAACATATAAAAAAAAGCTTGTGCGCTGCGGTGTATCTTCTGAAGTTGCTTTGCCTGTCAACTCAAACCACTACACGTGTGCGTTCTAAACTCTAATCTCATTCATTGTAATTGTAGAGTCTTTCACCCTGTCCAAAATTAAAAACTTTTTTTCAGCCATGTTACCTCGCTGACGAAATGCTTTCGACCGAAATAAAACTCGTATACACGCAACACAAGAAGGCTGTACGAGAGGTGTAGTTTCCCTCCCTGCCTATAGTAGGAAACGACCTTTCGGTGGCGCGATCATCAAATGATTGTTGTCTGAAACAACAGAACTGACGCCGAACGAGTTGAATGAAGTGCACGTGCGACATTCTTCATCACCGAACGACCAGCATCGCATGACCGAAGCTAATTGAACACAGATCGGTGTAGGAGGCTAAAGATCAAAGCTACAGTTTCGTCTTGAAGTCAATAAAGCGCCTTTCTTGGCATCATAACCGCGTAAATCGCAAGCCATAAAATGACAAACGTGGAGCCTTTTCCTTGCTAAGTAACAGAATGGTTTACGAGCGTAAGTTCTGAGTAGTAAAAGAAAGAAATAAAAAGTAATGTTTCGCAAATTTTTTCTGAAAAAAGCTTCGTATGCTTCGAGAGCAAGTCCTGACTACTGCTGTCGGTCGATCATCTTCAGCAGCAAGCGTTGAAAACTGTCTTTAGTGTCGCTCGAAACGTCTTTTGTCAAAGACCCGTAGTGTTCGTCGTACGTCTTCCGTATGCAGCTCAAGTCAATCTGATGAAGAGAAAACCACAGCTTAAAAGCAATTGTCAACCATAACTTATCAAACATCGCCAGATATATTGAATATGTCCTTTCGCTTTGTTCGCGCTGGATTAGGAGTTGTGATCATTGATAGACTAGCCTAGGGTCAACTTAGCAAGCAACCTACAAGATTTCAGAACGGTGACAGTGAGTTGCTTGCGATAGGTTTGGACGAAGCACTAAAACATCCTTTGGAGGAAGTAGTACCAGGCACCAGAATTGTTGTTTACAACTACCCAGAGTCAGAGGTAAACGGTGGGGAAGCAGAAAAATGTTAAGCCATACACTTCCCACTTTCGTGTGTCATGAGAAACAAAAGCTAGGCAAAAACTGGTATTCTGGTCAAGGGAAGTTTTTGCAATCGACTAAATGCCGCGAAGCTGCTTGAAGTTAACTCCCTGCAACAAGGCGGCAACCAGTTGACCTTTTCGGAGGAGCACACTCATCGTAGCTTGTTGTTGTACTGTTTTGGGGGGGGGCAAAATAATTGTAACCTGTTGTTGTACTATTTCGAGGGGCAACTTGTTGTACCTAACAACTTAACGTATTTTTTTAAATTTCGGGGAGGAAATGCTTGGTTGCCACTCCCTGATTGCGGGCTTGTCCTTGCCTACAACCACGGCTATAACGCCACTTCACAATATTATCGCATACGAATGCGGTAATTCGTTCAAAATACATGCCATCCCACTACAAGACTATATGATGTGAGACATAGTTGCTTCAAAAAGCAGTTTGAAGGTAAATGTTGTGCAGTAAAACATCGCACCATCGCTAAGTCGGCTATGCAGTCTCTCCATTGTTTCCTTGTTTTATTTGCCGGTTGTCAATCGGCAACTTGATACCTTGCTAGTTTCATCCCATCCGTTTGTGAGGAAATATGCAACTCTCTAGCGCATTTAGCGGTCACAGTTTAAGCCAAATATTGTCCTGTACAGAACAAACGTTTCTTACGCATTGAGTCACACCACATGTACGTAACACTTTTAGTTATTCGGCTTTCCACTTCATGATCCTGAAAAAACATAGTATTCTGTTCACCGATGAGCGACCGTGACTTCGGAAGAACAGATTAAGTACGGTACATTGAAGAGATTGATAAAAGTCAGCCCGGAACTTCGTAGGGCTCACATAACAAGAAATGACGCCACTCTTTGTCATATTCAGCGACACGCATGTTTCATACAAATTCAAATTAGTTATTTGGCCTGTTGCCTGGACCAAGCGAACTTTTTGCCCAAGCAGCACACTGGTCTAAAACCTGAAAGTTTCCAAGAGCACAAATCTATGAAAGGCATCTTCAGTCACAACCAATATAGCAGGAGTGGCAAATCAGTCAGATACCAAGAGCAACATTTGTTACTGTGTTACCGCAAAAAGCAACATCATACACACGGGCACACATGAACATCATCCCATCTCTTCCTCACTCATACGCATACATTTGCTCAGCTAGATTCATTGTAAATATCACACACCAACATGACAATGACAGAACTTTCAAGCCATTTATTGTTATGCATGTTATTTAGTGGGACTTCTGCTAATTACGTAAGAGCCACATGAAACCGGGTAAAGAGCCGCATGCGGCTCGCGAGTTGGCCACCCCTGCAATATAGGCTTCGTTTGTTGAATCAAATTTCGGCAAAGAGTTACCTCAGAACGAGATACAATCACCAGAATCAATTCATCTTCATCTGTTCCAGCTCCTTTCATGGCGCAGTGCAGTTTTTTAGCGAAGTAGCTAGACATGTCTTTGGCTATGTCTACAATTCCCCGCAAGGCTTCTCGAAGATCAGAAGACAACTCGTCGTGAATAGTTTCAGACATGTCTTCACCTGCAATCTGCACATTCCAAAATTCAGAATTTAGTGAAACCCACACGCAACATGATTTCAATTTAGGACAGCATTTGAGCAGTTGTTTTAGAAAATCGTACGACGCAATAAACAGCAGCTTTTCCTAGCACTATTAACTTTTCAGTGAAGGTCAAACAACTTTGCAGTAGCCGAATCTAGGTAAATCAGATGGAAAAGATGTTGCGTAAAGAAAATTTGGGATTAATTTACAATAAAACATTGTCCAGCACAGAACAAAATTTTGTTAAAGTGCAATACCTAAATTTTTTGACAAAGTTTTACTCTACTTTTCTAAAACTTCTACAGCATTTACGTTCCCACAGAAAAGGTTTTTATTACTTAAATAATGATTTATTTCTTAATTGCTCAATTTTTCATGGATTACTTCAGTGCTTCGTTAAATTCACTTTTGTTTTTCAGCATATCCTGAGGATATTCAGAAAGATCCACAGCCAGTGTTTTCGGTTTGTAAATCCTTCTAAGTGCCTCACTATTTTTCTAATAAGAATAAAATTTCTAATGTGAATAAAATAAAAAATGCATTGAAACTTCACAAAAATTAAGGCAGTGCAAATTAATTTTGTAACGAATATTCTGTGACTTAGTTCTGTTTACCCTACAGTAAGTAGTGCACTCCAGCGACAGCAAGCATTTGTAGGACTAACCTCTTTGTATTTTTTAAATGTGAAACGCAACTGTGAAAAGTTTCTTGTAGTAAAGATCTCGATTAGCTTGCATTCATCAGTTCCCAAGCGGCTTACTCCAGCTTCTTTCAGTGCTTGTGCATCGGCGTACGCCTTCCCCAGGAACAGGCTCCCGTCCCGTTCTCTGGACCCCTGCAAAAGGATACCTATGGCCGAAACCTATCACATCATTCCAAACTTGGAAAAACGTCAGTCACAATGTTATTGTCAATGGTGAGTGCCGAACAAGAGACTAGATCCGTGCCTGATGCGCTGGAGTGGCGAGGATATGAAAGGCTACAGTTGCCCGGCTTCGCTTCTTGGCTTGGCTTGGCTTGGCTTGTTTGCTCAAAACACGTTTCTTTCAGCTGCTTTAAAACCATGGCGCCTTGATCCGTTACAGGTCTGAAAGTCACTTTGTCTCTGTATTTCACGAACTTCGACGTGACAGTAACAATAAAGAGATAAAAATATGATTCCGCACTCTAACATTTCCGTGAAATTGCGTTTTGGCTGCTGGCTATGAAGCTCCGACTTAGGTACATTGCACTGTTCTTTAACATCAGTGCAACATAACTTAAAACTGCTATCTTGTTTTGTGCTTTGGAAATCTTTGTATATAAGGGAAAAGCAGATGATAAAACAGACATTTAAAAAGGAAACCTAAATACAAAGCAGCTGACACGTAGATGTAGCGCATTTAATTACTGAAAAACGTCATTGCAAGGTATTTTTCGTTAATAAAGATGGTACTCACCTTTGCCAATGCCAGGAGGAAATGTTCATAATCGCCGCTAGTGTCTCCTTTTATTGCTTTAGCAAGTTCCTTTCCATATTTTTCTTCGTAAACACAACAGATTTCGTGTATTTCTGCTGCACTACGCGTTGACAGAATTTCGTTCAAAACCTGAAAAAACGATCAAACAAAACATGCACATCCACCATGAATAGAGCCAATTTTAGTAATTTATTGATCCTATTGGAATTAGCAATGCTTTGCAGATTAAAGTATCACATTCTCGCAACATTCCAAACCACCTCGTTTATGTATTAAAGCACAACGCTTTAGATGGCACAAATACAGTACAAACACTTTCGCACAGCGAATTCTGTTAGGGGTTCAAATGTAGCTATCGAAGGGTTCTCAAATGTACAGCAGCTATCGACAAATTGCTCACCCCTTTTGTAAAACCTATCCAAACATTAGTCATTTATGGTCGATTTATAGCCTAAGAAATGTTACATGACCAATACCGAGTGTACTTCAAAACTTCTGCTTCCTCGCTGCTGGAGCAGAAGTTATGCTTTCCACAAGTGGTTTCACGTTTAAAGGCTAAACTTAGCTGAAGTAAAAACAGATCACCTTAAACTATGCAAATTTCAAGCCTTTGACAGGTTAACCTCTTCGCAAGGATGAACACAAAAGTGAAGCATTTGTTCCGCGATTCCTTCCAAACGGCTCGTGAGCGCTATTCCCAAATTTAATTTTTTGACATAATCGTTCTTAAAGCATCATTGTTTGCAGCTGTCTTTCTGTTGTTTGTATCAGAAGTTACTTAACACCGTTAAGCTTCACTTTAACCGCCAGATATAAATGTCAATTACTTTTCCACGGGATGCTGTCAACGCTGCTTGTCAGGCAAAAATTTAGAAGCTAAGATGCCACGTAGCAAGGAATAAAATGTGACTTGTGCAAAGTATATCGAAAAATTCCATACAGACTCAGTTGTGCCGATTCCAGCCATGGCTTTGTGTAAGCGATAAGCGTCAAATTCATGTGGTTTCATCATAAGCGATAATACCAAGTTTTCAAAATCTCCTTTCAGTTCGTCCTTAATGTCATGATCGAGGTCCTGAAAATGCATTTATCGAATTATTTCATGTAGGTGAGAACAAACGAGTTTTGAAATAAACTATCCATCTTAAATCACCTAGCTCGACATAATTTAGACCAGGGGTCTCCAACCTTTTTTGTCGGAGGGCCAAGAGCGTGCAGAGGTCTGATGATGCCCGGGGGGGGCAACTGCTTGCATTGGCGCCCCCCTACTAAATTTTAGTAGGGAGGAATGTGAGAAATACAGGCATTTGAAATACGTAAAAACTGGTGTTGCCGAAAAATTTAGTTTTGAAAATTTAAATAGAAAATATTTTAAAGAGTATATTTTGCTTTTGATGTCTTAGTCGTTAATAATTTGTTTTATTTCGTGAGCTTGAGGCATATGCTTGTAAGCAAGTCCTTGAGATTATGGGTTAGCATCGAGGAACTAGATGTTGCATTTATGCAAGCAAGGAGTATCAAATGGACCCACCAAAAACAATATAACGCTTGTAGGCATGACAGGAGGTAGAACTGTATCTGAAATTGTACACCCATGTAGTTTGATGCTTGCTGCCCTTTTAATTTTTTCTGAACTATTAAAAAAGTGCTAAGGACGTATGGATAAAAACAGATGAAGTAACTCTTTTTATTCAAATAAAACTTACGAACAATTCAATTACAAACTTACTCCTATTAATTTCTCTTCTCCAAATGAATTGCAGGCTCCCCATCAGACAAGTGCTGATCAGATCCATGCAGCATGTATTAGTAGCCTCACATTACGAAGAAACATCTTGTTACTGCATTTAATTGAAATGCAACTTTTGCAACTCCACTCTTTGGATGCCCTCTTGTCTTGGATGCCCTGGGTTGTCGACCTGTTTACACCCCACCTCTGCACGCCATTGCGGAGGGCCACATAAGCTATTGCACAACAGTTCGAGGGCCGGACATCTTACGTAATGAGCTTCGGAATACACTACATTCTACAAAATCAATAAATGTTTCGTAAATGTATTTTTTTTCTTTATTGACAAAAATGTCTTCATGGGCTGGATGAAATGGCTTCGCAGGTCGGACTTGGCCCATGGGCCGTTGTTTGGAGACCCCTGATGTAGGCAAAACATGAAGTATTCGCACAAAAATAATTATTGCTTTTTAGATAGATGCAAGCTTTCTATTTCAAAGCAGTAAATATAATATTGAGCAGAATTTTGTCTCCTGGACCACTAAATAACTGAGACCTCCATTTCATGTTAGCACTCCCACAGCCTACCCGTTCATAAGTTATATTGTAGGCTTCTTTGATTGCTTGCCTTTGGACGTTCGTTGCTCCGCCGACCACTTCAATAATAACGCGGTCTCTTTCATCGTCTGAATGCATCAAAAACAACTTTAGGCTAGGAATCAAAACTTTTTCGAATGAATACCGCTTGGTAAACGTAAAAATTTGCCTTTTATGCCTTTTAAACATGCCTTCATTTTTTGACGTATTCAACTCAACAACGTTTCGAACATATGACGCTGCATAAAAACGTCTGTGTGGAAAGCAACTGCCAGAAGATTTTTAGGGGTGCTAGTTACACTCTCGCAACATCTGAATGATCGATACCATAATGGTTGCCACGTCAGCTGTTGCAGCACACAAAGTTTTAATTGAACCAAAATAGAAAACGAAAAAATGAGCAAAAGACATGCTTGAGACATTCCCAAGAACTGCGCAGCATTAAAAAAAAACATTATTTTAGTCACGACTACAGTTTCCCGTCCGCGCTCTACTTGCTAGTCAGTTCCACAGCACACTTACCACGATTAAAACAAAGTTGTTTATTTACTTGACTCCATCAACTATTGCCCCACCCCCCCTTAAGTACATAACTACCTTGGATCAATAAACTCAGAAGGAAGTAGTGTATAGATGCGTTTCGGGAGCAAGATTACTTCTAATGGCAAGTAATTGTGTCTCTCGATATGAGTTGTCCCCCAAATCTTTCTCTCCGCATGTCTCCAAATTTTGTTCTGGTAAATGCCTTTTCATATGCCCGAAATCTGGCGGCTTTAACAATTTGCTGCTGCAAGTTTGCAATTGTTCTCACTGCCTTGATTGTCTTATCTGAGTTTACCTGCTATAGTCAGTCATCCTAAATCAGCCGTTTTGTGCCCACAATCGAAATTCAGTTGGTTTCGACTTTTCTGCATTTTTTCAAAGATCGGAGTGGAACTCGATAATAGGTGGTAGAAAGAAAGAGACGACTTCTCAGCCTCCTGTCCCTCTGTTCTTTCAACCGTGAAATAATGACACTTTTGCGTCTCTTTACGTTTTTCACAATCTCGGTGTCAAGCCAAATCGTATTGTTACCGAATGCAAAAATTCTGATTTCACTACATTTGACATTGTTGGGACTCCAGTTCGTTTTATGACTCCAATCATTGACAGAAGTGAAATATTTTATCTTTTTGTGAGACCTAGGGCTTTCCATCTACGAGCAGTTAGTTCATTATCTTTCACAAATGAAGATTTTCACTATTTTGTGATTTAGTGACAAGCCATAGCATACCAGTGAACCGAGCTGCAGCTAATTTTTTAAAGTTGACGCGCTGTGTTTTGTTATGACAATTTTGTTAGCTTATTCCTACAGTTTCATTACATGCTACTTCACGAAAGTTCTTTCCAAGCAAAAGCATAGACATAGCAGAATAACATCAAGCAATGTCCCATCCAATAACATCCAACTCTGGCATCTCATATAGGCTACTGTCATTTGGGCCGTTGCTGTTAAGGGTGCTACAAGCGTTAGTACTGAAAAAAGATATGACACGTCATACATCGCTAAGCATCAGATATCTGCTTTAGCTCGAAGTTAGCCGTCAATGTTTGTTTCGATGTAGGTAGAATTCTAAAGCACAGACACACCCTTTAAAGTTAAAGCTTCTCGCAGTTGCGCCGCTTGCCCGGTGGCGTTGAAAGCCGAATCGTTTTGGTTTTGCATTTGCATTTGCACCATTGTAAGATAGCCGTTCTTTTCCAGGAGCGTGTTAAAAGCAATTATCTGCAAAACATCAGCTGGTCTCAAAATGGCCTGCAAAATAAAAGAATATACAAAGCAAGCCTAAAAATTGGAAACCGAAAGTAGTTTTCACTAAGTCCGTTCAAATCATTCTCATAGGACAACTAAGAAGGGGATCGAAATCAATGTTTTCACTGTGGCTGTCAATTTCTTTCAAGTGTGGCTGTTTTGTGGTAACTTTTTTATTTTGGCTGTTTATAGGTTACGCTTGCTGTGCTGCATGAACAAAATCTGCTGGAGTACTACCGCCACATTCACTTTTATGGACTGCATACCCAGCTTCCTTCAAGGTACCGGTTATCGTGTTTTGCATGACTTCAATCTCTTCCGCCNTCTTCACATGTACTAGGTAAAGCACCGCATTCACTTTCAACGTATTGTGTCTCTCTTGCCCTCCATTCGAGNGCATCTCTTTTCCTCGATATACAGCTATTACTGTGTCAAAACAAGCATTTGTTCTTGACTAACCTTCCTCGCAGGCACATGCCTGTGGCCAGCGCGTTTCACCTGAACCATTTCATTGTGACGAGTCGACATTCGAGCTTGAAAATCGCCCCAGACAGCGAACACTGCGCTGAAGCCAATCACACAGTACAACATTCGCGAGGTTTTTAAGGTACTGTATGTAAAATGAACTGCAGTTGGACGCGAATGCACGCGTCGATGAATGTGTTTGAGCATGGTTTGAGCGTTTCAAACGTTCTCGCATGCATCACCTGGAATCGATTCAAAAATTTCAGCTCTGCTTGATTCGTATTCATACAAGGTTTTCTGCACTGGCAAGAAACAAATACGTGAAAAAGACAAGCCCAATATGATGACCTTTCGTTAAAAAATGCGAAGCGAAATTTTATTCAAGCCATGTATAGAGTACGCGAAACGCAATAAGACCAGCGACCATATACGGTAAGCTTCCCGCGATGAGCCAAACCGCAGAAAAACAGTACTTGCTTTGCCATGCAGAACGGTGTTTTACTAATATAAGTCAAAGGAATCAATTCGTCATGCCTGGCAACACTTCAACTTGGGACGTTGGAAGCGCAATATTGTTATCAAGGAAAAATAATCTTTCCTCAACTTTCTCAAATGATGTACAGTACAACGCCGTTCAGACCACCTAACATTATTTTCAAAAACTAAAAACAACAACACATATTTAGATTTAGCTGGATTCATGCCAAGTTTGCTATTCAGACGTGATTCTGTTGCGCAAGCAGTTCATGCTGAATTGTTCCTAAGTTGGCTTGAAATTCAAATGCTGAGTTCAACTACGTGGTAGGTTTCAGTCGTCCACGTAACTTGGAAGCTCACTTGTTTTTCACCTTACCGGCCAACTGCAACTGTTACGTTATCAAACGTCAGATGTTTCTTGTCTTTTCCTGAACGGCCGTTAGAATTCGAAGTCTAAATGTCTCCTCAGTTCAATCTGTGCACTGCTTAGCGAACAGTCGCAACAACAGGTATCATACCGCCACAACCTGCCTTGTCATCATAGCAGCATGCTTCCGCCATGGGCCACAGCTCACTGGCAGACTGCTAAACGGTACGCGTTGAATTGTAGGAACCGGTAAAGAAAAGCAGAAGCACGCGTGAATCACCAGCCGCATCGCAGCTGAGTTGATGTTTCCTACCGCAAGCAATCCAAATGCATTTTTCACCTCAGCTGCAATAGCACAGAGCCAATGCGAGCTTCCTGTAGAATTGTTAGCGACAACTACTCCACTCAAGTCCATTCGATTGTCTTTCAAAATCTGTTTACTCGGGTTTTAAACGCAATGATTTCAATGTGTGATTCTCCCACTTTTTTGTCTCAGTTCTGGGCTTACTTCTATTGCGGTGTGTATAACTTTCTGTGTTCCAGTTTTATACTGATAAGTTTTATGAAAAAACGGTTTTAAAAACAAAAACTATTGGCAAGCTGTTAACAGAGACAGTAAGAAAATGTAAGAAAAAATTTACTTGAATTGATACTCATGTTCTGCATTGCATCAACTGATTTTTCGTAGATAATTTGTAAAACGACGTGGCAGATGCACAAATGTTTTTAATTCATGCGAATTTTTTTTTCCTGTACTTCCACAGTTATAAGTCACCTTTATAGCTTTCACTCTTATTCCCCGATAACACAAACATAATCTTCGTCGCAACCACTCTAAACTTCACCGGAAATTTCTTTATGACTTATGGAAACACACGTTGTAGATCATACAGGCAAATATCTTCAGAACAGTTTTAAAAACGTTTGAGATAAATAAATAGAAAAACACCGATATTCAATGAGAAAGACGAAAATTTTACATATCACTGGAACTCACCAAAAACTTTTTCCAAGAGAAAAACATTTGGTTATTTCAAAAACAGAATACTGCCTCGCTTCTTGAGCGCTTTTAATTTAATTTCAATTTAATTTGTATTCAGACACGAAGTCCATGGTACAAAGCACACACTGGCTGCACAACACAGGTTGATAAAATCAGACAAAACAGAACGTTTTACAACGGCGTTGGGGACAGAACCACAATGTTACAGACACTTTCTTAACACGATTGTTCGCTAACCCATAACACTTGCTATAATACTGCTCCAGATTAGGATGCTGAGTCCAAGGCCAGGTAAAGCACGAATGTGTTGTGGCATAACACGCCCCAAACGAACAAACAGCGTAACGTCCGAGCACTCAATCATAGTTACATGCGATTGTAATGTTCAAAGTAAAATGACGAATATAAACAATCTGACTGCATCAGAGCGCGCAGCCATGAGTTGTTAGACTTTCTGCATCTGTCAAGAAACAGGTACACATTTTTTCTCAATAGGGCTTCAGAGGTAGGAATATTGCATTGAACCTGATGACTACTAGTTGTTAGTTAAAGTCGTAACTACTAGTTAAAATTGTTTGATCATAAGTAGGGCAACCAAAAGTCAATAAATTCAAAATTTTTCTGCCTTTTTCAAAGTCTATGAAACGCCCAGAAACCAAATTTCACGCTCATACCATGAGGGAATCCCACGTTATAGGTCAAAAAAAAGTCAAAATTAATCATTAGGTCAAAATTTATCGTTAGGTCAAAATTTTCTTGCAGCACAGTTTTTTTCTCTTTATTGATATCATACTGAAACTACAACAACTGATAGTCATATGCTTTTGCAAGTTTTGTTGCAATTCTGTAATAATAATGAGCTTGTTGGGATTTCTGACGTAATAATGTTGTTTTGCCCGCTACTGGACGATTGAATATTGTGTAGGATAGGCGAGAAATGTGGTCTTACAATACTTGTTTTGGTAAACGCTCAATCCATTCTGCATATAGTGTTTCAGCTTTATGATGTTCTCAGGTTTGACTCTACTGTAGTTATTAATATACTTATGAATATATTATCCCCAAAATTAAACAACCATTTTTTTTAAACTTGGAAGCAGAGTGCATAAATATGCTTCTGGGTTAACCTCAACACCTAAGGCTGAATTATTTTGCAGTTGCAAACCCAGAAAATGCATAGGTCAAGATGAAGTCAAAATTTGTAAATTATAAAGTCCAAATTTTAAGTTTTTAGGTCAACAAATTGGTTGCCCTAGTTATAAGCATTGCCAGCTGAAGGCAGTGGCGTAACTGACGAGAGGGGAAGAAGGGCAAATCACCTCCCTGGCAAGCTAAATGTAAAACCAAACCGGACCCCCACTTGGCTTATATTTGGGTTTTAGTAATCGTTTGATTTTCAGTAGGTTGTCGTTTTTTTGCGCTTTTCGCAGTATTTTCCGGTGATTCAGGTGTTAGCATAACAATCCACATCCGGATTCTCCATCATTTCCCAAGGTCTTTCTGAGTGTTGGTTAGCGGGTCCCCTACAGTGACCAGCAGGCCGCAGCCAGGATTTCAGGTTGGGGGGGGAAATAAATTTTTAGTGGGACATTATTTTTTTTTATTATATGTTTGAAACAAATTTTTCTGTCACAACAAAATTTTGGGCAATGCCCCCGGTGGTTACGGGCCTGGGTCGGGGCACGAAAAAGGTGGAAGACCACTGGTCTATAGGACTAATGTCCAGGGTTCGCACAGACTACGTCAGAGTAAAAAGGAGCGCTTGCGAAAGTAAGAAGGAAGTGAAACAAGTTTTGTGTGACAACACAACGTTGCTTTGTCGTTGATTGCAGCTGTAGTGTNATGAAAATACGCCGAACAGGACCGGGCTACACAATGGACGCAAATCACTGCAGCGTCGTTTCAGTTAGAAAATATCTCTAAAGATTTCAAGCTCTTTGTAATACGTCGATTTGTTGCTAGAGCATGATCCACATTTTCCTAATCATGGATTTGAAGTTATAGTATCAGAATGTTACCGCTATAAACTGTAGGTGGAGTCCGCTGATACATGCTACGTAATCAAAACTTGTAAGCAACACCAGTTGAGATAGTTTTTCAGAGCCGGCGCTTCCTCGTTTTCAATGGTGCGGCCAAGGTCAGTATAGAAATCGTGCTTCCAGGGAAGAGGGAACTGTTGCTCCCATAGCAAGTGGTTCTTTTGCGACTCTGTGCTCCCTAGAAAAAGATGACCTTTTTTAGCCATTCATAGTAAGCGATGCCCTACAAGCGCGTTCTGCCAAAGCGCAGTTGCCGAACAATGTCCAAAATCTAACCTGAACTGAAAACGTTAATACAATCGTAAACCAAACATTTACGGTTTTCTATTTCCTTGAAGTTTAAAATAATTAGAGGGGACATTGCTCTCCACAAATTTACATCTCCAATTCTGCACACCATTGCCTATGCAATGCACACTATACAGTTGTTGTTCTAACTCTTCGCCATTGAATAAAAAGACAATTATAAAAACGTGCCTATCAGTAAGGTTAAGCAATGTTACCAGCCAACAAAATTCTCAAACCTTTCCAAAAAATCAACCCAACTGTCAAAGTGTGTCCTTTCTACCAAAAAAAATAATTTTCAGCAATTTTGTCCAAATCGATGAACATTTCTGGTTGATTTTGATTTATACTCAGTGGCGAAAATGACGCGGGTCAGAGGAGCGAATCCTCTCTCTCTCTCTCTCTCTCTCTTAGTTGTCCGTCGGTCCGACGATGACGCTGCTCAACGCATTTCCTTGTGTCTGCGCATGTGGTTCCTCAGTCCAAAGGCTGAGGCGCAAACACGGCCGCATACTGTAGTGTACAGGCGGATCCCTGCCGCGCTGTCGTTGGATGTGGTTGGTTGCGCTGATGGTGTCTGCGCGCACGCTTTGCTACTGCCACATCAATATGTTGCTGTTCAAAGGTTGCCAGCCCCTTGTCGCAAACTGCACGCCATTCTTCTCGAT